>Ga0334722_10000290_pt1 | contig 76320 bp, 71 predicted proteins | sample C3_bottom_MG_FD_207210 | JGI IMG/M metagenome (GOLD analysis project Ga0334722, IMG submission 207210) | Sediment microbial communities from Yellowstone Lake, YNP, Wyoming, USA - C3_bottom | ecosystem: Environmental > Aquatic > Freshwater > Lake > Sediment | place: USA: Wyoming | collected...
CCGCATCGGCCGGATGCTGATCGCCTGGCCGTAGATCGGGGAATAGGCGGAGGTCAAATGCGCCAGGTAGTCGTCTTCCGGTTTGGTCGCCATGTTCTTCAGTTGGCGTGGTTTTATATACAAGATCGCCGATTGTGCACGGACGGCTTCATCGTCCGTGCACAATCGGTGATCCGCGCGGACGGGCCGCCGGCCGCGCAAGCTCTTCGGCGGCAGGTCGACGTAGTCCACCAGGATTGTTGAACGACCATTGCGCGCTCTGCGCGCCAACCGTGTTTTCGCGATACGGATGAAAAGCGTATCCGTATCGCGAAAACACGGTTATGGATAAAAGCGGCTGGGGCAAAATACATACCAGCGTTCGCGCGCCTACATATTCGGATAATTCGGTCCGCCGCCGCCCTCGGGCACGACCCAGTTGATGTTCTGCGTTGGGTCCTTGATGTCGCAGGTCTTGCAGTGCACGCAGTTCGCCGCGTTGATCTGCAGGCGGTCGCTGCCGTCGTCGTTCTTCATGAACTCGTAGACGCCCGCCGGGCAATAGCGCTGCTCGGGCCCGGCATACAGGGCGAGGTTGACCTTCACCGGGACGGCGGCATCCTTCAGGGTCAGGTGGCAGCGCTGGTTTTCCTCGTGGTTGACGTTGGAGATGAACAGCGACCCGAGCTTGTCGAACGTGAGCTTGCCGTCGGGCTTGGGGTAGTCGATCTTCGGGCAGTCGGCGGCCTGCTTGAGCTGGCTGTGGTCGTCGTGATTGTGCAGCGTCCACGGCGCCTTGCCCTGGAACACGAACGTATCGATCGCCGAGTACGCGAGGCCTCCCCACAAGCCCCAGCGGAACGAGGGCCGGATGTTGCGCACGCGGTAGAGTTCGTCCCAGATCCAGGAGCTGCGAATTTTTTCCGGATAGCTGGTGACTTCCTTCGCCCCTTCCTGCGCCAGCGCGTCGTACACGGTCTCGGCCGCGGTCATGCCCGATTTCATCGCGGTGTGTATGCCCTTGATCTTGGCGTTGTTGAGAAACCCCGCGGTATCGCCGACCAGGACCCCGCCGGGGAAGCTGAGCTTGGGCAGCGACTGGAAACCGCCCTCGCTGATCGCCCGCGCGCCGTAGGCGATGCGCCTGCCTTCCTCGAAGTAGACGCGAATCGCCGGGTGGGTCTTGAAGCGCTGGAACTCGTCGAAGGGGCTCATCCAGGGGTTCTGGTAATCCAGGCCGACGACGAAGCCTACCGCCACCTGGTTGTTCTCCAAGTGGTAGAGGAAGGATCCGCCGTAGGTCTTGCTGTCCACCGGCCAGCCGGTGGTGTGCACGATCAGGCCCGCCTGGTGGCGCTCGGGTTTCACTTCCCACAGTTCCTTGATGCCGATGCCGTAGGCCTGCGGATCCACGCCTTCGCGCAAATTGAATTTCTGCATCAGCGTCTTGGTGAGGGAGCCGCGGCAGCCTTCGGCGAAGATGGTCTGTTTCGCGTGCAGTTCCATCCCGACCTGGTAATTCTCGGTGTGCGCCCCGTCCTTGCCGATGCCAAGGTCGCCGGTGGCCACGCCCTTGACCGAGCCGTCCTCGTGGTACAGCACTTCGGCCGCGGCGAAACCGGGGTAGATCTCGACGCCCAGGCCCTCGGCCTGCTGCCCCAGCCAGCGGCAGAGATTCCCTAAGCTGATGATGTAATTGCCGTGGTTGTTCATCGTCGGCGGCGTCGGCAGCCGGATCGCGCGCTTTTCGGTGAGGAACAGGAAGCGGTCGTCGCCGGCCGGCGTGTTGAGCGGCGCGCCGAGGTTCTTCCAGTCGGGCAGGAGTTCGTCGAGCGCGCGCGGTTCGAGCACTGCGCCGGACAGGATGTGGGCGCCGATCTCGGAGCCTTTCTCGATCAGGCAGACGTTGATCTCGCGCCCTTTTTCGGCGGCGAGTTGCTTCAGGCGTATGGCCGAGGCCAGCCCGGCGGGCCCGCCGCCGACGATCACCACATCGTATTCCATCGCTTCGCGTTGCATGTCTACCCCCAGTGATTGATTGCGCTGGCGCGCATTCAGCGGCACGGCCCCGCCGCGTCCGCTGCAACAGGCGTTATTCACGGTGCCTATTCGAGCTAAGCGGAATTATAATGCTAGTCCTTGTTCCGCGGCACCCATACGATGTCCGCATAGACTTGCGAGCCGGAACCTACTCGACGGAAGCTGCGCCATGCCATTTGAAAAACCGCTGTGGGAACCGAGCCAGGCGCGCATTGCCGGCGCGAACGTGACCGCGTTCGCGCGTGCGGCGATCCGCGAATGGGGGCTGAGATTCAACACCTATCCCGCGTTCTACGCCTGGACGGTCGATCAGCCCGAGCAGTTCTGGCAGTCGCTGTGGCAATACGCCGCGGTGAAGGCCGGCACGCGCGGCGGGCGCATCCTCGCGCACGGCGATCGCATGCCGGGCGCGCAATGGTTTCCCGATGCGCGCCTTAATTTCGCCGAAAACCTGCTGCGGCGGCGCGATCGGGCCGACGCGATGGTGTTCTGGGGCGAGGACAAAGTCGAGCGGCGCCTGTCGCACGCCCAGCTCTACGCCGGCGTCTCGCGCCTGGTGCAGGCGCTGCGCGCCGCTGGCGTCAAGGAAGGCGACCGCGTGGTCGGCTATCTGCCTAACCTGCCGGAGACGATGATGGCGATGCTGGCCGCCGCCAGCATCGGCGCCATCTGGTCGTCCTGCTCCCCCGATTTCGGCGTGCAGGGCGTGCTCGACCGTTTCGGCCAGATCGAACCCAAGGTCCTGTTCGCGGCCGACGGTTATTGGTACAACGGCAAGGCGATCGACGCGCTCGCCAAGGCGGGCGAGATCGCGCGCCAGCTGCCTACGCTCGAGCGCGTGGTGGTGGTGCCCTACCTCGCCGAGAACGTGGATGTGTCCGCCGTGCCGAACGCCCAGCGCCTGGCCGACTTCATCGCGCCGCATGCCGCGCGCGACATCGAATTCGCCCAGTTGCCGTTCAATCATCCGCTCTACATCATGTATTCCTCGGGCACCACCGGCGTGCCCAAGTGCATCGTGCACGGCGCGGGCGGCACGCTGCTGCAGCACCTGAAAGAGCACCAGCTGCATTCGGACATCAAGCCGGGCGATCGCCTGTTCTACTTCACCACCTGCGGCTGGATGATGTGGAACTGGCTCGCCTCGGGCCTCGCCTCGGGCGCGACGCTGCTGTTGTACGACGGCTCGCCCTTCATCCGGCGCGGCGCGATCCTGTTCGATTTCGCCGAAACCGAGGGCATGACGCATTTCGGCACCTCGGCCAAGTTCATCGATGCCATCTGCAAGATCAACTTGAGGCCGCGCGAGACGCATAAGCTGGCGAAGCTGCGCGCCATCCTGTCCACCGGCTCGCCGCTCGCGCCGGAGAGCTTCGATTATGTCTATCGCGATATCAAGGCCGACGTCTGCCTGTCGTCGATTTCAGGCGGCACCGACATCGTTTCGTGTTTCGTACTGGGGAATCCCGTGCTGCCGGTGTATCGCGGCGAGATCCAGTGCCGCGGCCTGGGGATGAAAGTGGAGGTGTACGACGAGGCGGGCAGGGCGGTGTACGGGAAGAAAGGCGAGCTCGTCTGCAGCCGTCCGTTCCCGGCCATGCCGCTCGGATTCTGGAACGATCCGGACGGAAAGCGCTATCACGAGGCGTATTTCGCCAAATATCCGAATGTCTGGTGCCACGGTGACTATGTCGAATTGACCGAACGCGGCGGCATGATCATCTACGGGCGCTCGGACGCGGTGCTCAATCCCGGGGGCGTGCGCATCGGCACCGCCGAGATCTACCGCCAGGTCGAGCAGTTGGACGAGGTACTGGAGTCCCTGGTGATCGGCCAGGACTGGAACAAGGACGTAAGAGTGGTGCTGTTCGTCAAGCTGCGCGAGGGCCTCGTGCTCAACGATACGCTGATCGACAAAATCAAGAATCAGATCAAAGCCAGCACCACGCCGCGCCATGTGCCGGCCAAGGTGCTGCAGGTGGAGGACATTCCGCGCACCAAGAGCGGCAAGATCGTGGAGCTGGCGGTGCGCAACGTGGTGCACGGCGAAGCGGTGAAAAACGCCGAGGCGCTGGCCAACCCGGAAGCGCTGGCGCACTACGCCAACCGGGCGGAACTGCAGAGCTGACCGTACGGCGCGCCCAAACGCGCTAGAATCCCGATCATGGCGACACTTAATGCTCCCGATGACGTAGAAGTCCTGTTGCGCCAATTGAATCAGGACTTCATGGGATGGGATGACCCGCCGCGTCGCCTGCTGCGGGCGCTCGAGCGCGATGACCTGGTGCTCTATGCGCAGCCTATCCTTGCACTTCGCGGAGAACAGACCTTCCCCATGGCGGAGGTGCTCGTACGATTACAGGACGACGACGCGGTATTTCTGCCCCCCGGGGGATTCCTGCCGCTATTTGAGCATTTTCAACTGCTGCCGCAACTCGACCGTTGGGTGGCGCGTCAGGCGGTAGCGCGCCTGGCTCGAAAGCCGCGCGTGCCGCGCCTGTGCATCAATATCTCCACGCAGACGCTGAGCGACCCGGAATTCGTCGCGGAGCTCGCGGCGGAGTTCGCGCGTTCCAACGTGTCGCCCGGGTCGCTGGTCATCGAAATCAGCGAGCATGACGTGATCGAGCGCCCGGACGTGGTCGATGCATTCGTTGCTTCCCTGAGGGCGATTGGTTGCCAATTTGCGATCAGCGGATTCGGCCGCCGTTCCGTGTCGCTGACCGCGCTCACGGCCATGCGGCCCGACCTGGTGAAAGTCGACGGCGGAATCGTACGCAGTCTCCGTCTCGGCCACTCCTCGCGCAAGAAGCTGACTGCCATGGTGAGCATCGCGAAGGCGGCAGGATTCGCGCTGGTCGGAGAAGGCGTCGAAACCGACGAGACCCTCGCTGATCTGCGCGAAGCCGGGGTCGACTATGCACAGGGGTTCGGCATTCAGGTTCCGGCTCCGATCAGCCTGATCATCGACCACTAGCCGCGTTTCGCCGCGCCTACGCCTGCCGGGGCTCCAGGTCCGGCTCGCCGCAATGGCGCAGGATTTCGGTGCGCGCCGCATCGCGCAGCGCGACGGCGGCGTTCCAATCGCTGCCCGAAGGCGCGAGCGGCGGCGCGATGGTGACGACGAGTGCGCCGCGCCGGGCGAACCAGCTGCCGTCGCGCAGCACCGAGCGCGCCCCGCGGATCGTGACCGGTACCAGGGGCACACCGGTCTGCGCCGCGACCACGAAAGCGCCCATGCGAAACGGCAGCAAACCCGCAGTCCGGGTGAACGTGCCTTCGGGGAAGAATATAGGCGTGCACCCGGCGCGCACCGATTCGGCCAGGCGCGAGGCATCCTCCACGCCCTGTTTGATGTCGCTGCGTTCGACGAAGTCGGTGCCGATGGCGCGCAGGAACAGGCGCGGCAGCAGCGACCGGCTCAGCTCGCGCTTGGCCGCAAAGCGGTAACCGCGCTCGCGCAAGGCAGCGAGCAGTATCAGTCCGTCGAGGTAGCTCGCGTGGTTGGCGGCCATCACGAACGGACCCGCTGCGGGGAGGTGCGCGAGGCCATGCACCACCAGCGGCAGGCCGCACAGTTTCAGAAACGCGCGCGCCATGATCCGGCTGAAACGCCAGCCCGCGGCGGGATTGCGCGCGAGCGCAGCCGCCGCCAGCGTCGGCAGGGCGAGCATCAGGAAGGCGAGCCAGACCCAGGCCGCATACGCAAGGCCGGTGAGGGCGCGCAGCCGCCGGCGCAGCTCGGGCACGAGGCTCGAACGGGCGAGGCGCGTGAGCTGCAGCCACACCGCGGCCGGACTAGCGCCTTTGCCGCCGCTTTCGTAGTAGTCGCGGCTCGCGGCGCGCCGGATTTTGCCGCTGGAGGTTTTGAGCACGGTGTGCGGCGGGGCCAATACGATCTCGTCCGCCGGCAGTCCGATCAGATCGATGGCGCGCTCGTTGATGCTGTGGCGCAGCGCTTCGCGCGCAGCGTCGGCGGTTTCGCGCGTTTCCGCGAGCACGATGACGCGCTCGGTTCCCGTCGCGGCATCGATGCTGCCGAACACCGCGACGCAGCCCTTGCGCACGCCGGGCAGCGCGCCCACGGCCTGCTCCAGCTCGTAGGGATAGAGATTGCGTCCGCCGCGGATAATGACGTCTTTGGCGCGGCCGCTGAGATGGAGTTCGCCGTCGGCGAGATAGGCGAGATCGCCGGTCTCCAGCCAGGTCCCGGCAAACAGTTTCTGTGTCAGTTCGGGATTGCGAAAATAGCCGCTGGTCGCGGACGGCCCTTTGAACTGGAGGCGGCCCTCCTGGCGGTCGGCGAGTTCCACGCCGGCCGCGTCGACGACGCGCAGCTGATGGTTCGCGATCACGCGGCCGACGCAGGGCAGTTCCAGCGCTTGCGCGTCGCTGGCATTCGCCGGTCGCGCTACGCCGTCGTTCTGAAACGCCGCGCGTTCGATGCGATCGATGCGGTAGTGCGTGCCGGGCGCGGGGAAGGCGAGCCCGACCGAGGCCTCCGCCAGTCCGTAGACCGGCTGCAGCGCATTCGCGGGGAGGCCGTAGCGCGCAAAGCGCTGCTCGAACGCGGCGAGCGTATTCGGGCCTACCGGCTCGGCGCCGTTGAAGGCGTAGCGCCAACAGGACAGGTCCAGCCCTTCCAATTCCGCGTCCTCAATGCGCTTCAGACAAAGCTCGTAGGAAAAATTGGGGCCGCCGGATAGCGTGCCGCGATGGCGGTGGATCGCCCACAGCCAGCGGCTGGGATGCGACAGAAAGGCGAGCGGCGACATGAGCACCGTGGGAAAGCCGAGGTAGAGCGCGGCGAACCAGGCGCCGATCAGACCCATGTCGTGGTACAGCGGCAGCCAGCTCACGAACACGTCGTTCGGCCCCGCCTGTACCGCCTCGCCCATGGCGCGGATATTGGCGACCAGGTTGGCATGGGTCAGCACCACGCCCTTGGGATTGCCGGTGCTGCCGGAGGTGTACTGCAGAAAAGCGATGTCGCCGGGGTTGGCCGGCAGCGGCGAAAAACCGGCATCGCCGCCGGCCAGATCCTCGGGCATCAGCACGCGCGCAAGCGACGCCACCTGGGAGCGCAACAGCAGCGCCACGGTTTTCGCTTCGGGCAGGGTGATCAGCATGGCGGCGCGGCAGTTGGCTAGGATGGCGACATGGCGCCGCAGATGCTCTTCGATTTGCGCCGGCCGCGCCGGCGGATACAGCGGCACCGGAATGCCGCCTGCCATCAGGATGCCGAAAAAGCTGAACAGGTAATCGCGGCCGGTAGGCAGCATGATCGCCACCGTCTGCCCCGCTTGCAGACCGTGCCCGGCCAGGCGGCTGGCGCAGGCCGCGGCGCCGCGGCGGATGGCGGCGTAGGAGAGTTCCACTTCGCCGGCTTCCTCGTACAGGTGAACCTGCAGCCGGTCCGGATGCCGGTCTGCATGCCAGTCCAGTGCCGAGAGCAGCGTTTGCGCCGTGCACGCGGCTGCGCCGGCTTCGGCCTGCACCAGGCTGTGGATATGCTTTTCGGGTGCGCTGCGCCGCACGCCCAGGCTGCCCTGCACCAGGCGCAATAGATCGCGCGGCGTCTCCGCCGCATACAGTGCGCTCTCGGGCAGGCTCACGCCGAACGCGCGCTCGACCCGAAGCACGAGTTCCACCCGGGCGAGGCTGTCCAGCCCCAGGTCGCGTTCGAGCGAAGTGTCCAGCGTTGCGCGCGAGCTGCGGCCGCGGTGGCTGTCATGCACCATCTGATCGACCACTTCGATCAGCGCAACGGCGCTCGCAGCAACTTCGCTTTCAGTCTGATTCATCTACGGGTGTCTGATTTGCCGGATGCTATGATAGCCTCTAACATGCTATTGGAAAGCGCTCCCCGAGCGTGAAATTGTATGACGCTGTTTGGTCATTCCGGAGGGGAGCGTTTTTCAATAGCACTGAATTGGGGGATCTAAAAGGGGGCGTCGCCCCCTTTTTCAATATCCCTCTATCAATCAAGGCTCGCCATGTGGGATTCGATCTGGGTCAATGCGCATCTGGCAACGCTGCGCGAAGGCAAGTACGGTGTCGTCAGACGGGCGGCGCTCGCGGTGCATCAGGGCCGCATCGCCTGGGTCGGCGCGCGCGCCGACCTGCCCGGCGAACCGGCCGGGCTGGCGCGCGAAGTGCACGATTGCGCGGGCCGCTGGATCACGCCGGGGCTGATCGACTGCCATACCCACCTGGTCTACGCCGGCAGCGATGTGCGCGGTTTCGAATTGCGCTCAGGCGGCGCGAGCGAGGCGGAAATTGCCGACGCAGGCGGCGGCATGCCGGCCATCGTGCGCGCCACCTGCGAAGCGTCCGAGATGGAACTGATCCAACGCGCTTCGGCCAGGCTCAGCCGACTGCTGGAGGAGGGCGTCACCACGGTCGAGATCAAGTCCGGTTACGGCCTGGACCTTGCAGGCGAGCTGAGATTGTTGCGCCTGGCGCGCTTGCTCGGTGCATCGGCGCCGGTCACGGTGAAAACCACTTTTCTGTGCACCCACGCGCTGCCGCCCGAATACCAGGGCCGGGCTGACGCCTATATCGACAGGGTGTGCGCCGAGATGCTGCCCGCGGCGGCAGCGTCCGGGCTCGCCGATGCAGTGGACGCATCCTGCGTGGGGGCGGAGTTTACGCCGCAGCATGCGCGGCGTCTGTGCGAAGCCGCGGCGGCATTGCGCCTGCCGCTGAAGCTGCATGCCGATGCGTATTTGGACAACGGCGATGCGGCGCTCGCTGCAAGCTTTGGCGCGCTGTCCGCCGATCATCTGGCGCACGCGAGCGAAGCCGGTGTGCAGGCCATGGCGGCCGCGCGCACGGTCGCCGTGCTCCTGCCCGGAACCGCCTGTTTTCTGCGCGAGCAGCAACTGCCGCCGGTGGCAGCATTGCGCCGCCACGGCGTGCCCATGGCACTGGCCACCGACTGCAATCCGCTCACTTCGCCTGCGACCTCCCTGCTGTTGATGCTCAATCTGGCGTGCGCGCTGTTTCGCCTCACCCCCGAGGAGGCCCTGGCCGGGGTGACTTGCCACGCGGCGCAGGCACTGGGACTCGCCACGCGCTGCGGCACCCTGGAAACCGGCAAGGACGCGGATTTCGCGCTGTGGAATATCGAGGAGCCGGCGGAATTGGCGTATGCCATGGGCGCCAATCCCTGCGCCGGCGCGGTGCGGCGCGGCATTGCGTCATGGCCTTCCGCTTGAGTCGGTGCGGTGCGCGGAATTTCATTGAGCGCACTCTGATTTTGCTGTAACATCGGTTATCCCAGCTCTCGATTCTGAGATGACCAAATATGTTTTCGTTACCGGCGGTGTAGTTTCCTCTCTTGGGAAGGGGATCGCCGCCGCCTCCCTCGCCGCCATCCTCGAATCGCGCGGCATCAAAGTCACCAATATCAAGCTGGATCCGTATATCAACGTCGATCCGGGGACGATGAGTCCGTTTCAGCACGGCGAGGTGTTCGTCACCGAAGACGGCGCCGAAACCGATCTCGATCTGGGGCACTACGAGCGTTTTTCCTCGACCCGGATGCGAAAGAGCAACAATTTCACCACCGGTCAGATCTACGACTCGGTGATCAAGAAGGAGCGCCGCGGCGAATATCTGGGCCGCACTGTGCAGGTGATCCCGCACATTACCGACGAAATCAAGAAATACATCGCCAAGGGAGCGGAAGGCGCGGAAGTGGCGATCGTCGAGATCGGCGGCACGGTGGGCGACATCGAATCGCTGCCTTTCCTCGAGGCCATCCGGCAGATGGGCCTGGAATTGGGGCGGGACAATATCTGCTACATCCACCTGACCCTGGTGCCCTATATCGCCTCGGCCGGCGAGATCAAGACCAAGCCCACCCAGCACTCGGTAAAGGAACTGCGCGAGATCGGGATCCAGGCCGACGCGCTCCTGTGCCGCTCCGATCGCCCCATCCCGGACGAAGAACGCAGGAAAATCGCGCTGTTTACCAACGTCACCGCGGATGCGGTGATTTCGGTCTGGGATGCCGATTCGATTTACAAGATTCCCTACATGCTGCACCAGCAGATGCTGGACGAGATCGTCTGCCACAAACTGCGCCTGCTGGCGCGCCCGGCCGATCTGCGGTCGTGGAAGCGCCTGGTCGAGGCGCTGGAAAACCCGCAGCACCAGATCACCATCGCCATGGTGGGCAAGTACGTCGATCTGACCGATTCCTACAAATCGCTGAACGAAGCGCTGATCCACGCCGGCATCCACACGCGCTCCAAGGTCAAGATCCAGTATGTCGATTCGGAAGCGATAGAACGCGACGGCACCGCCTGTCTCGCCGGCGTCGACGCCGTGCTGGTGCCGGGCGGGTTCGGCGCGCGCGGCGTCGAGGGCAAGATCCAGGCGATCGAGTATGCGCGCGAGAACAAAGTGCCTTACCTCGGCATCTGCCTCGGCATGCAGTTGGCGGTGATCGAGTACGCGCGCCACAAGGCCGGCCTCGCCCAGGCCAACAGCACCGAGTTCGACCCGGACACACCGCAACCGGTGGTCGCGCTGATCACCGAATGGCTGGACCGCGAGGGCAAAGTGGAACGCCGCGATGCGAGTTCCGACCTGGGCGGCACCATGCGCCTGGGCGCGCAGCCCGCGGATATCGTCGCCGGCACCCAGGTGCAGCGCATCTATCAGGGCGACGTGGTCAATGAGCGCCACCGCCACCGCTACGAGGTCAACAACTACTATCTGCCGCGCCTCGAAGCCGCCGGCCTGAAGGTTGCGGCACGCACCAAGGTCGAAGCGCTGTGCGAGCTGATCGAGTTGCCCACCGAGGGCCCGAACGCGCATCCCTGGTTCATCGGCTGCCAGTTCCACCCCGAATTCAGTTCCGCGCCGCGCACCGGGCATCCGCTGTTCAAGGCCTTCGTCGAAGCCGCGCTCGCCTACCAGGCGAGAAAAACCGGCGCTGCCCAAGGCGCTCAAGCTGCCGCCGTAGCATGAAGCTGTGCGGCTTCGAGGTCGGCCTCGATCAGCCGATATTCCTGATCGCCGGCCCCTGCGTCATCGAATCGCGGCAGTTCGCGCTGGACACCGCAGGGATGCTCAAGGAAATCTGCGCGGAGCTGGGCCTGCCCTTCATCTACAAGTCCTCCTACGACAAGGCCAACCGCAGCTCGGGCAAATCGTTTCGCGGCCCGGGCATGGCCGAAGGGCTGGCCATCCTGGCCGAAGTGAAGCGGCAGATCGGCGTGCCGGTGCTCACCGATGTGCACGAGATCGCCCAGATCGAAGCGGCGGCGGCGGTGGTGGACGTGCTGCAGACGCCCGCCTTTCTCTGCCGCCAGACCGATTTCATCCATGCCGTGGCCAGCGCCGGCAAGCCGGTGAACATCAAGAAAGGACAGTTTCTCGCTCCCGGTGATATGAAACAGGTCGTCGCCAAGGCGAGGCAAGCGAGCGGCGCGGACAACATCATGGTGTGCGAGCGCGGCGCCAGCTTCGGCTACAACAACCTGGTCTCGGACATGCGGTCCCTCGCCATCATGCGCGAGACCGGCTGCCCGGTGGTGTTCGATGCCACGCATTCGGTGCAATTGCCCGGCGGGCAGGGGACGGTGAGCGGCGGCCAGCGCGAATTCGTGCCGGTGCTGGCGCGTGCCGCGGTGGCCGCCGGCGTGTCCGGACTGTTCATGGAAACGCACCCGGATCCGGACCAGGCTTTGTCGGACGGACCCAACGCCTGGCCGCTGTCGCGGATGAAGGACTTGCTGGCGACGCTCAAGGCGCTGGACGAGGTGGTCAAGAGACGAGGTTTCGCGGAGCAGGCGCTGTGACCCAAAGAGCGGGCGCCGGCAGTAGAATTCAAGGTCTGAATCTGGAATAAGGACAAGAACATGAGCTCGATAGTCGACGTGGTGGCGCGGGAGATTCTGGATTCGCGCGGAAATCCGACGGTGGAAGCCGATGTGCTGCTGGAGTCCGGGGTGATGGGGCGCGCCGCCGTGCCCTCGGGCGCCTCGACCGGCACGCGCGAAGCGATCGAGTTGCGCGATGGCGACAAGCTGCGCTATCTCGGCAAAGGCGTGCTGCACGCGGTGGAGCACGTCAACACCGAAATCTCCGAAGCCATCATGGGCCTGGACGCCACCGAGCAGAGTTTCATCGACCGGACCCTGATCGACCTGGACGGCACCGACAACAAATCGCGCCTGGGCGCGAATGCACTGTTGGCGGTGTCCATGGCCGTGGCCAAGGCGGCCGCGGACGAATGCGGGCTGCCGCTGTACCGCTATTTCGGCGGCGCCGGCGCGATGCAAATGCCGGTGCCGATGATGAACATCATCAACGGCGGCGCGCACGCCAACAACAGCCTGGACATGCAGGAATTCATGATCGTCCCCGTCGGCGCGCAAAGCTTTCGCGACGCCCTGCGCTGCGGCGCCGAGGTGTTCCACGCGCTGAAGGCCCTGCTGCAGAAGCGCGGCATGCCGACCACGGTCGGCGACGAAGGCGGCTTCGCGCCCAATCTGCCCAGCCACGAAGCGGCGCTGCAATTGTGCATGGAGGCGATAGACAAGGCCGGCTACCAGGCAGGGCAGGATGTGCTGCTCGCGCTGGATTGCGCCAGTTCGGAGTTCTACAAGGACGGGCGCTATATGCTCGAGTCGGAGGGCCTGCAGCTGTCCTCGGGCCAGTTCGCGGACTACCTCGCAGCCCTGGCCGACAAATTCCCCATCATCAGCATCGAGGACGGGATGGCCGAGTCGGATTGGGACGGCTGGAAAATCCTTACCGAGCGCCTGGGCAAGAAGATCCAACTGGTCGGCGACGACATTTTCGTGACCAACACCAGCATCCTGCGCGAAGGCATCGCCGAGGGCGTGGCCAATTCCATCCTGATCAAGGTCAACCAGATCGGCACCCTCACCGAAACCTTCGCCGCCATAGAGATGGCCAAGCGCGCGGGCTACACCGCGGTGGTGTCGCACCGTTCCGGCGAGACCGAAGACACCATCATCGCGGACATCGCGGTGGGTGCGAATACCCTGCAGATCAAGACCGGCTCGCTTTCCCGCTCCGACCGCGTCGCCAAGTACAACCAGTTGCTGCGCATTGAAGAGGATCTGGGGGATACGGTCGGCTATCCCGGCAGGGACGCGTTCTACCAACTGCGTTAGGCGGTCGAATCCACAACCAATTAATGCGCATCCTGACCATCGTCTTCGCCGCGCTGATCGTACTGCTGCAGTACCCGCTGTGGCTGGGCAAGGGTGGCTGGTTGCGCGTGTGGGAGATCGATCGCCAGGTCACGACGCAAAAAATGGGCAACGCCCAATTGCGCGTGCGCAACGATGCGCTCGATGCCGAAGTGCGCGACCTGAAGCAGGGCTACGATGCCATCGAGGAGCGTGCGCGCTACGAGCTGGGAATGATCAAGCAGGACGAGATTTTCTTTCATGTGCTGGAGAAGAGCCCGGTGATGCAGGCGCCCGCGCCCGCGGCTGCGCCGAAACGGCAGTAGCGCAGAACTTGCGCGGACGGCGGCCCGTCCGCGCGGATCGCCGATTGCGCGCGGACGATGAAGCCGTCCGCACACAATCGGCGATCTTGAATTAAAGCCAAACCCAGGCTGTTGTTGCTTTAACCATAACCGTGTTCTTGGTACGGATGTGTTTTTCATCCGTATCAAGAACACGGTTGGCGCGCGGAGCGCGCAATGGCTGCTACCCGCATGCGACGGCAGTTGAGACGCTGCATTTAGTTTTGCAACTTCGAGGGCTGATAGCAAATGAATCTATATAGCAAACTGCAACAGCGCGCGGCCGAAGGCCGTCCATTGCGCGTCGGCTTGATCGGGGCCGGAAAATTCGCGGCGATGTATCTCGCGCAGATACCCAGGACGCCGGGCGTGCATCTGGTCGGCATCGCGGATCTTGCACCGGCCGCCGCGCGCGCCAACCTGGAACGCGTGGGCTGGAAAGCCGAGCGCTTCGGCGCTGCGTCGCTGGAGGAGGCTCTGGCCAAAGGCAGCACCCATCTTGGCGCGGATTGGGAGGCGCTGGTCGCGCATCCGAAGATCGACATCATCGTCGAATGCACCGGGAATCCGCCCGCCGCGGTGGAACATTGCCTGGCGGCGTTCGCCCACGGCAAGCATGTGGTCAACGTGACGGTGGAGGCCGATGCGTTCTGCGGACCGCTGCTTGCGCGCAAGGCGCAGGCGGCCGGCGTGGTCTACAGCCTGGCCTATGGCGATCAGCCGGCGCTGATCTGCGAACTGGTCGACTGGGCGCGGGCGGCGGGTTTTCCGGTGGTTGCGGCAGGACGCGGCCACAAGTGGCTGCCGCATTTTTCCGAGTCCACGCCGGAGACCGTGTGGGGAAATTACGGGCTCACGCCGGAGCAGGCGAGCATCGGCGGCCTCAATCCGAAAATGTTCAATTCCTTCCTCGACGGCTCCAAGCCCGCAATCGAAAGCACCGCGGTGTGCAATGCGACGGGGCTGGTCGCGCCGCCCGACGGCCTCACTTTTCCGCCGGCCTCGGTGGACGACATTCCTTTCGTCTGCAGGCCGATCGCCGAGGGCGGCGTGCTGCATCAGAAAGGCCAGGTCGAGGTCATCTCGTCGCTGGAGCAGGACGGCCGCATTATTCCCTACGATATCCGCATGGGCGTGTTCGTGGTGTTCGAGGGCGACACCGAGTACATCCGCAATTGCTTCAAGGAGTACATGGTGCGCACCGACCCGAGCGGCCGCTATGCCTGCCTGTACAAGCGCTGGCATCTGATCGGGCTGGAACTGGGCATTTCCGTTGCGGCGGTCGGCCTGCGCGGCGAGTCCACCGGCGCCGCGACCTGCTTCAACGCCGATGTCATCGCCACCGCCAAGCGCGACCTCAAACCGGGTGAGATGCTGGACGGGGAGGGCGGCTACACCGTATGGGGCAAGCTGTTTCAGGCGAAGAAATCGCTCGCCTGCGGCGGACTGCCATTGGGGCTCGCGCACCAGGTCAAGCTCGTGCGTGCAGTGAAAAAAGGGCAGTCGCTGACCTGGGCCGATGTGGCGATGGACGAGAACCTGCCCGCGTACAAAGTGCGGCGCGAGATGGAAGCGCTGTTTTCAGGTCCCGGGCAGCGCGCCACTGCCTGAGATTGCGCAGCCGGCTTGTTCGGTTCATTCCCCGGGTCCGGGCTTCGCGGAAGGCCTGCCAAACAGCAAGGTGCTTGGATTCTGCTCCAGTTGCACGCTGAAGCGCCGCAATGAGCTGGTGACTTCGCGCAACTCGGAAGCGAGCAGGCGCACTTGCGGCACGACCTCGTCGGCGGCTTCGCGCAGGTCGGCGCGCACGCCGGTGCCTGCTTGGGCGACATCACCCGTCATGCGGTCGAACCGGTCCGCGCTCTGCTGTATGCGCTCCACCAGGCGCGGCAGATCAGCGGAGAGGCGCGCGGTGTTGTCCATGGTACGCGCCGCGTTCGCGAGGGTGGAATCGATCGCGGCGGAGCGCGCCGCCAGTGTTTTCGCCAGCAGTTGGAGTTCCGCCAGGATCAGCTTGAATTCGCGCCGGTTGTCTTCGTCCATCAACGCATTCATGCTCACGCTGGTGCGGTTTGCATTCGTCAGCAGCGCGGAGACCGCGCTATCGAGGCGCACCATCAGCGACGGCGCGCTGCGGATCACCGGGTAATCATCGCCCGGACGCACTTCCAGGTCGGGCGATTCGCTGCTGCCGCCGGAGAGTTCGACGTAGGCGATGCCGGTCAGCCCCTGTACCCGCAGCACTGCCACGGTGTCCTGCTTTACCGGGGTGCCGCGCTCGATGTCCAAAGTCAGTTGCACCTGCTCCACCTGCGCCGGCGCGAGCGACATCCTGCGCACGCGGCCGACCTCGACGCCGCGATACCTGACCGGCGCGTCGCGGCTCAAACCGGATACCGATTCGCCCATATAAGTCAGATAGGTGTCGTAGGTCCGGCGGTAGGCGCCGCCGCTCGACAGCCAGAGCACGCCGGCAATCAGCGCGGCGCCGAGCGCGAGGACGAACACGCCGACCAGGGCGAAATTTACTTTTTCGTCCATGCCTGCTCGCGTGCGGCCCGGCCGCGCGGCCCGTAAAAATATTCGCGGATCAGCGGCTGCGCGGACGCGGAGAGTTCCTGCATCGTGCCGGTACCGAGGATCTGCCGCTCGCCCAGCACCGCCACCCGGTCCGCCACCCGCCACAGCAGGTCGAGGTCGTGGGTGACCATCATGATGGTCAGCCCCAGCGCGTCGCGCAACTGGCGCACCAGTTCATCGATGCCGCTGGCGCTCAAGGGATCGAGGCCGGCGGTCGGCTCATCGAGCAGCAGCAGTTCCGGGTCCAGCGCCAGTGCGCGCGCCAGCGCGGCGCGCTTGCGCATGCCGCCGGAGAGTTCGCTCGGGAACTTGGACCCGGCATCGGGCGGCAGGCCGGTGAGGGCGATCTTGAGCGCAGCGATTTCGTCGATCAGCCCGCGGCCCAGCGTCGTGTGCTCGCGCAGCACCATGCCGACGTTGTCCTTCACCGTCAGCGCACTGAACAGCGCACCGCGCTCGAACATGACGCCCCAGCGGCGCCGCAGCGGCAGCGCGTCCTGGTCGCTCAGCCCGACCACTTCACGTCCGAACACGCGGATCGAACCCGATACCGGCCGCTGCAACACCAGGGTTTCGCGCAGCAAGGTCGATTTGCCGCAACCGCTGGTCCCGACCAGGGCGAAGATTTCGCCGCGGCGTACCGCCAGGTTTACGTTCTCGTGCACCACCGCCGCGCCGAAACGGGTGTTGAGGCCGCGGATGTCGATCACGGCATCGACGCTGTTTGCCGGTGCCATGGCGGCGCTCACAGGTCGAGCCAGCTGAAGAGGATGGAAAACAAAGCATCCGTCACGATCACCAGAAACACCGACTGGACGACGCTGACCGTGGTCTGGCGGCCGACGCTGTCGGCGCTGCCGCCGACTTGAAATCCCTGATAGCAGCCCACCAAGGCGATGATGGCGGCAAATATCGGCGCTTTGCCGACGCCGATCAGAAACGAGGTCAGGCTGATCGCTTCATCCAGCCGGTCGGCGAAGGCGCCGAAACTGACGTCGAGCTGCGCCCGCGCCATCATCATGCCCCCGAGCACGCCCATGACATCCGTATACACGGTCAACAGCGGCAGCGCCACGACCAGCGCGAGCAGCTTGGGCAGGACCAGCAGCTCCAAGGGCACCACGCCTATGGTGCGCAGGGCATCGATTTCCTCGGTGACTTTCATGGTGCCGATCTGTGCCGCGTAGGCCGAGCCGGAGCGCCCGGCGACGATGATAGCGGTCAGCATGGGCGAGAGTTCGCGCACCATCGCCAGCCCGACCAGATCGGCGACATAGATATTGGCGCCGAACTGGCGCAGCTGCTCCGCCCCCTGATAGGCGATCACGATTCCCATCAGGAAGGACAACAGGCCGGTGATGGGCAGTGCTTCGAAACCGGTGGTCTGCAGGTTATAGGCGACGGCGCGCCAGCGTATGCGGTCGGGGCGGGCCGCGAGGCGCAGGAGCACCAGCGCGTTTTCCCCAAGAAACAAAAGCATGCCGAAGGCGTTGCCGAGGCTGCGCCAGGACTGGTGCCCGATCCGGGCGAACAGGCCCTCGGCCGCAACCGGTTGCGGTGCGAACTCGCGCATCGCGATCAGTTGCAGCAAGACCGCAAATTCCGGGCGCAATCCGCTCAAGCGCACGCTGTGTCCCTGCTGCTTTAGCTCGCGCATGGTTCGGTGCAGCAGCCAGGCCCCCGAGGTGTCCATGGCGGATACCGCGGACGCGTCGATGGTCATGTCGCCGGGACGGGGCCGGGGGAGCCGGGCGAGCCTGGGCTCCAGTTGGGAAATTCCCTGCAATACCCAGGTGCCGACGCAACGCAGTTCCAGCGGCGTGTCGCCAGCCTGAATGTCGGCGCCGGATCGGGTGGATGAGTCGGGATCGAATGTGGTCATCGAGCTTGCACCGTGAACCATGGCTGGATGCGCAGGATCCAGCGCGACTGCACGCCAGGCGCAGCGCCTGCGGCGAACCCGGAATTGCCGCCCTGAATTGAAAGCTATCGCATGCGGCACCAGGCGGTATTGATATCCGTCAAACCATGCCGGCTGCCTAGTGCGCCAGCTGCCTAGTGCGCAGGCGCGCCGCGGGCCTGATAACATAGCGTGGTGATTTGCGGTGCTGGCGCGTCCAACCTGGATAAATGGAGTCAAACATGTTTCGTGCTGTTGCAGTAACCGTGGCTGCCCTGGGCATTTCGCTGTGCGCGCAGGCGCAGACCTATCCGAGCAAGGTGGTGCGCCTGGTGGTGCCGTTCGCACCCGGAGGCAGTTCCGAGATCATCGCGCGCACCGTGGCGCAAAGGCTGTCGGAGAACCTGGGCCAGCAGTTCATCGTCGAGAACAAGCCCGGAGGCGGGGGCAATATCGCGATGCAGGAAGTGGCGCGGGCCGAGCCCGACGGCTACACGCTCATGCTCGGCCATGTGGGATCGCTTGCGATGAACCCACCGATGTTCGCGAATAATCCTGCATTGAAGAAACCGCCGTATGACGCCAACAAGGATTTCCGACCGGTTTCCCTGATTGCCGTGGTGCCGAACATGTTCGTCGTCAACGCCGGCGTCCCGGCAAAGGACCTGAAGGAGTTCGTCGCGCTGGCGCGCGCCAAGCCGGGAACGATCAACTACGGCTCGGCCGGCAACGGCAGCGCCGGCCACCTCGCGTTCGAGTACCTGAAGATGGTCGCCGGGATCGATATCGTGCACGTGCCTTACAAAGGGACCGGCCCCATGCTGACCGATCTGATCGCGGGCCAGACCCAGGCGACTTCCGCCGGCGCGCCGCCGTTGCTGCCGCACGTGAAGAGCGGCAAGCTGCGCGCCATCGCCGTAGGCACCCCGCAGCGCCTGGCTGCGCTTCCGGATGTGGCCACGGTGGCGCAGCAGGGCTACCCCGGATTCGAAACTTCGCAATGGTATGGCATCATCGTGCCGGCGAAAACACCGGATGCGATTGTGAAGAAGCTGGCCGAGGAAATTGCGAAGGCGACCAAGAGCCCCGAGGTCACTGAACGCTTTCACCGGGACGGGACCATCGCAGTCGGCTCCACGCCCGAAGAGTTCGCAGACTTCATCCAGAAGGAGCAGGCACGCTGGGGCGAGGTGGTGCGCAAGTCCGAGGTCAAGGTGGAGTGAGGTTTCCGGGGCGCTGCGCCGGGCGTGGCACGGGTTTCGCGCAGCGCGTATGATAGCTCCAGATCATGCGGCGCGATTGCAGGTACGTATAATCGAGCTGAGATTCAGGTGTAGGACAGTGACGTGATTTTTTTCCACTATGGATCTGATTGCCCAGGTTTGCTATGAAAAAAGCGATACCGGAAACACCCCCAGAATACGATAAGGCACGGGTCGTCGAACGTCCCGACGGTTTCTACTGGCAGTCCAGGGAAAGCGGCAAGGAGTTCGGCCCGTTCCAGACTCTGCTCGAAGCGGTCGAAGACATGCAGTACAGAGCCGACTCGGACTACGAGCCGGGCGAGAGCGTGGAACAGGCGGAGTCCGAGATCGGCATCTCCGATTGGGTCGACCCGGACACCGGCGAACTGGCCGAAGAGCTCAAGCCGCGGATCGAAGATCACTAGAGACGCGCGTCGATCGATGGCGCGGTGTCGACCTGTGCCGCGAGTCGCCTGTGGACCAATTGAGACTCGCAATACTCCGCAACCTGCGTTTATCCGAAGCAAGCATGCAGCCAAATCTTTGTTCGTAACCTAGGAAGACTCAAATGGAAATCAAGAGCAGCACTTTTGTCGTCACTGGCGGTGCATCCGGTTTGGGCGCGGCGACCGCGCGCGCCATCGTCCAGGCGGGCGGCAACGTCGTCATCGCGGACGTCAACGCCGATGCCGGCAACGCGCTGGCCAAGGAACTGGGCCAGGCACGATTCATCAGGACCGATGTCACCGCTGAAGCCGACGGGAAGGCCGCGATCGCCCTGGCGCTGAAGGATTTCGGCGGGCTGCATGGCCTGATCAATTGCGCCGGCATCGCCATCGGCGAGAAGACGGTGGGCAAGGACGGGCCGCATGCGCTCGCCAGCTTCAGCCGGGTCATAGCCATCAACCTGATCGGCACGTTCAACATGATCCGGCTCGCGGCCGATGCCATGAGCAAAGGCCAGCCCAACGCGGCTGGCGAGCGCGGCGTGATTGTCAACACCGCATCGGTGGCGGCATACGACGGCCAGATCGGCCAGGCCGCCTATTCGGCTTCCAAAGGCGGAATCGTCGGCATGACCCTGCCGATCGCCCGCGATCTGTCGCGCTCGGGCATTCGTGTCGTGACCATAGCGCCGGGAATTTTCGAAACGCCGATGCTGCTGGGCATGCCCAAGGACGTGCAGGACGCCCTCGGCAAGCTGGTGCCGTTTCCATCCCGCCTGGGCCGCCCCGCAGAGTACGCGGCCCTCGCATTGCACATCATCGGCAACGAAATGCTGAACGGCGAAACGATCAGGCTGGACGGCGCCATTCGGCTGACGCCGAAATAAATATTGCCTTCTAACTTGCGCGGACGGCGGTCCGTCCGCGCGGATCGCCGATTGCGCGCGGACGATGACCCCGTCCGCACGCAATCGGCGATCTCTGATAAAAGCAACCCCAAACCGCATTTGCTTTTATCCATAACCGTGTTTTCTGTACGGATGTGCTTTTCATCCGTACGGAAAACACGGTTCGCGCGCGGAGCGCGCAATGGTGGATATCTGCATACGGCGGCATTGAAGACTATACGGCGCGATGGGCGCGCCGCAGCGGTTCAGAGCTGCTGCGGCTGCAACTGCTGCCTAAAAAGTTTCGCGCGGCGCATATAGCCGTCGGCGATGTTCTGCAGATTGCCGATCTCGGCCTGGGACAGGTCGCGCACGACCTTGGCCGGCGAGCCCAGCGCCAGCACCCCATCCGGTATGGTCTTGCCTTCCGGTATCAGCGAGCCGGCGCCGATCAGACTGTGTTTCCCGACTACCGCATGGTTGAGGATGACGCTCCCGATGCCGACGAGGCTGCCATCGCCTATGCTGCATCCATGCAGCATGACCATGTGGCCGATGGACACGTTGCGGCCGAGCACCAGCTTGATGCCCGCATCGGTATGCAGCATCGAATTGTCCTGCACGTTGCTGCCCTCGCCGATGGTGATCAGGTCGTTGTCGCCGCGAACGACCACGTTGAACCAGATGCTCGCCTTGTCCTCGATCAGCACCGAGCCGATGACCGTGGCGTTGTCGGCGATATACCAGTCCCTGCCTTGCACCTCGACCCGGCGCTCGCCGAGCGAATAGACAGCCATGTTTTTTCCCTTTAAGAAGCCGCGGGAATGATAGCAGAAGCTGTCACCTGCTATCATGGCGGCCGAAAATGAAAGCCAGCAAATCCATTTTTCTCGACATACGCGGCCTGCGCTACCACTGCCGCGTGTGGGGCGAGGCCGGCCGGCCCCGGCTGTTCATGCTGCACGGCTGGATGGATGTGTCCGCCTCGTTCCAGTTTCTGGTCGACGCGTTGCGCGCCGACTGGCAGGTGATTGCCCCGGACTGGCGCGGCTACGGTTTGTCCGCCTGGGGCCCGGCCGACTGCTACTGGTTCCCCGATTACATGGGGGATCTGGACCGGCTGCTGGCGTATTTCGAGCCGGAACTGCCGGCCACGCTGATCGGCCACAGCATGGGCGGCAATATCGCCGGCATGTACGCGGGCGTGCGCCCCGAGCGCGTGGCGTATCTGGTCAATCTGGAAGGCTTCGGCATGAGCCGTACCGAGCCGGCCAAGGCGCCGGCGCGCTACGCCAAGTGGATGGACCAGCTCGCGGACAAGCCCGGATTTCGCGACTACGCGGATTTTGCCGAGTTGGCCGGGCGCATGCGCACGGGCAATCCGCGCCTGTCGGAAGCGCGCGCGCTGTACCTGGCGCAGCATTGGGGCCGCGAAAACGCGGCCGGACGCGTCGAGCTGGCCAGCGATCCGGCGCACAAGCTGATCAATCCGGTCGCCTACCAACTGGAGGAGGCCATGGCGTGCTGGCGCAATGTGGCCGCGCCGGTATTGTGGATAGACGGCGCCGAATCCAAGACCATGGAGCGCATGCGCATCAACGCCGGCGACAATGACGCACGCAAGGCCTGCTTCCGCAGCTTGAGCGCGCACACCATTGCCGACGCCGGGCACATGCTGCATCACGACCAGCCGGAACAACTGGCGGCGCTGATCGAGTCGTTTCTGCGCCGGACTTAGGCGCGCTTGGCAGGTCCCCCGGAGCGGCGGGGGTGGCATGTTAAAATGATAGTCAGATGCAACTCATGCCCAACTACGACCTGCATTGCCACTCCACGGCATCCGACGGCCTGCTCGCCCCGGCCGAATTGGTGCGGCGTGCCGCGGGCAACGGCGTCGACGTCCTAGCGCTGACCGACCACGACGAGATCTGCGGCTTGGCCGAAGCACGCGCACAAGCGGCGGCGTTCGGCCTGCGCTTTATCGACGGCGTAGAGGTGTCGGTCAGCTGGGGCGGAATCACGATCCATATCGTCGGCTTGAACATCGACCCGGGCAATGCGCAATTGCGCCTGGGCCTGCAGGCGATACGCCAGGGCCGCGCCGAGCGCGCGAAGAAGATGGCTGCGGATCTCGCGCGCGTGGGCATTCCGGGCAGCCTGGAAGGCGCCTACGCCTACGTCGACAATCCCAATCTCATCGGGCGCACGCATTTCGCGCGCTTTCTGGCGGAAAAGCGCTACGTCAGCGACGTGAAGAGCGCGTTCCATCACTATCTGGTCAGCGGCAAACCGGGCTACGTTCCGCATCAGTGGGCCACCCTGGAGGATGGCCTCGCCTACATCAAGGCAGGCGGGGGTGTCGCGGTGCTCGCCCATCCCGGGCGTTACAAGCTCACGCGCACCGAGATGCGCACTTTTCTCGGCGAATTCAAGGACGGCGGCGGCAGCGGCATCGAAGTGGTCACCAGCAGCCACAGTACCGAGCAATACCTGGAATATGCGATCCTCGCCAAGGAATTCGGTCTGCTGGCTTCGCGCGGCTCGGATTTTCACGGCCCGGGCGAATCCCGCATCGATCTGGGCAAACTGCCCCATCTGGCTGCGGATCTGAAGCCTGTCTGGCACGATTGGTGAGGGAGCGATCGCGCCCGATCCGGTTCTCCGCCAACTTTTCCTTTCTGGCCTGACATGTCGCAGTATTTCGCCGTTCATCCGACCCATCCGCAGCCGCGCCTGATTGCACAGGCGGCCGGCATCATCCGGGCGGGCGGCGTGGTCGCGTATCCGACCGATTCCTGCTACGCCATCGGCTGCCACATAGGCGACAAGGAGGCGATGCAGCGGCTGCGTGCCATCCGCAAAATCGACGACAAGCATCACCTGACGCTGATGTGTCGGGACTTGTCGGAGATTGCCACTTACGCGCAGGTGGACAATGTCCAATACCGGCTGCTGCGAAAACTCACTCCGGGGAGCTACACCTTCATCCTTCGCGCCAGCCGGGAAGTGCCGCGGCGCCTGCTGCACCCGAGGCGCAAGACCATAGGCATGCGCGTGCCTGATCATCCGGTGGCACAGGCATTGCTCGCGGCAATGGGCGATCCGCTGCTTTCGGCCACGCTGATTCTGCCCGGGGATGCCGTGCCGCTGAACGACGGCGAGGAGATCCGCGCGCACCTGGAGCACGCGCTCGATCTGGTGCTGGACGCGGGTTCCTGCGGCATCGAACCGACCACCATGGTCGATCTGACCGGCGCGGCGCCGGAACTGCTGCGGCAAGGCAAGGGAAGTTCGGAACCTTTCGGCTTCGAAGCCTGAGTCTGATAAAATCGCAGTTTTTATATTGCCGGGTCAATGGAATTCAATCTCGTCCAGAAAATCGCCATCTATGCGCTCCCGGTGATCTTTGCGATCACCCTGCATGAAGCGGCGCACGGCTTCGTGGCGAGATATTTTGGCGACAACACGGCGTACGTGCTCGGGCGCGTGAGCCTGAATCCGCTGCGGCACATCGACCCGGTCGGCACCGTGCTGGTTCCGCTGTTGATCCTGGTCACGAGCAGCGCGTTTGGCGCGGGCGGCATCTTGTTCGGCTGGGCCAAGCCGGTGCCGGTGGATTTCTCCGGATTGCGCCATCCCAAGCGCGACATGCTTTGGGTGGCCGCAGCCGGGCCGTTCGCCAACCTGCTGATGGCCTTGCTGTGGGCGCTGGCGCTCAAGTTCGCGCTGTTGGCGCCGCAGAATGCGTTTACCCTGCCGCTGAGCCTGATGGCTGAGGCGGGTATCACGGTGAATCTGGTGCTGATGCTGCTCAACCTGCTGCCCATACTGCCGCTGGACGGCGGGCGCATCGCGGTGAGCCTGCTGCCCAACCGACTGGCTTACCGCTTTTCGCGCCTGGAGCCTTATGGATTCCCGATACTGCTGCTGCTGGTGTTCACCAATCTGCTCGGCGCGATTCTCAACCCCATGGTGAGGGTGTCGATCCAGGTGATCGAAACCTTATTTCAACTCTAGGATATCAAACACATGTTCGAGCAACGCGTCGTCTCAGGCATGCGCCCGACCGGGAGCCTGCACCTGGGCCATTTTCACGGCGCCCTCAAGAACTGGGTCAGGCTGCAAAGCGAATACCCCTGTTTTTTCTTCGTCGCCGACTGGCACGCCCTGACGACCCACTACGACACGCCCGAGGTGATCGAACAGACGGTCTGGGATATGGTGATCGACTGGCTGGCCGCCGGCATCGATCCGGCGCGGGCAACGCTGTTCATTCAGTCGCGCGTGCCCGAGCACGCGGAACTGCATACGCTCCTGTCCATGATCACCCCGCTGGGCTGGCTGGAGCGGGTTCCCAGCTTCAAGGACCAGCAGGAAAAGCTTGCGGATCGCGATCTTGCGACCTATGGCTTCCTCGGCTACCCGCTGCTGCAGAGCGCGGACATTCTGATGTACCGCGCCGCCTGGGTGCCGGTGGGCGAGGACCAGGTTCCCCACGTCGAACTGACGCGCGAGGTGGCGCGCCGCTTCAACCACCTGTTCGGGCGCGAGGCGGGATTCGAGGACAAGGCGAAAGCCGCGGTGAAGAAACTCGGCAGCAAGAAGAGCAAGCTGTATAACGAGTTGCGCACCCGTTATCAGGAGCAGGGCGACGAGGAGGCATTGCAGGCGGCGCGGGCGCTGCTGAACGAACAGCAGAATCTGTCGATGGGCGATCGGGAGAGGCTGTTTGGCTATCTGGAGGGCGGCGGGCGCATGATCCTGGCCGAACCCCAGGCGCTGCTGACCGAGTCTTCCAGGCTGCCGGGTCTGGACGGCCAGAAGATGTCCAAGTCCTACAACAACGCGATCAGCCTGCGCGAGGATGCCGCCACGGTGACGAAGAAGCTGCGTACCATGCCCACCGATCCGGCCCGGGTAAAACGCAGCGACCCGGGCGACCCGGAAAAGTGCCCTGTGTGGCAACTCCATTTGGTATATTCCGATGACGATACCCGCGCCTGGGTACAAAAGGGCTGTCGCAGCGCGGGAATCGGCTGCCTCGAATGCAAGCAGCCCCTGATTCAATCGATACTGGCCGAGCAGACACCGATGCGGGAGCGTGCCCAGCGTTACCTGGATGATCCGACCCTGGTGAAGAGCATCATCGCCGACGGTTGCGAGAAAGCGCGCGCGCTTGCCGGCGAGACCATGCGCGAAGTGCGCGAAGCGATGGGCTTGAATTACTCGTGACCGACTTACCCGTGACCAACGCTGCCGCTGCCAACGATGCCCCCCCGGATCCTGCCGTGGGCGCCGCTGCGCTCGCGCCGGGCGTTGCCGACGCGCGCGTCGCGACTGTCCGCGGCGAGGCCATGCTCGAGATGCCGGCGGATTTGTACATTCCGCCGGACGCGCTCGAGGTGTTCTTCGATACCTTCGAAGGCCCGCTCGATCTGCTGCTGTACCTGATCCGCAAGGCCAATATCGATATCCTCGACATCCCGATGGCGCGGCTCACCGAGCAGTATCTGGAGTACGTCGAGCTGATGCGCCGGCGCAACTTGGAGCTCGCGGCGGAATATCTGCTGATGGCGGCGCTGCTGATGGAAATCAAATCGAGAATGCTGCTGCCGCGCCCGCGCGCGCTGCGCGAGGAGGAGGCGGATCCGCGCGCCGAATTGGTGCGCCGCCTGATGGAATACGAAAACATGAAGCTCGCCGCGCACAAGCTCGACGCGCTTCCGGTTCTCGGACGCGATTTCCTTACGGTGGAAGTGTGGATCGAGCAGGCTGCGGTGCAGCGCCTGCCGCAAGTGCGCACCGAAGACCTGATCGCGGCGTGGCAGTCGCTGCTGATGCATGCGCGCATGACCCAGCACCATAAGGTGACACGCGAAGAACTTTCGGTGCGCGAATTCATGTCCATCATCCTGCGCCGCCTGCAGGGCGGCCAGTTTTCCAATTTCGCTTCGCTGTTCGACGTCAGCAAAGGGGTGGCAGTGGTAGTGGTGAGTTTTCTCGCGGTGCTGGAACTGGTGCGCGAGAGTTTGATCGAAGTGACTCAATCGGAGCCCTACGCTCCGATCTATGTGAAGCTTGCCCATGCTGAATCCGACTGAAGCCAAGACTGTTCTCGAGGCCGCGCTGCTCGCCGCGCAGGAGCCGCTCACGCTGGTCGAACTCAGACGCTTGTTCGAGGACGACATCGGCGCCGACACGCTGCGGCGCCTGCTCGAGGAACTGCGCGAGGACTGGCAGGGCCGCGGCGTCGAACTGGTCAACCTGGCGAGCGGCTGGCGTTTTCAGACGCGTCCCGAGTTTCAGCAGTATCTGGAGCGGCTGTCCCACGACAAGCCGCCGCGTTATTCGCGCGCCGTGATGGAAACGCTGGCGATCATCGCCTACCGCCAGCCGGTGACGCGCGGCGACATCGAGGACATCCGCGGGGTGACCGTCTCCACCAACGTAATCAAGAGCCTCGAGGCGCGCGGCTGGATCGACACGGTGGGCTTTCGCGATGTACCGGGCCGGCCCGCGCTGTATGCGACGACCAAGACTTTCCTGGATGACCTGGGCCTGCGCTCGCTGCAGGAATTGCCACCGCTTGATCAGATAAGCAGCACACTCGACCTTGCCCCGCAAACACCGCCCAGCGAACAGCCGAGCGCAGTCGCCGAGACTGCCGCACCGGCCGCCGCAGCCGACTAGCGCCCCCGCGGCCACGGACAAGCTGCACAAGGTGCTCGCGGGCGCCGGGATAGGCTCGCGCCGTGAAATGGAGCAGTGGATCGCCGCCGGCAGGGTCAGCGTCAACGGCGAACCGGCCACGGTAGGGATGCGCGTCAGCGCCGACGACCGGGTGCAGGTCGACGGCCGGCCGGTGCGCTTGCGTCACGATGAAGCCGCGCGGGTGCTGCTGTATCACAAACCCACGGGCGAAATCGTCAGCCAGGACGACCCGGAGGGCCGTCCATCGGTGTTCGAGAAGTTGCCGCGTCTGCGCGGCGCGAAGTGGATCGCGGTGGGGCGGCTGGATTTCAACACCAGCGGCTTGTTGATATTCACCACCTCCGGCGAACTCGCCAACCGGCTGATGCACCCGCGCCACAGAATCGAGCGCGAATACGCGGTGCGCATCATCGGCGAGCTGAGCGAGGAGCAGATGCAGACCTTGCGCACCGGGGTGGAACTCGAGGACGGCCCGGCGCATCTGGACAGCATTCAAGACGCGGGCGGGCAGGGCAGCAACCACTGGTACAACGTGGTGCTCTCCGAAGGGCGCAATCGGGAGGTGCGGCGCTTGTTCGAGGGGCTCCATCTGACGGTAAGCCGTTTGATGCGGGTGCGCTTCGGCCCGATCGACCTGCCGTCATACCTGAAGCGCGGTCAGACGCGCGAACTCGATGAGGCGGAGATCGCCCGGCTCCTCGCCGCTTTGGAGTTCCAGAGCGAGGGCGCGGCGCCGAAGCCCGCCGCCGGGAAACCGGTGCGCGCTGCATCGCCCAGGCCGGTCCGATCGCGCCGGCGCAGTTGATTCGCGGTAGAAGCCATCTAAAGTTCCGCTCCTAAACACCGCATCGCCAAGGACAAACGGATTGTTCCTGGCGCGTTTTTCTGCTATAATTTCAAGTCTGTTGAATGTGGTCAGCGGGATGGGCGGTCAGCCCATTTTTTATTTGTGGCTATGAAACTTCAGGGATTGCTGGAAACGACCGTGGGCGGGCTTGGCTACGAGCTTGTTGACCTCGAACTGTCGAATCGCGGCAGGATGCTGCGGGTGTTCATAGACCGGCCGCCGGCGGGGCCGCAGGACGCTGGCGCAGGCGGAATTACGGTAGAGGACTGCGCCCGGGTGAGCAACCAGCTGGCGCGGGTGCTGGAGGTCGAGGATATCGACTACGACCGGCTGGAAGTGTCGTCGCCGGGGCTGGACCGGCCGTTGAAGAAAGAGGCTGATTATGTGCGCTTTGCCGGAGAGCAGGCAAAGCTGACGCTGCGGGTGCCGGTCGCCGGGCGGCGCAATTTCACCGGGGTGATGCGGGCGGTGGCCGAGGGCAAGCTGCAGTTGGATATTGAAGGCGGTACGGTGAGTCTGGAACTCGCCAATATCGACAAGGCGCGATTGGTGCCCAAGATTGAATTTTGAAGTTGGAGGTGCTGTAAATGAGCCGTGAGATTCTGTTGCTGGTGGACGCTTTGGCGCGGGAGAAGAACGTCAACAAGGACGTGGTCTTTGTCGCGCTGGAAATGGCGCTCGCCTCGGCCACCAAGAAACGCTTCAGCGACGATGCCGACGTGCGCGTGGCTGTCGACCGCGAAACCGGGGATTTCGAGTCCTTCCGTCGCTGGCAGGTCGTGGCTGACGAGGCGGTGGAAAACCCGCCGCAGCAAATCCCGCTGACCGAGGCGCTCAAGCAGCACGCAGACATCCAGCTCGAGGAATTCATCGAGGAGCCGCTGGAGCCGATCGAATTCGGCCGCATCGGCGCGCAGGCCGCCAAGCAGGTGATCCTGCAAAAGATCCGCGATGCCGAGCGCGAGCAGATCCTGCAGGATTTCCTCGGCCGCGGCGAGAAGCTGGTGACCGGCACGGTGAAGCGCATCGAGCGCGGCAATGCCGTGATCGAGTCCGGCCGCATCGAGGCGGTGCTGCCGCGCGACCAGATGATACCCAAAGAGAATCTGCGCGTGGGCGACCGCGTGCGCGCCCTGCTGCTGCGCATCGACCGCAATATCCGCGGCCCGCAACTGGTGCTGTCGCGCACCGCGCCGGAGTTCATCATCGAATTGTTCCTAAGTTCCCGAGATCGAGGAAAACCTGCTCGAGATCAAGTCGGCGGCGCGCGACCCGGGCGTGCGCGCCAAAATCGCGGTATTCACCAACGACAAGCGCATCGACCCGATCGGCACTTGCGTCGGCATGCGCGGCTCGCGCGTGCAGGCGGTGACGGGCGAACTCGGCGGCGAGCGCGTCGACATCGTGCTCTGGTCGGCCGATCCGGCGCAGTTTGTCATTGGCGCGCTGGCGCCGGCAGACGTATCGAGCATCCTGGTCGACGAAGAGAAGCACAGCATGGACGTCGTGGTGGACGAGGCCAATCTGGCGATCGCCATCGGCAGAAGCGGGCAGAACGTGCGCCTTGCGTCGGAACTCACCGGCTGGACCATCAATCTCATGAGCGAAGAGGAATCGGCGAAGAAGCACCAGGAAGAAAGCGCCGGCATCCGCAGCACCTTCATCGAGAAGCTGGACGTCGACGAGGAAGTGGCCGACATCCTGATCCAGGAAGGGTTCTCCTCTCTGGAAGAGGTCGCTTATGTGCCAATCAATGAAATGATGGAAATCGAGGCGTTTGACGAGAATACCGTCAACGAATTGAGGAGTCGCGCGCGCAATGCCTTGCTGGTGCAGGAAATCGCGAGCGAAGAGAAAGTCGAGGGCGTGGACCCGGAGTTGCTGGGCCTGGAGGGGATGGACAGCCATCTCGCGGCCAAGCTCGCCGAGGCCGGCATCAAGACCCGCGACGACCTGGCGGATCTGGCGACGGACGATCTGACCGAGATCTGCTCGATCGACGCCGAGCGCGCCAAGGCTCTGATCATGAAGGCGCGCGAGCATTGGTTCGCAGAAGAGGAAGGGAAGTAGGGGACCGGTATGGCGCAAACTAGCGTTACACAATTTGCCGGGGAGCTTAAAGTCCAGCCTTCGGTGCTGCTCGAGCAACTCAAGGCCGCCGGCGTGCACAAGCAGCAGGCCGAAGACACGCTGAGCGAGCAGGACAAGACGCGGCTGCTCGAATATCTGCGCAAAGTGCACGGCGCGGCCGAGGGCAAGAGCAAGATCACGCTGGTGCGCAAGCAGACTTCCGAGATCAAGAAATCGGATTCCACCGGCAAGTCGCGCACGATCCAGGTCGAGGTCAAGAAGAAGCGCGTGTTTGTCAAACGCGATGCCACCGCGGAGACGCTGCCCGAAGTCCCGGTGGTGGTCGAGGAGAAACCAGCGCCGGCACCGGCGCCGGCACCAGCGCCAGCGCCAGCGGCACCGGTATTTCGGCCGCACACCGTGGATCCCCAGCAGCTCGAGTTGCGCGAGCAGGAGCAAAAACGCCAGGCCGCGCTGATGGCGCGCCAGTCGGAAGAATTGCGCGAAAAGCAGGAGCGCGAGAAAAAACTCGCCGAGGCCCGCGAGGCCGAGGAGAAGCAGGCCAAGCAGGCGCCGGTCAAGCCGGGTGCGGAGCAGGCGGCGCCGGCAGCGGCCACCGACGGCACGCTGCACAAGCCCAAGGTCGACGATGCGGCGAAGGTCGACAAGAAAAGCCCGAAGAAGAAAACGACGACCATCTGGAAGGATGAGAGCGCCAAGCGGCGCACCATCAAGACCCGCGGCGATGTCGGCGGCGCCTCCGGCTGGCACACCCCCAAGGGGGCGCGCCACAAGCCGGCGTCTTCCGTCGAGTCGGCGCAGACCTTCGCGGCGCCGACGGAACCGGTGGTGCGGGAAATCATGGTGCCGGAGACCATCACCGTCGCCGATCTCGCACACAAGATGTCGGTGAAAGCCGCAGCGGTCATCAAGACCCTGATCAAGCTGGGCAGCATGGTCACCATCAACCAGGTGCTCGACCAGGAAACCGCGATGATCGTGGTGGAGGACATGGGGCACGTCGCCAAAGCGGCCAAGCTGGACGAGCCCGATACCTTCCTTACCGAAGCGACGCAGGGGCACGAGACGGCGCACGAACAGCACGCCCGCGCGCCGGTGGTGACAGTAATGGGCCACGTCGATCACGGAAAGACGTCCCTGCTGGATTACATACGCCGCACGCGCGTCGCTTCGGGCGAGGCCGGCGGCATTACCCAGCATATCGGCGCTTATCACGTGCAGACGCCGCGCGGCATGGTGACCTTCCTGGACACCCCGGGCCACGAGGCTTTCACCGCGATGCGGGCGCGCGGCGCCAAAGCGACCGACATCGTCATTCTGGTGGTTGCCGCGGACGACGGCGTCATGCCGCAAACCATAGAGGCGATCGCTCACGCGAAGGCGGCGAACGTGCCGCTGGTGGTGGCGATCAACAAAATCGACAAACCGGACGCCAATCTCGATCGCGTCAAGCAGGAATTGGTGGCGCAGGGGGTGGTGCCGGAAGAGTACGGCGGTGAGTCGCCTTTCGTCCCGGTTTCGGCGAAGACCGGGGTGGGTATCGACAACCTGCTCGAACAGGTGCTGCTGCAAGCCGAGGTATTGGAATTGACGGCGCCGGTCGACGCACCGGCCAAGGGCCTGGTGATCGAAGCGCGTCTGGACCGGGGCAAGGGTCCGGTCGCAACCGTCTTGGTGCAGTCGGGCACGCTGCGCCGCGGCGACGTGCTGCTCGCCGGTTCGGTGTTCGGCCGCGTGCGTGCGATGCTGGACGAAACGGGCGCGCCGGTGGAGCAGGCCGGCCCGTCGATCCCGGTGGAAATTCAGGGTTTGTCCGATGTGCCGCTGGCCGGCGAAGAGGCGGTGGCGCTGGCGGACGAGCGCAAAGCGCGCGAGATCGCGCTGTTCCGCCAGGGCAAGTTCCGCGAGGTGAAGCTGGCCAAGCAACAGGCGGCAAAACTCGAAAACATGTTCGAGCAGATGGGCGAGGGCGGCGTGAAGACCCTGGCCCTGCTGATCAAGGCCGACGTGCAGGGCTCGCGCGAAGCGCTGGCGCATGCGCTGGCGCGCCTGTCGAACGAAGAGGTCAAAGTGAGCGTGGTGCACAGCGGCGTCGGCGCCATCACCGAGTCCGATATCAACCTCGCGCTCGCGTCCAAGTCAGTGGTCATCGGGTTCAATACCCGCGCCGATGTCGCCGCCAGGCGCTTGGCCGAGTCGCAGGGTATCGATATCCGCTACTACAACATCATCTATGACGCAGTGGACGAGGTGAAGGCCGCGCTTTCCGGCATGCTCGCGCCGGAGAAGAAGGAAAGCATTCTCGGCATGGTGCAGATCCGCCAGATCTACAAGATCTCCAAGGTCGGCACGGTCGCTGGCTGCATGGTGCTCGAAGGCCTGATCAAGCGCGGCGCGCGCGTGCGCCTGCTGCGCGACAACGTGGTGATCTTCGACGGCGAGCTCGATACCCTCAAACGCTTCAAGGACGATGTGCGCGAAGTGAAGGCGGGCTTCGAGTGCGGCCTGTCGCTGAAGAACTACAATGACATCAAGGAAGGCGACCAGCTCGAAGCGTACGAAGTGCTGGAAGTCGCGAGGACGCTGTAAGGCGCTGTTCGCCGCTCCAGTTTGGCGTGACGGCAGTCAAGTTCTGCCGGCAACCGTGCAGGAGATCACACCATGCCTAAAGGCCCTGCCCGCAGTCTGCGCGTCGCCGACCAGATCCAGCGCGAACTGGCCGAAATCCTGCGCACCGAGCTGAAAGATCCGCGGGTCGCCATGATCACGCTCACCGGCGTGGAAGTGACCAACGATTATTCCCACGCCAAGGTGTTTTACACCCTGATGGGCAATGCCGAGCAGCGCGCCGAAACCGAGGCGGGCCTGAAACAGGCCGGCGGTTTCCTGCGCAGCCAAATCGCGCGCCGCATCAAACTGCATTCCATCCCGCAGCTGCATTTCGTCTACGACGCGTCGGTCGAACGCGGCTTCGAATTGTCGCGCCTCATCGACGAGGCGGTGGCCGGCAGCAAGGAGCCCAAGTCGTAGTCCCCGCAAAGCGCGTGAAACGCGCCTTGAACGGCGTGTTGATGCTGGACAAGGCGCGGGGCGCGAGCTCGAACGCCGCCTTGCAGCAGGCCAAGCGCCTGTACCAGGCGGCGAAAGCGGGACACGCCGGCACCCTGGATCCGCTTGCCACCGGCTTGTTGCCGGTGCTGTTCGGCGAAGCCACCAAGTTCTCCTCCGATCTGCTCGAAGCCGACAAGACCTATGCGGCGGAAATCCGCCTGGGTGTCAGCACCGCGACGGCGGACGCCGAAGGCGAGGTGATCGCCACGCGCCCGGTGCAGGTCACGGCGGAACAACTCGCGGCCGCGCTGGAGAAGTTCCGCGGCGACATCCTGCAGGTTCCGCCGATCTACTCGGCGCTGAAACACGCGGGCAAGCCGCTTTACACCTATGCCCGCGCCGGCATAGACATCGAGCGTGCACCGCGGCAGGTGACGATACGCGCGCTGACCCTGCAGTGGTTCGACGGCGACCGGCTCGCGCTTTGCGTGACCTGCAGCAAGGGCACGTATATCCGCTCGATTGCGCACGACCTGGGCGAGGCGCTCGGTTGCGGCGCACACCTCGCGGCGCTGCGCCGCACCGCAGTCGGGCGCTTCGGCCTGGACTGCGCGCATACCCTGGAAAGCCTGGAGGCCTTGCCGGCCGACGCGCGCGACGCGCGGCTCTTGCCCTTGGATGCCTTGCTGCAGGATCTGCCCAAAGTGCGCCTCGAACCGGCGCAGCAGGCGCGATTCCTGCAGGGGCAGGGGGTGTCCTGGGCTGGGCAGGTGCAGGCGCGGGTGCGGGTCTATGGCAGCGGCGGGGCCTTGCTCGGCGTGGGTGAGGCGGGCTCAGACGGGGTAATCTCGCCCAAGCGCGTGATCGCGCAGGCCCAGGCTGGCCTCCGGCACGCCGACCTATCCCAAAAAATCGAGGAAAACCCTTGAAAAACCACCCGTTTTCGGTGTAAAATCCGCGCCTTTGCTGCAGCTACGACGACCCGACCCAGGAGAGTATCAGAATGCCATTTACCACTGCGCACAAAGCGCAAGTCATGAACGATTACCAGCGCGCCAAGGGCGACACCGGTTCCCCGGAAGTGCAGGTCGCCCTGCTGACAACGCGCATCAACGAGCTCACCCCCCATTTCAAAGCCCACGTCAAAGATCACCACTCCCGCCGTGGCCTGCTGAGAATGGTCAGCCAGCGGCGCAAGCTGCTGGACTATCTGAAGCGCAAGAATGCGGATACCTACCGCAGCCTGATCGAGCGGCTGGGCCTGCGCAAGTAACTTCGACGCCCGCCGGCAACACGGCGGGCGTTTTGCTTTTACGCGGGCGCATGTGCTGTTCGAGACGCCGCCCGTTCCCTCATCTGACCGCAGGCGCGTTGCGCGCTCCCCTTTGCAAAGGACCATGCCTTGAACCCGATCAAAAAAACCTTTACCTATGGCGCTCATCCAGTAACGCTGGAGACGGGCGAAATCGCGCGCCAGGCCGGCGGCGCCGTCCTGGTCAACATGGACGACACCGTGGTGCTGTGCAGCGTGGTGGGCTCCAAGCACGCCAAATCCGGGCAGGATTTTTTCCCGCTGACCGTTGATTACATCGAAAAGACTTATGCCGCAGGCAAGATTCCCGGCGGATTTTTCAAACGCGAAGGCCGGCCTTCCGAGAAGGAGATTCTCACCTCGCGGCTGATCGACCGCCCCATCCGTCCGCTGTTCCCCGATGGTTTTTACAACGAAGTCCAGGTGGTGGCGACGGTCATGTCGGTCAACCCGGAAGTCGATCCCGACATCGCCGCGCTGATCGGCGTATCGGCGGCGCTGGTCTTGTCCGGCATTCCGTTCAACGGCCCGATCGGCGCGGCGCGCGTGGGTTTTGCCAACGGCCAGTACATCCTCAACCCGACGGCGACCCAGCTGAAGGATTCGAAACTCAACCTGGTGGTCGCAGGCACCGAACACGCCGTGCTGATGGTGGAGTCGGAAGCGCAGGAGCTGTCCGAAGAGGTGATGCTCGGCGCAGTGATGTTCGGCCACGAGCAGATGCAGGCCGCGATCACGGCGATCAACGAACTCGCTGACGCCGCCGCCAAACCGGCGTGGGACTGGCAGCCGCCGGCCAAGGACGAAACCCTGGTGGCGCGCGTGGCTGCGCTGGCCGAAGCAGAACTGCGCGCTGCGTTCCAGGTGAAGGAAAAGCAGGCGCGCTCACAGGCCATCGATGCCATCTGGAAACGCGTGTTCGCCGATATCGGCGTCGGCACCGAAGGCGGACCGGATGCGAACGCAGCCAAGGAAATCTGTTTCGCACTGGAATCGAAAATCGTGCGCAACCAGATCCTGGACGGCGAGCCGCGCATCGACGGCCGCGACACGCGCACCGTGCGCCCGATCACCATCCGGCTCGGCGTTCTGCCGCGGACCCACGGCTCGGCGCTGTTTACCCGCGGCGAAACCCAGGCCATCGCGGTTGCGACGCTGGGAACGGCGCGCGACTCGCAGATCATCGATGCGCTGATGGGCGAGTACAAAGACCGGTTCATGCTGCACTACAATTTTCCCCCCTATGCCACCGGCGAAACCGGCCGCGTGGGCTCGCCCAAGCGGCGCGAGATCGGACACGGGCGCCTGGCCAAGCGCGCCCTGCTGGCGACCCTGCCCTCGGTAGAGGAGTTCGGCTACAGCATGCGTCTGGTGTCGGAGATCACCGAGTCCAATGGCTCGAGTTCGATGGCGTCGGTGTGCGGCGGCAGCCTGGCGCTGATGGATGCGGGCGTGCCGATGAAGGCGCACGTGGCGGGCATCGCGATGGGCCTGATCAAGGAAGGCAACCGTTTTGCCGTGCTTACCGACATCCTCGGCGACGAAGACCATCTCGGCGACATGGACTTCAAGGTCGCGGGCACCGACAGCGGCGTCACCGCGCTGCAGATGGACATCAAGATCGAAGGCATCACCAAGGAAATCATGCAGGTGGCGCTGTCGCAGGCGCGCGAAGGCCGCATGGTGATTCTGGAGAAAATGACCGCCGTGCTGCCGTCGTCGCGCTCGGATATTTCGAGCTTCGCGCCGCGCATCATCAAGATCAAGATCAATCCGGACAAGATCCGCGACGTGATCGGCAAGGGTGGCGCGGTCATTCGCGCGCTGACCGAGGAAACCGGCACCACCATCGATATCGAAGACGACGGCACGGTCAGTATCGCCTGCATCAGTTCCGAAGGCGGGGAACTGGCGAGGAAGCGCATAGAGGCGATTACAGCCGACGTGGAAGTGGGCAAGGTGTATGACGGCACCGTGCTCAAGCTGCTCGATTTCGGTGCCATCGTCAGCGTGTTGCCCGGCAAAGACGGCTTGCTGCACATTTCCCAGATCAGTCAGCAGCGCGTCGCCAGCGTTGCCGACCATCTCAAGGAAGGCCAGCTGGTGAAGGTCAAGGTGCTGGAAGCCGACGACAAGGGCCGGCTGCGCCTGTCGATGAAGGCGGTGGAGGCGGAAGCGTCGCAACCTGGTGCGGCTCAGCCTAGCTGAGAACCGGCAAGTTGTAATTGAAAAAGGACGCTTAGGCGTCCTTTTTTATTGGGGCCGGTTGTGTCAGCCAAAAAGGCGATTCAATCATAAAAAACGGCGGCATCGAGCCGCCGTTTTTTGCTTTTGGCGCAGACATAACATCGCGCTTTGCGCGATGTTATGTCTGCACCGAAAACAACTCGCCTACTTGGCGAGTTGCTTTTCCCTCAATTCGTCCAGGGTTTTGCAGTCTATGCACAGCGTCGCCGTGGGGCGGGCTTCCAGCCGTTTCAGGCCGATCTCGACGCCGCAGCTCTCACAATAGCCATAGTCCTGGCTCTCGATCTTGGCGATGGTTTCCTCGATCTTCTTGATCAGCTTGCGCTCGCGGTCGCGGTTGCGCAATTCGAGCGCCATGTCGGATTCCTGGCTGGCGCGGTCGTTGGGATCGGCAAAAACCGTGGCCTCGTCCTGCATCGTGTGCACGGTGCGATCGATATCCTGCCCCAACTCGACCTTGAGCGCTTCCAGGATATTGCGGAAATGCGCCAGCTGCTTCTTGTTCATGTACTCCTCGCCCTTTTTCGGAGCATAGGGGAGGATGGTCTTGTGGCGTAACAGTTGTTCTGCAGGCATATCAAACTACTCTCAGTTGAAAAAAACGAAGGCGCTTTAATATCAGAAATTCATGCGGCGGGCAAGTTTATTATCTTTTGCCCTCCTGCGCTACTGTGTATTGCAAGTGTTTCGCGTTGACCGCCAAGGGGTGGCAGAGTATCATACGCGTCCGCGCGGGGTGTAGCGCAGCCTGGTAGCGCGCCTGGTTTGGGACCAGGATGTCGGGAGTTCAAATCTCTCCACCCCGACCAGCGAATTACCCGCTGCTACGCCTGGTGCGGGTGTGTTGTGCGTGACCCGCCGATGGGAGTGCCCGTAGCTCAATTGGATAGAGCACCAGCCTTCTAAGCTGGGGGTTGTGGGTTCGATCCCCGCCGGGCACGCCAGTATCGTTCAGTGGTGGCTGTAGCTCAGTTGGTAGAGTCCCGGATTGTGATTCCGGTTGTCGTGGGTTCGAGCCCCATCAGCCACCCCATTATCTTCGTCGCGCGCTTGGCGGCCCGCACCCGGGCCGGATAGGCGCTCCAGGCGCGCGTGCCGGGAATCCGCCGGCCCTTTCTGCCCCAAAAACCGGGTACCGGCGGCAATCGGTCAATCGGCGCGAATGTTGTTGTCGCGCACGACCTTGCCCCAGCGGCTCATTTCGTCCAGCAGGAATTTCTGCTCCGCCTCTGGCGTGCTGACGACCAGGTCCATGCCGAGTTCGGTGAGCGTCTTGCGCAGATCGGGCTGGTTAAGCGCCTTCACCAGCTCTGCATGAAACTTGTCCAGGATGGGTTTGGGCGTACCGGTCGGGGCGAATATGCCCCACCAGGCGAGCGCGGAGAACCCGGGGAATCCCTGCTCCGAGAGCGAGGGCACATCTGGCATCGACTGCGAGCGCTTGTCGCCGGTGACTGCGATAGCGCGCAGCCTGCCGCTCTTGACATGCGGCGCGATCACGGCCACGGAGCCGACAGCCACGTCGATCTGGCCGCCGAGCGCATCCTGGGTCATCGGTCCGCCACCTTTGTACGGTATGTGAACGATCTTGAAGCCGCCTGCCTGCTGCACCAGCGTCATCGTCAGATGGCCGAGGCTGCCGTTGCCGATGGTGCCGTAGCTCAGTGTGTCCGGTTTCGCCTTGGCTGCCGCGATCACGTCGGAAAAGGTCTTGTACGGCTTCGACGGATGGGTGGCGACGGCCATGGGTGCGGTGCCGATCAGCATCACCGGTGCAAGATCCTTTACCGTGTCGAACAGCATGCCCGGGATCAGCGCCGGATTGACCGCGTGGGTATCGAACACGAAAACGAAGTTATAGCCATCCGGCGCCGATTTGGCGACGAAGGCAGTACCGATGGAGCCTGAAGCGCCGGGTTTGTTTTCGACGATGAACTGCTGCCCCATCGACGCGCTGAGTTTGACCGCGATCAGGCGCGCTATCGGATCGACCGTGCCGCCGGGCGGGAAGGGCACAGTGAATTTGACCGGCTTGGTCGGCCAATTCGTGCTCTGGGCCCAGGCGGGCAGCGACGCGAGCGCGGTGCAAACCGCGAGCCCCGCCAGTATGAGGCGGCCGAACATTGTCTTACGCATGTTTTCTCCCTGAAAGAATGCACAACCAAAAATGGATTTCAGCCCTGACCCTGCTGTTTGAAAAAAACTGGTTGCTTAACAGCCGGCATCGAGAGGAACCGCGCGCCGCGTGCAGTCTCGGCATCCCCGCTGTTCGATGGCACGCGTTGGTTCCGTTCAGAGCGCGCGCATCACCTTTTGCAGTTTTTCACGCACCTCGGTGCCGATCGGACCGACATCGGGATTGCCGGTCATCTGTCCCATCATCCCCGGGTCGAGGAATTCCACCTGCACCGCACCGGCGGCGTCCTGGCGGACCACGACGTTGCAGGGCAGGAGCAGGCCTATGCTTGGCTCCGCCGTGAGGGCACGCTTGGCGAACGCGGGATTGCAGGCGCCCAGAATGCGATAGGGAGGCATGTCATGATCCAACTTTTTCTTCAGCGTGGCGGCAACGTCGATTTCCGTCAGCACGCCGAATCCCTCTTTTTGCAATTCTGCCGTGACCTTGGCCAGCGCCTGGTCGAAGCTCAGGTTTACCGACTTGCCGAAGCCGTAACGGTTTTCCATGGTCTAGCGTCCCGGCGCTTGTTTGCTCTGCGCCGGCAAGAATACATACCCGCGGTCTTTCGCATTCGCCAGGCACGCCTCGTAGTTGGTGTAACCCTTGGACGATTCGGCCACGACCGCCTGTCCGGCGCCGATCTGCTGCCAGTTCCAGCGATGGCCGTCGTCCATATAAAAGCGCCAAATTACGTTCATCTATCGTTTCCTCTCAGGTTAGGGCTGTTCGGAGCAGGCGGGGGACGCCCCTCGGACGCATCCCGCAAGTCAAAGCACGCTCTGATTTCCTCACCGAACAACTCGGAGTTTCCTCAGCCCAGCATTCCAGTTTTGCCGGCGAAACCGCGTCTGCCGCAGTCTGGAAAAAGCTGTTGAATTATAACAGGAAGCCGATTTCTCCCGCGGCGATTGCGCTGCTTCGCTCCGTCTGTGCCCTTACTCCCGGCGGTGACGCACGGGTGCGTTCACAGCAGCCCGCGGCTGCGAAATTGCAGGAACAATTCACGGCAGACCCAGGCATCCGTTGCGGCGTAGGTAATTTGCGCGGCGGACAAGCGCGGTGCGGCCCAGTTCGATGTGCGCGCGCCTTTGGGTATGCGCACACCGAGGAAGATTCCGGCGAGGTTGCGCAATCCGGTCTGGTCCAGATGCCAGCGCCGGGCGATGATGCCAAGATCGAGCACATTCATTTCGTTGAATGGAAACAGCATCTTGAGCGAGCGCAAATCGTTCGCCAGGGCCACACCGACCTTGACCGTGCGCGTTTCGGTCAGCAATTCGGCCAGAACCCGGAACACTTCCGGCTGGCGCAACTGGAACAAATACACCCGGCGCGCGGTGGCTGCCTGGACCAGGCAGGGCAGGTGGGTCTCGCCTTTTCTGAACGCCGGCCGTGTTTCGGTATCGAACCCGACGATATCTTCCCCGCGCAAGTCCGCCAATGCGCGCTCCAGATCCTGCGGCGTGGTCACCAGGCATACTTCGCCCTCATAGCGGCGGATCGGCAGCGTCGACATCTCTTCCCGGGAAATCGCGCGAACAATTTCGCGGGGCAAAGTATCGGTGGTCGCGGGATTCATAGTACTGTGACGCCTCGTGTCTATTTTAAAATGTCTGGCATGCAGCCGGGAGAGAATTGCGCAGATCTCCTACAATAATCGACGCTGCAACGGTCGTTTGTTTATAGCATGAACCATCCTGTTCAGGAGACGTGCAATGAATTCGACTGACGACTTGAAGCCATGTCGCCGCCGATTTCTCCAGGCCCCGCCGTGAACGCGGCGTTCATGGATCGCTGGCTGGGCCGGGTGGTCGTGCTGCGACCGGGAGAGGGACGAGCGCTGGCATGGTCGTTTGCCTATTTCTTCTGTTTGCTCGCGGGCTATTACGTACTGCGCCCCCTGCGCGACGAAATGGGTATCGCCGGCGGCGTGCGCAACCTGCAGTGGCTGTTCACGGCAACCTTTGTCGTGATGCTGGCCGCCGTCCCGGTGTTCGGCGCCATGGTCGCGCGTCTGCCGCGCCGGCGCTTTATTCCCCTGGTCTACCATTTTTTCGTCGCCAATATTGCGATCTTCTGGGTATTGCTGAGCTTCGACGTCAGCAAGGTGCAGGTGGCGCGGGTGTTCTTCGTCTGGATCAGCGTATTCAACCTGTTCGCGGTGTCGGTGTTCTGGTCGTTCATGGCGGACCTGTTTGCCAGCGAACAGGGCAAGCGGCTGTTCGGCTTCATCGCCGCCGGCGGCTCTGCCGGAGCGCTGCTGGGACCGGTGCTCACGATTTGGCTGGCGCTGCCGCTGGGGCCGGTCAACCTGCTCATCGTCGCGGCCTTGTTCCTGGAGGCGGCCGTGCTGTGCGCGCGCCGCTTGGAGGGTGTTGCGGCATCCGACAAGGGCGCGCAGCCGGCGGCAGAGCCCGCGCCTGCCGCGCCGGCACGGGGCGCGGCGCTAGGCGGCGGCTGGTTCGCCGGTATCGCCATGGTGTTGCGCTCGCCTTATCTCGCGGGCATCGCGTTGTGGGTGGCGCTGCTTTCTCTTGCAGGAACGTTTCTATACTTTCAGCAGGCAAACATCGTCGCCGCCGCATCCGACGATCCGGCGGTGCGCACCCGAATATTTGCCAGCATCGATCTTGCGGTCGGAGTCCTGACCATTGTTGTCCAGTTCTTCGCGACCGGGCGGCTGCTGTCCCGTTTCGGCGCCGGGCGCGCGGCTGCGCTCCTGCCGCTGGTCTTCGCGATCGGTTTCCTCGCGCTGGCTTTCACGCCGCTGTTGCTCGTGGTCATCGCCTTCCAGGCCATACAGCGGACCGCCAATTTCGCCGTCTCGAATCCGGCCCGGGAAGTGTTGTTTACCGTTTTGGGGCGGGAGGAAAAATACAAGGCGAAGAACGTGATCGACATTGTCGTATTCCGCGGCGCGGACGCGGCGGGCGGCTGGTTGTTCGCGCTGCTGCGCGGGGCCGGACTGGAACTGTCGACGATCTCGCTGGCGACGGTGCCCGTGGCAGGGGCTTGGCTGGTGTTGGCGCTGGCGCTCGGGCGGGTGCAGGAGCGTCGCGCCAGTGGCGGCGCCGCGTAGCATGCGTGAAGGCCTGCGCGCCGCGATGGACCTGTCCATGCGCGCCGGCGCCGTCTTGGCGTTTTTCGATTTCGCGAATTTTCTCAGGAGCTTATGCCATGGAATCCTTGTCCAGCATTTCATCCGTGTCCCACGTGATCCAGCTGGCCGTCGCACCGGTGTTTCTGCTGTCCGGCGTCGGCGCCATACTTGCGGTGCTGATCAACCGCCTGGGCCGCATCATCGATCGCTACCGCGTGCTCGAGCACAACGGCGCCAATGCCAGCGAGGGCGGCATCGCGCAGCTGGAAATGGCCATCCTGGCGCGGCGCGCGCGCCTGATCCACTGGGCCATCAGCCTGTGCACCATAGGCGCACTGTTCATCTGCATCGTGATCGCGACGCTGTTCATCGGCTCCATGCTGCATGTGAGCATGTCGCAGTGGGTTGCGCTGATGTTTATCGGCGCGATGCTGGCGCTGATCGCGGGTTTGTTGAGCTTTCTGCGCGAAATCACGCTGGCGACCGGCAGCATGCACGTGCGCAAGAGCTAGCAGGCGTTTCAACCTGATACGGGAAGGCGACATCGATGAAGCACACAAGCAGCCCCCGCATGCCAGTCATTTTCTTCGGCCACGGCAGCCCGATGAACACGCTGGCGAGCAATCGCTACACCGAAGCCTGGCGCAGGCTGGGTGCAAGCGTGCCCCGGCCGAAGGCAATTCTGGCGATTTCTGCGCATTGGGTAACGCGCGGCACGGCGGTTACCGCCATGGCCCAGCCGCGGACGATCCATGATTTCGGCGGTTTCCCGCAGGCGCTGTTCGATGTCCAATATCCGGCGCCGGGCGATCCCGCGCTGGCCGCGCGCGTGCGCGATTTGCTCGCGCCGGTCGAGGTGTTCCTCGACCAGTCGTGGGGTCTGGATCACGGCACCTGGTCGGTATTGGCGCACGCTTTTCCCGAGGCCGACATACCCGTGGTGCAGTTGAGCATGGACGGCACCCGACCGGCGCAGTTTCATTACGACACCGGTCGGCGCCTGGCGCCGCTGCGCGAAGAAGGCGTGCTCATCGTCGCGAGCGGAAATGTGGTGCACAACCTGATGCTGATGCAGCGCGGCGAAGATGCGCCCGCCTACGCCTGGGCGCGGCGGTTCAACGAGACGGTACGCGCAGCGCTCGCCTCGAACCAGCACCAGGTGTTGATCGATTTCGAACGCATCGGCGAGGATGCGCGCCTGTCGGTACCGACGCCGGAGCATTACCTGCCGCTGCTCTATATTGCCGCCCTGCAGAGCGGGAACGAGACCATGGATTTCGCGGTGGACGGATACGAGGCCGGCTCGCTGGGCATGTTGACCGTGGCCGCCGGCATGCCCGCAAGCTGATCGCCTGGATCAATCCGTCGATCCTGCGTCTGCGGGCAGTGCTGGACGCGCGCTGTTACTATGGTGGGAGATAATGACGCGCGCAGACTGGCGTCTAAATGGCCATCTACAGGGGGAACGAAATGCGGGTGTTAGCAGCGATCGGGATGGCTTTGGCGTTGTCGGCCGGACCTGCGTTGGCCGGGGACTTCGAGGACGGCATGCGCTTTTATCGGGCTGAGAATTACGTAAAGGCGCTGGATTCCTGGAAGAAGGCGGCAGAACAGGGCAATGCATCAGCGCAAGCCGCGCTGGGGATTATGTACGAGAAAGGGCAAGGTGCCGCCGTGGACTACAGGCAGGCGGCGTTCTGGTACCGGCAGGCGGCGGAAAAAGGAAATGCAGGGGCGCAAAACAATCTGGGATCGCTTTACGAAAAAGGGCAGGGCGTTGCAACGGACAACAAGCAGGCCGTGTACTGGTACCAGAAGGCGGCAGACCACGGAAACGCCATTGCGCAATTCAACCATGGCCGGATGTACCAGACCGGGCAGGGTGTCGCGCAGGATTACAGCCAGGCTGCGTTCTGGTTCGCGAAGGCGGGGGAGCAGGGGCACACCTGGGCGCAATCCGCGCTGGGCTTGATGCATGAAACGGGGCAGGGTGTTGCCCGGGATTACAAGCAGGCGGTCTATTGGTACCTGAAGGCGGCGGAAAAAGGCGATTCAATGGCGCAGTACGACCTGGGCCGAATATACGAGGCCGGGCAGGAAGGCGTTGCGATGGACTATGTCGAGGCGCATAGGTGGTGGAATATCGCGGCATCGAACGGCGAGCAAAGGGCGCGAAAAAGCCGCATCCTGGTGGAGCGTTTGATGACGCCGGAACAAATCTCAGAGGCGAAGAAGCGCGCGAGCGAGTGGATGCAGGCGCATGGGAAGAAATAAGCGGCGGGGACGATCGCAGAAGAGTATGGATTACCGGTAGGTGTTTAGTCTGAGTCATTCCTTGCACCCGTTTTCCGAGGAGCAAACTACCCACAGATTCTGTGGATAAGCCTGTGGATTCTTGCCCGGCCAAATCTTGGATGCTACGGAAAAGCGCGAAAATATCGGTGGCGGTCACAATTTGTGCAACTTGAAACGCTGCGCCCGGACTGGTCCGTTCGGACTAGATACAATGAATGAGGCGGCTGACTTGCCCGATTGCCTAGCGGCGGATAGTTCGGGCGGCTTTGCTTTCATGTTTCTGTTTTGGAGTCGTCACGATGACGCAGCAAGCAAGCAATCCTGCCGGGCCGAGGGCCGTTGATCAAGCGCTGGTTCGCTGGGAGGCGCGGTTCAGCGTAGGCGAATATCTGTTCGGAGAGCGCCCGAATGCGTATCTGGCCACCAAAGCGGGACTCCTGACCAAGGACAGCCGGGCGCTGTCTATCGCCGACGGCGAGGGCCGCAACAGCGTATGGCTGGCGCAACAAGGTCTGCAGGTCGATGCTTTCGACTTTTCACCCACTGCGGTGGCAAAAGCCAAGCGCCTCGCGCTGGACCGCGGGGTGCGCGTTGCGTTCCATGTATCCGAGTTGTTTGCATGGAACTGGACGCCATGCACTTACGATGTCGTCGCCGCCATTTTCATCCAGTTTGCGTCGCCGGCCGAGCGCGAGAAGCTGTTTCCCCTGATCAAACAGGCGCTCAAGCCCGGCGGATTGCTGATTCTGCAGGGCTACCGGCCTGAACAGTTGAAATATGGCACGGGCGGCCCGCCTGAGGTCGATCACCTCTATACCGAAGCGATGATACGCGCGGCTTTGCAGGACATGGATATCGTCGAGCTTCGCTGTTACGACGAAGCGGTGGCCGAAGGCAAAGGCCACGCCGGCATGTCGGCGCTGATGGGCGTGGTGGCGTGCAAGCGTTAGCGCGCTAGGGATTGCGCCGAACGCCGGCGCCCGGCGTCAACGGACAACCAGCACCGGAATGGCGGTGTGGGTCAGCACCTTCTGCGTTTCGCTGCCGAGAAGCAAGCCGGAGATTCCGCTGCGGCCATGGGAAGCCATCACGATCAAGTCGCAGCCCTGCTCGCGGGCGATGCGGATGATGGCGTCGTAGGTGGAGTAACCGGCAATGAACGCCGTTTCCGCGCTTGCGCCGTCGGCGGCGGCGATCTCCTGCGCGGCGTCGAGCAGCTTGCGCTCTTCGTCTTCTATTTCCTGCATCATGACCTTGCCGCCCAGATTGCTGAGTGCGCCGCCTTCGATGTGGTGCGGGGACTCTATCGGCGATCTGACGTGGAGCAGCAGAAGCTTGGTGCCCAGAGACTTCGCCAGCCGCGCGCCTGTCGACACGGCTTTGTTGGAAAAACCGGAACCGTCAGTCGGCACCAATATATGCTTGAACATGAGAGTTTTCCCGCAAGTACAGCACTAAGTATCGAAATTGCCGCAACGGCCGGTTAAACGACAGGTGGAAAGCCGTAATTCGGCGGCACCGCCTTGCGCCCGCCGCTCTTCAAGCATGCCTCGACCGTCTGGAGCAACTGCTCGCGGGTAACCGGCTTGGCGAGGAAATCCGCTGCGCCCAGGTCCACTGCCCTGGCCATGGTGCTGCTGTCGCTGCGGCCGGATATGAAGACCACCGGGATGGAGGATGAATGCGCATCGCTTTGCATCAGCGATATCAACTCCAGCCCGTTCATATAAGGCATGCCGATGTCGCACAAGACCAGGTCCGGCGGCCGCTCCAGCAGCACCTTGCCGCCTTCGATGGCGTCCTCGGCCGTCTCGGCGGTGTAGCCAGCGGCCGTAAGATGCATGCGCAGCAGGCTGGCAAACTCGGGGTCGTCGTCGATGATGAGAATGCGGATTGCGCTTCGGTCCTGCATATGCTCGTCGCTTTCTTCGGGGAAGCTGTCTCAAGCTGAGGGGACTCTTCCCGCGCACGCCGCTTGAAACGGTGCGTGCCAGGACATCTCCTGCGGCCAGTCCAGAGGTACGGTCGCGGATACGCCAAAAATGTAGTCTCGCCGCGAAGCAAAGTCAATGATTCGCGCTTTCGCCTGCATGAACCGCGAGGGCCGGGGCAGTTTATTCCCATAGCCAGGCGGCGCCGCGCACGCCGGAGGCGTCGCCGTGGCGGCTTTTCAGAAGTCGGGTGGCGACTTGATCGGAAAATACCTGCGCCGTCCACAGTTTTGGCACTCTCTCGTACAGGCGATCGATGTTCGACAATCCGCCGCCGAGAACAATGGCGTCCGGGTCGAGAATATTGATGACCTCGGCGAGCGCGCGGGCGAGCCTGGTCTCGTAGCGCTGCAGCGTGGCGGCACAGGCCGCGTTGCCGGCTGCCGCGTTTGCCGCGATTTCGGCCGGCTCAATGCTGTCGCCACCGAAGCGGGCATGGTCGCGCCGCATGCCGGGGCCGGAGAGAAAAGTCTCGACACAGCCCAGGCGGCCGCAATAGCAGGCGGGCCACTCGGTTTCATCGCCCGGCAGGCGGTTGTGACCCCATTCCCCGGCGATCGCGTTTGCGCCGGCGAGAACTTTCCCCTGTACTGCAATGCCGCCGCCGACGCCGGTGCCAAGAATCACGCCGAACACGACCGCCGCCCCGGCTGCCGCGCCGTCGGTGGCCTCGGAAAGGGCGAAACAGTTGGCGTCGTTGGCGAGTCGGACTTCGCGCTGCAGCAGCGCCTGCAGGTCGTGCCTGAGCGGCCGGCCGATGAGCCAGGTTGAGTTGGCGTTCTTGATCAAGCCCGACACGCGCGATTCCGCCCCGGGAATGCCCACGCCCAGCGAACCACGTTGGCCCAGTTCGTTTTCCGCTTGTTGCACCATGCCGGCGATCGCCGCCAGCGTGCCCGGGTAGTCGTCCCGCGGTGTAGGCACACGGCGGCGCAACAGTTCCGTGCTGTCGGTCGCCAGGGCGACGATCTCGATCTTGGTGCCGCCCAAATCGATGCCCAGGCGCAAGTTAGTTACCGGCTGGTTGGGCGTATGCGTGCACGAACATGGCGTCAGTGATCATTTGAGGCAAATGGTTCGATTCGGAAAAATGCATGACTTGGTCCCACTGCCGCTTGTTTCGGACCCAGTGCGGGCTCCGGCGCGACCGGTATCCCTTCGGCGAAAGCCGGCAAAGAGGCGGTCTCAAACTGGTAATATACGCGGTTAGCCGCACCTGACGCTTGATTCAAGTCCCTTTATCTTAATAGGAATAGCAAAAATGTTTAGCAAGACCAGGATACTGCTGGTCGGCGCCGCTTGCGCGCTGACCTTGACCGCATGTGGTTCCAACGACACGGCGCAAGTCAATACTTCCGTACCTTCCAAGGATGCAGTCGCTGCCACGGTGAACGGAACGCCCATCGGCGAGGGCCTCGTCCGTCTGATGCTCAAACAGCGGACCGATCTGGGCAGGGAAGCCAGCGCCGAGGCGCGCAAGTCGTTCATCGACCGCCTGGCGATGCAAATGGTGATTTCGCAGGAGGCGGTCAAAAAGGGGCTGGACAAGACACCTGACGTGTCGAATCAGATCGAACTGATCAAGCAGTCGGTCCTGGTCGATGCCTTTATTCAGGACTACCTGAAGAACAACACCATCAGCGACGACGCGCTGAAGGCCGAGTACGAGAAGATGAAGGCCCAGGCGACCGGCACCGAGTACAAGGCGCGCCATATCCTGGTCGAAAAGGAAGCCCTGGCCAAGGACATCATCGCCAAGCTGAAGAAGAATCCGAAAGCATTTGAAGCGCTGGCGAAGGAAAACTCCAAAGACCCAGGTTCCAAGGTCAAAGGCGGCGATCTGGGCTGGTTCGACCCGCGCGGCATGGTTCCTGAATTCGGCGCGGCGGTGGCAAAACTGGAAAAAGGCAAATTCACCGAAGAACCGGTCAAGTCACAATTCGGCTATCACGTGATCCTGCTGGAGGATTCCCGTCCGCTGCCGGTTCAGGCGCTGGAGGAAATCAAGCCGGCGTTGACGCGGCACCTGCAGGAACAGAACCTGAAAAAGCTTTTTGACGAGCTGAAGGCCAAGGCGAAAATCGAGATCACGCAAACCTCTGCGCCTGCACCGGCTGCTACGCCTGCGCCGGCTGCTGCGCCCGCACCTGCGGCGGCGCCGGCACAAGAAACCAAACCGGCCGAACCTGCCAAGAAATAGATCGGGTCTTGTCGTGTGCATTCCGGTCCCGCAGCCCAGGCTTCGGGACCGAGGCGCGCCGCGCAGGGGAACAGAGCGCGTAACGACACCGGCGCGCGCGCTCGATGGCGCGCGTCATGGGTAGAACGGTGTGTTCGCAGTCACCGTCCCATCGGCTGCCCGCTAGTTGCTGGGTTTCCTGCCGGGGGTCTTGGGCGGAATGGTTCCCGCGATCCGGCAGAGCATGCCTTCGACCGTCTTGCCGTCGTTGAACCGGGTGACGCTGCACCGGGATATTTCGCCGCGCGCCGACAGGTCCGACAGGGAGAGGCGTACCTTGGGCAGCGGGATCCCTGTGGCTGCGGCGATCTCCAGATCGAGTTGCTGGCCGTTCTTCTTCAGGTATTGCAGAATCGGGGTCGCATACATCTCAAGTACTCCTTTCGAAGAGGTGGTGCCGGTGCAGTGCAAATACTGCCGGCCCCGTCGCATTGCAAGGGGGCCGCGGATGGCCGCAAATATTGCCAGGGCTCAGTAGCCCCCGGATGCACGAGCCCCGTCCAAAAAACTGGCGCAAGTGCTTGAATCTAATGGCTCCCCGACGAGGGTTCGAACCTCGGACCTGCGGATTAACAGTCCGAGCCGTGTTGCGCGGGAAGGCGCTGATTATACTGACATTCGCCGCCTAATGGGGGAAATATTCTCGGTGGCTTCGGCTTCGTAAGTATCTGTTTTATTGGGGTTCGACCTAAGGATATTTCCCCTGGCAATCACGTGCCCTCCCAAGCTGTCTTTTGCATCTATCGCAGTTACGAGGGATGCGCAGGCGATCCTGAAGAACCACTCTGACCTTCGGCGGCATGACGGTCGGTCATCTGCCATCGCTCGAGACCCGGAGAAACCATAAAATTGTGCGTCCACTGACAGATATGAGCTGGCATAGCTAAGGTTGGGAAGCTATTGGTAGAACATAGGACGAGGCCAGATTGCTGGAGTTCTTACAACATGAAGAACTCGGTGAAAACCCAGCAGCAGGGAAAACATTTACACTGTTTACTGGTACTGTTACCCGTCGTTCACAATATCTCGCCGGCCGATCCGGTGTACGAGGAGAACCGCTATGAAACGTCGTAGCTTCATCGCGTCGATCGCGGCGCTGGGCTTCGTGGGCGCTTTTCCTGCGCGCGCGGAGCAACTGACCCGAGATGTGCGTTTCTTGAACGGGTATCCGCCGGGTGGCACATCCGATTTGCTTGGGCGCTTTCTCGCCAACGCGCTCAATCCGATCGTGGGCCAGAAGGTAATCGTCGAGCAGCGTACCGGCGCCAGCGGTTTTATCGCCGCCGAAGCCTGCGCGCGCGCTGCGCCGGACGGCCATACTATCTTCCTGACGTCGATGGGGATCATGACTATCAATCCGCAGATCCCGGGACCCAAGCTGCCAATCGACCCGGACAAGGATCTGACGCCGATTTCAAGCAGCGCCGGCGTATATAACTTACTGGTGGCTACGCCGAGCGGCCCGTTCAAGACCGTCCCGGAGCTGATCGATTACGCGAAGCGGAATCCCGGTAAGCTGACCTATGCGTCCACGGGCAACGGCACTTCACAGCATCTGTCCGGAGAGTTGTTTAAGCGGCTTGCCGGCGTCGATATGCTGCACGTACCCTACCGCGGAGGGGCGCCCGCCATACTCGACATTGTGGCCGGACGAACGAATATGATGTTCGGCAACATGCCCGAGTTCATCGGTCAGATTCGAGGTGGTGGCCTGATGCCGATCGCGTTTGGCGGCACCAAGGGGTCGCCACTATTTCCCAACCTGCCGTTGGTCAGCACTTGGCTTCCGGAATTCAAGATTTCCAACTGGTTTGGTGTCGTCGGCCCGGCTGGACTGTCTAGAGATTGGGTGACTTACTGGAATCGCGCATTGAATGCGGCGATGCGTGAGCCGAAATTCGTGCAGTTGATGGCCGACAACGGGATGGAAATTCTGCCTGGCTCGCCCGAGGAATTCAAGGCGATGATAGTCGCTGACAAAAAGCGCTGGGGCGAAGTCATTCGAGGAGCTGGCATCCGGGCCGACTAGCAGACGGCGAGCGCTGCGTTGTTGAGACGCTACGCGGCGGTTCGCATCCTTCAGCCGGATCGCTACAGGGTAGGTGGCGCCAGCGAGGCCGTGCGCATTGCTTCGGGGCGCATCCCCTCATACTCCGCTAAGCCAGAGGCCACTTCGGTAATGCTGAAATGACCTCCATTTCAAAACACTGCACCATAGACAGACTGCCAACGAGGAACCTATGAAGATAACTGACGTAAGTCTTACCTTGTTTGCCTGGGAGGACATCCCGCCAACCAGCTACGCGGCTCACACCGGGAAATTCGCCGGATCGAGCAAGCTCGGACTGCTCGCGATCGTAACGGATCAAGGCATCACGGGACACGCCTTCCTCGGGTCAGCCTATTACGGTGCGGATCTCGATGGCCCGGGATTGCTGAAGTACCTGAAGCCTATCCTGATGGGCCAGAATCCGCTGGATCGCGAGCGGCTCTATGAAGCCATGTGGAAACGTACGCGCACGACAACGGTTCGCTCCATTGGCGCCTGCGATGTGGCCCTGTGGGACATCTGCGGCAAGCTTGCCGGCTTGCCCATCCATCGGCTGCTCGGCTCCTACCGCGACCGGATCAAAGCCTATGCGAGTTCCATGATGCTGGATTCCCCGCAGGCGTATGCGCAGGAGGCTCTGTTCTACAAGGAGAAGAACTGGGCCGCCTACAAGATCCATCCGTACCATCCCTGGCAGAAAGACATAGAGGTGTGCGAGGCGGTGCGCAATGCTGTCGGCGACGATTTCCTGGTGATGCTGGATGCGGCGTGGAGCTACCAGTATCCCGAAGCCGTCCGTGTCGGCAAGGCAATCCAGGAACTGAACTACTATTGGTACGAAGATCCGCTCCACGACGCCGACGTCTACAATTACGTAAAGCTGAAGCAGATGCTCCACATCCCGATTCTTGCCACCGAATACCCGGCCGCAGGGCTTGATTCCTATGCTCCGTGGCTGCTGCAAAGCGCCACGGACTTCCTGCGCGGCGACGTGGCGGTCAAGGGCGGTATTACCAACATGATGAAGGCCGCCCATCTCGCCGAGTCGTTTCACATGAACTACGAGGCGCATCACGGCGGCAACTCGCTCAACAACGTCGCTGGGCTCCACGTGCTCATGGCGATCAGGAATACGGAATTCTTCGAGGTTCTTCTGCCCGATGGCGCCCAGAAATATGGCCTGGCGCAGGACATTCAGGCGGACGCCGACGGCTGGGTTTACGCGCCGACCGAACCCGGCCTTGGGGCGGTCATCGATATGGATCTAATCAAGTCGAAGGCGGTCGCTGTTCTCAAATAGGCCGCAAAATGAAACCGATCGTTCTGCTGACCAATCCCATGGACGCCGCCGGGATAGCGCTTTTGCAGCCTCACGCTGAGGTGCGCCTGGCCTCCGCCGTCGATCACACTACGCTGCGCCGCGAAGCTGCGCCTGCCGATGTGATGGTCGTGCGCGCCTTTCTTCCGGTGGACATATTCGATCATGCGCCGCGGCTGCTCGCCTGCGTGCGCCAGGGCGCCGGGGTCGATATGATTCCGGTCGAGGCCGCCACCGCCCATGGCGTGATCGTGTCCAACGTACCCGGCGTAAACGCCCGGGCTGTGGCCGAGTACTGCGCAGCGCAGTTTCTGCTGCATGGCAAGCGCATCGGCCGCATGGACCGCATGCTGCGGCGCGATGGCTGGGCCACTGCACGGGCGCTGGCGGACGATGTGTGCGAGCTTCACGGCAAGACGGTGGGCATCGTCGGCGTCGGCCATATCGGCGCGCAGGTCGCCGCGATCTGCCATCACGGCCTTGGCATGCGCGTGCTGGGCTACCAGCGCCGGCTGGAGCAGCTGCCTGCCATCGTAGAGGCTGCCACGCTGGACCGCATTTTCACCGACAGCGACTTCATCGCGCTGTGCTGCCCGTTGACGCCCGAAACCCGGCACCTCGCCGATGCGAGGCGCATCGGATTGATGAAGCCGACGGCCGTCCTAGTCAATGTCGCGCGCGGTCCGGTGGTGGATCAGGCAGCGTTGGTGGCTGCGCTGCGCGAGCGGCGCATCGGCGGCGCCGGGCTGGACGTGTTCGAACAGCAGCCGCTTGCGCCTGGCGATCCGCTGTTCGAGCTGGACAACGTCGTGCTGACGCCGCACCTGGCCGGGTTGTCGGTCGAGAGCTCGCGGCGCATGAGCGTGATCGCTGCAGAGGACACGCTGCGCATCCTCGCTGGCGAGAAGCCGGTCAATTTTTTCAACCCCGATGTCTGGCCCGCCGCGCAGAAGCGCCGCGCTGGGATTCGAGCCTAAGCGGAGGCAAGAAAGTGAAGATCAAGAGCGTCAAGGCAATCTGGTTGAGCGTTCCTATTCCCGAGCCGCAGCAGCACGTCAGCGATTTTGGACGCACCACCTCGTTCGACACGGTCCTGGTGCGCGTCGAGACCGAATGCGGCCTCGTCGGCCACGGCGAAGCGAAAGAGGAAGTCGGCAGTGTCGCAAACTGCCACGCGGTAGCTGCCGCGGTTAATAGGAAGTTCGGCCCGACTCTGATTGGCGAGGATCCGCGCGACATCGCCCGGCTGTGGGAACGCATGTACAACGGCTCGCGCGATCACTACGCACTGGACAGCGGCCGGGTATTCCCCATCCTCGGGCGCCGAGGCTTGAGCGTCGCCGCGATCGGAGGCATCGACACGGCGCTGTGGGACATCCTCGGCCAATCGCTCAAAGCACCGGTATGGCGCCTCCTGGGCGGACGCAAGGCACAGTACATGCCGGCCTACGCCTCCGGCGGCTGGGCCGGCGTTGACAAAATAGGCGAGCAAATGCTGAGCTATGTAGCGCGCGGCGGTTTCAAAGCGGTCAAGATGCGCGTCGGCGTGATGGATGGCTCCGTACTGAACTCAGTCAAGCGCGTGAGGGCAGCGCGTGCCGCCCTAGGGGACGACATCGGGCTAATGTGCGATGCCCACGGCACTTTCAGCGTGCCCGAGGCCAAGCGCTTTTGCCGCATGGTCGAGGACTGCGATCTCACTTGGTTCGAGGAACCGGTTACGGCCGATGATAAGCGCGGTTATGCCGAGGTGCGGGCTGCTACCGCGATCCCGATCGCGGCCGGAGAAAGCGAATTCACACGCCACGACTTCCGCGACCTGATCGATGCGCGCGCGGTGGATGTGCTGCAACCTGATCTCGCCATCTGCGGCGGTATCACTGAAGCCATGCGTATCGCCGCGCTGGCGAGCGCCTACAATCTGAAGCTGGCGCCGCATCTGTGGACTGGTGCGCCGGCTTTTGCTGCTGGCATGCATGTGGCAGCGGCGGCGCCGGCCGGATTCATCCTCGAGTATTCACTGGGCGCAAACCCACTACTGCACGATCTGGTCGATGAGAAGTTTGCCGTCAGTGACGGCATGATCGAGATTCCCGATCGCCCGGGTCTGGGACTCACTATCAACGAAGTCTTCGTCAAACGCTATGCGGTCCCGCTGGACTGACGGCGCTTATACACGATAAGCATTGATGGGAGATCTAGCAATGCCACCTGCACTCCGCTGGCACAGGTTAGCGGCAGTCCTTCTTTTCGGGAGATGACTGGGGCTCTGTGACCTAGCGCACCGTTCCGGTCAGGTATTTAACGGCCGCTCAAGTAATACACAATGTTTGGAGGCAAACGAGAAGGTAATGTTCGTGCCTTCATCGAACATTTCGGTCGGCGAACGCCGTACCACCAGCTCACCGCCAACCCATTGAACAATGTACTGAATGAAGTCTCCATGAAACATTTGCCGCCGAATCATGCCTCGAAACTGATTCTCGTGAACCGAACCAGAATCGTCTGACAAATGAACATACGCGGTCCGGATGGCCACCTCAGTTTCTTTACCGGTAATAGGATACGGCGCAATGCCGTGTAGAAGCTGACCATCCGTGGTTTCAAATACGATTTTTCCGGCGGCATCAAACTGCCGCAGCGTTCCTTCTACAATATTGGCAGAACCGATAAAATCGGCCACAAATCGATTTCTCGGCCTATCATAAATATCCTCCGGCGTGCCAAATTGCTCAATCTTTCCGCCGTTCATAATAATGACACGGTCCGAAATCGCTAGCGCCTCTTCCTGATCGTGCGTTACATATATCGACGTGAATTTCAATCGGGCCCGCAAATCACGAAGTTCCACCCGCATTTGACCGCGCAACTTGGCGTCCAGGTTGGACAACGGCTCGTCGAACAACACCACGCTAGGGGAGAAAGCGATTGCCCGCGCCAGCGCGACGCGCTGCTGTTGACCGCCCGATAACATTGATGCCGGCCTCTGGGTCACATTGGTCATTTGCACCAATTCAAGCGCATGATTGACCGACTCGATTATTTTATGCTCAGCAATGCGACGCACGCGCAGACCATACGCGACATTTTCGAAAACAGACATGTGCGGCCAGATGGCATACGACTGAAAAACCATTGAAACACCACGTTTTTCCGTAGGTACGTTAACGCGTCGGTTGGATGAAAACAAAGGCTCGCCAGCCAACATGATTTCACCTGAGGTTGGCCGCTCAAGTCCGGCCATAGAACGCAGCGTTGTCGTTTTGCCGCAGCCCGACGGCCCCAGCAAAGTCAAGTGTTCGCCGGCCTCGGCCGTGAAGCTGACTCCATGCACTGCGGGAAAAGACCCATAGTGGATCACTAAATCGGATACCTGGACTAATGATGTATCAGTTGACACCGTCTCCGTCATACAACACTCCACTATTCGACCTTTTTGCTACGCGGTCTGCCAATTAGATAACCAAAGCGCTCGCGAGGAACTTATGATGCGCTAGATAACGCGTCGCCACGAATTATTCTGACCGGCCAAGTTAAGGGAAGGCAAATCGCCAGGGAATTTGGGTGAAGAAACCGTAACGCTCGATATCATTGTGGATGGTTCGAAATTCGGTTCTAAGGGTGTTCTCCGAAAGAGCGTACGATTGCCGCGCCCTATTGGGCGGGGGGGGGGGGTCATATTTATCACCAATTCGTGGATGATCGCCCGAGACCTCATGCTTCAAGTTCAAATCTCCTTGGAAATATGAACCCCCATTCAGGCTCATATCGTATTGAAGAAAACCAAGGTTGACAATATTGTATGCGTTCCGTATGCTAATTCATAGAACAAAAGGGCATTTCATACAGTGAATTAATAATAATGCCCTGAACCCGAGATGCCAGAGGCGACGACGGGATCTCTTAACTTGGAGGCATTTCATGAAACGTGTGATTATCAGTCTATGTGCGGCTGTTGGTCTGGCAGCGGTAGGAGCGGCTAGCGCACAGAACGAGGTGAGTAGGCCCTGTCCGAATCCTGTTTCGATAAAAGGATTCAAAACCTGCGCCGATGTAAAGAAGGCGGAAGAGGAGGGAGAAATCGTCCTGTATTCGCCCGATGTGGAGCAGGGGACGGTCAAAGTCTTGCAGGGGTTCAAAGCTGCCTTTCCAAAGATCAATACGAAATATGTTCGATTGCAGACGGGGGCTCTTTATTCCAAGCTGATGGCTGAGCGCCAGGCCAAAACCTACCTCGTCGACGTCGTCAATCTTTCTGATGTCGGGCTCGCGCTCGATTTTCAGAAGCGTGGTGGCTGGCAGCCTTATCTCTCGCCGGAAATGGCTGCCTACGACCCGCGATTCAAGAGTAAACCGGAAGGCCTTTTCACGTGGGGATGCATGATCATGGCCGGGATCGCTTATAACCCGGCCACAACGTCGGCTGCGGATGCGCCCAAGGATTGGAGCGACCTCACTGATCCAAAATGGCAGGGCGGTATCAGCGTCAAATCGGCTAACTCGGGATTACAACACAACACGTGGTTTGTACTGCGTAAGCTGCTTGGCGACGATTATTGGACTCGCTTTTCGACGCAAAAGCCGCGTGCCTTTGATTCTTATGTGCAGCAATACGACCGGCTCTCCAATCGCGAGGACAAGTTGGCTGTAACTGCGCAATATTCAGGTTATCTTGAATTTAAGGTAAAAGGTGCTCCACTTGTATTTGTCGCACCGACTAGCGGCCTGCCAGCTGGCCCAGAGGTGATTGGCTTGGCCAAAAACGCCCCCCATCCTGAAGCTGCTCGCTTGTTTCTCGATTGGTTTCTATCGCCAATAGGTCAAAAGGTGAACGCTGACGCGTTATTCAATTATTCGGCGCGTACCGACGTAGAGCCACCTCCGGGGGGCATCCCCATAAGCCAGATGAAATTGCTCGTACCGGACGATTGGGATGCTTATGTGGCGAGCCGAAAGGATTTTGTTCAACTGTGGGGCAAACTCAGCGGACTTCGCTGATGGCGCGGGCTCGGCTACCAATGTCGAAGCTGAGCCCTGTTGGACACATTAGGGGCTATCTCAGGGATCGTAGTGCAAAAGGACGAGCACGCACGGCCAGTTGTGAAAATTCGTAAAGTGCTCGAGGTAGCGCTTCCCGAGATGAAGCAGTTTGCGGGGATTACCCGGTCAAGCGATCTATATTCCAGCACCATACGTAGCGACACAGGGCGCGCGCATTTCGGAATTGGCAAGTCAATCGGTTCGCTCCGGTTCGGAGCGATCTGTTCAATCCGTTGCTGCTCGAATCTCGCATCCGGTTCGTCGCTGTCAAAGGGTTTAGCGCCGATCAGACGAGCCGACTGACCGGCGACTTTTGTGTCCGTACCCGGCGGAAAGGAAATGTTGCATGAATACGGGATTCAGCGGAAAGGCCATAGCCGTGACCGGGGGGGCCAGCGGGATTGGCTTGGAAACTGCACGTCAGGTACTTGAGCATGGAGGATCAGTTGCGATTTTCGATCTGGATGCGCAGGGACTAGACCGGGCTAAGGTCGGGCTGGCGCAATATGGGGATCGGGTCTTTGCCTCGGTCGCCGATTCGGCCGACTTGAGGTCGATGACCCGAGCGACTGATCAGGCAGTAGAGAAATTAGGCCGCTTGGATGGCTTGGTTGCAAATGCGGGTATTCGCATGCGTTCGGTGCCATTTACCAAATTGGATGAGGATACTTGGGATCAAATCATGCGAGTCAACCTAAGAGGAGTGTTCGTTACATGTCGAGCGGCTGCGCCGCACATGATCGCTGCCAAAGCAGGAGCGATCGTTACCGTCGCATCAATTTCAGGGCAGGTGGCGCGCCTTGACCAAAGTGCTTACTGCGCGAGCAAGGCCGGGGTGATTCAACTCAGCCGTGCTCTGGCGCTGGAACTCGCGCAGTACAAAGTTCGCGTTAATTCCGTTTGTCCAGGGACGGTCAACACCGCCATGATCCAGAAAGCAATCAAACAGGATGGTGAAAATATCCTGCACGACAGGATCTATGGTTCAGCGGCGCGGTTTCGTACCGGGATTCCATTACGCCGTATCGCAGAAACGGATGACGTGGCCAATACGATTCTGTTTTTGCTCTCGGATGCTGCTCGTCATATAACCGGCCAGACGCTAGTTGTCGATGGTGGCGAGTCAATAATTTGAATAGGCATCGACCAAGTCTGGTGCGACTGTGCGCTGGATTCGCTCTGATAGAAATATTTCGCATTGCCGGCATGCTCGTTACGGAGGAATAGCCAGTGCAGATATTCGGCTGGATCAAGCGGAAACATCGCGAGGAAGCGCCTGAGGGGAAGCGGCACTCCGGCGTTCAGGCTGCAGTCATGTTCATTGTTACCATGACATGCACGGCCTTGGTGATAGTGCCTTCTCTGTTTTTGCTGACCGAATCGTTCAATACGGGTGATCCGCAGGATTTCCCACCTCAGCAATATGGCTTCGCCAATTACATTGCGATGGCACTTGATTCAAAGATCATCGGCAACACGTTGAAGGTTGCGGTAGTGGCAACGGTGGCGGCAGTGGTCATCGGATTTCTTCTGGCCTGGGTGCTGACACGTACGAATGTGCCAGGACGAAACGTCCTGGAGCGGTTGCTGGAAATACCGTTCTACGTGACGCCGCTGGTAGGAGCGCTAGCGTGGAGTGTTTTGGCTTCGCCGGAAAGTGGATTCATCAATCAATTGTGGCGTGTGGTTGGTGGCACCGGTGCGCTCGTCAATATCTACAGCGCAACGGGGATCGGTTGGGTTATGGCCGTGTTCGAAGGCAGTGTTGCTTTTGTCATGATTTCTGCATCGATGAAAGCAATGGACCCTGCACTTGAGGAAGGATCGCGCGTGCTCGGCGCAAGCAAGCTGCGCACAATGCTGAAGATCACGTTGCCTTTGGTGATCCCAGGCGTCTTGGGTGCCGCCGTTTTTGTATTTGCCGAAATGCTGGGTTCTTTCGCGGCTGCGCTGGTGCTTGGCATGCCATCGCATTTCTACGTCATCACTACGGCCATCTGGGAAATGACATTATCGTATCCGCCTGACTACGGACGCGCGGCTGCGCTTGGGATTTCTCTGTTTGCCATTATGTTTGTCATGTTGGCGCTGTATCGGTGGATCGTCCGTCGCGGTAATTATGCGACCATTTCCGGTAAAGGATTTCGTCCGCGGACGATAGACATGGGGCGCAGTACGTATGTCTTGGCTGGATTGTGCTGGCTTTACGTTTCGATTGCCGTCTTCCTGCCCATGATCGCGCTCGTTTTGACTTCGTTTCAGCGATTCGCTACCGCGCTATTGCCGCAGGCCGAGTTTACGCTCGCCAATTACTTTACTGCGTTCAGCCTAGAGTCGGTCACATCTGCTATTGGCAACAGTATTACGCTGGGTCTGGTGGTGGCAACGATCGGGGTCTTCTTTATGACGCTGTTGGTGTGGATCATCTATCGTTCCAACGCAAAGGGCCGCGGCGTGGTCGAATATATTGTGATGTTCCCGCAATCCGTTCCGCGCATGGTGTTTGGATTGGCTCTGTTGTGGGCCTGGCTTCATATTCCGATTCCGCTGTATGGCACGCTCACCCTGCTGGGCCTGGCCTATTTCACGGTGTTGCTTCCACTGGGGGTTCGAACCCTTGCCGGTGTAGTGTTGCAAGTCGACAAGAGCCTCGAGGAATGCGCTCGGGTCTGCGGAGCAACGTGGATTTATCAACTTCGCACTATTACGCTGCCGTTGCTTAAGCCTGGAATCCTGGCGGCCTGGCTGCTCCTGTTTATCGCCAGCGTTCGCGAATTGGGGGTATCTATTTATCTGATGGGGCCCGATTCCAAGGTTATCGGTCCCGCGATTGTGAACTCGTGGTCGAGCGCGGGGACCGAACTCACTTCGACCATCGCAGTGCTGCAAACAGCAACGGTGTTTATTGCGGTAATCGTGCTGATGATGGTCATGCGCAAGCTTTCGCACAAGAAATCGGATGATATATACCTAAATCTGTGACATCAAAGCCGGTGCTTTTGATGGCCAATTCAAGTCTACATTGCGACAACATTCCAGGTAGAGTGCGGCCGCTTCATAGCGGCCTTTTTTGGTGATTGGAGGGCGACGCCCCTTCCTCAAGGAAAAGACGAATGCTCAAGGGTTTTAGAGTCGTCAGCCTGTGCCACTATCTACAGGGGCCGGCAGCAGTACAGTATCTCGCGGATATGGGTGCGGACGTTATTAAGATCGAGCCGCTCGGCGGCGCGCACGAGCGGCATTGGTCGGGTGCCAATACCTATGTCGGAGGTGTCAGCGGCTTTCTTCTCTGCACCAACCGGAATAATCGAAGTCTTGCGCTCGACCTAAAGACGGAGTCAGGCAAAAGAATATTTCTGCGACTGGTTGAAACCGCGGACGTTGTCGTCGAGAACTTTCGAACCGGCGTGTTGGACCGATTGGGACTTGGCTATGACAAGCTGAAGGAACACAAGCCGGATCTGATATTGGCGTCCGCCAGCGGATTCGGAGCATCGGGACCCATGGCGAATCAACCGGGTCAAGACCTGCTGATCCAGGCAAGAAGTGGATTGATGTCCGTCACCGGACCGGCCTCCCAGCCGACACCCGCGGGATGCGCGGCCGCCGACCAGCACGGTGCGTCCTTGCTTGCGATGGGAATTCTCGGCGCCTACGTCAAGAAGTTAGTTAGCGGCGAGGGGACTCTTGTTGAAGCAAACCTGTTCAACGCGGGAATCGATCTGCAAATGGAGGGGCTGACTAATTACCTCAGCGGCGGCTTCAAGCGCGAGCGCCTCAAGCGCGACAGCCACCTGGCCACATGGTTTCATCAAGCCCCATATGGCGTATATGAGGCGGCAGACGGGTTCATTGCCATTTCCAGCAGGATCGAGCCCAAGACATTCGCCGAAGTTTTGGACAGCGATGAGCTTCGTGAGATGGCGAGCCTGGATCGGTACAAGGAGCGAGATCGCTATGCCGCCGCGGTGGCTGCGGCGCTGAAGAAGTTCCCGCGAGCAAGAATTGCCGAACTGATGACCGCTGCGGGCCTTTGGAATGCACCGGTTCAGGACTACGACCAATTGGCTGTGGATCCCCAAGCTTTGCACAACAAGGTATTTCGAACAGTCGATGTAAATGGCGAGACAGCAACGCTGATTAACCATCCGTTGCGCTACGACGGCGAAGTGCCACCGCTGCGTAAGCTTGCGGTACTACTCGGTGAGCATACTGAGGAAATCCTGCAAGAGCTTGGCTATACCAGCGACGACATAGAGCGCTTTGCTGATCAGCGGGCGATCGGGGTAGCGCCTCCTGTCGAGAAGGCGCCCAATCCTGTTAGGCGGCCGGCAATGCGCTGATGGCGCTATTCACGGTGAAGCATCAGATAGGGAAATATTCAGTCAGCGATGGGCGGAGAAGAACGTAATCGACCTGTGCCGCAGCCCAGATAGACCAGTCAGGAGTCAATATGCCCGGATTCAAGAACTTCGTGCCGCAAGGTGTAATTCCCGCCGTTCTGCTGCCATTCAAAGAGGACTACTCTATTGATGCGGATGCGTTCAGGAGCCACGTGCGTGATGTCGCGGCCGTGGAGGGCGTCACGGCCCTTACGCTCAATGCGCATTCGACCGAGGTATCGTCTTGCTCTTTCGAAGAGCAACGGCGCGTGCTGGAGATCGCGCTCGATGCCGTAGGCGACAAGTTGCCCATCGTCAACGGCATATATGCCGACGGGAGCTTTGAGGCGCAGCGAATCGCCCGCATGGCTACGGAGGCGGGAGCTTCATGCCTGCTGGTGTTTCCGCCCAATGTGTTTCGATACGGCCAGAGGCCTGAAATGGCGGTCGAGCATTTCCGGCGCATTGCGGAGGTCACCGATCTGCCATTGGTGTTGTTTCAGTATCCGCTTGCAAGCGGGCAGGGCTACCCGCTTCCGACGCTGCTGAAGATCATGGAAGCCGTGCCGAGCGTGCGCGCGATCAAGGACGGCTGCGCGAGCCCCGAACAGCATGAGCAGCACATCCGCATCTTGCAGGGGCTGCCGCGCGCCGTGAACGTGCTCTCGACACACAGCGCCTGGCTGTTCAGCTCGCTGGTGATGGGCTGCAATGGCCTGCTCTCGGGCAGCGGGAGCGTCATTGCCGATTTGCAGGCACGCTTGTACCGCGCAATCAAGGCCGACGACCTGGTAAGCGCGCGCGAACTCAATACTCGCATCCGTGCCACCTCCACGGTGTTCTATGCCGATCCGCGCACCGATATGCATAACCGAATGAAGGAAGCGCTGCTGTTGCTGGGAAAGTTGCATTGTGCCGCAGTGCGCCCGCCGCTGGTCAAGCTATCCAGCGAAGAAATCCAGCGCATCAGACAAGCCCTCACAGCCGCGGGCTTGCTCGCTCCGGACGGCCGTGCGCGCAGCGCCGCCTAGCTATGTCCCTGGGGAAGAGGCTGGAATCAAAGCGGTGGTGAAGAATGATCGCTGCTAGGTCGGCGTTAGTGCTGCGGTGCTCGAAAGAGCGCTGCCAATAGTGTTTGTAAGCTCCATGAGCAGCGGTGCAACCGTGAGTTGGAGCTGCTTCGCGGAGATAGCGTTCGCCTGCGCGCTGCAGTTGATGGCGAGCACCTGCGAACTGGTGCTTGAGACGATAGGCACGGCTATCGCGACAATTCCATGGTGCGAGAGCCCCTTACGGAGCACGAATCCCTTGCGCTCGTAATCGCGCAGCGCCAGGTGGAGTTGATCTTCAACCGCCGGCCAATTCGCAGGATCTGATCGCCGGATTTCGCGCAGCACAGCGCTGCGTTCATTCTCCCCGAGTGCCGCGAGATACGCCCATCCCAGCGCAGTCTTTATGATAGGAATGCGAGATCCGCGTTGAAGATTCATCCCTAGCATTGCTTGGGCGACACACCGCTGCAGATACACCATCTCCACACCGTCACGGCCGGCCACCGAGCAGGAGGAGCTAAAACGATCGGCGAGATCCTGCATACGCGGCCGCACGACTTCCAGAATGTCATAGGCGGCAGATGCGGCAAGGCCGAGTGCCAGCACAGAGGCGCCAAGTTGCAGTCGCTGGCTGCCGATTGATGTGTTCAGAAAGCCGGCACGTAACAGTGTTTGGCACAGGCGCCATGCCGTCGCCTGCGGCAATCCTGTGATGCGCGCGATTTCCGCGCTGCCGAGCTGCTTACGGGTCGTCGTGAAGCATTGCAGGATCTGAAGTCCGCGCGCAAGCGCGATGACCTGCCTGCGTTCATCTGGTGATGCCGTCACGCTTTTGGCTGAAGCGGATGCCGCCGAAGTGGTCTTGTTCATTGTGTGTGACAAATAACTAATTATACGCCATCGAAGAGTTGACAGAATTATACTGATTTAGTATTCTAATTCACAGTGCAATATTGCATTTCATCTAGTGAATAAGTTGGCCTTGACGCCCGAGGGGCGGTAGGAGAATCCTTGAATGCAATTCGACCCCACGGAAGAGTTGACTCAGTTCCGCGACACACTGCGCCGGTTTGTCGTTGAGGAAATAGAACCGCGCGCAAGCGTCATCGAGCAGACAAACGATTTACCGGCGCAGCTCATGGCAAAGGCGCGTGAGCTCGGCCTGTTTGGGCTTTCGATCCCTGAAGAGTATGGCGGCAGCGGCGAAAGCGAGGTCGCTTCGTGCGTGGCGCTCGAGGCGCTCAGCCACGGGCCGGGTGGGGTGACGTTCTTTCTTGCTCCCAGTGCGCCCGCCGCCGCGATCCGCTTCGCGGGCACTGAAGCGCAGCGACAGCAGTTCCTGCCGAAACTGGCCGTCGGCGAATTGTTCTCCGCGTTCTGCCTTACCGAAGCTGGTGCCGGATCCGACGCCGCGGGCATCAAGACGCGGGCCGAACGGCGAGGCGATCGATGGATTATCAACGGCTCCAAAATGTGGATCAGCCGCGCGAGCCGCGCCGGGGTCTTTCTTGTCTCTGCGGTCACGGATCCCGTTAAGCGCGGGAAAGGCGGCATCACGATCTTCGTCATGGAAAAGCGCCGTGGCATCAACGTCGGCAAGCCGGATCGCCTCATGGGCCTCGCCGGATCCGGCAGCGCTGAAGTGTCGTTTGAGGATTGCGAAGCGACCGATGCGGATGTACTCGGCACGGTCGGCGGCGGGTTCGAAGTCCTGAAGTTCATTCTCGGGCGGGCGCGATTGTGGGCTGCCGCCCGCGCCGTGGGGGTCTGTTCGCGTGCTCTCGCCATTTCCCTCGCGCACGTGGAAACCCGCCAGCAGTTTGGCAAGAAGCTCGGCGAGTTCCAGGCAATCAAGCTCAAATTGGCGGATATGACGAGCGATATCTATATCGCGCGGCTCCTTTTGTATCGGGCGGCTGCGCTCTACGATGCTGGCCTCGATCCGGTGCAGGAAGTTTCGATCGCCAAGCTCTTCTGCACCGAGGCGGCCGGCCGCGCTTCGGACAACGCCGTTCAAATCCATGGCGCGATGGGTTTGTCGCAGGAGTTTTATGTCGAACGGCTTTACCGCGATTGCCGCGCGTACAGGATCCTCGATGGCACATCGGACATTCAGCGTTTAATGATTGCGAGCAATGTGCAGCGCCGGGGCGTAGGAGAGGCGATGGCGCCGGGTGGTTTGTGCTGACTCGAAGCGCAGCCGAAACGATCGAGGCGGATGTCGTCGTCGTCGGCGGCGGCGGTGCGGGACTACGTGCCGCCTACGATGCCGCCGCGGCAGGCGCGCGCACGATACTCGTGCTCAAGGGGCGATTGACCGCGAGTGGCGCGACCGCATTCGGTGTCGCCGAACTCGCGGGCTTTTCGGTGCCAGATGGTGCTGGCGACCCGCTCGATTCGCCGGACGTGCTGTTCGACGACATCATGCGCGTTGGCCAGGGCTGCAGCGATCCGCGATTGGTTCGCGTGCTGGCAGACGAAGCGGTGTCAGCGGCGTCCGACCTGGAGCGCTGGGGCGTCGAGTTCGTGCTTGATCCGAAAACCGGTAAGCCGCTTGCCGCAATGGGCGATTTCGCGTCCCGTCCGCGCAATCGTAAGATCTACCATCACGGCAAACCGATCACGGTTGCGCTCAAGAACGAGATTCAGAAGCTTGGGGTTACCGTCATACAACGTACTGTCGTACTCGGGCTCCTGCGCAGCGAGCGCGGCGTCGACGGGGTGCTCGGCCTTACCGCAGAGGGCAAGCTGCTGCGGATCAACGCCGGTGCGACGGTGCTCGCGACCGGCGGCGCCGGCCAGCTGTTCGAGCGCAGCCTCTCGCCGCCGGACGTTACTGGCGACGGCTACGCGTTCGGCTATCGCGCCGGCGCCGAACTCGCCAACATGGAATTCATGCAGGCGGGCTTCGGCACGATCAAGCCGGCGTTGAACATGATCATGACTTGGTTCTGGGCGTTCAATCCGAAATTCATCGACGGCGATGGCAAGCCTGTTTTGGACAATATGCTTCCGCCCGGCGTTACCTCGCAGCAGGTGATGAAAGCCAAGGTCAAGCACTATCCGTTTAGCGCCTCGGACGATTCGAAGTGGCTAGAGATCGCAGCAAAGAAAGCGATAGACGCCGGGCGCGTCACCGACCTCGGCGGCTTTCGCCTGGACCTGCGCGACGTCGATGAAAGCGTGCTTGCTCCGGGGAGCGATCTTGCCCTTATGTGGCCGATCACCAAGCAGTGGCTGCTCAAGAAGCGTGTCGACGTAACTCGGGAGGCGCTCGAAATCGGGTTGTTCGGGCATGCGGTCAACGGCGGCCTCGTTATCTCCGAGCATTGCGAGACCACGGTGCCGGGGCTGTTCGCTGTTGGCGAAACCGCAGGCGGACCATATGGCGCCGATCGGCTTGGGGGCAACATGCTGCTCAACACGCAGGTGTTCGGCAAGAGGGCTGGACGCCGGGCGGCCGAGGTGGGCCGCGCGCGCGGGTCGCCTCGACCAGACGGCGCCACACTGCCTGAAATCGACGTTTTGTTTCGCGCAAGCGGCAGCATTCCCGCCCGGGAGGCACTGCAGCGTGTGAAGACGGCGATGAGCCGTGGCGTGCTCGTGGTTCGTACCGAGAAGGGCCTGGCGCGTGCGAATGACGAGCTCGAAGCGTTGCGGGAGGAGATTACTGCGGATCGCTTTCAGGCCGATAACGTGATGCAACTCACCGACCTGTGCGAGGCAATCAATCTCATCGACGTAGGCACGCTGATGATCGCAGCCGCACGCTTGCGAAAAGAAACGCGTGGCAGCCATTATCGCGAGGATTACCCACACACCGACGCGCAGTGGGCGCAGCCGGTGATCATTCGAAAGACGGGGAGCGGCCCCGAAGCCAAGGCGGGAACATTCGCCCGCGCGGTCGCATGAGCGCGCCCGTAACGCTCGAACGACGCGGCCGCGTGGCGCATCTGCGGCTCGATCGGCCGCGCGTGCTAAACGCGATCGACGGCGCAACCTGCGATGCGCTGGCTGCGGCGATCGACTCGCTCGAAATCGATCCCGAAGTCGGGGCCATTGTGGTTTCAGGCGCCGGCGAAAAAGCGTTCTGCGCTGGCGCCGATCTAACGCACATGCGCGGGCTCGAGGGTGCTTCGTTGCGCCGCTTCGTCGAACAAACATGGATTGTGAACGAGCGTCTGGCGTCCTCCCGCTTGCCAAGCATCGCGGCGCTGCACGGCCACGTGCTGGGCGGCGGGCTGGAACTCGCGCTGGCGTGCGATCTGCGCATCGCAGACGATACGGTGAAGTTGGGGCTTCCCGAAATGGGTCTGGGCAGTGTTCCGGGGTCTGGCGCGTTGCAGCGCCTTCCGGCGTTGATTGGCTTGGCCCGAACCACCGAGATGATCTTGCTCGGTCGACGCATCGATGCGACCGAAGCGGCAGCCATCGGTCTCGTCAATCGCGCGGTAGCGAAGGGCGAAGCACTGGCCGCGGCGATGGCGTGGGCGGAGACCATGGCCAAGCTGCCGCCGGAAGCTGTGCGTTACGCCAAGGTCGCGCTGCGCCTTGGCCGACTGCCGGAGGTCGCGGCGAGCCTTCATGGCCTCATCTCCGATTCGTGCCATGCGGACAAGCGCTACCAGAATAATACCGACCAATTCAAGCGTTAGAAGACATCAGGAGTCGAAATCCATGATTGCCGGAGTCAAGGCTCGCATCGCCAGCAGGCTCACGCTCTCTGGCGTGCTTTCGGTGCTGCCGCCGCCCGTCGTGTGCCTGATGCGCCACGGCAACGGCTGCGAGCGTGTTAATCCAAGCGCTGAATACGGCGCGGCTTCTGCGGGGTTTGCATGAGCGGCAAAATCTGCAGTGCTCGTGATGCGGTCGCGGGAATCAAAGACGGCGCCGCGGTAGCCGTCGGTGGCACCGGACCCGTACTCGAACCCGATCTCGTACTCGATGCGCTGGAGCAGAGATTTCTCGCCGACGCACATCCGCGCGAGTTGACGCTGGTATCGCCGATGTCGCCGGGCGACCGCGGCGGCAAAGGCGGTCTCAACGCATTTGCACATGAAGGCATGCTCGCCCGGCTCATCGGCGCTTCGTTCAGCAACTACCGGCATCCGCGGCTGATCGAACTTGTTCGGTCAGGTGCGTGCGAAGGATATACGGTAGGCATGGGCACGATGGTGCAGTTGTTGAACGCGATCTCCTCGCGCAAGCCGGGAATATTCACGACAGTTGGCATCGGCAGCTTCCTTGATCCGCGAGTTGAAGGCGGCTGCATGAATGCAAGGTCTACACATCCGCCGGTTCGGGTCGAGCACGTTGACGGAAAGGAGTACCTGTACTACCGAACGTTTCCGATCGACGTTGCGATCATCCGCGCCACGACCGCTGACGAAAATGGCTACCTGAGCTTTGAGGAAGAGCCGAACTCCCTCGGCATGCTCGAAATCGCGTCAGCGGCCAAAGCGTGCGGCGGGGTGGTCATCGCCCAGGTGAAGCGCGTCGCCCGCGCCGGAAGCCTCGACCCGCGGTTGGTCCGCGTGCCTGGCCCGTTGGTGGACGCCGTTGTCGTTCATCCGTCCCAGACTCAGTTGTCGGCCGAGATGGCAGATCCGCTGCGCGGCTGGAATCCGTTTCTCGCGGGAGCGCTCAAGGCGCCGCTCGCAGGGTTGCCGCGGCTCGAAGGCGTTGTCGAACGTGCCATGCTGCGGCGCGCGGCGCTCGAACTTCACTGCGGCGACATTATCAATCTCGGCGCGGGCGTGGCGACTCACCTACCGCGTATCGCGCTGGAGGAGGGCATACTCGACGAGGTCGTATTCACCAACGAGCATGGCATCTTCGGCGGATTGATGGCGACGGCGCTGGGGGGCTCGTTCGTGCCGGCACTCAACGCCGACGCAATTATGGACTCGGCGTTTCAATTCAATTTCTACGAAGGCGGCGGGCTCGACATCGCGTTCCTTGGAGTCGGACAGGTCGACGTCGACGGCAATGTGAATGTGAGCAGGTTCGCCCGTGAGTGGAACGGTCCAGGGGGCTTCAACAGCATCACTGAGAACACGCCTCGGATAGTGTTCTGCAGCACGCTCACCTCGGGTGGTTTAAAAATTGAAGTGACTGCCGGCCGCATGAGCATTGTGCAGGAAGGGCGAATCCGCAAATTTGTGCCGCAAGTTGAGCAGATCACGTTGAATGCGCAGCGCGCGTTTGCGCAGGGCCAGAGCGTTCTCTACGTGACAGAACGCGCGGTGTTCAAGCTTGGCGCGCACGGACTAGAGCTGGTCGAGATTGCGCCTGGAATCGATGTCGAGCGCGACGTGATGGCACAGGTCGGGTTTCCGCTGCGCGTCGCCGAGTCGCTGCGCACGATGGATACGCGCATCCTGAGCGAAGCTCCGCTCGGACTGGCTGCCGAATTCAATGGAGGAACGAAGTGATGGCCACAAAACCCGAAAGCGTTGTGCTCGGACTCTGGTTCGAGGATTTTGAAATTGGCGAACAGCGGCTGTCGCCCGGTCGCACGATCACCGAAGCCGATTTGGTAAGTTTCGCAGGATTGACCGGCGATTTCAGCCAGGTTCACACAGATGAAGAGTTCTGCAAGAAGACCGAGTTCGGCACACGTATCGCCCACGGCCTTTTTGGACTTGCCCTCGCTCAAGGGCTGTCGTGGCGGACCAACTATACGCAGGGCACCGGCGTCGCCTCGCTCGCCTGGGACAAATGGCGATTTATTCGCCCTATCAAGATTGGCGACACGGTGCGGGCGCGCTGGCATGCGATCAGCAAGCGTGAAAGTCAAACCAAGCCCGGAATGGGCATAATTACCGAGTTCGTCGAGCTCGTAAACCAGCGCGGCGAAGTCGTACAGAGTGGCGAACACGTCTTGATGATGCGGAAGCGCCCCAGTGAATGATCTGGCGGTGTTCCAATATCTGCAATACGCGGTCGACGACGGTGTCGCGCTCGTTACATTGAATCGTCCCGAGGTGCTCAATGCCTGCAATTCGGCAACCCACCGCGAGGTACAGCTGGCGATCGAGCGAGCCGAGTTGGACGAGGGCGTGCGTGTCCTTGTGCTGACCGGCGCCGGGCGCGCGTTCTGCTCTGGCTCGGATCTGCGCGAAGTGGGCCAGTTTAAAGGGGCTGCTGCGCGCCGTTATCTGCAACTCGACTTCGCGACCAAGAACCGCGTGGCAATGTGCAGCAAGCCGGTAATCGCCGCGCTGCACGGACACGTCGCCGGGGGTGGTTTCGAACTTGCGCTCGCCTGCGACATCCGGCTTGTCGCCGACAATGTCCAGTTCTCGCTTCCGGAAATTCTGCTGGGAACGATCCCCGGCTCTGGCGGACTCCAGCGCCTGCCGCAGATCGTGGGACTTGGAATTGCGAAGGAGTGGGCGTTCACGGGGCGACGCATCGGCGCCGACGAGGCGTATCGCACGGGGCTTGCGAATCACGTATACCCGGTCGAACGTCTGTTGCCCGAGGCAATGGTCCTGGCGCATGAGCTCGCGAAGCGCACCGCGCTGTCGCTTGCACTCGCGAAGGTAGCTCTTGATCCGGAGCCTCCGGCCTCGGACGGCATGATCGGCATCTATCACACGCTTGCGTCGCAGGCATGCCACGATGATCCAATGTACGCCGAACAGGCGGGCGGCTACGCGAAGAAGAAATAGGATGGTACGCGCAGCTAAATCATTGCGTGCAAAGAGTACCCGCGCGCTCCGGGCCGCAGTTCATGCCCCGGACACTTTTCCATTCTGCGATTTCGCCAAGACGGAGAGTATCGAGATATGAACATGGCAGGATCAGATAGGTTTTGGGCATTTTTGGTTGCGGTCGCGTTGGCATTCGGCGCCGATGCGGCATTCCCGCAAGACTATCCTAATCGGCCGATTCGGTTGATCGTGCCAGCTGCGCCTGCCGGCGCTGCCGACACACTGTCACGTTTACTGGGGCAGAAGCTCGGCGAATCCTGGAGTACCCAGGTTATAGTCGACAACCGCGTGGGCGCGGCGGGCATCGTCGGCATGGAAGCGATTGCCAAGGCGCCGAATGACGGATATACGATTGGGATGGGGTTCGCGGGCGCTCTGGCGGTCAATCCGAGCCTGTACGCGAAGCTGCCTTACGATGCATTGAGGGACTACACGCCGGTAGCCTTGGTTGCCCATTCGCCGCTGTTGCTGGTGGTCAATCCATCGGTACCTGCCAATTCTGTCTCCGAATTGATCGCGCTGGCGAAGTCGAAGCCCGGACAGCTAAATTACGCGTCGAACGGAAGCGGATCGACGCAACACCTGACCGTCGAACTGCTGAAAAGCATGACGGGAATTAACATCACCCACGTGCCTTACAAAGGCAGCGGTCAGTCAAATTCGGATCTTGTTTCCGGACAAGTCCAAATGATGATGGACAACATGGTGTCGCTATTGCCTCTCGCAAGATCTGGCCGCGTGCGCGCACTTGCGGTAAGCACAGATCGGCGCTCGCAGGCGATGCCGGAGGTGCCGACGTTATCGGAGGCTGGTGTGCCGGGCTACGCAGCGGCGGGCTGGTACGGCGTCATCGCTCCAGCGGGTACAGATCCTAGGATCGTCGCCAAGCTTTCAGCCGAGATCGGACGCATTTTGAGACTGAAGGATGTACGTGAGAGGCTTCTTATCCTCGGCTCGGAGCCCGTCGGGTCGACCCCGGAAGAATTCGGCGCATACATTCGTGCCGAAACGGCGAAATGGGGCAAGATCGTCAAGGATTCGGGGGCTCGGGCCGAATAAAGCAGGTAACTCAACCTTCAACTTTGCCAGGCATCAGTATGCTGCCGGGCAGCGATGGATTTGCGCCGTAGCGTTGCTAATGGCCGCACGCGAGAAGGAACCAAGATTGGATGTTTTTGTAAACAACTAGGGGAAATCGGAATGCGCATGAACGCGGTAAAAAATCTCTGGCGTCAGGGTAAGCCGGCCGTCGGCGGCTGGCTGTCGATTCCGCATTGCTTCTCGGCGGAGGTGATGGCGCACACGGGACTGGACTGGCTGTGCATCGACATGCAGCACGGCTGCATCGACTACTCGGACGTGGTGCCTATGCTCACCGCTATTTCCACTACGGCGGTGACGCCGTTCGTGCGCGTGCCCTGGAACGAGCCCTCGATGATCATGAAAGTGCTCGACGCGGGCGCCTACGGGGTGATCGTGCCGATGGTGAGCAATCGTGCCGAAGCCGAGCGCGCGGTCGCGGCCTGCCGTTATCCGCCCGTGGGCATGCGCAGCAACGGGCCGAACCGGGCGCTGCTCTACGGCGGCGCCGACTACCAGAAGCACGCCGATCGTGAAATGGCGTGCGTCGTGATGATCGAAACGCCCGAGGGCATAGAGAAGATGGACGAGATCATTTCGACCCCGGGCCTGGACGCGGCTTACATCGGGCCGACCGACCTCGCGCTCGCGCTGGGTCTGCCGCCGGTGATGGACAACGACGATCCGAAGCATGTCGCTACCGTCAACCGCATGCTCGAAACCTGCAAGCGCCACAAGGTGGTGGCCGGCATCCACACCGCCAGTTCCAAGTTCACCCAGCGCTACATCGACCAGGGATTCCAGATGGTGATGCTGGTGGCGGACCGCGCCGCCATGTCGAACTACGTGAAGGCCGAAGCAGCACGCCTGACCGGCTGGGCGCCGCATTGATGCCTGAACCGGGATCGGTTTGCATCAGGGCGCAGTGACTGGTTGGCCCTTGCTGCGCGCAGCTTAGATAGAAGACGGTTATCCCAGTTGAGGTCTGAGCGTGCCGTTCCTGTGGTGTGTAGCGCGGCTGGAATTCCGCCACTTACCGCCCTGACCAGTTTTGCAGCTTAGCGCCGGTGTCAATTCCGGCTCAGGAATATGAGTGTCATAGTGCCGTTCATCGCCTCAAATCAGATTTGATGCTTGAGTTTCATTAGACAAGAAGGAAAAGGGCAAAGGAAGGATGGGACCTCTTGCAGGCATTAGAGTGATAGAACTCGCAGGTATTGGGCCTGGCCCAATGTGCGCAATGCTCTTGGCGGATTTAGGAGCCATTGTGCTTAGAGTCAGCCGGAAGGAGCCAGCTAGTATTGGCATTCCGCGTCCGCTTAAGTATGACCTGCTATTACGCAATCGAATTTCGATTGAACTGGATTTGAAGCGACCCGATGCGGTTGCTCTCGTGTTGCAGCTGGTTACAAAAGCTGATGCACTTATCGAAGGCTTTCGACCAGGCGTCATGGAGCGGCTCGGCCTCGGTCCAGACATTTGCCTCGCCGGCAATCCAAAACTCGTATACGGACGGATGACAGGCTGGGGGCAGGACGGTCCCCTGTCTAGGGCAGCCGGGCATGATCTGAATTACATTGCTGTAACCGGAGTGCTCAATGCGATCGGGCGTCGTGGCCAGCTGCCGTCCATCCCGCTTAACCTGATTGGTGACTATGGCGGCGGTGCCCTATATCTTGCATTGGGTGTGCTTGCCGCCATCATCGAGGCTCGATCCTCCGGAAAAGGGCAAGTGGTTGACGCGGCAATCGTAGACGGGACCGCATCACTTGCCACTATGTCGTACGGGATGCATGGCGCAGGAATGCTGAGCGAGAAGCGGGCTGATAACATTCTAGACACGGGTGCGCACTTTTATGATGTGTATGAATGCGCGGATGGACATCTAATTTCCATTGGGCCGATTGAGCGCAAGTTTTATCTGAATCTGTTGCAACGGCTAGATCTCGATCCGGAAGCAATCGGACCGCATCTTGACCGTGTTAGTTGGCCGAAGGGGCGAGCGCTTCTTGCCGAGAAATTCAAGACCCGAACCCGCTCGCAATGGTGCGAGGCGCTTGAAGGCACAGACGTTTGCTTTGCGCCAGTGCTTTCGTGGTCCGAGGCGCCAGATCATCCTCATCTAAAAGCGCGTAATACATTTGTGGAGGTGGATGGCGTCGTACAGCCTGCGCCAGCTCCGCGATTCAGCCGAACTGCGCCTGATTTGCCGCGTCCGCCACAGCCGGTTACCCCTGAAAATACCAATGCCGCGCTTGCGGCATGGATCGGTAGTGCCGAAATTGCCGCGCTACGTGAAGCATCGACAATCGACTAGTGTACTGAGTAGTTAACTCATGGAACTTTAGGAGGAAATATGAAGCGCTTTCTTGCCGCCCTGTTGTTGGCTCCATGCTTGGCTGTTGCGCAAAGCTACCCGGCCAAGCCGGTACGCATGATCGTTCCATTTCCTCCTGGCGGCGGAACGGACGTAATCGCGCGGGTGACGGCTCAGCATCTCAGCCGAGCCTGGGGCCAGCCGGTGGTGGTCGAAAACAAGCCGGGCGCCAGTGGCATCATTGGCTCCGACATTGTCGCCAAGTCGGTTGCCGACGGCTACACGTTGCTTTTGCAGTCCACGCAGCAGTCGATCAATCTGAGCCTGTACAAGCAGCTGCCTTACGATACGCTGCGCGATTTTGCGCCGGTCGCCTTCATCGCGTCCGCGCCTTTCCTTATGCTGGTGCATCCGGCAGTGCCGGCCAGCAATGTGAAGGAGTTGATCGCATACGTCAAGACCCAGCCGGGCGGCATCAACTACGCGTCGAGCGGACTCGCCGGTGGCGCCCACCTTGCCGGCGGGATGCTCGCGACTGCCGCCGGCATCCAGCTCACGCATATTCCATACAAGGGCGGTGGCCCGGCATTGGCCGACGTGATTGGCGGCCAAGTGCCGCTGATATTCGACCCGATACCGAGCTCTCTCGGACATGTTCGCGGTGGCAGGCTCAAGGTGATTGCTATCAGCAGCGCACAGCGCTCTGCGTTGATGCCGGAAGTGCCCACGGTCGCTGAATCGGGGGTCCCTGGCTTCGCGGTCAGCTCGTTTTTTGCGCTCTATGCGCCAGCGGCGACGCCGAAAGACATCGTCAGCAAGATCAATACCGATGTCAACCGCATACTTCAACTGCCGGACGTGAAGGAACAGTTCGCGGCGCTGGGAGCTGAGCCCATGGCCATGACGCCGGACCAGTTTGCACTTTATCTACGCAACGAGATCACCAAGTTCGCAAAGGCGATCAAGGATTCGGGCGCCAAAGCGGAATAGCCGCCTCCGGTCATCTTTCGGGCGTCAGCCCGCAACGACGGGTACAAAGGAGCTGGAAATCGCTACGATTGATCGGTCCGAAGACGGGGATGGGTTCTGGAAATCTGAGCATTCATCTGAGCCTTCGTTATACAAATCAAGATTTCTAGGAGCAAGACGAAGAATATTTCAAAAATGGGAAATATTTTGGGAAATATGAAGAATTCAGGGACTTAGCTAGATACGCTAAGCCCCTGATTTTATTTGGCTCCCCGACGAGGGTTCGAACCTCGGACCTGCGGATTAACAGTCCGTCGCTCTACCGGCTGAGCTATCGGGGAATAGTGAACCCTGACCTGCGTAAAACGGGTTCAGGAAGGCGCGTATTTTATAGGCTGGACCAATTCCGGTCAATTGGAATCGGGGGGTATCCGGAGGGCAGCGCAATCTTTCGCGAGCCCCCCGGATCCGGCCGGAAAAGCAGCGGTCAGCCGATTACCTTGGCGATGGCGTCGGCCGAGTAGTCGACATTCTTGGTATTGAGCGCGGCGACGCAGATGCGTCCGCTCTCGATCGCATACACCGCGAATTCCTCGCGCATGCGCACCACCTGCTCCTTGGTCAGGCCGGAGTAGGAGAACATGCCGCGCTGGCGCATGATGAAGCTGAAGTCGGCGCCGGGCACGCGCGCATGGATCTTCTCCACGAGGAGTTTGCGCATGGCCTTGATGCGGTCGCGCATCTGCCCCAGTTCCTGCTCCCACAGCGTGCGCAGCTCAGGCGTGGTCAGCACCGTGGCGACGATCTTGCTGCCGTAGGTGGGCGGGTTGGAATAATTCGCGCGCACCACGCGCTTGATCTGCGACAGAACGCGCGCACCCTCATCGGTGCTGGCCGCAACCACGTTCAAGGTGCCGACGCGCTCGCCGTAGAGCGAGAACGACTTGGAGAAGGAATTCGCCACGAACAGCGGCATGCCGGTCTGTGCGAAGCTGCGCACCGCGCCGCCGTCGGCGTCGATGCTGTCGCCGAAGCCCTGGTAGGCGATGTCGAGGAAGGGCACCAGGCCGCGGACTTTCATGGTCTCCGCTACGCTCGCCCACTGCGCTACGCTCAGGTCGACGCCGGTCGGGTTGTGGCAGCAGGCGTGCAGCAGCACGATATCCCCGGCTGGCATGGTCTTGAGCGCGGCGATCATACCGTCGAAATTGACGCCGCGGGTCTTGGCGTCGTAATAGGGGTAAGCGTTGACCTTGAAGCCGGCATTTTCGAACACCGCGCGGTGGTTTTCCCAGCTCGGATCGCTGATCCACAGGGTCGCGTTGGGCGCCGTGCGGCGCAGGAAATCGCCGCCCACGCGCAGGCCGCCGGTGCCGCCCAGGGTCTGCACGGTAATGATGCGGCCTTCTTTTACCGCGGCGCTGTCGGCGCCGAAGACCAGGCTTTGCACCGCCTTGTCGTAGGCGGCGAGGCCGTCGATAGGCAGGTAGTTGCGCGCCACGGGCTGCGCGACCAGTTGCTGCTCGGCGCGGCGCACGCACTCCAGCAGCGGCACCTTGCCGTCGTCGCCGGTGTACACACCGACGCCGAGATTGACCTTTTTCGGGTTTTTGTCCGCGTTATAGGCTTCGGTTAGACCCAGGATGGGGTCGCGCGGCGCCATTTGCACGCCGGAGAGCAGGGAGGGTGAGTTAGGAGCGTTCATCGTGCTAGACTTCCGCGTTTTGTTAAAGA
>Ga0334722_10000291_pt1 | contig 76217 bp, 55 predicted proteins | sample C3_bottom_MG_FD_207210 | JGI IMG/M metagenome (GOLD analysis project Ga0334722, IMG submission 207210) | Sediment microbial communities from Yellowstone Lake, YNP, Wyoming, USA - C3_bottom | ecosystem: Environmental > Aquatic > Freshwater > Lake > Sediment | place: USA: Wyoming | collected...
CGAGGATCTCGTAGCAGATCGTCGAGACCGACTTGATGACGCCGGTGCCCGAGCAGTACGGGCACGGATCGGTCATCACGCGCTCGAGGCTCTGCTTCACTCGCTTCCGCGTGATGATGATCAGGCCGAAGTCGGACACCTGCACGGCCTTCGACGGCGACCGGTCCCGCCGCAATTCCTGGTCCAGCGCCTGCGCCACCTTCTGGCGGTTCTTGCGCTCCTCCATGTCGATGAGGTCGAGCACGATAATCCCGCCGAGGTCACGCAACCGCACCTGGCGCACGATCTCCTTGACGGCCTCCAGGTTGGTCTTGACGATCGTGTCCTCGAGGCGATCGTTACGCTTGCCCACGAACCGGCCGGTGTTGACGTCGATGGCCACCAGCGCCTCGGTCTGGTTGATCACGAGGTAGCCGCCGGACTTGAGCCACACCTTGCTGCGCAGGGCCTTGTCGATCTCGGACTGGACGCCGTACTCCTCGAAGATCGGGAAGTTCTTCGTGTAGTGCTTCACGCGGTTCGCGAGCGCCGGCATGAACCGTGACACCTGTTCCTTGACGCTGCGGAACTCCGCTTCGTCATCGACACGGATCGCCGAGTAGTCGTCGGTCAGGAGGTCCCGCACCAGCTTCCCCACGAGGCTCTGCTCCCGGTAGACGGCGGCCGGGCAGCGCGACGTGTCCACGCGCTCGCGGACCTCTCCCCAGACCTTCTGGAAGTAGACGAGGTCGCTGACCACGTCTTCCTGAGGCCGCCCGGACGCGGCCGTGCGGATGATGACGCCGCCCGTGAACCCTTCCTTCTCGCGGAACTGGCGGACGATGCCGCGCAGCCGCGAGCGTTCGTCACGCGACTCGATCTTCCGCGACACGCCGATGTGATCCACCGTCGGCATGAAGACCAGAAAGCGTCCGGCCATCGTGACGTGCGAGGTGAGGCGCGCGCCCTTCGTGCCGAGCGGTTCCTTGACGACCTGGACGAGGATCTCCTGGCCCTGCTTCAGCAGGGACTCGATCTTCGGGGTCTCGCCACGATCGTTGCCCTTCCCGCCCCCGCCGCCTTCCTCCTCGGCCTCGTCGGCATCCCCGCCGAGCCGCTCGAACGCCTCGAGCGTGTCCACCACGTCCGAGACGTACAAGAACCCGTCGCGCTCGAGCCCGATGTCCACGAACGCCGACTGCATCCCGGGCAGCACCTTGGAGACGCGGCCCTTGTAGATGTTGCCGACGGCGCCGCGCTGCGTCTCGCGCTCGATCGTGAGCTCGGCCACCTGGTCGTCCTCGAGGATGGCCACCATCGTCTGGTGGCCGTTCGAGGTAATGATCATTTCCTTGTTCATCAGTTCGTAAACCTCCTCATCCTCACGTTGAGGACGAGACCGAAGCCGGCGAGGGTGGCGATCATGGACGATCCGCCGTAGCTGACCAGCGGCAGCGTCAGTCCCTTGACCGGAGCCAGACCGGCCGACATCGAGATGTTGTACAGGACCTGGAACGTGAAACTCGACAGCACGCCCACGACGAGGTACGTGCCCAGGCGGTCCTTCGCAAGCCTGGCCGTGTCGAGCGAACGCATGACAATGAAGAGGTAGAGGCCGAGGACCACGAGGACACCGGCGAAGCCGTGCTCCTCGGCCACGACCGAGAAGATGAAGTCGTTGTGCGCCACGGGGAGGAAGCTCAGCCTCCCCTGCGTGCCTTTGCGGAAGCCCTGGCCCCACAGGCCGCCCGCCCCCACGGTGATCTGGGCCTGGATCTGCTGGTACCCCTTGCCGCGCGGGTCCTTCCACGGGTCGAGGAATGTGGAGACGCGGCCCTTCTGGTAATCGGTCAGGACCACACTCCACACCACCGGCGCCAGGACGATAGCCAGCGCCAGCAGCACGCCGGCCACCTTGAGGCGCATGCCGGCGATGAAGGCAATGCCGATCAGGACCGGGACGAGCGTCAGCGCCATGCCGAGGTCCGGCTGCTTGAGGATCAGGACGAGCGGGAGCGCCATCAGCAACCCGCCGCCCACCAGGGTGTTCGTGCCGGGCAGGCGGTTCTGGTTGCCGGCGAACAGGCGCGCCAGCATCAGCGCGAGCACGATCTTGGCAAACTCGGACGGCTGCAGGTTGAACAGCGGCAGCTGGATCCACCGTCGCCCCCCACCGCGGACGACGCCGAAGACGAGCACGTACACCAGCAGGGCCACGACGATGATGTAGAACAGTTGCGCGCGATCCGCGAGGGAGCGGTAGTCGATGTTCAGGCACACGAGGAACGCCACCGTGCCCAGCAGGATCGCCCAGATCTGGACCACGTAGAGGTGCGCCGTGGCGGCGCGCGCCGCGTCGCCCGTGGTGCTGAAGATCATCACCACGCCGATCAGGCACAGCGCGTAGATGGCCGCCACCAGGGGCCAGTCCAGAACCAGGTAGAAGCGGCGGTCGAACATGGTATGGTCCGGTGCCTCCCGCTACTGTGGCTGGTTCGGCCGGTTGGGCCGGGTTGGCGTGGTGGCCTTCACCGGGGGCGGTTCCGGCCCCTTGATGACGGGCAGCGGCCGACCGGCCTTCCGCGCGAAATACGTGTCGATCAGGTGGCGGGCGAGCGGTGCGGCGCTGGCGCCGTGCAGCGAATGCTCGGCCAGGATGACGCCCGCGACCTCCGGGTTGTCACGGGGCGCGAAGAACGCAAACCACCCGTGCGAACGGACGTCAAAGTCGGGATTTCCGCGGTTCGCCTTCTCGGCCTCCAGCGAAATCACCTGGGCCGTGCCGGTCTTGCCCGACACGTCGAGCCCCGCGATCCTGGCCCCGCCGCCCGTGCCGTTGCCGTTGACGACGAGCCAGCACGCGTCACGCAGCGCGGCGATCGTCTCGGGCTTCAGCGGGCTGGGCGGCAGCGCGGAAGCCGGCACGTCTTTCCACCCGCTCCCGTCGTTCACCGCCTTCACCAGCCGCGGCGTCACGCGCGAGCCGCCGTTGGCGATCGTGGCATACGCGGTGGCGAGCGACAGCGGGGTCACCGACACCTGTCCCTGTCCGATGGCCACGGAAATCGTCTCGCCGGGATACCAGCGTTCGCCGGTCTTGGCAATCTTCCACGCGCTTGACGGCACCAGGCTCTCGCTCTCGTTGGGCAGGTCGATGCCCGTCTTGCCGGCCAGGCCCAGGATCTCGGCCCACTTGTGAATCTTGTCCACGCCGAGCATGTTGCCAACCGTGTAAAAGTACACGTTGCACGACTGCTCGATGGCATGCCGGAGATCGACCACGCCGTGACCGCTCTTCACGCTGCACTGGAAGAAGCGGTCGTAGAACGTGGCGCCGCCGTGGCACGCGACCTTGAAGTCCGGCGTGATCACGCCCTCTTCGAGCGCCGCCGTCGCGACGATGAGCTTGAACGTGGATCCCGGCGAGTAACGCCCCTGGATGGGGCGATTCTGCAGCGGCCGCAGCTTGTCCGTATTCAGCCGCTTCCACGTGGCGGCGTCGATGCCGGAACTGAAGGCATTCGGGTCGTACGCGGGCACGCTCGCCAGCGCCAGCACCTCGCCCGTCCTGGGGTCCATCATCACCGCCGACCCGGTGTAGCCGTACGCGCGGAACGCGTCCTCGGCGGCCTGCTGAAGATCGAGATCGATGGTGAGCCGGACCCGCTCTCCCTCGGTGGCCGGCGATTCCGCGAGCGTGGTGATCTCGCGGCCGACGTTGTTCACCATGACGCGCTTCTCGCCGTCGGCGCCCATCAGCAGCTTGTTGTACGTCTTCTCGACGCCGGACTGCCCCACCATCGATCCGCTGCGCAGGTTCTCCACGGCCATTTGCGCTTCCGTGATCTCGCCGACGTAGCCCAGCAGGTGCGCCGCGAGGCCGGCGGAGGGATAGCGCCGCGTGGGGACCCGCTGCACCACCACGCCGGGCAGTTCCACGTCGAGGCGGCGCGCCAGCACCGCGGCGACCTGCGCGAGCGACGCATCATCGATGACGACGATGGGCTGGTACCGCGGCGTGCTGGCATGGCGCGCCACCGTCTCGCGCACGCTCTTCTCGGACACATTGGTGGCCGCGGCCAGCTTCGTGATGGTGGCCTCGAGGTCCGTGGTGTGCTCGCGCAGGATCGAGATCGCGTACGCGTCCCGGTTCTCGACGAGGACACGGTCGAAGCGATCGAACAGCACGCCGCGCGGCGCGCGCAGCGCCAGCTTCCGCTCCGTGTTGGCCTCCGCCATCTCGCGGTACGTCTGGTTGTGCAGCACCTGGATGTACCAGAAGCCGACGCCCAGCAGGGCGAAGCACACGCTCACCGTCACCGCCATCACGGTGATGCGCAGTTGCGTCCGATGCCGACCGGCAGTAACCGATGTCACCACGTCAGTGGTACCGCACCTTTCGACGCCGTTCGCGGCTGACGCGCCAGCGCTCCGGCAGGCCTGGCAGCAGTTCGATCAGCCAGAACAACGTGACGCCAAACGCCGAGTTGACCAGCCCGAGCGTGACCAGCTCGACGTACGGCTGCTCGAACACGCGCAGGCCGAGCAGGTAATACAGCCCCATGAACACAAAGCCATGCACGGCGGTCGCCCCCAGGTACAGCAGGAAGCGCGGCAGGGACTGGGTGACGATGAACTGCGTCCCGGCCCAGCCGGCCAGGAACCCCGCAAGGCTCGTCGCGAGCCCGCCGATGCCGAGCACCCCGGCGGACAGCGCGTCCTGCGCGAGGCCGGCCACGGACCCGACGAGCAGCCCATACACGCGGCCGTACAGCAGCGCCACCGCCACGGTCCACACCAGCGCCAGGTCGAACGGCAGCCGGACCGTCCCGGTGGCCTGCCCGATCATGCTCTGCAGCACGAGCGCCAGCACCACCCCGACCATCGCACGCACGATCTTCATTGCTTCGCCTGCGCCGCGGCCGGGGCCTGGGCCGGTCTGTTCGAGGACGGCCGCGGGGCCGGCTCCACGACGACGAGCACGGTCTCGAGCCGAGTGAAGTCCACGGCCGGCCTGATGACGACAATCCGCCCGGCCCGTTCAACCCGCTCGACGGTGCCGACGATAAGCCCCATCTGGTAAATGCCGTCGACGCCCGCCGTGAGGACCGTGTCGCCCACCTGCACGTCAGCCGAGCCGGCAAGGTAGTCCAGGCGCAGCATGCCATTCCCATCGCCGATCGCGACGCCCTGCGAGCGCGAGCGCTCGATCAGCACGGCCGCCGCCGTGCTCTTGTCGATGATGAGCTGCACCGTGGACGCATGCGGGCCGGGATCCGTGACCCGGCCGACGACGCCCGCCGCCGTGATCACCGGCATGTCCCGCTGCAGGCCGGCGTCCCGGCCCCGGTTGATCACGATAAACGGGAACTCGGGGGAGACGCCGCCGCCAATCACATCCGCGCCCGTCGTCTTCCAGGGCTCGCGCCGGCGCAGGTCCAGCAGCGCCCGCAGGTGCTCCGCCGTCTGGGCGGAGGCCCGCTCCTGCTGCACCAGCACCCGGAGGTCGGCCGCCTCGCGCTCGAGCCGCTGGTTCTCGGCCCGCACGTCGCGAAGGTCGACGTAGCCGTCCCACACGCCGTGCATGACGCTGACCGCGCCCCACAACACGCGCTGCACCTCGGTGACCGACGCCACGACCCCGGTCTGCAGCAGCGACACCCCGGCCCTCGAGGTGACCTGTGTCGAGATGAGCAGGATGTGGCCCACCATGACCGCTACGAACAGATAGCGGACGCGGTGGCGGGTGTCCGGAAGGGCCATGCAATGCCGCCCGCGGGGCCGCCAGCCGCCGGTCTTGTCGACACCGGCCGCCGCGACCCGGTCGCCGAATCGTCAGTCGATGGAGATCTTGCGCAGCAGGTTGAAGTCCGAGAGCATCTTGCCGGCGCCCAGGACGACGGACGACAGCGGATCCTCGGCCATCGCCAGCGGCAAGCCGGTCTCCTCGCGGAGCCGCTTGTCGAGGTTCTTGAGCATCGACCCGCCGCCGGTCAGCACGACACCACGATCCACGATGTCGGCCGAGAGTTCCGGCGGCGTCCGCTCCAGCGCCACGCGCACCGCGTCGACGATCACGTTGACCGTTTCCGCCAGGGCCTCGCGCACTTCCTCGTCGCTGATGGTGATGGTCTTCGGCACGCCCTCGATCAGGTGCCGCCCCTTGATCTCCATGGTCAATCGCTCGTCGAGCTGGAACGCCGAACCGATCTCCATCTTGATCTGCTCGGCCGTCCGCTCCCCGATGAGCAGGTTGTAGTTCCGCTTGATGTACTGGATGATGGCCTCGTCCATCTCGTTGCCGGCCACGCGCACCGCCTTGCTGTAGACGATGCCGGCCAGCGAGATGACGGCGATGTCGGTGGTGCCGCCGCCGATGTCGACGATCATGTTGCCCGTCGGCTCGGTGATGGGCATGCCCGCGCCGATCGCCGCGGCCATCGCTTCCTCCACCAGGTGCACTTCGCTGGCCTTCGCGCGGTACGCACTGTCCTTCACCGCGCGCTTCTCGACCTGCGTAATCTCGGAGGGCACGCCGATCACGATGCGGGGACGCACCCACATCGCGCCGTTGTGCGCCTTCTTGATGAAGTACGTCAGCATCTTCTCGGTGACTTCGAAGTCCGCGATGACGCCGTCCTTCATGGGCTTGATCGCCACGATGTTGCCGGGCGTCCGCCCCAGCATGTCCTTGGCCTCGCGCCCGACCGCCTCGACCTTGCCGTTGATCTTGTTGATGGCCACGATCGACGGCTCGTTGACGACGATGCCGCGACCCCGGGCGTAGACGCACGTGTTCGCCGTGCCCAGATCGATTGCCAGGTCGCTCGAAAACAACGACAACAAAGACCGGAACGCCAACTCTGTTACTCCTTGCGGGCCGGCTCGAGTTCCGACGCCGCGCAGATACCGTTCTTGCCACGCTCCTTCACGCGGTACATCGCTAGGTCCGCAGCATGGAGCAGATCATCCGGGCTGGTCGCGTCGCCGGGCAGCGTGGCCACGCCGATCGAGGCGGTCAGCCGGATGTCGAGCTGATCGCCCAGGAGGAACCGGTGCGTGACCAGCCGCGCCACCACCCGCTCCGCCACGACCATGGCCCCCTCGCGCCCGGTCTCGGGCAGGGCCACCACGAATTCGTCACCGCCGTATCGCGCCACCACGTCGCTGTCGCGCGCGCAGCCCTGAATCACCGCCGCCGCTTCCACCAGCGTCCGGCTGCCCAGCAGGTGGCCGTGCTCGTCATTGACCCGCTTGAACCCGTCGAGGTCGATGAACAGCACCGAGAGCGACCGGCCGTACCGGAGCGAGCGCTTGGCCTCCCGGGCCAGCGACTCGCGCAAGTACCGCGAGTTGAACAGCGACGTCAGGTCGTCGGTCACCGAGAGCGCCTGAACGCGCTGCATCCGCATCGCCTGGTCCAGCGCCAGGGCCACCGGCTCCACCAGTTGCTCAAGAGCCCGGAGAACGCCTGCCGACATCGCCGGCACACGCGCGCTGGGCCGCAGTTCGAACCCGATCAGCGCGCCGACCACCTTCCCCTTCGCCGTCAGCGGAAACCCAATCACCGTGGCGGCGGCCACCTGCTTCACACGCGGGTCGGTCGCGAGGTCGGCCGACACGAACGCGGCCTCGTGCTTGGCGATCCAGTCGCCCACCGCCACGAGCGCGGCCGACTCGTCATCGCCGGCCGCCGTCGAGGCCGCCACGGCCATTGGCGTGGTCGCCTCGAACAGCGTCACGCCCCACTCAGCCACCGGGATCCACGCGCGAACCCGCTCGACCAGCAGCTCGGCGACGCGCGTCGGCTGGATCTCGCCGTACGACGCGCGCACGATCTCGGACAGCGTATCCTGCTGGCGGAGCCGCGCGCGGAGGTCGCGCTGCGCCTGCCGCAGCCGGCTCGACAAGTCGAGCGAAGCGGTGCGCCGTCGCCTGGTCGTCGTTGTGCGTCGACTCGCCAATGACCGGTGCCCGGAACTCCAGGGGGGTCCGGCCCGACCGCCTTGGAAGGGCCGCTAAGTTCCTGTGTTCTCAGCAAATATAGCACGAACCGGCTGAGCAACCCCCCGGCAACCGAACCGGGGGGACGGGTTGGATTTCCACCGGTACGCAGATTCGGCATACCGGTGGAAATCTAACCCGTCGCCCTTTGCTCGCAGGGTAGAATCGGCCGACTGGCCAAACCCGTTTCCCCGAGGACGCTCATCCCATGAACATGCTCGCGTCTACTCTTCCCCCTGCCCCCGATCGAGTGCTCGCGCTCGCGCCGGTCGACATGGCGATCGTGGCCCTCTACTTCGCCGCGGTCATCGCCATCGGCTTCTACCTCAAGCGGTACACGAAGACCGGCGAGGACTTCTTCCTGGCGGGCCGCGAAATGACCGCGTGGGTGGCCGGCCTGAGCTTCCTGGCCGCCAACCTCGGCGCACTCGAACTGATGGGCTGGGCCGCCGCGGCGTACCAGTACGGCATCCTGGCGACGCACTGGTACTGGATCGGGGCGATCCCCGCGATGCTGTTCCTCGGCATCGTGATGATGCCGTTCTACTACATCTCGAAGACGCATTCCGTGCCGGGCTACTTGAAGTTGCGCTTCGGCGAGCCGTCGCGCGCGCTCTCGGCCGTCTCGTTCGCGTTCATGACGGTGCTCATGAGCGGCATCAACATGTACTCGATGGCGCTGGTCATGAAGGTGGTGCTCGGCTGGGACATCAACTTCAGCATCTGGGTGTCGTCGCTCACGGTGGCGCTCTACGTCGGCCTCGGCGGCCTGTTCTCCGCCATCTTCAACGAGGTCCTGCAGTTCGTCCTGATCTGGCTCGGCGCGTTGCTCATCCCGATCCTGGGCCTGATGGAGACCGGCGGCTGGAACGGCATGGTGGCGCGCATTGGGCAGAACTTCCCGGGGCAGGACTACACGCACCTGTGGCGGACGATGGGGTCCTTCACCGACAACCCGATGGGCATCCACTGGACCGGGATCGTGCTCGGGCTCGGCTGGGTGATCTCGTTCGGCTACTGGACGACGGACTTCCTCGTCGTGCAGCGCGTGCTCGCCGCGAAAGATCTGCGTTCCGCGAAGATGGCGCCCATCATCGGCGCCGGCTTCAAGATGATGGTGCCGCTCATCGTGATCCTGCCCGGGTTGCTGGGCCTGGCGCTGCTGCCGATGAAACTCACCGGCGAAGCGCAGGCGGTGGCGACCGGCGGCCACAGCTTCAACGAGGTGCTGCCGCTGATGCTGGCGCGCTACTGCGGGCCGGGCCTGCTCGGCCTGGGCATCACGGCGCTCATCGCGGGCTTCATGTCCGGCATGGCCGGCAACGTCAGCGCGTTTGCCACGGTCTGGACGTACGACATCTACAAGGCGCTCTTCAAGAAGGACGCGTCCGACGCGCACTACGTGACGATGGGCCGGTGGTGCACGATCCTGGGCGTGATGGTGAGCATCGGCACGGCGTACCTGGTGATGTCGTTCCTCAGCATCATGGACTACGTGCAGGCGCTGTTCAGCTTCTTCATCGCGCCGTTGTTCGGCACCGTGGTGCTCGGGATGCTGTGGAAGCGCGCCACGCGGGCGGGCGGATTCTGGGGCCTGCTGACCGGCACGCTGTCGTCGATCGGGATGTGGGCGTGGGTGAAGCTCGATCCCGCGGCCATCCGGTTCATCGCCTTGTCGCCCAACGCGAAGGACATGGCCGAGAACATGTATCGCGCGCTGTGGTCGTGGATCGTGTGCGTGACCGTGACGGTGGTCGTGAGCCTGCTCACCAGGCCGACACCCGAACGCGAGTTGAACGGCCTGGTCTACGGCTGCACGGAGGTCCCGCACGACGGCGACCTGCCGATCTACAAGCGCCCGGCGTTCTGGGCCGTCATCGTGGCCCTCGTCTTCGTCGTCCTCAACGTCATCTTCTGGTAGCGGGGGCTCTATGCGAGAAGGACACGGCCTGGTTTCGATCTGGTTCTTTGTCGGCCTCCTGCTGCTGGCCTACGGCGTGCTGATCCTGGGCGCGGGGGTGTACGAGCTCTACGTGCCGGCGAGCCGCGCGGTGGTGCTCGGCGAACTCCACGTCGGCATCTGGTGGGGCGCGCTGCTCGTCGTGCTCGGGTACGTCTACATCCACTTCTACAATCCCCGGAGGTATCGCTCATGACCGCCGCATCGACGCGTCCCACGCTCGGCATCATCGTCGGCAACCGCGGCTTCTTCCCGGATCACCTGGCGCGCAGCGGCCGCGAGGAAATGATCGCCGCGGTCGCACGCGCGGGCCTGAACGTCGTGGTGCTGGGGCCCGATGACTCGAAGCACGGCGCGGTCGAGACCTACCAGGAAGCCAAGCGGTGTGCGGCGCTGTTTGCGGCGCATCGCGACACGATTGACGGCATCGTCGTCACGCTGCCGAACTTCGGCGACGAACGCGCGGTGGCCGACACGATCCGGCTGTCGGGCCTGCGCGTGCCGGTGCTCGTCCAGGCCACGCCCGACTCCGCCGGACGGATGACGATCGCGGACCGGCGCGACAGCTTCTGCGGCAAGATGTCCGCCTGCAACAACCTGGCGCAGTACGGCATCCCCTATTCGCTGACGACGTTGCACACCGAGGCCCCCGATTCGGCCGCGTTCACGAGGGATCTCGAGTGGTTCGCCGCCGTCTGCCGCGTGGTGCGCGGCCTGAAGCACCTCAGAATCGGCGCGATCGGCGCGCGGCCGTCGGCGTTCAACACCGTCCGCTACAGCGAGAAGCTCCTCGAGGCCAGCGGCATCTCGGTGGAAACGGTGGACCTGTCGGAGATTCTCGGACGCGTCGATCGCCTGAAGGACGACGACCCGGCGGTGCAGCACAAGCTGGGGGCCATCACGGCGTACGTCCCGGTGCTCGACACGCCGAAGGCGGCGCTCATCAAGATGGCCAAGCTCGGCGCGGTCATCGACGGCTGGATGCAGGAGACGGCGGTGACGGCCAGCGCCTTCCAGTGCTGGACGGCCCTCGAGACCTATTTCGGCGTGGTGCCATGCACGGTCATGAGCATGATGAGCAACGAGCTGATGTCGAGCGCGTGCGAAGTGGACATCTGCGGCACCGTGGCCATGCACGCGCTGCGGCTGGCCTCGGAGACGCCGAGCGCGCTGCTCGACTGGAACAACAACTACGGCGAGGATCCCGACAAGGCCGTGTGCTTCCACTGCAGCAACCTGCCGAAGCACTTCTTTCAGTCCGCGCAGATGGACTACCAGGCCATCATCGCCGGCACCGTCGGGCGCGAGAACACCTACGGGACGTGCGTGGGCCGCGTGAAGAGCGCGCCGATGACGTTCGCCCGCTTCTCCACCGACGATCGGGCCGGGAAGGTGGTTGGCTACGTCGGCGAGGGCGCGTTCACCGACGATCCGCTGACGACGTTCGGCGGCGCGGGCGTGGTGCACATCCCGCAGATGCAGCAGCTGCTGCGCTTCATCTGCGAGCGCGGCTTCGAGCATCACGTGGCGGCCAACCTGTCGTCCACCGCCGCGGTGGTCTACGAGGCCGCGACGAAGTACCTGGGGTGGGACATGTACTGGCACGGGAGATAGGGGGAAGGGGAAAGGCGGAAGGGAAAAGGCGGAAGGACCTGGGAGCGCCAGGCTCCAGCCTGGCTGACGACGAAGGCAACGTGACCCGGTTTTTCCCTTTCGCCTTCCGCCTTTGCCCTTTCCGCTTCAACGAAGGACTCTATGACAGCCGTAGCAGGCGTCGATTTCGGGACACTGAGCGTGCGCGTGGCGATCTTCGACGACGCGCGGGGGCAGCTGGGCGCGGGCACGGCAGAGTATCCGCTGCAGCGCAGCAAGGACGACCCCAATCTCGGGACACAGAAGCACGACGACCAGATGAACGCGCTGGCGCTGGCCACCCGGCGCGCCATCGCGGCGGCCGGGATCGACGGCCGCACCGTCGCGGCGATCGCCATGGACACCACCGGGTCGAGCGTCGTGCCCGTCGGTGAGGGACTCGTGCCGCTCGACGAGTACTACCTCTGGTGCGACCACCGATCGTTCCACGAGGCGGCCGAGATCACCGCACGGGCGCACGAGACCGGCCTGCAGGCGATCGACTGGTGCGGCGGCGTCTATTCGTCCGAGTGGGGCTTCTCGAAGCTGCTCCACTGGCTCCGCCACAATCCGGCGAAACGGGCGCGTTTCGTCACCGCGCTCGAGCACTGCGACATGGTGGCCGCCACGCTCTGCGGCATCACGGACCCGGACGAGGTCCCGCGCAGCGCCTGCGCAATGGGCCACAAGTGGATGTGGAACCCGCTCTGGGGCGGCCTGCCGAGCGAGCAGTTCCTCACGAGTGTCGACCCGATACTGGCTGGCGTGCGTCAGCAGATCCGCGGCCGCTACGCCACGTCCGATACGCTGGCCGGCCGGCTGTCGCCCGCGTGGGCGGAACGACTGGGCCTCGCGGCGGGCATCCCGATTCCCGTCGGCGCGTTCGACGCGCACTGGGACGCGATTGGCGCCGGCGTCCGGCTTGGCGACGTCGTCAACGTGATCGGCACGTCCACGTGCATCATCGCCATGAGCGAGCAGGCCACGCTGGTGCCGGGCGTGTGCGGCGTGGTCCCGGGTTCGGTCCATCCCCGGTACACCGGTATCGAAGCGGGCCTCTCGGCCACGGGCGACATCTTCGATGCCATCGCCCGCCGGGCCGGTTCCACCGCCGCGCAGCTCTCCGGGCGGCTCGCCGGCTACCGGGCGGGCCAGACCGGCCTGCTCCGCCTGACGTGGGACAACGGCGATCGGACCGTGCTGGTGAACCCGGAGCTCGGAGGCGTGACGCTTGGCTGGAACCTGACCCACACGGCGGAGGACGAACTGTTCGCCGCCATCGAGGGCACCGCGTTCCACACGAGGATCATCCTGACGCGCATGGAGGAACACGGCGTGCCGATCAGCCGCATCATCAACGCCGGCGGGATTCCCCGCAAGAACCGCGTCCTGAACCAGGTCTACGCCAACGTGATGGGCAAACCCATCCTCGTGCCCAAAACGGAATCGACCAGCCTCGGATCCGTGATGTTCGCGTTGATCGCTGCCGGCGCATTCCCGACGATCGAGGCCGCGCAGGATCGGTGGTGCCCGGCGTACGACGTCATCCACCCGGAACCGTCGGCAGTCGCCACGTACGACGAGCTGTTCAGATCGTACCGGGACCTTTACTTCGCGCTCGGGACGCGTGGCGCCGCCGCCGCAGCCCTCGGGCCCGTGCTGCCAGGTCTCCGCGACATCGCGGCCCGGGCGAGGAACGCGTCATGAAGGTGCGCCAGCTTCGGGAAGCGGTCTGCCAGGCCAACCTGGATCTCGTCTCCCACGGCCTCGTGATGGAGTCGTTCGGGAACGCGAGCGGCATCGATCGCGACACGGGCCTGATCGCCATCAAGCCCAGCGGTCTGTCCTACGACCGGTTGACGCCGGCGCGGCTCGTGCTCACTGATCTGAATGGCCGGGTGATCGAAGGGTCGCTGCGCCCCTCGTCCGACCTGCCGACGCACCTGGTGCTCTACCGGGCGTTCCCGCAACTCGGCGGCGTCGTGCACACCCATTCGTCGATGGCGACCGTGTGGGCGCAGGCCGGCCGGGCGATTCCCTGCTTCGGCACGACGCACGCCGACTATTTCCCGGGCGCCATCCCGGTCACGCGCCCGATGCGCCGCGGGGAGATCGAGGCCGACTACGAGGAGAACACCGGCCACGCGATCGTGCGCCGGCTCTCCAGCCGGGACCCGATGCAGTTCACCGCGGTGCTGGTGCACGGCCACGGGCCGTTCTGCTGGGGCGAATCCGCGGCCGCGGCCGTCCACACGGCACTGATCGTGGAGCAGCTGGCGCGCCTGGCGTATGGCACGGTGACGGTCAATCCCGCCGCGAAACCCATCGCGAACGCCCTGCGGGAGAAGCACTTCCAGCGGAAGCATGGGCCGGGGGCGTATTACGGGCAGACATAGGCGACGCCTTCCGCCGTCTAAGTTCTTGCGATTGCGCCCACATCGCCGGTAAAATCGATAGTTCTGGTAACCGGAGAGACCTAGCACTATGACGATGCTCGATCGCATGCGGCGGCACAAGGGCTGGCTCAAGTGGAGCCTGCTTCTGGTGTGTGTAACTTTCGTGGCGTTCTACATCCCCAGCTTCCTGAATCAGGACAGCGGCGCCGCACTGACGGACGAAGTGGCCAGCGTCAACGGCAGCGCCATCAGCGTGGCGGAGTTCCGCCGCGCCTACCAGAACCAGGTGGCGGCCTACCGGCAGGCGTACGGCGCCAACATCAACGATCAGCTGCTCAAGCAGCTCGGGTTCGACCAGCAGGTGTTGCAGCGCCTGGTGAACGAGCGCGCGATCGCCGCCGAGGCGACCCGGCTGGGCCTCACCGTGTCGAACGATGAAATCGGCCAGCGCATCGTGTCGATGCCCGAGTTCCAGGAGAACGGCCGGTTCATCGGCGAGCAGCGCTACCTGCAGATGCTGAACGGTGCGCGGCCGCCCGTGACGCCGGACGAGTTTTCCGAGAGCATGCGGCGCCAGATGCTGCGCGAGAAGATGCTGGCCGTGCTGACGGACTGGGTCACCGTGTCGGACGCCGAAGCGGACCAGGAGTTCGCGCGCCGGAACCAGAAGGTCAAGGTCCAGCTGGTGCACGTCTCCAGCGAGACGTTCCGCGCGCAGGCGACGGCCACCGACGCGGAAGTCGCCGCGGCGTTCGAGAAGAACAAGGACGCGTACAAGATCGGTGAGCGCCGGAAGGTGAAGTACCTGCTGCTCGACCTGGAAACGCAGCGCAAGACCATCATCGTCCCGTCGAAGGAAATCGAGCGGTTCTACAACGCCAACATCGAGATGTACTCGACGCCGGAACAGATCCGCGCCAGCCATATCCTCTTCAAGACCGAGGGCAACGACGAGACGGCCGTCCGCGCGGCCGCCGAGAAGGTGCTGGCCGAGGCGCAGAAGCCGAACGCCGACTTCGCGGCGCTGGCCAAGAAGTACTCCGAGGACGAGCCGACGGCCAAGATCGGCGGCGACCTCGACTACCTGACGAGGGGCCGGATGGTGCCCGAGTTCGACGAGGCCGCGTTCGCCCTCGCCATCGGGGCCACCAGTGACTTGGTGAAGGGTGCGGACGGCTTCCACATCATCAAGGTGATCGACAAGAAGCCGGCGTCGGTGCGGACGCTCGACGAGGTGAAGGAACAGATCCGGCAGCAGTTGAGCATGGACAAGGCCCAGAAGGCCACCGACACGCTGGCGGAGGAACTCTCCAAGACCATCAAGACGCCGGCGGATCTCGAGAAGGTCGCCGCCGCGCGCGGGTTGAAGGTCGAAGAGACCGGGTTCTTCACGCGCGAAGAACCGCTGCTCGCGCTGGGCGGGTCGCCGCAGGTGTCCGCGGAGATCTTCCAGCTGGCCAACAACGAAGTCACCGCGCCCATGCGCGTCGGGCGCGGTGTGGCGTTCGCGGCGCTCTCGGGCAAGGAAGATCCGCGCGTGCCGACGCTCGACGAGGTCAAGAGCAAGGTACGGGACGACGTGATCAAGGATAAGGCGAGCAAGCTCGCCGCGGACAAGATCACGGCGCTGGCGGCGGCGCTCAAGACCGCGCCGGACTTCGCGGCGGCGGCCAAGAAGGCGGGCGTCGAAGCCAAGACGAGTGACCTGGTGACGCGCGGCACCGCGCTGCCCGACGTGGGCCTGAACACCACCGTCGAGAAGGCGGCGTTCTCGCTGGCCGTCGGGTCGGTCAGCGATCCGATCACGACGCTCGAAGGCGCGACGATCCTGAAGGTGGTGGAGCGCAAGGACGTGACGCCGTCGGAGACGGCGGCCGGGCGCGAGACCATGAAGCAGGATCTGCTGGGCCAGCGGCGCGACGAGTTCTTCAGCGCCTACATGGCGAAGGCGCGCGGCCGGATCAAGATTCAGTTGAACCGCGAGAACCTCGACCGCGCGATCGGCGGCTAGGCCATCGCGGGGGAGTCGCGGGTCTGAAGACCCGCGGCCACCGACGGATGTAGCCCCGGGCCTTCAGGCCCGGGCTTGATGAAGGGGCGCAGTTCGCTGCGCCCCTTTTCTTGTGCCCCTACTGCAGGTACCCCATCGGCATCAGCGCCAACACCTCGCCGCGCCGGAAGATGCGCAGGGGCGCGGTCAGGATCCCGACCGCCCGCCGATCCGCGAGCCCCAGCCACGCCGCCAGTTCCACGCGGTTGTCCGTACTGTTGCCGAATGAGTCGGACAGCACGTCGAACAGGCTCCGCTTCGGCGGATAGTTCACGAGTTCGACATTCTGGCTGGCCGGGATCTTCGCGCGATCCTTCGCGATTGCGATCGCCCGGTCCAGGCCGCCGAGCTCGTCCACCAGCTTGAGGTGCTTCGCCTGCTTGCCGGTCCACACGTGCCCCCGGGCGACGCCATCCACCATCTCCGGCGTCATCTTGCGCGCGTCGGCCACCTTGGCCACGAACTGCGTGTAGAACTCCTGCAACTGCTCGTCCATCTTGGCGCCTTCCGACGCGTTGAACGGCCGGACCGGCGAGTCCATCTCCGCATTCTTGCCGCGGCTGATGGCTTCGATGTTCATGCCGAGCTTCTCGTAGGTGCCGCCCGTCACGATCTTGCCGCCGTAGATCCCGATAGACCCCGTCAGCGTGCCGGGCTGCGCCACCACGTCGGACGCGGCCATGGCGATGTAGTAGCCACCCGAGGCCGCCAGGTCCGACATCGACGCCACCACGGGTTTCGCGTTCGGACCCGTCCGGGCCAGGGAGAGTTCCCGCCAGATCACGTCGGATGCGATCACCGATCCGCCCGGACTGTCGATGCGCAGCACGATGGCGCGGATCGACGAGTCCTTCCGCGCCTTGCGGATGTACTCGACGACCGTGTCCGACCCCACCACCGGGCCATTGAGCGGGTCGTAGCCGCTGCGCCCCGAGTTGATGAGCCCGACGGCGTAGATGACCGCGATCTTCGGTCCGCGCCCGAGCCCGAGCGAGTCGAGGGTGACGCGGCCGTATTCGTCCCCGTCGAGCTTGGTCGGCGACTTGCCGGGGCCGGCCGGGGCCTTCTCGTCGAGCAGGTCCTCGTACTTCACGTCGTCCACGAGGCCGGCGGCCTTCGCCTTCTCGGGCAGGAACGGGCCGTCGTCGACCAGCGCCCGCACGTCATCCACGCTCTTCTTCCGGCCGTCAGCCACGCCCTGCACGAGCTGCTCGAAGAAGTCCTCGGTCAGCGCTTCCTCCATCTCGCGGTGCGCCGGCGTGAACGTCTTCTCCGTCATCTGGTTCGGCGCGGTCTTGTAGTCGCCGATCTTGTGGTAATCCGCGGTGGCCCCAATCTTGTCCAGCGTGCCGCGCATGAATACCGTGTAGCTGGCGAGCCCGGCCAGGTCGAGCGGGCTCGATGGCGTCAGGTAGACCTTGTCGCAACCCGTGGCCACGAAGTACTCACGGGTCCCGCCGTATTCCAGATAGGCCACGGCCTGCTTGCCCGACTTGCGGTAGTCGATGATGGCATCCCGGACTTCCTGAATCTTGGCCCAGTAGGCCGACGTCAGGTTGACCGGCTTGATGACGATGCTGGTGATGCGGTGGTCGACCTTGGCCTTGTGCAGGTTCTCGACGAGGGTCCGCACGCTCGGGCGCCGGCGGGATCCGATGCCGCCGAACATGTCGTAGGACGAGGTCTCCTCGAGGTCGCCCTCGATGCGCAAGGTCAGGACCGAGTTGCTGGTCACCGACGGCTGGCGTCCGACCATCAGGAACAGCATGAGCATGCCGCCCACCGAGACCAGGATGCCGAGAATGAGGATCGTGAGCACCACGCCCACACCGCGTCGCATTGCCAAGATCTGCCTCCTAGGTAGTCGTCTCGGAGTATAGCGCGGAGCAGGCGTTCGGGATCAGGCGCCAGGCGTCAGGCGATGGGCGGAAGGCGGCAGTCGGAAGGCCTGAGACGATATGCGCCGGCAGGGGGCGTTTTACCGGCTTGCGCGAGCGGGACTGCGGAGCCGATGCCCTGCCCGCGCGATGGATGGAGATAGGGGTAGGCGGAAGATGGCGCGCTGCTGTCTTGACCATAACGCCTAGCGCCTATTGTTGTAGAATCCGCGCGGAGGTCTAGCCGATGACTCGAACAGGACGGGTGATGTGCGGTGTGTGGCTGTTCGCGGCCCTGCTGATGACGGGATGGCTGCTGCCTTCCCCGTCCGCCCAGGCCCCGCCCGCGCCCGAGTGGCTGGACCCGTCCGTGGTCGGGGTCAACCGACTGGCGCCCCACGCCACGATGACGATCTATCGCGACGAGGCGACGGCGTTGCTGAACGCGCGGCCCGTGTCGCCCTTCTACCAGTCCCTCAACGGGACCTGGAAGTTCAACTTCGTCAGGCGCCCCGCCGATCGCCCGGTCGATTTCTACAAGCCCGATTTCGATGACAAGGCGTGGAAGACGATCCGCGTGCCCGCCAACTGGCAACTCGAAGGCTACGACGTCCCGATCTACACGAACATCACCTATCCCTGGGGCAAGGTCGATCCGCCATTGATTCCGGCCGACAACAACCCGGTGGGCTCGTACCGGCGCGCATTCGTGATGCCGGCGAGCTGGACGGGGCGACGCATCTTCGTCACGTTCGACGGCGTGGCGTCGGCCTTCTACCTGTGGGTCAACGGCGAGAAGGTCGGCTTCTCGAAGGGCAGCCGCACGCCCGCGGAGTTCGACATCACGAGGTTCGTGAAGCCCGGCCAGAACCAGCTGGCGGTCGAGGTGTACCGCTGGTGCGACGGCTCCTACCTGGAGGACCAGGATTTCTGGAGGCTGAGCGGCATCTTCCGCGACGTCACGCTGTGGTCGGCCGACGCGTTGCACATCAGGGACTACGAGGTGCGTTCCGAGTTCGACGATTCGCTGACCGACGCGAAGCTCCAGGTCACGCTGGACGTCGAGAATGCCGGCGCTGCCGCGGCACCCGTCGCCCTGCGGGCGGTGCTGCTTGGCGCGGCCAACGTCAAGGTGGCCGAGGCCACGATGACGGTCGACAGCCTCGCCCCCGGAACCACGGCACAGCCCCGCCTCCTGCTGGCCGTGCCGAAACCGAAGAAGTGGTCCGCCGAATCACCGACGCTCTACACGCTGCTGCTGACACTGCGCGACGGCCAGTCGAAGGTGCTCGAGGTCATCCCCCAGCGCGTGGGCTTCCGCAGGGTGGCGATGAAGGACGGCCAGTTCCTGCTGAACGGGCGCGCGATACTCTTCAAGGGCGTGAACCGCCACGAGCACGACCCCGACACCGGGCAGTACGTCACCGTCGAGCAGATGCTGCGCGACATCCGCCTGATGAAGAAGCACAACATCAACGCCGTCCGCACGTCGCACTACCCCAACACGACGGCGTGGTACGACCTGTGCGACCAGTACGGCCTCTACATCATCGATGAGGCGAACATCGAATCCCACGGCATGGGCTACGAGCCCACCCGCACGCTGGGCAACAATCCCGCGTGGAAGGCCGCGCACATGGACCGCACGGTCCGCATGGTCGAACGCGACAAGAACCATGCCTCCATCGTCATCTGGTCGCTCGGCAACGAGGCTGGCGATGGCGTCAACTTCGAGGCCACCAGTGCCTGGATTCACGGGCGGGACACCAGCCGGCCGGTGATGTACGAGCGGGCCCAGCTGAAACCGCACACGGACATGTACGTGCCGATGTACGCGCCCCCATCCAGCATCGCCAAGTACGTCTCGACGCCCCAGGCCCGCCCCATCGTCGAGTGCGAGTACGCCCACGCGATGGGCAACAGCACCGGCAACTTCAAGGAATACTGGGACATCTTTTACAGCCAGCGCCAGGCCCAGGGCGGGTTCATCTGGGACTGGGTGGACCAGGGGCTTCGGACGCGAATTCCCCCGGCGGGAACGCGGCAGGAGCATCCTGAACGCAAGGCGTTCGCCGGCCCCGAGTTCGTGCGCGGCTTCCGCCAGGTCGACAAGAGGGACACGTACCTGACGTACGGCGGCGATTTCGGCCCCGAGGACGTGCCATCGGACTTCAATTTCTGCATGAACGGCCTCGTGGACGCGGATCGCCAGCCGCATCCGGGCCTGCTCGTCGTGAAGAAGAACTACCAGTACGTCCAGATGAGGCCGGTCGACCTGGCGAAGGGCACGCTCGAGGTCGCGAACTGGTTCGACTTCACGGACCTGGACGACGTGCTGGCCGGGCGGTGGGAAGTGAAGGCCGACGGGCGGCTGCTGTTGAGCGGCCTGCTGGAGCCACAGAAGCTTGGCCCGCGCGAGAAGCATGAGGTCACGCTGCCGATTGGGGCGATCGTTCCTGAACCCGGCGTCGAGTATTTCCTGGAACTGTCGTTCCGGCTGAAGAAGGCGACCGCGTGGGGCGGCCGGGCTGGCGACGAAATGGCGTACGACCAGTTCAAGCTGCCGATCCACAAGGCGTCCGTCGCCGCGGCGGTGCCGGCCACGGCGACGGCCCCCGTGCTGACCGACGCCGCGGATCGCATCACGGTGGAGGCCCGCGGCGCAAAGGCCGTGTTCGACAAGACGAGCGGGACATTGACCTCGCTGACGTACATCGGCGTCGAGATCGTGAAGGCGGGTCTGCGGCCGGACTTCTGGCGGGCATGGACCGACAACGACCGCGGCGCGCGGCTCTCACAGAAGCTCGACATCTGGAGGCAGGCCAGCGTGGCGTGGCCCGTGGCGCCGGAATCCAAGCCGCAGGTGTTCCCCGGGAGCCTCATCAGCGCGAAGTCCCCGACGCTGGAGAAGACGCCCGAGTCCGCTGCCTGGACGGTGGAATCGGTGACCGCGTCGAGGATCGGAACGACCGCTGTCCGCGTGGACGTGAAGGCGTCGATTCCGGTCATCTCCTCTCGCTACACGATCTCGTACACCTTCCTCGCGACGGGCGACATCATCGTCGACGCAGCCTTCACGCCCGGTGCGAAGGAACTCCCGATGATGCCGCGAGTCGGGATGCAGTTGGTGATGCCGGCCGGCTTCGAGCAAGTCGCGTGGCTCGGGCCTGGGCCGGACGAGACGTACAGCGACCGCAACGAGGCCCGCGTCGGCGCCTACAAGGGCACCGTCGACGGGCAGTGGACGGAGTACTCGAAGCCGCAGGAGAACGGCAACAAGGCGGACGCGCGGTGGATGGCCATCACCAACGCGCAGGGCGTGGGATTGCTGGCCGTCGGCATGCCGCTCCTGAGCGCGGAGGCTGGGCACTTCACGCACGACGACATCTGGAACGCCAAGCACGCGTACGAAATGACGAAGCGGGCCGAGCTCTACGTGAACCTGGACTTCAAGCAGATGGGCGTTGGGGGCGACAACAGCTGGGGCGCGTTGCCGCACACGCCGTATCAAATCCCGGCGCAGGCGTACAGCTACCGGTTCCGCCTGCGGCCGATCTCGCTGACGGACGGCCTGCCCGGCAAGCTTGCCAGGCAGGTGTTCGTCGTGCCAGGAAAGTAGCCACGGGGCGTCAGGCGAGGGGAGGCGGGGCGCCTCCCAGCCACTTGCACGGCACCTTCAACTCATAGGTCAGCCCGCCCGCCAGCGTGGCGCGGATCCAGAACACGCGATCGCCACCGCCATCCGGGGCGTTGAAGCGCGCGCTGCTGACCTTGCCCTTCGCCGGCGCAGCCGCGTTCACATCCAGCGCCAGCACCACCGCGCCGGCATCCGGCTGTCCGGTCGCGACGTCGAATCGGATCGTAAGGCCGCCTGTCACGTTTCCGCCAACCCGCTCGTACGTCGCGCTCACGTCGATTGGCCGGCCAGGCGTAATGGTGTCTCCGAGCGCCCACCTCAGGATGATCCCGCTGGTCTTGCCTCCGGGCTCCCGCAGCTCGAGACGAACGAAATCCGATCCCGAGTCGGCAATCCGGAGCTCGCGGCCGCCGCTCGGTGGCGGCACCTTCCGATCCGTGCTCGCGGGCGCGCCGCTGATCCGCCAAATCCTCGGTCCGCTGGCGTCCTGGCGCGGCGAATCGCCGCTGCCCGGCCCACAGTTGGCAGCCCGGCCGGCGGCGATGAGCACGCCGCTGTCGGTGGCGATGTAGACCGAACAATCCGGAAACGTCACCTTGCCGTTGATGCGCGGGTAGAGGGCGCCGTTGTAGGCCACAGCGTCGCGGCGCACGGTCGCCGTTTTCGACCCGCCGGAGTCCGGACCGCGGAAGCCGGCCGACGCTGAGCAACCCGCGGCCCGACCTGCCGCGATGAGCAGGCCCGTGTCAGTGGCGATGTACACCGAACAGTCCGGGAACGTGACCTTGCCATCGATACGCGGGTAGAATCCGCCGCCATAGGTTACGACGTCACCAGCGACGGTGGCACCCTTCGGCCCGCCGGACGCCGGCCCCGAGAACGAACCCTGGCTCCACGCGGCAGCCGCGACGACGAGCACGAGTGCCATGCTGGCGAGTGCGATGAAAACACGGCGAAGACTGGACATCGAACACCTCCTGCGCAGAGGCGGCCTGTCGGAGTGGCACGATCGAAGGGCCGCTGCGCTCGAAGTGTAGCCCAAGTCAGATCGGTTGCCTGCCCGAGGTGGCATTGATATACTGTCTGTTCCTGCCTGTCTCTTCGAGTGCGGAAGTGGCGGAACTGGCAGACGCGCAAGCCTCAGGAGCTTGTGGCCGCAAGGTCGTGGAGGTTCAAATCCTCTCTTCCGCACCACCTCAACAACCACCACGAGATTCCGTCGAGAGTCGTCTCCCAGTGGTCTTCCTACGCCGTATGCCCAAGGGGGGCGCCGATTCCTGGCCACGGCTTGATCTTCTGCAACGCCTTCGCGAGCGCCTGCGCGGCGACCTCTGTATCGTGGGCCGCCTGCGCCCGAAGCCAGTAGCCGTTGGACAGGCCGAAGAACCTGCACAGTCGCAAGTCGGTGTCCGCAGTGATGGCGCGCCGGCCCGCGACGATCTCGCCAATTCGCTGGGCCGGAACGCCGATCTCCTTGGCGAGCCGGTACCGCGAGATTCCGATCGGATCCAGGAACTCATACCGCAGGAGTTCGCCGGGCGTCACGGGCTTGAGCTTCGTCATCGTCATCACCTCTAGTGGTAGTCCACGATCTCGACCTCTGCGGCGCCCGCCGACGTCCAGCGGAAGCACACGCGGAATTGATCGTTAATGCGGATGCTATGTTGCCCGGCGCGATCTCCCTTCAGCGCCTCGAGGCGATCGCCAGGCGGCACGCGAAGGTCGTCGAGGCGTCCTGCAATCTGCAACTGGCGAAGTTTGCGCCGCGCGACCGTTTCGATGCCGACGAGACGCCTGACCCGGTATCCACGCACGAGCCGATCGGTATCAGTGTCCGCGAACGACACGATCATGATGAGATAGTAACGCGATACGTTAATAACGTCAAAGGTGACTATCCCGAGGATCCGGTGCGATGCGGCGACGCCGGATTGCCGAGGTGTCCACGGCGCGCGAGTCGACCATCAACGGCGCCCGTCGGTGGCGCGACCACGGTCGAGAATGACACGTCCGGTCCGACGCCCGCCAGCCGGTCGGGTGTTCTAATCCGCGATTGACGACCCGTGCTGAGGCCCGCGCGAAGGCCGCCTACCTCGTCCAGCGCCCGTTCAGCGTGCGGACAGGCCCCGGATGGAAGAAGTCCGCTGGCACCATCACGCCGTCCTTCTTGAAGACCATCCCGTTCTTCATGACGAACAGTACGTTGCGCAGCGCGTCGACGTCGGCAAGCGGGTCGCCGGCAACGGCAATCAGGTCCGCAAACAACCCGGGCTTGATCGGCCCGCGCTGACTGATGATGTCGGCGGCCTTGTAGCCGTTGATCGTGATGGCGCGCAGCGTGTCGGCGGGAGGAATACCCGCGGCCTTCCAGGTCAGCAGGAAGTTGATCGTCAGCTCTCCCCGCGTCATCCACTCGCCGGTCTTTGGATCTTTCATCCGATCGTTCCAGTAGTCGAAATCCGTGGAGAACGTGAGCGGCACCTTCTTCTCGTAAGCGTCCTTGAGACTGGCCACGGCCCGCGTGAAGGCCTGTTCGGTGCCGCGATAGGGCGTGAACGGCGTGTCGGTGCCCGCAAGGAAGATGCCCTTCGCCGCCATCTGGCGATGGTGCTCGGGTGTGAGAGCGGTGCCGTGGGCGATGATGTAGATCCCCGCGTCGATGGCCCGCTGCGCGCCCTCGGGCGTCTGGACGTGCCCCTCGACCTTGCATCCGCCCTTGGCCGCTTCGCTGATCGCCAGCTTGATGTCCTCCACCGAGTAGCCCCACGGCTTGCAGTCGATGCACAACTTGATCGTCCGGGCACCGAACAGCATGTTCTCGCGCACGGCGCGGACGATCTCGTCCGGGCTGTTCGCGTCGATGTACTCGGGATACATGATGTTGTGCTGCTTGTACATCTCGGGCGTCGGCCAGAACTGACCGCCGGTGCTGCCGATCATCGGCCCCGACGGAATGACGGTCGGACCAGGGAGCCACCCCTGCTCGATGGCCTGTCGCAGCGCCGTGTCGACGTACATCGCGTTGTTGCCCACATCACGGACGACCGTGAAGCCCGAGTTGAGCAACTGCATGGCATTCGAGGCGGCCTGAATCGCCCTCAGCGGCGACGAGTCCGTGATGTACGTCAGGTAGTAGTAGTTGTTCTCTGGCTGTTCCTTGTAGGTCATCGCCATGTGCGTGTGGGCGTCGACGAGCCCCGGCATGACCGTGAGCTTGGAAAGATCGATCAGCCTCGCCCCGGCCGGGATCGCCAGGCCCGGCCCGACCGCCTTGATCTTCTCGCCTTCGATGATGATGACCTGGTCGGCGGCCGCGGTCCCGGTTTCGGGATCGAGGAGCTTGCCCGCCTTGATCGCGGTAATCGGCAGTGTGGCCGCCGGCAGCTGCGGTTGCTGGGCGATGACGACACCCGCCATGACCACAACGACGAATAGACACAAGGCTGCGATGCGTCTGGACATGCGTTCCTCCCGGAGAGTTGAGAAACCCGAGTGCGGGGCGTGAACCGGAAGTCGGGTACGCGTATCCTACCGCAACGCGAGCGTCGTCGAGGCACTCGGCAGGTGCTCGCTTCCCGGCCCCGCGACACTCACCGGTGCCACTCGTGAATCGGACCGGAAGTCTGGGAGGGCACCGGGGGAACGTGGAGGAGGGAACGGATACGTCGGCGCCGACGGTCCCCGGTGGCCTGACGGCGGCGGGCGGCTACAGCACCGCGACCCTGATCTGGACGGCACCGACGAACACCGTGGCGGTGGCTGGCTATAAGATCTACCGGAACGGTACTCAGGTGGCGACCACAACATCCGCAACCGCCACCGACACCGGGCTGACGCCCGGCACGACGTACAGCTACACGGCGTCTGCCTATGACAGCGCCAACAACAACTCCGCGCAGTCGATCGCCGTGGCGACGACGCCGACGTTTCCAATCGCACTTCCGGCGTACGGCGTGCAGCTGTTCGCCGGAGGCTAGGGCCGCCTCGGGGCTACTGGCCGCCTCGACCCGGACCACGAGCCGGGCCGCGAGGCGGACCTGCTGGCGCCCCCGGGCGTTGCTGCTTCAGCCACTGACTCGCCTGCTGCTGCTGTTCGGGTGTGAGCACCTTCATGATCTGCGCCTGGTGCCGCGCCTGCAGCGCGAACATGTCGACCTGCGCCGTCGACAACGCGCCGCCGGCCGCGCGCACGGCGGCTTCGTCGGGCACCGGCGCGCCCATGGCCTCATTCAGCTTCTGCTGCGCCGCCTGGATCTTCTCCCGGATCGGCGTCGCGTCCTTCTGATGCTGGTCGCCGAACGCCTTCACCTGATCCCGCTGCGCCTGCGTCAGGTCCAGCCGGCCCAGGATGCCAGCCAGTCCTCCGCCGCGCGGTCCCGCGCCCGGCCTCATCGGCCCGGCGCCCGGCCCCATCCCGGGGCCGCCCTGCCCCATCCCGCGACCCATCCCGCGACCCATCCCAGGGCCGCCCTGCCCCATCCGAGGGTCCATTTGCCCGGAGGCCTGACCTCTGCCTCGGCGGTCGAACTGCCCCATGCGTCCCATGCCACGCTGACGCCACCGGCGCTCCAGAGACCGCTCCACCCTCGCCGTGATTCGCCGGACCAAACCATCCATGCGAGGCCCCGTCCATGCCCTGCCCTGGCCCATGCGCTGGCCCATGCCCTGCCCCATCGCTCCGGCACCGGGGCCCATCGGACCCCGCCCGGCTCCCGCCATCAGACCGGGCCGCGGTGCGGCCGGCTGCGGTTGCGCTTGTGCGGCAGGCGCCGCGGGCTTCTGGGCCGCCGCCGGAGCCGGCTTCTGGACGGTCGCCGCCGTCTGGGCACTGGCGACTGTCCCCGTCCACACCGTCCCGAGGACCAATGCGCTGGCGACCGTCAATACCGTCAATCTCGTGGCCATCTCATTACCTCCACACCGCCCGACCGGTGAATCACAGTGTTAGACCGGAGCGCGCGGTGTTGTGTTACATCGCCCTTCCAGCGGGGAATCCGAATCAGGCGCCGAACCGGGGCTCCAGCTCCACGCCAAGGCCGTCCGCCATCCGGTTCACGAACGCAAAATAGCCAACGATGGCGCAGATGTCGTGGATGGCGCGGTCATCGAACCCCGCCTCGCGCAGCGATCCGACGTCTGAGACAGATACAGCGGACGGGGTCAACGTCAACTTGATCGCGTAGGCCAGCATGATCCGCTCCGCAGGCGTGCGTCCCGCCTGGAGAGGGGCATCTCTTAGCGTGCGCACGAGCCGAGCCTGTTCGTCGGGCGTCAAGCCCTCGTGGCCTAGCAGCAGACGGAGACCCGCTCCGTGATGCTCGAGTCAATAGTGACAGTGGTTGGCAGCCGATACGGCCGTGGCCAGCATCTCTCGCTGGAGGCGCGACAGCGGCCCGGGCCGTCTCATCAGTTCGACGTAGAGGTCGTAGTGCAACCCCATCACGCGGCTGTGGACACCGTGGATCCGCAGGATGTGGTCGGTATCGTCGACGCGGTCCTCCTCCGGAATCGCGTCGTCGTCGAGATAGGGAATATGCGCCATATCGACTCCCGCTGACACGTGCGAAGCGCCCTACTTCAGCCCGGCGAGGATCTGCAGCACTTCCGGCGCCGTGCTGCGGTCGCCGTGGGAATGGCTGATCTTCACGAAGCGCACGATCCCCTGCCGGTCCACGACCACCGTGGACGGATACGCCGTCTCGCCGGGAGTGTCCCAGCGCAGACCATAGAGATTGACGGTTTTCAAGTCAGGGTCGGTCACAAAGTAGAAATTGTCCGGGAGCGTCTTCCCCGTGATGAACGCACTGGCATACTGCTGCACCGACGCCGCCGCGCCGGGGTAGATCATCACGACGCTTGCACCGGACGCCTGGAACTCGCGCGCCTGTCCCATGAAGCCGCCAACCTGGCGGCTGCACACCGGTCATTGATAGCCGACCCAGCCGCGGAGCATCAGCACCACGACCGGGCCGGACTTCCGCAACGCGGACAACGAGACGGCCTTGCCGTCGGTCCGATCGAGGGTGAAGTCCCGCGCCATTTCGCCGACGACGGGCGGCTGCGCGATCGCGGCCTGACGCAGCGTGCCGTCCGCCGACACCGAGGCCGCGGCGCCTGCGAGGATCGTTCCCGCCACGACCACTCCGAACGTCCAGTTGGTGCTCATCGTTCGCTCCACTGTGCGCGCCGATCGCGCACGCCATCATGCCGCCCGTCCAGCACGAAGCGGCGGCGTGCCGCCCACTCCATGCATGCACTCCTGAAGTGCCAGTCTTCATCGAGACGGCCTCACCGGTCAAACTCACGGTGCCATCCCGGGCCGTCGGCCGGCACGCCCGGGTCGGTTGTGATCCCACAACCCGCCCGGCCGTCCCGATCCGGTGACCCGTTACGCGTGTGAAGCCACGCGGAACGGCGTGCCGCTCACGGCCCCGAGCACGCCGCCATAGAGCGCGTGCGCCACGAACGATCCCAGCGCGGCCATCGCCCCGCCGGCGTTGGCGCTGAAGAACCCGGCGCCCATCATGGGCATGACCATCACCTGGGACACCAGCCAGAGCCCAAGGCCGAACGCAACGCCGCGCACCGTCGGGGACCCGGGCAGCCACTGCTGCACGAACAACCCGAAGATCAGCGGGAAGATGATGGCGCCATTCATCACGTGCATCACCAGGCCTGCCAGCCAGCTGCCGCCCAGTACCGACCCGAGCATCGCCGCAATGTCCATGTGCACCCCCATCATCGGCGCCACGCCGTAGAGCATGCCCGTCATCACGAGGGTCCCCGCAAGTCCTCCCACCACCGTTCTCGCCGTGTTCGACGTCATGGTCGTTCTCCTTCGTGTCCGGATGCGGCCCGTGGTCCGTCTCATCCCGATCCGGATGCCAGGGGCGCTTCTACCAGAGTGAGTGCGGCGAGGCGGCCAATTCTTACAGGGCGGGTTCGAAGTCAGGCCGGCAGTAGTAGACTCGGCTTTCGGACCGGACAGGCTCCACCGGCCATGGCCACCACGCACGAAGACCTGCTCAATCGGCTCAGGCAACGCGATCCCGACACGCTTCGGGCGGTCGCCGACGCACACGCGCGTCCCCTGTACCGGGGGGCGCGAGCCATGGGCTTTTCCACCGAGGACGCGGACGAACTGGTCCAGGACGTGTTCGTGACGTTCATGGGCACGCTCGACCGCTTCGAGGGGCGATCGCAGATCCGGACGTGGCTGTTCGGGATCCTCCATCACAAGGCGATGGAACGCCGCCGCGATCTGGCCGCCGAAGCCCGCCACGATCCGATTGACGAGCAATTCGAATCCCAGTTCGACGAACACGGGCGCTGGCGCTCGGCCCCGCTCGGGCCGGATCGGCTTGCCGCGTCCGCCCAACTGGCTCGGGCGATTCGCGAATGCCTCGAAGGCGTGCCAGGGCTTCAACGCCAGGCGTTCGTGCTGCGGGAAACGCAACAGTTGGACACGGCCGACGTCTGTAAGATTCTTGACTGTACCGTCACTCACATGGGAGTGCTGCTCCATCGCGCCCGTGCGCGGCTCCGCGAGTGCTTGCAGTCGAAAGGGTGGGGTTCGGCGTCATGATCAGTTGCCGCGAGGTGTCGACGCTGGTTTCGACGGATGCGCTGGGGACGCAATCCCTGCGCCGCCGATTGGCGGTCCGGTTGCACCTGATGATGTGCGACGCCTGCCGCGCCTTCGTCGCGCAGATCGAGTCCATTCGCCGCGGAGCAGGCGAGGCGGGCCAGTCGTTCGACGACGAAGCGGCGGGGATCGAACAACGGTCCGCGGCCGCCATGGGAAGGCCCGAAGAGCATTAGCGCGCGCCTCCCCAGGCCGGCACACACACGCGAGGGCGCGTTGGCGCCACGGCGGTTCCGTGTGCCTGTCTTGTACGTGCTACCCATCACTCGAGAGTCCAGCCAGCCTCCGCACCCCACGAGTTGGTGTACGTCATTGATTCCAGCCGCCGTCGACATCACGGGTATTCACTTCGACGCACCGGGCAATTACCTTGCTCTCATCGTGTCGTTTCGGTACGCTCGTCGCGGTTGACCTTGTTGCCCCGGCCGGTGGCCGCAGGCTCGTTGCTGCTTGTGTGACAGACGGGCAAGGCGCTCTCGTGGCGCTGGGAGTGACAGACACGACCGGACCTCATTGAGGTTTTGTCACCATGCCGCCTTTCGTCCACCTCGCGTCCTGAAGTGACATGGACATCCACACACTCGCCGTTGTTCTGAGCATTGCGACGCTCCTGCAAGCCATCGCGCTCTCGATCCAATACGTCTTGGACCGAACCCACCGCGGATCGGGTTGGTGGGCGCTGGGCAGTGCGACGTCGGCCTTGGGGTTTGCCTTCACGTTTCTACTGGATACGCCAACGATCGGGCCGATCGTGAACGTCGTCAACAACACGCTGTTCGTCTCGGGCCTGACGTTGACCTACGTGGGTGTCCTCCGATGCATGGACCAGCGCGAACGGCGTGGAGCGCTCATTGCGTTTACGGCAGTCGTCGCCCTGATCCCGGTCTACTTCCCCTACTTCTTCAATGATCCCGCGCTCCGTCGGGTGGCGATCTCGGTGGCGTTTGCCGCGATTCTGTTCCTCATTTCCCACGCACTCTTCGTCCACAAGACACGATCGGTCGCTGCGGCGGCCAATTTTCTCGCCGCGGTGTTTCTTGCCGACGGCGTGTTCTTTGTTATCCGAGTCGTGGCAACCCTCACCGCTGGACCGGTCGAAGGTCCGTTCACCCCCACGCTGACGCGCACCGCGGGGTACGTAGTGGCACTGACCGCCAGCACGCTGTGGACATTCGGGTTCATCATCCTGGTCAACCAACGCCTGGTTGCCGACAGCCGTGAAGCCAAAGACAACCTGGAGCGGATATTCGACACCATTCCCGATGGGGTCTCGGTCACGCGCACGACAGACGGTAGTCTGGTTGCGGTCAATCAGGGGTTCACGGTGCTGAGCGGTTTCACTCGCGCGGAGGTACTGAGAACGCCGGGTCCGGAAGCCCATATCTGGAAGGATCCAGCGGATCGCCAGCGGATGTTGACGACTTTGAACGAAACGGGATCGTGCGACAACGTGGAAGCCGTGTTCCAGCGCAAAGACGGCAGTCAACTCATCGGAGTGATGTCGGCCAAGCGCATTGCCCTGCAAGGGGTCCCTCATACGATCAGCGTCATCCGCAACATCACGGAGCGCAAACAGGCGGAAGAGGAGCGGGAGGAACTGCGATCCCAGAACCGGCAACTCCAGAAAGCCGCCAGTCTGGGTCGCATGGCAGGAGCCATCGCGCATCATTTCAACAACCAGCTCCAGGCAGTGACCGGGCACCTGGAGCTGGCCGTGGACGATCTGCCGCCAAGCGCGAACGTGATCGAGCACATGAGCTATGCCCTGGGGGCGGCCCGCCGCGCGTCCGACATGAGCGGCCTGATGCTGACCTATCTGGGACAGACGATCCCCGAGCGGAAGCCGTTGGATCTTGCCGAGGCCTGTCGCCGGCACCTGCCCCTGCTGGTGGCGGCGATACCGAAGCGTGTCGTGCTGAAGACAGACCTGCCGTCCCCCGGCCCGGTCGTTCGCGCGGACGCGGCGCAGATCCGCCAGGTCGTGACCAACCTGATCACGAACGCCTGGGAGGCCGCCGTCGATCGAGAGGAGTCCATCCGGCTGACCGTCAAGACGGTATCGGCGGCGGACATCCCCACGTCGCATCGCTTCCCCATCGACACGCAGATTCAAAGCGGCGCGTATACGTGCCTCGAAGTGGTGGACACCGGCGGCGGCATTGCCGCAGGGGAGATCGAGGAACTGTTCGATCCGTTCTTCTCCACCAAGTTCGTCGGACGAGGCATGGGGTTGCCGGTGGTGCTGGGCATGGTCCGAGCCCACGAGGGCATTGTCACCGTCGAGAGCGAACCGGGCAGCGGGAGCGTCTTCAGCGTCTACCTTCCGCTTGTGACGGCGGACACCCCCTGAACGGGACAGGCGGATCTGGAACCCGATCGGCTTTCGCCCCAACGCGCGCCTGCCGACAACAGGTCTCGCGCCGCATCCGCCGGCGTCTTTCCGTCGCGGAGACGAAGCCCGGCGCTCAGTTGTGCCGCTGATGCGCCGGGAATGTCGCGCGCGGGCGTCAGCCCGAGTGCCCGGGGCGAAGAGGCTCAACGCACGTGAGCCCCGGGATTAGACCTGGACGGTGTCCGCCAGCTCCCGGAAATCCGCGATCTGATCGAAGTTCATGTAGCGGTAGATGTCCTTGGACTTCTCACTGACGACGGTCACCTGCGCCATGTACTCGGCCATCGTCGGGATCTGGCCCATCACAGCGCAGACCGCCGCCAGCTCGGCACTGGCCAGGTAGACCTGCGTGTCGATGCCCAGCCGGTTCGGGAAATTGCGGGTCGAGGTGGAAACAGCCGTGCTGCCCTTGCGGATCTGGGCCTGGTTGCCCATGCAGAGCGAGCAACCGGGCATCTCCATGCGGGCGCCGGTGCGGCCGAGGATGCCGTAATAGCCTTCCTGCTTGAGGATGTACTCGTCCATCTTGGTCGGCGGAGCGATCCAGAGCCGCGTGTTGAGGTCGGTCTTCCCGTCGAGCAGCTTTCCGGCCGCGCGGAAGTGACCGATGTTGGTCATGCACGAGCCGATGAAGACCTCGTCGATCTTCCGGCCCGCCACCTCGCCGAGGGGCTTCACATCGTCCGGGTCGTTGGGACACGCGAGGATCGGCTCCTTGATCTCGGCCAGGTTGATTTCGATGACGGCGGCGTAGTCGGCGTCCGCGTCCGGCGCCAGCAACTCGGGCCCGGCGAGCCAGGCCTGCATGGCCTTGATGCGGCTCTCGAGCGTCTGGCGATGCTGGTACCCGTGAGCGATCATCCACTTCATGAGCGTGATGTTCGAGCGTATGTATTCGATGATCGGTTCCTTGTCGAGGTGCACGGTGCAGCCGGCCGCGGAACGCTCGGCGGAGGCGTCCGACAGCTCGAACGCCTGTTCCACCCGGAGCTTGGGCAGGCCCTCGATCTCGAGGATGCGGCCCGAGAACACGTTCTTCTTGCCCTTCTTCTCGACGGTCAGCAGGCCCTTCCGGATCGCGTAGAGGGGAATCGCGTTGACCAGGTCGCGCAGGGTGATGCCGGGCTGCATCTCGCCCGTGAAGCGCACCAGCACCGACTCCGGCATGTCCAGGGGCATGACGCCCGCCGCGGCGGCGAAGGCCACGAGGCCTGAGCCCGCAGGGAACGAGATGCCGATGGGGAATCGGGTGTGAGAGTCGCCGCCGGTGCCGACGGTATCCGGCAGCAGCAACCGGTTCAGCCAGCTATGAATCACGCCGTCGCCGGGCTTCAGCGAGACCCCGCCGCGGACGGTGATGAACGGCGGCAACTCCCGGTGGGTCTTGACGTCCACGAGCTTGGGATACGGCGCCGTATGGCAGAAGGACTGCATCACCATGTCGGCGGAGAACTGGAGACAGGCCAGGTCCTTGAGCTCGTCCCTGGTCATCGGGCCCGTGGTGTCCTGTGAGCCGACGGTCGTCATCTTCGGCTCGCAGTAGGCGCCGGGGCGAACGCCCTTCACGCCGCAGGCGCGGCCCACGATCTTCTGGGCCAGCGAATACCCCTTGCCCGTGTCGGCGGGCGTCGCGGGCATGCGGAAGATGGTAGAGGTCGCGAGCCCCAACGCCTTGCGCGCCCGGGCGGTAAGTCCCCGGCCGATGATGAGCGGGATGCGGCCGCCCGCGCGGACCTCGTCGAAGATGACGTCGGACTTGATCTTGAACTCGGCGATACCAACGCCGTTCTTCAGAGCCTTGCCCTCGTAGGGACGCAACTCGATGACGTCGCCCATGTCCATGCCGTTCACGTCGAGTTCGATGGGCAGGGCGCCGGAGTCCTCCATGGTGTTGAAGAAGATGGGCGCGATCTTGGAGCCCAGGCACACGCCCCCGAAGCGCTTGTTGGGCACGAAGGGGATGTCCTCGCCCGTGAACCACAGCACCGAGTTGGTGGCGGACTTGCGGGAGGAGCCCGTGCCCACCACGTCGCCCACGTAGGCCACCAGGTGGCCCTTGGCCCGCAGGGCCGCCAGTTGCTTGAGCGGACCAACCTTGCCGGGCACGTCCGCCTCGATGCCGGGCCGCGGATTCTTCAGCATCGCCAGCGCGTGCAGCGGGATGTCGGGGCGGCTCCAGGCGTCCGGGGCCGGAGACAAATCGTCGGTGTTGGTCTCTCCCGTCACCTTGAACACGGTGAGCGTGAGGCTCTTGGGCACTTCGGGCCGGCTGGTGAACCACTCGGCCTCGGCCCAGGAGGCCAGCACCGATTTCGCATTGGCGTTCCCGGCATCGGCCTTGGCCTTGACCTCCTCAAACGCATCGAACACCAGCAGCGTCTTCTTCAGGCCCTCGGCGGCCAGGCTGCCGACCTTCGCATCGTCGAGGAGGTCGATCAGCGGCTTCACATTGAACCCGCCCAGCATGGTGCCCAGCAGCTCCGTGGCCCTTTCGCGCGAAACCAGGGCGCACGTCTCGGCACCCTTCGCCACGCTGGCCAGGAAGGCGGCCTTCACGCGGGCGGCGTCATCCACGCCGGCTGGCACGCGGTGGACGAGGAGATCCAGCAGGAACGCCTCTTCACCCTTGGGCGGATTCGCGAGGAGCGTGATCAGGCCTTTTGTTTGAGCCTCCGAGAAGGGTTCTGGCGGGATGCCCTGGCTGGCTCGCTCGGCAACGTGCTGACGATAGGCTTCGATCACAGTTATCTCCTCTACGAATGCCTGTGCTGTGCGCAAAAGAATATTCTACATCCCGGGGCCGGGCATCCGAGCCTCGCGCGAACGGGGATGGCCTCAGCGGGCCCAGTCGCGGTAGAAGTCCTTCAGCGCAAAGAAGGCCTTCTTCTTCTCTCCCTTGTCCGATACGAGTCCCTTGCGGTTGTAGTTGTCCTGAATGCCCGGCAGGACCCGCCGCGGCGACCGGAAGTCCATCAGAATCCAGGGGCTGGTGCCCCGCAGGAAATCGATCTTCTTCAGCATGCCAAACTGGTGCCGGTACAGGTTCTCCTGGTACTCCTCCGTCCATCGCTCGTCGATGCCGCCGTGGAGACCGGCGCGGGCGTCGCCGCCGAACTCGCTCATGACGAGGGGCTTATCGTAGACGGTCTTCCACGTGATCGCGTCCGCGTCCTCGGGCGTGCGCTCGTACCAGCCGACGTATTCGTTGCACCCGAGCACGTCGAGTTGCCGGCCGAGCGGGTCGTCGATGATCTTGACGTTGGGCTCCGCGTAGTGTGTTTCAAGCGCAGCGGTCACGGGCCGGCCAGGGTCCAGCCGATGCGCGGTGGCCACCAACTCCGTCATGAACGCCAGGCGGGCCGGCGTCAACGGGGTCTCGTTGCCCACCGACCACAAGATCACCGATGCGCGGTTCTTGTCGCGCCGGATCATCTCGCCGAGCTGCCGCTTCGCGTTGGCCAGCGTGGCCGGGTTCTCCCAGTCGATCGTCCAGTACACCGGGATTTCGGACCACAGAAATACGCCCGTACGATCGGCGACGCGTGCCATGTTGCGGTTGTGCGGATAGTGCGCAAGCCGCGCGAAATTGCCATTCAGCTCCTGCACCCACCCGAGGAGCGTCGCGGCGTCCTGCTCGTTCCAGCCTCGCCCCGAGCGGAACGGCGCCTCCTCATGCACCGACATGCCGCGCAGGATCACAGGCGTGCCGTTCACCAGGATGTCGCGCCCGCGCACTTCGACCGTGCGGAAGCCGATGCGGTCCTTGACCACCTCCCCGCTCGCTTCCAGTTCGACGTCATAGAGCCGGGGATGCCCGGGCGACCAGCGTTCGAGCCCCGGCGCGTCGATGCGGATGTCGGCTCCGCCACTGGCGTCTGTCTGGAAGTGTTGCTCGACCTTCAGTTCAGGAATCCTCACGGTGACCCGATGGGACCCCTCGTTCATCCGCACCCACCCCTCGATCTGGGTCGCCGAGCCCCGGCGCAACTGCAGGAAGTAGTCTTCGAGGAAGATCGCCGGCACTTCGACCAGTTCGACGTCGCGAGTCAACCCGCCGTAGTTCCACCAGTCGGTGATGTCGGTCGGCACCGCGTCGCGCCGCCGCTGGTTGTTGACGTATATCACCGCGAAGTTCTCGCCGTCCTTCAACTGGTCCGTCACTTCGCAGTTGAACCCCGTAAAGCCCCCTTCGTGTTCGCACACCTGGGTGCCGTTCACGTAGACCCGGGCGACGTAGTTGGCGGCGCCAACCGCGAGATACACCCGTCTGGCGGCCGGTTTGCGATAGGTGAACGAGCGCTCGTACCAGACCGTCCCCTCGTAGTAGAAGAGGTCCTGCTTCTGGCTGTTCCAGTCGCCGGGGACCATCAGGGTGCCGGACTTGGCGAAGTCGTATTCCACCAGGTCGCGCTTGTCGCGCGGCGCCGCGTTCCGAAAGTACCCATCGGTGCGGGGCTGGTGCCGGTAGTCGTAGTAGCCGCTGTCGTAGGGATCGACGATGTAGTGCCAGGCCCCGTTGAGGCTGGTCGTCGTGCGGTGCTCGATGTTGGCGATGAGGCCGGCTGGCTGCCCGAGGCCGGCTGGCTGCACGGCTTCAGCCGGCTGGGCGTGGCCGGCGGGCCGCTGGCTGAAGCCAACGGCAACCAAGACCAGTGGCGCTGCGAACATCATCCTACGAACGGCTCGGCGCACATCCCACCCCCTGTCGTCGTGAAAGTCGGGATTGAATCCTCGGGGCCGGACAGATTGTACGCCGAACGAGCACAAGCCACCCAACGCCGGCGGCGCTCAGCCAGAGACACCGCTTACCGTCCATTCCGTCCCGCGGTTTGCGATAGACTCCCGGCATCACAGGCGGAAGCGCTCTGTTGTCGAACGTGAAAGGACGCACACATGAGGCGTTCGTCGACGCTGATCCTGATACTCGCAATCGCGGTCGCGACGTCGGCGCCGTCTGCACCGGCGCCTCAGAGCGCGAAGCCCGCCGGGCCGAATCCCGCAAGCGTTCTCTGGTATTCCCACCCCGCCGCCGCCTGGGACGCGGCTCTACCCGTCGGAAACGGACGCCTGGGCGGTCTCGTCTGGGGCAACACCGACGAGGAGCAGATCCTGCTCAACGAGGACACGCTCTGGTCGGGCGGACCCTACTCGACCGTGGTCACAGGAGGCGCCGCCAAGCTGCCCGCGCTCCAGAAGGCGGTCTTCGACGGTCAGTTCAAGCAGGCCCACGTCCTGTTCAGCCGACATTTCCTCGGCTACCCGGTCGAACAGATGAAATACCAGGCCCTCGGCACCCTGGTCCTGAAGTTCCCATCCACTGCTCCGGCGGTTGACTATCGCCACCAGCTCGACCTCGACACGGCCGTCGTCGAGACGAGCTACGAGCAGAACGGCATCCGGTTCACGCGCGAGGTCTTCTCGAGTCCCGTCGATCAGGTCCTGATCGTCAGGCTGACTGCGGGTGCGCCCGGGAAGATCTCGTTCGTCTGTCAGCTGCGTGGCAGCCGGAACCAGGCCCATTCGAACTACGCCACGGACTACTTCCGGATGGACGGCTTTGGCCCCGACGGCCTCGTCCTCCGCGGCAAGTCAGCCGACTACATGGGCGTCGAGGGCAAGCTCCGCTACGAGGCCCGGCTCCGCGCGACGGCCGCGGGCGGGACGGTCAAAGTCGTCGACGACGAGCTCAGCGTCTCGGGCGCCGACGCCGTGACCCTCGTCCTCTCCGCGGCGACGAATTTCGTCAACTACAAAGACGTGAGCGCCGATCCGGCGGCCCGCGTGGATGCGACGATGACCGCCGTCCAGGGCAAAGCCTATGACGCGCTTCGAGCGGCCCACGTCAACGAGCACCGGCGGCTGTTCCGGCGTGTGGCGATGAGTCTGCCGGCGACCGCGAGTTCGGCCCTGCCCACCGACGAGCGGCTGAAGGCGTTCGATGGAACGAACGATCCGGCACTGGCGGCCCTTGTCTTCCAGTTCGGCCGATATCTCCTCATCTCGTCCTCTCGCCCCGGGACGCAGCCGGCAAATCTCCAGGGGATCTGGAACAAGGACCAGAACCCGATGTGGGACGCGAAGTACACGACCAACATCAATACCGAGATGAACTACTGGCCGGCCGAGGTCGGCAACCTGAGCGAGTGCGCCGGACCGCTCTTCGCGATGATCAAGGACCTGACCGACCAGGGCAGCCAGGTCGCCCGCGAGCACTACGGAGCCCGGGGCTGGGTCCACCATCAGAACACCGACCTCTGGCGCGTCGCCGCGCCCATGGACGGGGCTAGCTGGGGCACTTTCACGACGGGTGGCGCCTGGCTGAGCACGCACCTCTGGGAGCATTTCCTCTTCACAGGCGACACGGCGTTTCTGCGTGAGTTCTACCCCGTCCTCAAGGGATCGGCGGAGTTCTTCCTGGACTTCCTCGTCCCTCATCCGACGAAGGGCTGGCTGGTCACGAACCCGTCCACCTCGCCCGAGAACTTCCCGGCCGGCCCGGCGGCGGTCAAGTTCTTCGACGAGATCACGATGTTCAACACCGGCGCCTCGATCACCGCCGGCTCGACCATCGACCTGTCCATCCTGCGGGATCTGTTCGCCGCGGTCGCCAAGGCCGCCGACGTGCTCGGCGTCGATCCCGATTTCAAGACGCAGGCTCTCGCCGCCCGGTCCAAGCTCGCGCCGATGCAGGTCGGGCGGAAGGGCAACCTCCAGGAGTGGCTCGACGACTGGGACGAGACCGAGACGAGCCACCGGCACATTTCGGGCCTGTGGGGCCTGTTTCCCGGCGCGCAGGTGTCTCCCCGGCGGACGCCGGCACTCGCCGCGGCGAGCGCCGTCGTCCTCGAACAGCGCGGTCTGCCGGGCAACGGCTGGTCGTCGGCGTGGAAGGCGGCCAGCTGGGCCCGTCTGGGGAAGCCGGCAAAGGCGATGGACAATTTCGCCTACGCAATGCGTAACTACACGACTCCGGCGCTCTTCTCGATCTGTTCGCGGGCCATGCAGGTTGACGGCGCTCTTGGGATGACCGCAGCCATCGCCGAGATGCTCCTCCAGTCGCACGAGGACGAGCTGAGCCTTCTGCCCGCACTGCCCGACAGTTGGACGGACGGAGAGGTCCGTGGCCTGCGAGCGCGGGGCGGGTTCGAGGTTGACCTCGAGTGGAAAGCGGGGACGCTGGCGCGCGCGTCGATCACATCGTCGAACGGCACCTTGTGCCGTGTGCGCGCGGCGATTCCGCTGACGATTACAACGTCACGGGGGCAGGTTGTCCCGACCTCGAAGCCGGACCGGAATACATGGGAATTCCCGACGACGGCGGGCGGCCGATACGTCCTGTCGGCTACGGCCGCGCGCCCGCCGGCAAACCGGTAACGAGCGTTGCCCCCAAGAACATCCGGAGGACGTGTGCGTGTCTCGGTCGCCGTCCCGTTCGTCCTGTCGGCCGCGCTGCTGCTGCAGGCAGCGGGCCCTGGTCCTTCCGATAGCCCGATCCTCGTCTCCGATCTCCGCTGCGAGTACCGGACGAACCCGGTCGGCATCGACGAAGGCCAGCCCCGACTCGGCTGGATCCTGACGTCGCCCCAGCGCGACCAGGCGCAGTCGGCGTACCAGGTGCTGGTCGCCACCAGCGACACGGCGCTCGCTCAAGACCAAGGCAATCTCTGGGACAGCGGCAAGGTGACCACCAGTCAATCGGCGCAGGTCGTCTACGGCGGCAGGGCCCTCGCCAGCCGATCGATCTGCTACTGGAAGGTCCGCATCTGGGACGAGCACGGCCGCGTCTCGCCGTGGAGCCCGCCGGCGCGCTGGGAAATGGCGCTCGTCGCACCCGGCGACTGGTCCGCCACGTGGGTGAACGACGGCAAGCCGAACCCGTCCTCGGACGAGGCCTTCTACCGCGACGATCCGTCGCCGCTCTTCCGCCGGGACTTCTCGCTACGGGCGCCGGTGTCGCGGGCACGCCTCTACATCACCGGCCTCGGTTACTACGAGGCGTCGCTCAACGGGGCCCGCGTGGGTGATCGGGTGCTCGATCCCGGTTGGACCATGTACGGCAAGCGGGTCTTCTACAGCACGTACGACGTCACGCGCCAGGTCCGGCAGGGGCGAAACTGCCTTGGCGTGATGGTGGGGAACGGCTGGTACAACCCCCTGCCACTGAGGATGTGGGGCAACCTGAATCTCAGGGAGCACCTCGCGGTCGGGCGGCCCCGTTTCATCGCTCAACTCGAAGTGGACCTGGCCGACGGTTCTCGACAATCGATCGTGAGCGACGACTCGTGGCGAGTGGCCGATGGCCCGCTCGTCTTCAACAGCATCTACCTCGGCGAGCGGTACGATGCGCGGCTCGAGTCCGACGGCTGGAACCTCCCGGGGTTCGACGATCGCACGTGGCGACGCGCGGCGCGCGCGGGCGAAGGGGTCGGCCCGCTCCAGGCGCAGCCACAGCCCCCCATCAGGGTCACCGCCACGCTGGCACCGGTCGCCGTCTCCGAGCCCACGCCCGGGGTGTTCATCTTCGACTTGGGCCAGAACTTCGCCGGCACGGCCCGCCTCTCGCTCCGCGCGCCAGCTGGTACGAAGGTCGTGCTCCGCTACGGCGAGTTACTGAACGCGGACGGCACGCTCAATCCGCTCACCGCCGTGGCCGGCCAGATCAAGGGCACCCGCAAGACGAAGGCGGGCGCGCTCGAGAGAATCGGCGGCGCGGGATCCCCGGAAGTCGCCTGGCCGCAGGACACCTACGTCGCCGGCGGGCGCGGGGTGGAAGTCTACACGCCGCGCTTCACGTTCCACGCCTTCAGGTACGTCGAGGTCACCGGCCATCCGGGCAGGCCGGCGCTGGACGCGGTCAGGGGACTTCGCATGAGCAGCGACGTCGCCGATGCGGGGTCGTTCGACAGTTCGAGCGACCTGCTGAACCGGATCCAGAAGATGACGCGGTGGACGTTCCTCTCCAACCTGTTCGGCGTGCAATCGGACTGCCCCCACCGCGAACGGTTCGGCTACGGCGGCGACATCGTCGCCACCAGCGATGCGATGATGCTGAACCTCGGCATGGCCGAGTTCTACGAAAAGACAGTGGCCGACTGGACCGACAGCGCGCGCGACGACGGGATGCTGACGGACACGGCGCCGTACGTCGGCATCCAGTATTGCGGCGTCGGCTGGGCGATGGTCCACCCGATGCTTCAATGGAAGCTGTACCAGTATTACGGCGATCGGCGAGTCATCGAGCGGCACTACGAGACATCCCGGCGGTGGCTGGATCTGGTCGCCGCCGCCAATCCGGGGCACATCATCTCGGATGGCCTCGGCGATCATGAGGCGTTGACCAAGACCCCGCCCGAGGCCGCCGTCACGCCACTGTACGTCGAGAGCACCTTGCTGATGGCCCGTCTGGCCGGCGTGCTGGGGCGCCGCGAGGACGCGGCGAAGTACACCGCGCTAGGGGAACGCATCCGGGGTGCGTTCGCGGGCCGGGTGCTGAAGCCGGCAGCCGATCGCGGGACGGCCCCCACGCAAAGCGGACAGGTCTTGGCGATTCACTCCGGCCTGCTCGCGCCACCGGACCGGGCGGCGGCTGTGCAGTGGGTGCTGAATGATATTCGCGGCCCGCAGAACGGCCACCTCTCGACCGGCATCTTTGGAACGAAGTTCGCCCTCGACCTGCTCTCGGCCGAAGGCCACGCGCAAACGGTCTTCGACACCGTCCGGCAGGAGGCGTATCCGGGCTGGGGCTACATGCTGGCCAACGGCGCGACGACGCTCTGGGAGCATTGGGCGCTGAGCGAGAACACCTACTCTCACAACCACCCGATGTTCGGATCGATCAGCGAGTGGTTCTTCAAATGGCTGGGCGGGATTCAGCCCGATCCGGACGCCGTCGGTTTCGATCGCATCGTCATCCGGCCCCAGCTGGTCGATGGCCTCCAGTGGGTGCGAAGTTCGTACCGGTCGGTCCGCGGCGAGATCGTCTCGAACTGGTCCCGCACCGAGGATGCGGTCGAGTGGCAGATCACGGTTCCCGTCAACGCGTCAGCCACGATCTTCCTGCCGGCCAACAGCCTCGATCAGATCGAAGAAGGGCGAACGGCCCTCGTGCCGGCCCGTCGGGCTGACGGCGTCCGGGATGCGCGGCTCGACGGGCGCCATGCCGTGTTCACGGTCGGCTCGGGGGCCTACCGCTTCGTGGCGCGCCAGCGAAACAAGTAGGCGCCGGGGCTGGCGACCCGATCCGGCTTGGCACCGCACGCCATCTCTGTCAGGATAGCGCGGTCCGCCCTACCCCGACTTCACGAGGAGACCCATGCGAACTCGTCGCACGCGCATTGCCACGCTCGCCACCCTGTCCGCCCTGGCCGTGCTGGTCGCCGGCCTGCATGCCCAGCGGCCGGCTGTCGATGGGCCGATGGTGGCGAAGATCCGCGAAGAGGGCCTGCAGCGATCGCGGGTCCTGGATCTCGAGGGCTACATGACCGACGTCCTCGGCGCGCGGCTCACGCTCTCCGAAGACATGAAGCGGGCACAGACGTGGGCGCTGGCCGAGATGCGCCGCATCGGCCTCACGAACGTGACGGCCGAGCCCTATATGGACTACGGGGTCGCCTGGGACAACGAGTACATGTCGCTGCACATGCTCGAGCCCGACTACACGCCGATGGTCGCGTATCCCCTCGCCCACACGCCGGGCACCAACGGCCGGCAGGTGGCGCCCGCCCTGGTGGCCGAGATCCAGTCGAAGGCGGACATCACGGCGCTGTCGGGCACACTGAAGGGCGCCGTCGTCCTGATCTCGCCTCCCGTCACTATTGATGTGGCGCCGCTCGTCAACGGCGTGCCCCGCCGCACCGAAGAGGAACTCCGGAAACTGGAACAGGTCGTGATCGCGCCCGCGCGCCCGCCGGCCCCAAGGGCCGTGCCCAACCCGAACGCCGTCACGCCGGCCGAGCGGATGGCATTCCTGAAGGCCGAAGGCGTCGTCGCCGTGCTGCAGTGCGAAAGCGGATGGCTGGGCGCGGTTCGCGGGTTCGCGCGGCCCGGCGCGAACGCCGACAAGTGGTCGCGCGAAGCGACGCTGGCGTCGCCGCCGATCGTCGCGGTGACACCAGAGCACTACAATCGCCTCTATCGGATCCTGAAGCGCGGGGTGCCCGCCAGGGTGGAGATCGAGGTGCGCAATCGGATTGGCGATCGCGTCGAGAAGGCCGTCAATCTGGTCGGCGAGATCCCCGGCACCGACCTGAAAGACGAGGTCGTCATGATCGGCGCCCACTTCGACACCTGGCATGCCAGCCCGAACGCCAGCGACAACACGTCTGGAGTGGCGGTGGTCCTGGAGGCGGCGCGGATACTCAGCGCCGTCGGGGCGAAGCCGCGGCGGACGATTCGCATTGCCCTCTGGAGCGGCGAAGAACAGGGCCTTCACGGCTCGCGGGAGTACGTCAACGCGCACTTCGGCAATCCGAACGACGAAAAGGTCGGGGTCAAGCCCGGGTACGGAAAGCTCTCGGCCTACTTCAACCAGGATTACGGCGCCGGACAGTACCGCGGCATCTACTTGCAGGGCAACGAGCACGCCCGCCCGCTGCTCGCGGCCTGGATGGCCCCGTTTGCCGACTTCGGCATGACCGTCGTCTCGAATCAGTCGGTCGGCAGCACCGATCACGTGCCGTTCGACAACGCCGGCCTGCCGGGTTTCCAGTTCCTGCAGGATCGGATCCCCGGAACCGGCGGCCATACGAACCTCGACTTCCTCGACACCATCCAGGCGGAGGACCTGATGAAGAACGCCGTCGTCATGGCCTCGTACGCCTGGCACGCGGCCGTCAACGAGACCCTGGTGCCGCGCAAGAAGGGGAAGTAGGTCACGTCCGCCCTCCCGGCGTCTGCCCGGAAGGAAGAGCGGGAGGCCGTTGAGATGACTAGGTGCCTTCGCCTCGCGTCCCGCGTCGCCATCATCGTCCTGCTCTGCGCCGCCGGCGCCGCAGCCCAGCAGGTGGACTGGTCGAAGAAGACCCTGCAGTCGGAACGGAGCCGGACGTACGACGCGATCCACTACCGCATTGCCATCCGACTGGATCTCGATCAGAAGTCGTTCGCCGGCGAGGCTACCGTCACGCTGTCGGCGCTCGCTGATGGCCTCGAGACGGTGGTGCTCGATGCCGAGGAGTTCACGGTCACCCGTGTGGTGAGCGAGTGGGGCGAGCCGCTCGCATTCTCGCAGACGGAGAAGGAGCTCGCGGTGCGCATGGGGCGTCCGCTCGCGCGCGGCGAGACCCGGTCGTTCACCTGCACGTACCACGGCCGGGACCCGAAAGCCGGGCTGCGTTTCGTTGCGGCAACCGCCGACAACCCGAAGCTCGTGTTCTCGGATTCGTGGCCGGACCGGGTCCACCACTGGTTCCCGTGCTTCGACTACCCGAACGACAAGGTGACCAGCGAGATTCTCGCGACCGTCGCTTCCAACTTGAAGGTGGGCGCCAACGGCCGTCTGGTGTCGGTCTCCGAAGACCGGGCCGCGGGCACGGTCACCTATCACTGGTCGCAGGATCTGCCCCACTCCACGTACCTCATCTTCCTCGCGGCGGCCCCGTACGTGGTCGTGCGCGATTCGTACGGCACGCTGCCAGTGGACTATTGGGTGTATCCGCAGGACACGGCGAAGGTCGCCCCGACCTACGGCAAGACGCCGAAGATGGTCGAGTTCTTCAACCGGACGTTCGGGTACGACTACCCGTGGCAGAAGTACGACCAGATCTCGGTGCCGTCGGGCGGAGGCGCGGAGAGCACGTCGGCCACGGCCATGACGCACCGGATCATGGTGGACGAGAAGAACGAGCCCGAGTTCTCGGCGATCGGCATCGTGTCGCACGAGCTCGCCCATCAGTGGTGGGGCGACCTGATCACCCTGAGGAGCTGGGCGCACACGTGGCTGAACGAGAGCTTTGCCACGTACTCCGACTATCTCTATGTCCGCCACGACAAGGGCGATGACGAAGGCGCCCTGAACCTCCAGGGCAAGTTGAACGCGTACCTCCGCGAGGCGAAGACACGCTACATCCGCCCGATCGTGTCCGACCGCTACGACCAGCCCGGCGACATGTTCGACTCCCACACGTATCCGAAGGGCGCGCTCGTTCTCCACATGCTGCGCCAGCAACTCGGAGACGCCGCGTTCTTCGACACGCTGAAGCACTTCCTGCATCGCTACGCGTTCGAACCGGTGGACACCAACGACTTCATCCGGTCGGTGAAGACCGTGACCGGCCAGAACCTCGACTGGTTCTTCGACCAGTGGCTGTTCACACCTGGCCATCCGGTCTTCGACGTTCGCAGCGACTGGGACCCGGCGCGCAAGGTTGTCGTAATGAAGGTTTCCCAGGTGCAGGATGTCGCCCGTGGTGTCCCCGTATTCCGTGTTCCCGTCTCGGTGGCCATCGTCAGTGCCGGTGGGCGTTCAATCAGCCGCGTGTGGGTCAACGCGCGGGAGGAGACGTTCGAGTTCCCGTCCGACACCCGGCCCCTGCTCGTCCGGTTCGATTCGGACAACGCGCTCCTCAAGGAGGCGACCTTCCAGAAGCAGCGGGAGGAGTTGGTGTACCAGTTGAGCCACGACGACGTGCTCGGACGGATGAGTGCGGCGGCGGAACTCGTGCAGATCAAGGGAGATCCGATCGCACTGGCGGCCCTGGCCGCCAGCGCCGGGAGCGATGCGTTCTGGGCGGTCAGGCGCAGCGCTCTCGAAGCCATCGCGAAGACTGCCGGCGCCGGAAGCTCAGCCGTCATGAAGAAGGCGGCGATCGACCCGCACCCGTCGGTCCGGGCCGCGGCGCTGGTCGCGCTTGGCGACCTGAAGGACCGAAGCCTGCTCGAGTTCTTCAAGGAGCGCTTCGCGAAGGACGGAAGCGACTCGGTAAAAGCCGAATCGCTGCGCGCGATCGGCAAGCTGGGCGATCGCGCCGCCGTGCCGTTCCTCCAACAGTGTGCGGCCGTCCCGTCCTACCGCAACCTGGTTGCGACCGCGGCGACCCGGGCGATTGCCACGCTGGAGGCGAAGTAGTACTCGTATAGAATCCTCTCCGTCAGCCCGACAACCGAGACCTGAGGAGCCCGACATGCGCAACCGCCCGATGCTGTTCACCATCGCGCTCGTCCTGACGCTGGCGCCCGTCGTCGCTCAGCAGCGCACCGCGCAACGGCCCGACGCCCAGCCGCCCGCGCAGGCAACGCCCGCCCGGTCAGACGCGGCCGGTCAACCGCCGGCCCACGAGGTGGCGGCGGGGCTCGACCAGAAGCCCTCGCAGACCGGCCATTCCGTGCGCATCGACGGCCGCGACATCAAGTACACGGCCACGGCTGGCACGCTGCCCATCCGCATCGACGACGGCAAGGTGGCGGCCCGGATGTTCTTTGTGGCCTACACGCGGGACGGCGAGGACGTGAAGTCCCGGCCGGTCTCGTTCCTCTACAACGGGGGGCCGGGCTCGGCGACCGTCTGGCTCCATATGGGGTCGTTCGCTCCGCGGCGGGCCCAGATGGCGGACGACGGGTTCCAGCCGGCGCCGCCCTACCAGCTCGTCGAGAACGAGAACTCGCTCATCGACGTCTCGGACCTGGTCTTCGTCGATGCGATCGACACCGGCTTCAGCCGCGCGGCGGAGGGCGTCAACAACGCGCAGTTCCACGGGCAGGACGGCGACATCCGCGCCTTCGGCGAGTTCATCGCCGAGTACCTGAAGACGTACAGCCGCTGGCCCTCGCCCAAGTTCCTCATCGGCGAGAGCTACGGCACGATCCGGTCCGCGGGGCTCGCACAGGAGATCCAGTCGCGCCACGGCATCGAACTCAACGGGATCGTCCTGGTCTCGTCGCTGCTGACGTACCAGACGCTGTCGCCCGCACCCGACAATGACGTGGCGTATGCCGTCCAGATCGAGACATTCGCCGCGACGGCGTGGTACCACCGGAAGCTCGCGGCTGATCTTCAGCAGAAGACGATCACGCAGGTGGTGGACGAGGCCCGAGCCTTTGCCTTCGGCGAGTACCTGCAGGCGCTCTCGAAAGGACATACGCTCGACGATGCCGCGCGCGCCGCGACGGCGGACAGGCTGGCGCATTACACGGGGCTCCCGGCGAAGTTCATCCTCGGGTCGAACCTCCGGGTCGATTCGGGCCGCTTCCGCAAAGAGCTGCTGCGCGACCGCCGGCTCATGATCGGCCGGCTCGACGGCCGCTTCACCGCGCTGGACCTCGACGCCGCGGGCGAACGCCAGGAATTCGATCCGTCCAACACGGCACTCGCCGGCCCTTACGTCGCGACGTTCCAGGACTACGTGCGCAACGTCTTGAAGTGGGAGTCCGACCTGCACTACCCGACGTCCGGCAACGTCCGCCCCTGGACGTACGTGCAAAACGCCTACATGGACATGACCGACGCGCTGCGACAGACGATGGCGAAGAACCCGTTCCTGCGGGTGTTCGTCGCGTGCGGGTACTACGACATGGCTACGTACGTCGGTGGCGCTGAGTTCAACTTCACGCACCTCGCGTACGACCGCCAGATCACCGACCGCGTGTCGTTCGGGTACTACGAGGCCGGGCACATGATCTACATCCGGCCGTCCGCCCACAAGGCGCTGAAGCAGGATCTCGCCGGCTTCATCCGCGCGGCGGTGGCCGGGCGGAAGTAAGGCGGGGCGGCGGACTCGCCGTGCGGGGAATCAGAGGCCTGGCGCCGCGGCCGTGCCGGTCTTGATCCTGGCCCGCGCCACGGCGTAGCCGATCGAGACGACGCCCAGCCATGCCGCACCGGCCGCCCACGCAATGCCAAGGCCGACGAAAAAGCAATCCACCAACACCAGCACGAGGGCGGCGATCCCGAGGATGGGCAGCCACGGGAAGAACGGCATCCGGACGGGCCCGGGTGCGAGGCCCTGGCGCGACCGCGCCCGCCTGAACGCCAGCAGCGTCACCAGGACGATGATCCACACCAGGATGCCGCCGAAGATCGCAATGCCGAACAGCCACTGGTAGGCCGAGGCCGCGTATTCGACGGCGAGCACCGCGGCCAGCGCGAGTCCAATCATCGACGTGAGGATCGCGTTACGCGGCGTGCCCTGCGTCGACAGGCGGCCGAAGGCGGCGGGCGCAAAACCGCTGCGGGCCAGGGAGAACAGCATCCGTCCCGTGAGATACAGGTTCGTGTTCATCGACGACAACGCCGCGGTGAGCACGACGAAGTTCATCACCCCGGCGGCATACGGCACGCCGAGCGATCGGAACACGGTCACGAACGGGCTCTCGGCCAGGCCCGCCTGCTGCCACGGCACGATCGCCACGACGAGCGCGATCGCGACGATGTAGAACAGGCCGAGCCGGATGACCATGCTGCGCAGCGCGCGCGGCACTTCCCGCTCCGGCTCGAGCGCTTCACCGGCAGTGACGGCGATGATCTCGATCCCGTAGAACGAGAACACGACAACCAGCATCGCCTTCATGACGCCCGCCGTTCCATGCGGCAGGAAGCCGCCCGTCGCCGGGTCGAACAAGTTGCGGAGGCCGACCGCCGGGACGGACGCGAACCCGGTGAAGACGTACGCGACGCCGAACACGACGAAGAGGAGAATGGCCGAGACCTTGATCATCGCGAACCAGTATTCGAACTCACCGAACAGCCGGACCGCGGTGAGGTTCACGAGGATGAGGGCGGTCGAGTACAGCGCGACCCAGATCCACAGCGACACGCCTGGAAACCAGAACTGGGTGTAGATGCCGGCGGCGGTCACCTCGCCGCCCACGGCCACGACCTGCGCAAACCAGTACGTATACCGGACGACGAACCCGGCCCAGGGATTGAGGTAGGTCTCGGCGTAGACTCCGAAGGATCCCGCGGTGGGATGCACGACCGCCATCTCGGCCAGCGCGTACATCATGATCAGGCAGAGCCCGACGCCGATCAGGTACGAAACGATGACGCCCGGCCCCGCCTGCCCGACGGCCATGCCGCTGCCAAGAAACAGCCCGGTGCCGATCGCACCGCCCATGGCGATCATCGTCATGTGGCGCCGGGTGAGTTGCCGGCGCAGGCCCCGCTCCCGCTCGACGAGTCGGTCTCCCGTTGATGTCATTCGGCGTGGAGGCGGTAATACTCGCCGAGCATCCGGGGGAGATCGACGACGGAGCCCCGCGTCGGGCCTTCGGCGAGCGGTTCGTGGAGAAACCGTTCGGGCAACGTGTCGTCGGCCTTCGTCACGCCGAAGCGCCGGTTCAATTCCAGGTCGCGCTTGACGGCGTCGCCGAAGTGGACTGCCAGTCTGTCGGCCGTGTACCGCACGCCGGTGGCTGCGCCAATCAGCGCGGCGGCACTGTCGAGGTTGATGACGTCCATGCACAGGCCGACGTTCTTGCACATCGTGAGCGAGTCGGTCAGCAGGGCGATTTTCTCCGAATAGGTGACCAGGGCGGCCTTGCCCTCCTCGGCCAGGCGGTCGGCCGCCTTCTCGGTGCCGAACCGCTGCCGCGCCACCTCCCACCGCTCGGTCAACTCGAAGTACGGCTCGGCCCGCAGGTGGTCCGCGCCGCGCGACGCCACCGCGTACGTCAGCCCGTACGCCTTGATGCCGCGCGGATCGCCGCAGATGATGTCCATGCCCTTGACCTGCATCACCAGCTTCTGCGCCGCCGCCGAAAAGCGCCGGGAGAATCGCGTGGCGCCCTCGGCCAGCGCGTCGCCGATGCCCTGGCGGTGGGCGATGAGGTCCACGAGCCGGCGCACGGTCTCACAATCGCCCCAGGAAACCCGCAACCCATCGACGTCCTCGGGCGTCACCAGCCCCTTCTCCTGGCACTCCATGAGCCAGCCGACGATCTCGCACACCGCCAGCGAGTCCATCCCGTACTGGTTCAACGTCCGATTCATCTCCAGCGCAAACGGCAGGTTGCGGCTGCCGATGCGTGACGTGAAGCCGCAGAGCGTTTCGAATTCCGGCCCCTCCGCCTCGATCCCGTCGCACACGTAGTACCGGGAACAGTGGACGTGACAGTTGTAGCAGCTCTTGTTCTTGACCTTGTACGTGGACGCCAGTTGTTCGCCCGAGACGTCTTCGACGTAAGGGCAGAGCCCCTCCTGGAAGTGCCGCGTCGGCAGGATCCCGATCCGGTTGAGATCCCGCATCAGCATCGTCGTGCCGAGACGACGGCGCTTCTCGTATTCGGGATGATCGAGGATGGCGCGGTGGACCTTGCGCACCCCGTCGAGGAACTGCAGCGGGTCGTGGAGGCGGACCGGGCGCCCGCCCCGCACCGCGATGGCCTTGAGGTTCTTCGACCCCATCACCGCACCCATCCCTGCGCGGCCGTTGACGCGGTTACCGCTCGACACGAGTGCGGCAAACCGCACGCGGTTCTCGCCGGCGATGCCAATGGCTGCCACCTGGATGTCCCAGTCGCCATGCGCCTCGCGGATCGCGGCGGTCGTATCGATCACGTTGCGGCCGGCCAGTTCAGGACACGGAACGAACGTCACGCCGTCTTCGGTCACGAGGAGATAGACGAGCGCGTCGGCACACCCGGTGATGACGATCTGATCGAAGCCCGTCAGCTTCATCTCGGGGCCAAAATGGCCGCCGGCAGCCGAGTCACCGAGAATGCCGGTCAGCGGCGAGCGCGCGGTGACGGTGTAGTAGGCAGACGCCGGCAGGAGCGTGCCGGTGAGCGGGCCGACGCCGAAGATGAGGACGTTGCCCGGACCCATCGGATCGCTGGCGGTGTCGAGATCCTCGGCGAGGCGTTTCGTGTTGGCGGCGCGCCCGCCGACGACGTCCTTGATCCATCGAGGGTCGAGCGGCTCGATCTCGAAGCGGCGTGACGTCACGTCCACGCGGAGCACGCGGCCGCCGTAACCGTACATGCGGTCAGTCACGGGCCACCTGCCAGCCATCGCGCACCGCGCGTCCCAGCGCGTGCACGTAGACCGCCCGCTTATGGCTGGGCGCCAACCGCTCGCTGCCCGGCTTGAAGGCTGCGAGTTCCACCGTCCCGGCCGCACCGGACGCAAAACTGATCGCGCCTTGCGTGCACGCCGGCACGCACCGGGGGTCACCGCCGCACAAGTCACAGACGTACGCGATGCCGTCCACCGGCTCGATGGCGCCAATCGGGCAGGACCGGGTGCACGCGCCGCACTCCGAGCACAGCGTGGGCGACACAACAACCTGGCCGAGCGGCCCAAGCACGAGCGCATTCTCGGGGCACGCCACGCAGTAGCGCTCCGCGCACTGCTGGCACACCACCGGCGCGTCCACCCCGACTTCGTAGAGGTTGACGACGCGGATGCGGGAGAGGAGACGGCCGCCGCTGCCCGTGTGGTGAAACGCGCACGCGGCTTCGCAGCATCGGCAACCGGTGCACTTGCTGGCGTCAATCCGAATCATCAGCCAGCCTCTCGAGCCTGAACACGACCTGGCCCTTGGGATCGGGACACGTGAAATGGCGGACCGCGTGCACCCAGTGGCTTGGCGAAAGCTGGTCCTGCACGCCCAGGATGGGGAACACCGGCATCATGCTCTGCAGCGCCCACATGCAGACGAACTTGCCGTCGGGAACCGACAGTCTCGACCCGTCGAGATAGAAGCAGTCCCCTACCATCACCGGCAGGTTGCAGCAGCCGCCGACACGTTCGACCGAGACCTTGATCCTGCCCATCTACTCTCCTGCGTTGGCAACGAAACACGTATCATACCGTGCCGGCGTTTCGTCTCGTCTCGCCGTTTGCGATAAATTCCCGGCATCGCGCCCCTGTCGGATCCGTAGCCGAGACTGGAAGGGTATTCACCATCATGCGCTCTGGAATTCACCGCCACGTGATCGCCGCGGCCTCGGCCCTCGTCTTGGTCGCCGGGTACGCCGGCGCGCAGACGAAACCGGCCGACCCCGGGCTGCTCTCCCTGGACCGGATCTTCGCGTCGCGGGATTTCGCGGCGGAGCGCTTCGGGCCGGCGCGCTGGATGGCGGACGGCGAGTCGTACACGACCCTGGAACCGGCCGCCGGCGGCGGCCCTGGCCGCGACCTCGTTCTCTATCGCGCCGAGAGCGGCAACCGCGAGATCCTCGTCGCGGCAACCACGCTCGTGCCACCCGGAGCCACGGCGCCAATCGCCATCGAGGATTACAACTGGTCGCCGGACGGGAAGGTCCTGATCGTCATGACCAACTCCCGCCGGGTCTGGCGGCAGAATACCCGCGGCGATTACTGGACGTACGATCTGGCCTCGGGCCGGCTCCGCAAGCTCGGTCCGGGTTTCGAGCCCTCGACGCTCATGTTCGCCAAGCTGTCGCCGGACGGCCGCCTGGCCGCCTACGTCGTCAAGAGCAACATCTACGTCGAGAATCTGGCCGACGGCGCGGTCCGGGCGCTGACGACGGACGGCACGGAGGACGTCATCAACGGGACGTCCGACTGGGTGAACGAAGAGGAGTTCGGGATCCGCGACGGCTTCCGCTGGAGCCCCGACAGCCGCCTGATCGCCTTCTGGCAGTTCGACACGCACGGCGTGCCCGTGTTCACCATGATCAACAACACGGACGATCTCTATCCGCGCACGATCTCCTTCAAGCACCCCAAGGCCGGCCAGCCGAACTCGGCCGTCCGCGTGGGCGTCGTACCGGCGGCCGGCGGGCCGATCGTCTGGATGAAGACCCAGGGCGACCCGCACGACATCTACATTCCGCTGATCGACTGGGCGGGCAACGCCACGGAAGTTGTCTTTCAGCAGCTCAACCGGTTGCAGAACACCAACCAGGTCCAACTCGGCAGCGCCGCGACGGGCGCGGTCCGAACCATGTTCGTGGACAAGGACGAGGCCTGGCTCGACGACATGACTCGCTACGTCTGGCTGGCCGGGGGCAAGGGCCTGTTCTGGCTCAGCGAGCGCGACGGCTGGCGGCACGCGTACTATGTCTCGCGCGACGGCAAGGCGGTCCGGCTGATGACGCCGGGCGACTACGACGTCATGAGCGTCGACGCGATCGACGAGAAGGCCGGCCTGCTCTACGTCACCGCTTCGCCCGACAACGCGACCACGCGCTTCGAGTACCGCGTCCGCATGGACGGTACCGGAAAGCCCGAGCGCGTCGGCCCCGCGGGGCAGACGGGCGTACATCGCTACGACGTCTCACCCACGGCCCGCTGGGCGTTTCACACCTTCTCCACGCTGGACACCCCGCCCCAGACCGAGCTTGTCCGCCTGCCGGGCGGCGAGACCGTCCGCCCCCTGGCGTCCAACGCTGTCCTGCGGGCGAAGGTCGAAGCCCTCACTCGGAAACGGGTCGAGTACACGAAGCTCGATATCGGCGGCGGGACCCAGGTCGATTCCTGGCGCATCCTGCCGCCCAACTTCGATCCGAAGAAGAAGTACCCGCTGTTCGTCTACGTCTACGGCGAGCCCGCGGGCCAGACGGTCCAGGACAGCTGGGGCGGCAACACGTATCTCTGGCACCTGATGCTGGCGCAGCAGGGCTATGTCGTCGCCAGCTTCGACAACCGCGGCACGCCCGCGCCCCGCGGACGGGCGTGGCGCAAGAGCGTCTACCGCCAGATCGGCATTCTCGCGTCAGCCGATCAGGCGGCAGCGGCCAGGGCCGCCATCGCCGCCTGGCCGTTCGTCGACGCCGACCGGGTTGGAAGTTGGGGCTGGAGCGGGGGCGGACAGATGACGCTCAACGCGATCTTCCGCTATCCCGATCTGTACAAGACGGCCATGGCGGTCGCGTTCGTTTCCGATCAGCGCCTCTACGACTCCATCTATCAGGAGCGGTTCATGGGCCTGCCCCAGGCCAACCCGGAGGGGTACAGGAACGGCTCGCCCATCACCTTCGCCAAGAACCTGAAGGGCAACCTGCTGATCGTCCATGGGACCGGCGACGACAACGTCCACTACCAGAGCTTCGAGATGCTGGTGAACGAACTCATCGCCAACGGGAAGGCGTTCACGATGATGTCCTACCCCAACCGGTCCCACGGGATTTCGGAGGGGCGGGGCACGACGATGCACCTCTATACGCTATTGACGACGTATCTGAATACCCACATGCCGCCGGGAGGGCGGTAGGCGGTCATCTGCGCCAGGGGATTACGAGGCCGGTCGTGGCTTTGTACCGCTGGTACGCCGGGTCACTGCCCCACTTCGCCTCGGCGCTGGCTTCCAACTGCGGCACGCCTGTCAGGAACAGGATGACGCCCGTGATCGCGAGCGGCCCGGTGAGCCCGATCCACCAGTTCGCGCCGGCCAGGTCACCGGACACAAACAGGAACACGCCCCACCAGCAGAGCAGTTCGCCGAAGTAGTTCGGGTGGCGACTGACACTCCAGAGCCCCGTGCTGGTCCACCTGGCGTCGCGCGTGCGCTTGTGCGCGAACTTCTGCGCGTCGGCCACGGTCTCGATGACGAGGCCGGCCGCCCAGACCAGCACCCCGGCCGCACTGAAGAGCGACCACGGGCCGGGCGCGGAGAACCACAGCGTGACGGGCAGCATGATCAGCCACACCGCGAGGCCTTGAAAGAGCCAGAACTTGAAGAACGGCCAGAAGTGTTCGCGGATGCCGTCGAAGCGCGCGTCGCGCCTCATGTGCAGGATGCGAACGAACAGGTACCCCGCGAGCCGCGCGCCCCAGGCGATGACCATGCCGGCCAGGATGAGCGCCGGCAGACCGAACGGCGGAGTGCTGCGCAGCCACAGCGTGACCGCGACCGTCACGAAGGTCAGGCTGTAGGACAGGTCCGTCACCTTGTCGGTCTTGAAGCTGGCCGCAAAGGCAAAGAAGACCGCCTGAATGGCGAGGCAGATGACGAGGCTCAGGGTAAGGAGAGAATCCATGCCAGAAGTCCGATGTAGACGGCCAGGTACAGCCGAAACCGCCGCGCCATCAGCCGTTCTTCGGGCGTGATGAAGTAGCGATTCGTGAACAGCGCCATGGTGTCATGACCGAACCACGGCAGCACGTTGATCTTCCAGGACGACATCCGGTAGACGGTGGACCGCCACCGGTACCGCAGTTTCCAGAGCGGAATGCCGTAAAGGACGAGCACAACAAGGAGTGAGGTCTTGAGCACTGTTCATATAGACGCAGCCCGAAGCACAGGAGTCCCCGTTTCTTGCGTCGATCGATACGGCGGTCGAACAGCCGTCAACCCGGATCATCAGTCGCGGGTTCGAACCTCCGGCCGGGAACGGTGGCGTTCCCGCTCGCCAGGTCCTTCTGGTTCGCCACGCCGCCGGCCGCGGCTACTTGCCAGGTCCCACGCGCTGCGTGACCCGGCCCTTCGCGTCCAGAAACTCGATGCTGGCCTGGCCATCGGCGCCGACTTTCATCTCGAGCCGGGCCCTGGCGGCAACTCGCTCCCGGCAGGTGGTCCCCCCAGCACGCACGACTCGCACCTGGGCTCCTCACCGACCGCGAGCGCCACCCGGAGTGTGTCAGAATCGCACTTGCCATAGTGTCATATTGCCACTATGATGTGTTGCATCATGACACGCTATCTTCCCCGCGAGATCGCGCCGCGTCTCGAGCGCGCCCTGGGGCAGCTTCCGGTGATCGTGGTGTCCGGTCTGCGGCAGTCCGGCAAGAGCACGCTGCTCCAGAACGAACCGGCGCTGGCGCGGGGGCATGCGTATCGCACGCTCGACGACTTCGCGACGTTGGCCGCGGCCCGGTCGAACCCGGAGTCCCTGCTGGAAGGCCCGACGATTCTGGACGAAGTGCAGCGGTGTCCGGAACTGCTCCTGGCGTTGAAGGCGCGTGTCGACGCCGATGGCCGGCCCGGACAGTTCATCCTGTCTGGATCGGCGAATCTCGCCCTGCTGGGCCACGTTTCCGAGACCCTGGCTGGGCGAGCCGGCTACTTCACGCTCCACCCGATGAGCCGGCGCGAGTTGCTGGAAGCCACGGGCCGGGCGCCGTTCCTGGTGGGATTTCTGGAACACCCCGCCCTGCCGGTCGGGCGAGCCGGCCCTGTGTCCGACCGGGAAGTGCTGACCGGTGGTCTCCCGCCGGCCTGCCTTGGCCGTCCGGCCAACGTCGGGGAGTGGTTCCGCGCGTACGTGCAAACCTACGTCGAGCGGGACGTGCGCCAGTTGTCCCAGATCACCGATCTGGTGGCGTTCCGCACGATGGCACAGTTGGCGGCCCTGCGAACCGCGCACGTGCTGGTGGTGAGCAACCTGGCTCGCGATGCCAAGCTCAATGCCGTGACGGCAGGACGCTACTTGGACCTGCTGGAAGCATCGTTCCTGGTGCGCCGCCTGCCGCCGTATTTGAAGAACCGCAGTTCGCGCCTGGTCAAGTCGCCCAAGATCCACTTCACGGACAGCGGGCTCGCAGCGCACCTGGCGGGCATCTCATCGCTCGAACCCGGACGTGATGACCTGTTTCGAGGGGCACTGTACGAGACGTACGTGGCGCAGAATCTCGCTGCCGCGCTGGAGGCGCACATGCCTGACGCGCAACTGGCCTTCTGGCACGAACAGGGCCGCCACGAAGTGGACTTCGTGATCGAGGCTGGCCGGCGCGTGTTTGCGATCGAGGTGAAGGCGGCCACCCGATGGAGCGAGGACCATCTGTCGGGTTTGCGCGCGTTTCTGGCCCGGACCCCGAACTGCGCGGCCGCCGTGCTGGCCTACAACGGCAGGGTGGCCGCGAAACTCGACGACCGGCTCTGGGTGATCCCGATGGGGCACCTGCTTCAATGAGTCGCACGTCTCAACCCGCGGGCGTTCGCGGCTTGAGGCGTCCCGTATCAGTGCTTCGCCGGCTCCTTCGCCGGCTCGGGCTTCGCGTCCTTCTTCAAGTAGGGCACGCCCTCGCTTAGCCACTTCGGCGCCGGCGCGCCCTTCAGGTAGTGGTCCATGAACTCCATGAACCGCACCGTCAGGTCCTTCTGGTTCGCCACGCCGCCCAGGTGGTGCCCCTCGCCCGGGTACGCCAGCAGCACAGCCTTCTTCCCGTTGTAGCGGAGCGCGTTATAGAACGCCAGGCCGTTGATGAAGCCAACCGTCGGGTCGGAGGTGCCGTGCATGATCAGGAACGGCGCGACCGCTTTCGGCGCCCACGTGAGCGCCGACTCGTTACGATACCGGTCGGGCTGGTCCCACGGGGAGAAGCCCCAGCGCCCCTGGTCGTACAGGTAGTACTGAAACGCCGTGTCGCCACTGCCGCTCTGGACCGAATACGACCAGCCCCAGTTCATGTTGAAGTCGTTGGCGAGATCGACCACGCCCGCGCCCATGCCGACGGCCGCAAACATCTTCGACATCGTCCCAACGTAGGCCGCACCCTCACCGCCGTAACTGTGACCCGTGACGCCGATCCGCTTCGGGTCCGCATAGCCCATCTCGATCACCTTGCGCGTGGCGGCCTCGACGCATTCCAGCATGTCGCTGTGCGACGAGCCGGTGCGGAAGTGGACGTCCGGCATCATCGTCAGATAGCCGTCGCTGACCGCCTGCGTGGGCATCCGGCCCATGCTGACCATGTACACCGGCGGGGTGTAAACGTGCATGTTCTGCGAGTTCTTCTCGTAGAACGTGACGATCATCGGCCGCTTCTCGCCCGGCTTGTAGTCGTCGGGCACCGCCAGGATGCCCTGCAACCGCACGCCGTCCCTGTTCTTGAAGTCGAACAGCAGGCGGTGCCCCCACAGGAACTCCTTCTGCTGCGGATTGGCGTCGGTGATCTTCTTCGAATCGGCAAAGCCCGGACCGGACACGCGCAAGTCCGGGAACTCGACGAAGGTCTGCCGCGTGAGCAGGAACCGGTCGGCCTTGAGCGCTTTGACCGGCGTGCTGAACGACGCGTCCTCGTAGACGAGTTCCTTCACCTGCCCGCCAGCCAGTTCGTAGAAGCCGGCCTTCTTCGTCCACCGGCCGTAGGCCGACAAAGTGACTGGCTTAGTGAGATCAAACGTCCCGCGGGGACCAACGGCGCGCGGCACGCTCGGGTCCACCTGCTCGGTTCGGACGAGGCGGAAACGCACCTCGTTCTTGGTGCCGAGGCCTCCAGTCACATTCGTGGCCGCCGATCCGTCGAGCGGGAGCAGCCACAGGTCGCACAAGTGGTTGACGATGACCGCCTTGCCATCGCTGCTGTACCCGGCGATGCCAAATGACGGTTTGGTGCCAGGGTGATCGTCTTCGGTGTCGATGAAGCTCACCGGCGGCTTCGCGGTGGCCAGCGCGAGGCCGAGCGTCTGCGTCGTGTTGGTCCCGAGGCTGTACGCCCGGAACGTCGAGTCCTTCCAGAACAGGAAGTGCGTGCCGTGCGGCGAGATGCCGAAGACGTGGCGGCCGGTCAGCTGTCGCTTGGCGATCAAGGTCCGTTCGCCGGTGGCGGTGTTCACGCGGTAGAAGTCGGCGGCCGGCAGATTCTTCTCGTCGGCCAGGTAGGCGCGCATATCGCGCCCGACCGCCCACTTGCCATCCGGCGCGATCTCCAGGTCTCTCATCGTGTCGTCGGTGAGCCTGACGAACTTCTTCGCCGTCACATCGAACGCCTGCCGGAAGGTGAAGTTCCGATCCTGGTTCGCTCGGATCATCTGCAGGGACTGCACGCGGTCGTCAGAGGTGTTCCACACGTCCACGTCCGGCGCTTCGTCGGTCGTCCGGCGCGTGGCGTCGGGCGTGGGGACCTGCTCCTTGATCCCGAAGAAGACGCGCGTGTTGTCTTCGCTCCATGCGAGAGTCGCGCGGTCGCTGACGACCCAGTCCTTGGGGAAGCCGTCGATCTTGGCGGGCTGAAGCACGGCCGGCGCCGGCACTGACGCGCCATCCTTCAACGCCGCCGCCACGTCCGGGAACGCCACCAGCACGTTGTCGCGCTCGCGCATCTTCTCGACGTCGATCCCCTTGAGCACGGCGATCGCGTGACCGTCCTCGTTCCACGCGAGCCGGTTGTAGCTCTTCGCGTCGCCGTCGAGCGTGGTCGTCCGCCCGGTGCGCGTGTCGAAAACGAAGAGGCCGTTGACGTCTTTCACAGCGGCGTCCACCGTGTAGGCGAGCAGCTCGCCCGTGCGATTGAACGCGATATCGGCCACGCTTCCCAGCAATTGGAAGCGGCCCGTCCGAAGGTCGAGCAGGATGGCATCGACGCCGCGCGGTCCTGCCGGAGCGCCGGCGGCTGCGGCGGCCTGCCCCGCCACGGCCGGCGGCTGCCCGCCCGGCGCGCCCCCGCCGCCGCGCCCGCCCGCGACCGGCGCGGCCTCGCCGCCACGTCGGCGGAGGAACACGTGTGTGGACGTCGCCGAGAAGGCAAACGTCCCGATGTCCTGCCACGATCGCACCTCGCCGGTCGCCAGGTTGCGCAACTCGACGCGCCGTGGGGGAATGGCCGGCGCCGCGTTCCCCCTGCCCTGCCCTGAGCTTGTCGAAGGGCCGCTCTGACCTGGCTGCGATCCGCCCTGTCCGGGCGGCGCGGTCTGGGGCTGACCTGCGCCGGCTGGTGCCGCGCCTCCGGAACCCCCGCGACCGGCGCGGCCTCGCTGGGCGGCGCCCGGGTCCACCTGGTAGGCCATCCACCTGGAATCGGGCGAAAACGTGGCGTTGGTGGCGTCAGTCACCGTCACGTCCACGCTGGTCTCGAGATTCAGCAGGTGCAGGACCGGCTTGGCCTCGGCCGGGACGACGTTGGTCGTCTGCAGCGTATACGCAACCCACTTCCCGTCCCCCGAGATCACCGGGCGCTCGATGCTGCGCCATTTCGAGTAGTCATCGATCGTCAGCGCCTTCTTCGCCGGGGCTTGGGCCCCGGGCAGCGCGTAGGCGGCAACCAGCGCGCCGGCCAGCAGGACGACGAAGATGGTGAGGCGGCGGGGCGAGGGCCGACGTGTCGCAGCGGTCATGTTCATATGGGTTCCTTCAAGGGCCGTCCGGCGCGCCGCCGACCCGGCGTCAAGGGTCGGGGTGCATTCTACAGCGAGGAGCCCGGATCGTTGAGGGAATCACGGTGACGATCTCGCTTGAACCACCGTGCGAGGCTACGTACACTGCCGGGGCTGGCACCGTGTCGACCCCCGGGAGACGTACCGATGAAGCATGCCCGTTTGTTCGCCCGATTCATGATGGCCTGCGCCGCAACAGCCGGTCTGGCCTCGCCAGCAGCGGCCCAGCCGCCGGTAGCACCACCCGCGAACACGCCCTCGCCCCAGGCCGGGCGAGGCGCGGCACGGCCGACCGTGCTGTCACCCGAGGTTCTGCCGGACGCCCGGGTAGTGTTTCGCATCTACGCGCCGCGCGCCGACAGCGTGACGCTGAACGCGAGCGACATTCCGGCGCCTCCCGCCGGTGAGGCCGCACCGGCAGCGGTTCCCCAGCCGGCTGCCAATCCAACGCCTGCTGCGCCGCCGGCACCACGCGGTCCCGTCTTCGTCAAGAACGACAACGGCGTCTGGGAGGCCACGGTCGGACCGGTCGTCCCCGGGGCGTTTCGCTACGTCTTCCAGGTGGACGGCGTGCGGACACTGGACCCCGTGAACACGCGATTGAGCGAGTCGAACACGGCCAACTGGAGCCTGTTCGACATGCCGGGCCTCGAATTCCAGGACGTGAAAGACGTCCCGCACGGCGCCATCGCGTCGGTCTACTACTACTCATCGGTTCTGAAGACCACGCGCCGGATGCACGTGTATACGCCGCCCGGATACGAGTCGGGCCAGGCGAAGTACCCCGTCTTCTACCTGCTGCACGGGTCCGGTGACTGCGACGAAGCCTGGACGTCGATCGGCCGCGCGGGCTTCATCATCGACAACCTCATCGCCTCGAAGCAGGTACCGCCGATGGTCATCGTCATGCCCGCCGGCCACCAGCCGGCGCCACCCTCTGGCAGTGCGCCTGCGCCCACTGCGACGGCGGCCCCGGCTCCCGTCCCGGCGATCAACGGCTTTACGAGGGAATTCGTCGACGACGTGATGCCCTACGTCGGAGGCCATTATCGACTGCTGCCGGGCCGGACGAACGCGGCGATCGCGGGCCTCTCGATGGGCGGAAGCCAGACGCTCGACATCGCGTTCCGGCATCTCGATCGGTTTGCCTATATCGGCGTGTTCAGTTCAGGGGCCACGCTGGGCGGGGGACGCGGCGCGGCCGCCGGCACGACGCCGCCGCCCGACTGGGAGACGGTCCACAAGGCGAATCTGGACGCCGCGAGCCTCAAGAAGGACACGAAGCTGATCTGGCTGAGCACGGGCGTGGACGATCGGTTGATCGCCAGCACCAAGGCCACCGTTGAACTGCTGCAGAAGCACGGTTTCAAGCCCGTGTTCCAGGAGAGCCCCGGGGCGCACACGTGGCTCAACTGGCGCAACTACCTGCGGGAGTTTTCGGTGCAACTCTTCAAGTAGTCGCGTCAGCGTTTCGCGATCGGGCTGACCTTGATCGTCCAGGCGTATTTCGACGGCGTTGTCTTGCGGACCGCTTCCGGAATCGTCACGACGAAACCGTCGCCGTCTGCAGTCCAGTCAAGTGCGGGGTTGTTCCCGCCTACGAGCGTCACCTCCGCACCAGCTGCCGGACGGTGCGTCGTCACACGAATCGTCGCGGGCAGCGTCTCCTCCGCCGCGTCCGCCAGGTAGATGAAGTAGACCGAGCCGTCCTTCTGCGCCGTCATCCGCACCTTGCCGTCGGCGTACGGCGCGATCGCGCGGGAGTTGTAAATGGCCTCACCGTTCACCTTGAGCCATGCGCCCATAGCCTTCAGCAGATCGTAGGCCCCCTGCTGCCATGTCCCATCGGGCCCGGGCGCCACGTTGAGCAGCAGATTGCCGCCCTTGGCCACGATGTTCACCAGCAGGTGCACACCGTCGCGACCGCTCATGTACTTTGCGTTCGGCGTGAACGACCACCCGCCGCCCGAGATGATGCACGACTCCCAGGGATACGGCAGCGCCTTCTCGGGCACGCGATTCTCAGGCGTCAGGTAGTTCTGGTTCTTCCCGTAGACCGCGCGATCGACGACGATGAGCCCGGGCTGCTTCTGCCGGGCCTTGGCCACCAGGTCGTCCATGTGGATGTCCTGATCGACCACGCGCGCCTTGATGAACCCCGACGCCGACTCCCGCACGTTGCGCGCGTAGTCCTGCTCGATCTCTTCCTTGGCCCGCTTGCGCACCCATCCCCCATCCAGCCACAGGATGTCGACCTTGCCGTAGTCGCTCAGCAGCTCGAGCACCTGGTTGTGGGTGAAGTCGGTATAGGCCTTCCAGCGGTCGGGATACTTGAGCGGGTCGTAATTGACGTTACGGTCCGGCGTGGCGAAGTTCGGCCACCAGTAGTTCTCGTTGTGCCAGTCAGGCTTTGAGAAGTAGGCGCCCACCAGCATCCCCTGCTGCCGGAACGCGTCGAAGATCTCCTTGGTGATGTTGGCGCGCGGATTCGAACTGAACGGACAATCCGGGGCTGTCACCTTGTAATCGGTGTACTTCGAGTCGAACATGCTGAAGCCGTCGTGATGCTTCGTGGTGAAGACGACGTACTTCATGCCCGCGTCGCGGGCGGCTTGCGCCCATTTCTGCGGGTCGAAGCCCACGGGGTTGAACGTCTGCTTCAACCCCTCGTAGCGGCGCTTGTACTCGATGTAGTCGGCCTGGCTCCGCTTGCACCAGCCTTCGTCCTCGGCGCAGATCGACCAGGACTCGACGACGCCCCATTGGCTGTACGGCCCCCAGTGCATGAGCAGGCCGAACTTGATGTCCTGCCAGTGCTCCAGGTTCCTGAGCACGAGCGGATCCGTCTCGCGGACGTAGCGTTCGTCCTCGTGCTGAGCCGGCGCGGGAGCGGCGGAGACGGCGAACAGGATGGCGAAAGCGAGCAGGGCTTTTCTCATGACGGGCGCGATCATAACGCAGGCCGGAGCCCGTCGACGCCGGTCGTTCGCGGGGTAGACTTACCTCCATGCGAAACCTCCTGCTCGTCACCATCGCCGCCGGCTTCCTGCTGCCGGCTCCGGCCGCCGCGCAAACAGCCGACGCCTGGAGCGACTTCCGCTTCCTGCTGGGCAACTGGGTGGGCGTCGGAAAGGGATCGCCTGGCGAAGGCAGCGGCTCCTTCTCGTTCGAACTGACGCTCGATGGCAACGCGCTCATCCGGAAGAGCCATTCCGAGTACCCGGCCACCAAGGACCGGCCCGCGGCGGTCCACGAGGACCTGATGGTCATCTACCGTGAGGGCGGCGCCCCGAAGGCTCTCTATGTCGATAACGAGAAGCACGTCATCCACTACGACGTGACGGTGGCGGCATCGCCGCGCACGGTGACGCTGACCAGTCCCGTCGTGCCGAACGCGCCGCGGTACAGATTCGTCTACACGGTGGTGGACGGAGCGACTGTGAAGGGGCGGTTCGAGGTTGCGCCCCCGGACAAGCCCGAGGCCTTCGCCACGTACGTCGAGGGCGACGCCAAGAAGGTAAAGTAGCCGAACGCAGCGTGCGCGCCTCAGTGCACGTGACTGTCCAGGCCCCGCCAGAACGGTTCCCGGAGCGACGTCTTGATCACTTTGCCGGTCCCGGTACGTGGCAGCTTCTCCACGAACTCGATCTGCCGCGGAATCTTGAATCCCGCCAGGTGGGTCTTGCAGTGCGCCAGCAGTTCGTCGATTCCGGCCTGGGCGCCCGGCTTCAGGACAACGATGGCCACCGGCACTTCGCCCCATTTGTCGTCGGGCGCCGCCACGACCGCACACTCGAACACGGCCGGGTGAGCCACCAGCGCGTTCTCGATCTCCACTGACGAGATGTTCTCGCCGCCGCTGATGATGATGTCCTTGGCGCGATCCTTGATCTGGACGCACCCGGTGTCGTCCATGACGGCCATGTCGCCCGTGTGGAACCAGCCGTCCCGGATGGCCGCCTCCGTGGCACGGGCATCCAGATAGTAGCCGTCCATCACGACATTCGATCGCACCACGATCTCGCCAATCGTCTGCTCGTTGGCGGGCACGTCCTCGCCCTGCAGGTCGACGACGCGCAGGTCGACTCCCGGGATCGCCCATCCCGTCATCGCCTGCCGCTTCCGGCGCAGCTCGTCAGGTTCCGCTGCGGTCAGATGGGCCCGGGGCTGCGCCAGGGTCAGCACCGGGCACGTCTCGCTCAACCCGTAGCCGACGATGGCGCGCACCCCGGTGCCCAGTTGGGTCTCCATCGCGCGGACCAGCGTGGGCGAGGCCGGCGCGCCCCCGCTGATCAGCATGCGCAGGCTCGAGAGGTCGTAGGACGTGAGGCCCGTGCAGTTCACGAGGGCGTTGAAGATGGCGGGGACACCAAACAGGTGCGTGACCCGGTGCTGCTGCACGAGGCCGAGAAGCGCGGCGGGGTCGAACTTCCGCAGCATCACGTGGGTGCCGCCCGCCATGGTGATGGTGTGCGGCGTTCCCCAGCCGTTGACGTGGAACAGGGGCACGACATGCAGCAGCACATGCTCGTCGGACACGCCCAGCGCGACGCCCGAATACAGGGCGTGCAGGTGCAGCGTGCGGTGTGTCAGCGCCACGCCCTTCGGAGATCCGGTGGTGCCGCTCGTGTAGAAGAGCTCGGCGACGGCGTTCTCGTCTATGTCCGGCGCGTGGTACTCGGCAGACGCCGACGCCAGGAGCGATTCGTATTCGTGCGTCGCCGGGCCCTCCACATCCCCGTCGAGCACCACGAAGTGGGTCGTGGCCCTCAGAGCAGCCTTCAGACCGCTGATCAGGGAAGCGAAGTCCCGATGATAGAACACCACCCGCGATCCAGAGTGATTGAGGATGTACGCGATCTCCGGCGGCGTCAGCCGGATGTTGATGGGGTTGAGGATGGCGCCGGCCTCGATCACGCCGTAATACGCCTCGAGCAAGTGGTGCGTGTTGTAGGTGACGAACGACACGCGATCGCCCGGCGGGACGCCGAGGCCGCGCAACGCATTGGCCAGCCGATGTGTGCGCTCCGCGTATTCGCCGTACGTGAAGCGCCGCTCGCCGTCGATGACGCCGATCTTGCCGCGGAAGTACCGCGCGGCGTGGTCGCGAAACGCGAGCACGGACAGGGGCACGTGCACGGGCGTCCTCCAGTGTGGGTTGGATGCCGGGGTCTTTGGCGAGTATAGCCGATTGCCCGGCGACACATCGTGCGCGATGAGCGCCCGTCGCCGCGCTCGACGCCACGAGGGCCACCAAGGTCGCGTGGGTGACGGACGCACGTTGGCATCGACGGCAAGGCCCCGCCCCTAAACCCAGCGCTCACTCGTCTTGATGTGGGGCAGGCCTTCAGGCCTGCCTCTCTCCGCAGGGCTGAAGCCCTGCGCCACATCGGAGAGAGGTTCAACTCAAGTGATCTCCGGTGTAGTCAAGGGGACCCTGCGACCTGCCGGGCTACTGGTGAAAGATGTCTTCGTCGTACGCCGTCTTGACCCGCGGCGTCTTTGGCGGCTGTTCCACGCGCTCGGAGTGGCGGTCGAGCTTGTGTTCCTTCACGTAGAACAGCGGATCCTTCTCGACGAGGGCAATCGTCTTGGAGTGTTTCACGATCTTGTTGAAGCACATGATGTACCGGTGCAGGAACATGCCGGCGAGCGCGTCGCCAGGTTTGGCCAGGATCCGGTTGCGTTCCTTCTGCCGGAGGTCGAGGCTGCACTGCACGTACTGGTTGCGGCCGTCCAGGATCTCGGCGGCCAGGCCGGCGGGCGCGTCGTAGAACGACGGCTCGAAAGACTGGATCGTCAGCGCGAGGATGTGATCGGCCTTCTTGAAGAGCTCGATGAGGTCCAGCACGGTGTCGTCCGTGAACCACACGTCGCGCTCGATCTTCTCCTGCGTGAGCGACGCCAGGCTGTCCACGTGATCGCCAATCCGCTCGAGGTCCGCGGCCGCCGCCTGCAGATACTGGATCATCAGCGCCTGGCGGCGGGACAGCCGGCGCCCGGCAACCGCCACGAGGTACCCGTTGATGGCTTCCTTGAGCGCGTCGAGCACTTCCTCGTTCTTGCGGACGTAGATGAAGCGCTGGGGGTTCAGGTCGAGGAAGCCCCGCATCGCGTCCCGGAACATCCGGCGCGCGATGGCCGCCATGCGCTGCAGTTCCCGGAGCGCCGCGACGAGCGCCATCTCGGGCCGGTCGAGCAGCGACTCGTCCAGGTAGCTCCGCTCGGGTTCCGCGTCGCGGGAAGGCAGCAGCCGCATCACCAGCGCGGCAAACGGCTGGAGGAATGGCAGAACGGCCAGCGCCGTCACGACCTGAACGGCGGTGTGGGTATTGGCCACCTGCCGGGACAGGCTCGAAGCGGTCAGCGGCATCACGACGGCGTAGACGCGGTACAGCGCCATGGCCGCGGCCGCGCCGAACACGTTGAACACCAGGTGCGACGCCGCCGCCCGGCGCGCCGACACCGAGACGCCGATGCTGCCCACCAGGGCCGGCGCGCACGTGCCGATGTGGGCGCCCAGGATGAACGGAAACACCTGGTCGATGGACGTCAGCACGCCCGCTGAAGCCAGCGCGAACAGGATCCCGATGGTCGCCCCGCTGCTTTGAATGATGGCCGTGAAGATCGCCGACAAGAGGACGCCGGTGACCATGCCGGACGCGGTGCCGGCGTTGGTGTGCTGCAGGACGACGTTGAACCACCCCGTGGACTGGATCGGTGCCACGGCTTCCGAAATCAGCCGCATGCCCAGGAACAGCATGCCGAGTCCGACCGTCACCAGCCCGAGGTGCCTGGTCGCGCCGCGCCGGCCAAAGAGCCACGCGGCCACGCCCGCGAAGATCAGCAGATAGCAGTAGCGGTCGATGTTGAACGCGATGACCTGCATCGAGAGCGTCGTCCCGACGTTGGCACCGATGACGACCGTCAGGGCCTGGAAGAAGTCGAGCAGGCCGGCGTTGGTGAAGCCCACGGTCATCACCGTCGCGGGACCGCTGTGGATCAGCAGCCCGAGCAGGGCTCCCAGGGCGACGCCGCTGGTCCGGCGGTTCGTCAAGCGGGTCAGCAGCACGCGCAGGCGGGCGCCGGCGGTCTGCTGCAACTCGCGGCTCATGAGCTCCATGCCGTAGACAAAGAGCCCGATGCCGCCCAGCACCTGCAGGATTGGCAGGATGATCCCTTCCGTCAACACGCGGGTGTGATTATCTCATTTCGCCCGCGCCGCGGGCCGACGCGGCCGAAGACCCAAGGCCTGCAGGGCGGCCAGGGCCAGCAGACCGGCGCCGGTCAACGCCAGGCGCAGCCACTCCCCGGTGTCCAGGCGCGACCACCCGGTGTAACGCGACCACGCCGGCTCGGGCGTGCCATTGAGCACCTCGGCCGGAACGAGGTGCCGCACGCGCGAGCCTTCGGCGCCGATCACGCCGACGATGGCGATGGTGACGCAGAGGGCGACCAGTGCGAGTGGCACGCGGCCGACAGGTGTCCAGACGCCAGCCAGGGTCAGCACCACGCACGCGGCCAGGAGGCGGGCGTCGAATTCGAACGGCGTCGCCACCACGCAGAACGTGGCGGCGCCCACCGCGACCGTCAGTGCCAGGCGCCGGCCCACGTGTGACGGCGCCTTGGGCTTCGCCGCCTCGCGGGCTTCACGATCGCGCCGGCGGCGCGCGCCCTCCTGCGCGTGAACACGAACGAAGTCGCGGACGGCCGCGTAGTTCCCATCCTCGCAGTACAGGCGGATGACGACGCGCCAACTGTTCATCAGTGACAGCACGCGCTGCTGCGGATGCTCGTGGACCCGGTACACCTCGTCCCAGCGAATGGAACTGTGCTCCTGGGCCTTGCCGAGCATCCCGGCGCCGGCCAGGCCAGGCCGGCCCGACAGCAGGCCGGCAACGATGGCGATCCGGTTGCCGGCCTTTCCCACCCGGCTCGCCGAATCCACCGACGCCCCCGACTCCGCGACGCGCATCGTCATGCGAAACCGGTTCATGAAGACCAGCGCCATGACCAGCAGGAACAGGACACCCAGCACGCCGGTCGCCAGGGCCGACATGGCGACGATCTGAGGCACTGCCTCCAGTTCGCCGGTCGCCGTCATCACGATGCTCAGCAGCGTGGCCATCGCCAGGAACGACCACCCCAGCAGCTTCACACTGTCGTAGAGGATGAAACGGTTCGTCAGCAGCGCGACGTCCCGGGTCCACTCGAAGCGGGACGCGGAATCTGCGTTGGCGTTTTCTACATCCATACCGCCCCTCCTGGCCAGCCACCGCCGCATCGGCCGGACCTGCATGGCATAATCTAGTCCATGTTGGAACGATGGGCGTCGCCTCTGAGGGGCCTGCTGGTGTGCTGTACGGTTTCCACGACATTGATCGCAGCGTGGCTGCTGACCGTGGTCACCACGATCCTGCCCGTACGCGACCCTGGTCACGTGCGAATGTGGGCGGCGATCGACCTCGGCTTCCTGGTGTTCGCCGGCCTCACGCTGGCCGTCGTGGCGAGAGGGCCGAAGCCGAGCCTGATCCGGATGCTGAGCGTGCTGTCGCTGGGCGCCCTCGCCTTCGGCGGCGTCTCGATTCGCGCGATGTACGTGTCGGTGACGACCGGCGCCCACTTCGAGGGTTACCAGTTGCTGATGGGCCTCCTGATCGCCGGGCACGGCGTGTGCGCCCTGGCGTACGGAGTGGCCACGTCTGGCTCCGGGCGAACGGCCCGGACCGCATAGTCCGTGCCGGAGCCAGCCGCCGCGCGCTAGCGGATCCGCTTTGCCGGCACGCCGCCCCACACTTCGCCGGCGCCGACGTGCGTGCCTTTCGGCAGGACGGCATTCGCCGCGATCATCGCCCCGTCGCCAATCGTGACGCCGGGGAAGATCACCGCCATCAACCCGACCGTCACCCGGCTGCCGATCGTCACCGGGGCGGTGACGAGCCGGCCGTGCTCCGCCGCGTGCGCCACCAGCGTCACGTCGCCGCCGATCACCGTGTCGTCGCCAATCTCGATCAGGTTCGAGTCGCCAATCACCGCGGTGTTGATCTGCACTCGCCGGCCGATGCGCATGCCCATCATGCGCTGGAAGAGCACGATGAACGGCGTGACCCGGATGAAGTTCACGCACGTGTAGCGCACGAGCAGCAGCAGCGCATTGAAGCTGCCCCACCGGAACGCCTGCCACGAGTAGTAGGGGAAGCTGCCAACCGGGCTCCGCGCCCCCGTCAGGAGCCGGAAGGCCGCCACGACAAACAGCACGCAGATCGTGTAGCAGAAGTAGGCGGCCCAACCGAGAACGCAGCCTGCCACCACGCGCCACGGCAGGGCCCAGCCGCCAGTGCGCATCCAGGCCGCCATCGCGGCGTAGACACCTGGCGCCGCCGCAACCCCGGCCAGGAGCGACATCTGGGCGTACAGCCCCAGCGTCATCACCACCTGGAGGGGCGTGGCGAAGTGCTCGAGCCAGGATTCCGCGTCGGCCGGATGCCGGGGAGCCAATCGTCGGCTACTTCCTTAGAGCCTGTTAGCAAACAAATTTATCAACGTGTTGTTTGCCTACAGTCTCTTATGGCGGGCCCATAGCGTCAGCGTGTGACCCTTGTTCATTGTCAGCGCCTCAGGTGCGTTTCGAAGAGCCGGAAGATGCGCTTGTACTCGTCCGTCCAGCTCGTCGCCTCCGTGAAGCTGTGGTTCTCCACCGGGTACGGCGCCACGGACCAGGTCTCCTTGCCGAGTTCGATGAGCCGCTGCACCAGGCGCACGGAGTCCTGGAAGAACACGTTCGTGTCGACCATCCCGTGGCAGATCAGCAACTGGCCCTTCAGCCCGTCAGCGAAGTAGATCGGCGAGCTGCGCTTATACGCCTCGGGATCGATCTGCGGCGCATTGAGGATCTCGGCCGTGTACGTGTGGTTGTAGTGCGCCCAGTCGGTGACCGGCCGCAGCGCGGCCCCGGCGGCAAACACGTCGGGCGTCGTGAACATGGCCATCAGCGTCAGGAACCCGCCGTAGCTGCCGCCGTAGATCCCAATGCGCTTCGGATCGACGCGCTCGGACGCCGCCAGATACTTGGCCGCGTCAACCGAGTCCTCGAGGTCCTTGCCGCCCATGTGCTCGTAGATCGCCGTCCGCCAGTCGCGCCCGTAGCCGGCGCTCGCGCGGTAGTCCGGGCAGATCACCACGTAGCCCTTCGACGCCAGGATGTGGTGAAACATGTGCTCGCGGTAGTAGCTGGCCGGCCACGCCTTCGTCACGAACTGCAGGTAGCCCGCGCCGTGGACGAACACGACGCCCGGCCGGCTCGGATCGCGCTTGGCGCCCACCATTTCCGGCGTGTAGAGCCGGGCGTACACCAGCGCCCCGTCGCGCGCCTTGTAGGTGATGACCTTCGGCTCGATCCACTTGAACGCCAGGAACTCCGCCAGCGGGGTCGTCGTCACCTGCTTCGCGGTGGCCCCGGCCGTGAACGGCATGACGTACAGCTCGCCCGGGCGATTGGTCGAGGAGTACATCACCGCCAGCGACTTCTCGTCGGGCGACACGGTCACGTCGCTCGCGCCCGTCAGCGTCGTGATCTTCGTGACCGGCCCGCCGTCGACCGGCATCGTGTAGAAGTGCCGTTCGCCCGGGTGCACCTCGTTCGAAGCGAAGTAGATTCTCGCGCGGTCGTTCGACAGGCGCGCGCTCGACACCTCCCACTTGCCGGATGTCAGCGCCTTCGCGACCGGCGGCACCGCCGTCACGTCGAGCGAGTAGATGTGCATCCAGCCTTCCTTCTCGGCCAGGAACAGAATGCGCTTGTTGTCAGGGAGCCACGTGACACCGCCTCCGCCGCCGAAACCGCCTCCGCCGAATCCGCCGCCTGTGGCCGATGACACGCTGCCCTCGCGGATCCACGCGTTGTCGTGCAGTGTGTCGATGACCGTGGCCTTGCCGGTGCCCGGGTCAATCGTCACCAGCCAGCGGTCCTTGTAGTCCTGCGCCCGCACGGACGCCACGCACCGGCTGCCGTCGTCCGAACACTCGGGCACGCTCCAGTTGACGATGCGCGGCGTGGGCGTGTCGGCGGTCTTGGCGGCGCGCTCGCTGCCGGCGAAGCCCGTGGCATCGGCCCACACCACGCGGTTCTGCTTGAGGTCGAGCACCGCGAGCAACTGCCGCGACTGCGCGTCGCCCACATTCGACCGGCCGCTGATCGTCTCCGTGTAGGCCGACTCGGTCACGTAACTCGGCACATCCTGGGCACGGGCCGCCACCGCGGGCCGTTCGCCGACACCGATGTAGACATAGTTCTCGTCGCCCGATAGCGCCATGCCGGTGACCGTCTGCCGCGGGCCGGGCTGGAACCGCGCAATCGTCTCGGCCGGCCCGCCCGGGCCTCCCGCACCACCGCGGCCGCCGCGGCCGCCCTGTGCACCACCGCCGCGCCCGCCCTGCTGCCGGGCTTCGGCCTGCCGCTTGATGTAGTCAATCAGGCTGCGTTCCTGGTCGCGCAAGAAGCGCTGGGAATCCGACAGGCCGGCATCAGTGCCGCCACGACCGCCCTGCCCGGCCGCCGCACCGGCGGCACCGCCGCGCCCGGTGGCCACGACCGCGCCGACCTCCGCGCCGCGGCCCGCGGCTGCGCCCGTTGCGCCCGTCGGCACACTGTCGGGCGCCGCGGCCACGTCGGTGAGCTGGATCTCCGCCGGCCCGGCGCCGCCGCCATCCAGCGTCATCAGGAAGAGGTTGCCGTCACGCATGAACGTAATCGCGGTGTCGTTCCGCGCCCAGCGCGGATTCGACTCGGCCACCGCCGTCTTCATCAGCAGGCGCCGCGCGCCCGTCGCCATGTCGTAGATGACGACGTTGCCGCCCTCGGCGGCCAGAAGGCGCTTGCGGCCGCGATCGGTCCGCCCGGACACGCCCGCCACCACCAGCCGGGTTTCTTCGGCCGACAGTTGCTTTAGATCCGCGCCGTCGCGTCCCACCACCCAGGTGTTGGCGCGGTCTTCGTCCGGCTTCTGCCAGGAGAAATAGATCTTCGACGAGTCCTGCGAGAACCGGATGCCGGTGGGCACGTTCCCGATCAACTTCGGCCCACGCATGATGTTCTCGATGGTCGCCGTGAAGGGCGCGGCCGGCTTCGGCGCCGGCGGCTTGGCCGGGGCGGCCTGCGCCGGGACTGCGGGCTTGACGGCTTGCGGCACGGACGGCTGCGGTTTCGCGGTTAGCTGCTGCGCACCACCAATGAGGCTGCCGGCCAGGACGCACGTGAAGACGGTCAGGACAAATCGACGCATGGCGAACTCCAGGATGCAGGACATGAAGACCGGCGAAGCCACGAGCCCCGCGGGTCCTGCGAATCATACGCGAAAAGGTCAAAGGGGAAGGGCGGAAGGGCAAAGGGGAAAAGGCCGCAGTCGGAAGATCACGTGGCACAGGGCTTCAGCCCGGTGTGAGATCCTCGCGTTGCACAGTGATTTGGCGCGCGGCAATTCAGCGGGTGCGGACACGCTTATCATTCCGAGCGTCCACTCGCCCGCGGATCGGTGGATCGCGACGACCGCACTACGAGGGCACATGCGCTCCGAACTCAATCTCCCGACCTCTGCGTCCGACCAGCGGTCCGCCAGCCGCCGCTCGCCGTATCAGTTTGTATACTCGCTCGCCGGTCTCGTGCTGGGATTCGGGGGCATCCTGGGGGGCGTCGTGCTGCTCATGCGCGGCGTAGCCGGCTCGTCCACTTGGACCGCCTCAGTGCTCGGCGTCGAGTCGCGGGTGACCGATGCCGCCCCTGGCGCGATCCTGTTCGTCGTCGGCCTGCTCGTGGTGCTGGCCACCCGCTTCGACGTGCGCCTCGCCGCGGGTGCCGCTCGGCAGAACCCCATGCCCCCGAAATAATCCCCGGAAGTGGATCAACTTCTGCGGCGCTGCAACGTCTAACACAAGAGGACATTCCGCCGGCGACAGATCTGCCCCCACGACGCCTGCGGCTATTACGCTCCGAGCGCGGCTCTTTATCGAGGACTGTATGCGTCTAGTTTGCGTATTAGGCATCGCCCTGTGCATGGCGACCGCGGCTGGTGTGGTGGGATCAGCTGGCGTCCCGGCGGCGGATGAACCGGCAGCCGATGCCGCCACCATCCTCGCGGCGGCCCGCGAGGCGCTCGGCGGCGAGAAGAAGCTCAGCGCGGTGACGTCGTTCATCGCGAAGGGACGCTCCCGCCAGGTGCGCGGGAACAACCTGGTCCCAATCGAATTCGAGATCCTCTGCCAGCTGCCGGACAAGTACCTGCGCAAGGACGAAATCCCTGCCCAGGAGAGCGAGCCGACCACGAGTGGTTTTAATGGCGAGGCCCTGATCCAGATTCCGGTCCCGCCGCCGATGGCGGCGGCGCCCGCGGCCCCGAAGCCTCCGGCCGCTGCCCCAGGTACCGCGACGTCCGCCCCGGCGACGGGAGCGCCAGCCCCGCCCGCAGGAGCAGCACCGGCTGGCGCATCACCCGCAATGACTGCGGCGATGGCGGCCGCAATGGCCGGCCGGGCCGGTGGGCCGATGCCGGGTGGTCCGCCGGGTGATCCGCGCAAGGCGCGCGTGGCGAATCTGAAGCAGGACTTCGCTCGCCTGACGCTGGGCATGTTCGCCGCGTCGTTCAGCGGCTATCCGCTGACGTTTACGCATGTCGGCCAGGCCGAAGCACCGCAGGGCAAGGCGGACGTGATCGAGGTGAAGGGCGTGGGCACGTTCACGCTCAGGCTCTTCATCAATAGCCAGACGCACCTCCCCATCATGGTGAGCTGGACGGTCCCCGCCACCAATGCCGTCGTCACGATTCCCGGGCAACCGAAGCCGGAGAACCTCTCGCCGGGCTCGATCATTGTGGAGGCTCCGGCGCCCCCGTTGGCGCCGACGACGAAGGAGGCCCTCGACCAGTACCAGAAGGACGTGCAGGATCTCCGGCGCAAGGCACTGGCTGGCAAATTGATCGAGCACCGCCTCTACTACGCTGACTACCGGGACATCGGCTCCGGCCTCAAGTTTCCCTTCCGTCTCCGGCGCGCGATCGCGACCGATACCACCGAAGAGATCAATTTCGACGGGTTCGAGGTCAATCGTCGAATCGATCCCAGGCGTTTCGAACCCGTCAAGTAGTGCGGTCGCATGAGGTCATTATGAAGAGTGTCTTCCGTTGGGCCTTCATGGCCATTCTCATATCGGCGCTGTTCGCCCCCGTTGTTCACGCTCAGCCGGCGGCGCAAACAGGCAAGCTGATCGTCACGGTCGTGGATCCCAGCCGACTCGTCATTCCGGGCGCGACAGTCGCCGTCGTCGGCCTCGAGGTTGCCACCAAGAAGCTCGTGATCCCGCCCGTCAAGTCGTCCGATAAAGGCGAAGCGGTATTCGACAAGCTGCCGCTGGGGCGATACGCGGTCGCGGGCGAGTTTTCGGGGTTCGGAATCGGTGCGATCAAAGAGCTGCGCTTGAAGACCGGGGACAACAAGCACGTGCTCGTACTCCCGTTGGCGACGATGACCGAGTCGATTACGGTCGAGCGCGACCGGCAGGCCGCGGCTGCGGATCGGGGTGCGACGTTCGGATCGGCGATGACCCGGGAGCAGATCGACGCGCTCTCCGAGGATCCGGACGAGATGGCGCGCCAGTTGCAGGACATTGCGGGGCCCGGCGCGACGATCCGGGTGGACAGCTTCGAGGGCGCGCAGTTGCCGCCCAAGGCCATGATCAAGGCCATCCACATCACGCGCGACCAGTTCGCGGCCGAGAACCATTCCGCCGGCATGATGTTCCTCGACATCATCACGCAGCCCGGCGTACGGCCGCTGTCGGCCGGGGCGCGGGTCAGCTTCTACGACAGCGCGCTCGACGGACGGAACCCGCTCGTGCCGAAGAAGGGCCCGGCCCAGACGCAGAACTACTCCGTCAACGTCGGCGGCACGCTCATCAAGAATCGCAGCGGCTTCGGCCTGAGCGTGTACCAGACTCGCGGCTACACGACGCCCAACATCTATGCGGCCACGCTTGCCGGAACGCAGGCGCAGAACGTGAATCTGCATGTCACCAACGACTTTTTCATGGTCTCCGGAAACGTCGACTACGCGCTCACGAAGGATCAGACCCTGCGCGTCGGATTCAACGGCGGAACCAACACCTCCGCCAACCAGGGCGTCGGCGCGTACGACCTGATCGAGCGGGCATTCTCGATGAACGGCAACAACTTCAATCTGCGCGTGCAGGAGGCTGGCCCGCTCGGCCGGCGCTTCTTCATCAACACGCGCTTCTCGATGAACCGGTCGGATTCGAATACGACGTCGGCCGTCGAGGCGCCGACCGTGAGCGTTATCGGCGCCTTCACCGGCGGCGGCGCGCAGCAGTCGGGCGGCCGGCATACGCGCACGTACTCGCTGCAGTCCGATCTCGACTACGTGCGGAACATCCATTCGGTGCGGCTGGGCATCTCGCTCGACGGCGGGACGTACCGGTCCAATGACTGGTCCAATTACCTGGGGACGTACACGTTCGACAGTCTGACGTCTTACCAGGCCGGGTTGCCATTGGCATTCACGCGCCGGTTGGGCGATCCCAACATCGCGTACGACAACTGGCAGGCCGGGTTCTACGCGCAGGACGACATCCGCGTCAGCAAGAGCCTCACCATCAGTCCAGGCGTCCGCGTGGAAGCGCAGACGCATCTCAAGGACCACAACAACATCGGCCCGCGGTTGGGCGTGACGTGGGCGCCGTTCAAGAGCGGCCGGACCACGCTGCGTGCCAGCTTCGGCCAGTTCTACGACTGGCTCAGTTCAGGCACCTACGAGCAGACGCTGCGCGTGGACGGCATTCACCAGCAGGAAGTGAACATCTTCGATCCTTCGTACCCGATCGATCCGACGGCGCCGGGCGTGATTCCGCCGACGAACAAGTACCTGCTGGCCGGCGACCTCCAGATGGCGCAGAACACGCGGCTCAGCCTGGGCGTCGATCAGCAGTTGGCCAAAGCCGTCCGCTTCAACGCGATCTATTCCGACACGCACGCACGGGGATCGCTCGTAGGCCAGAACCTCAACGCTCCGGTAGACGGGGTCCGTCCGGTTCCGGCGTTGGCCAACGAGATCGAGGCCGTCTCGGAAGGCCGCTCGCGCTCGCGGGCGTTGACCACCTATACGATGCTCGACCTCGCGCCCAAGGGACAGCCCGGGAACAGCGCGACGGTGATGCTCGGTGGCGGAGGCATGATGATGATGTCGTCGGGCGGCGGCGGGACCACCGGCTCGCTGTTCAGCTTGCGACGGGGCCTGTCGCTGAACGTCGGCTACACCCTGGCGAAATCCGAAAACAACGTCGACGGCGCCTTCAGCGTCTCCCCCACCGGCTCGCTCGCGACGGAGTGGGGCCCGTCGAACTTCGACGTCCGCCACCGCGTGTCGATTGGCATGAACAGCGGCGCCTTCCGGAACCTCAGCATCTCGGCGTACGTGTCGGCGTCGAGTGCGGCGCCGTACACGATTCGCACCGGGCACGACGACAACGGGGATCTGATCCTCAACGATCGGCCCGCCAGCGTGGGCCGGAACACCGAACGCGGGTCCGGCCAGTGGAATTCGTACGCGTATCTCACCTACAACATCGGCATCGGCCACAAGCCCGCCTCGTCGTCCGGGGGCATCGACATCGCGACGATCGCAAGGGCGGCGGGCATCTCGATGCCTAAAATG
>Ga0334722_10000292_pt1 | contig 76084 bp, 82 predicted proteins | sample C3_bottom_MG_FD_207210 | JGI IMG/M metagenome (GOLD analysis project Ga0334722, IMG submission 207210) | Sediment microbial communities from Yellowstone Lake, YNP, Wyoming, USA - C3_bottom | ecosystem: Environmental > Aquatic > Freshwater > Lake > Sediment | place: USA: Wyoming | collected...
TATAATTATATCAGAGCCCTAACCCCTGGCCGCAGGTGTTCGTGCGCCGCCGCGCGAAGAAGCATCGGCTACCACAACTCTGGAGAACCCGAGAGGCGGCGCCGCCGCCTCCAATCATGCGGTCTTCGACCGCAGCAGTTCCGCATACAGGCGGGTCAGGCGTTGTGCCATGTCCGCAAGCCCGTAGGGCTCGACCCTGAGCCGCGCGGCCGCGCCCATGCGTTGCGCCTGTCCCGGGGCGGCAGCCAGATTCAGGCAGCGCGCCAGTTCCACGACGTCGAGCGGATCGCGGCAGACATAGCCCTCGACGCCGCTCTCGACGAATTCGGCCGCCCCACACTGCAGGCTGGTGACGAGCGGCAGGCCGCAGGCCATGGCCTCCAAAGCGGCATTGGGAAAGGGATCGTACAGCGTAGGCAGAACGAAACAATCCGCCATGCCGTACCAGGGTTTGACGTCCTCCTGGCCACCCGTGAAATGCACCCGGCCGGAAAGCCGAGACAGCGCCGCGGTCCGGCGCAGGCGCGGCAGTTCCTTGTCCGCGCCGACCACCACCAGATGGGCATCGCGCACGCCGGAGAGCGCGCGCAGCAGCTGCGGCAAGCCTTTGCGTCTGAAACCCGAGCCTACGAACAGGAACACCATGGCCGCGTCGGCGATCCCCAGTTCCGCGCGTTTGCGCTCGCGCCAAGCCTGGCGCAACTGCGGATGGAACGCGGCCAGATCGACACCGCTGTAGATCACGTGCAGCTTGGACTCGGCCAGCGCGAAATGCCGGCGCAGTTCCTCCTTCACCATGTTCGAATTGCAAATCACCGCGCGCAGGCGCGGGCTCTGGAACAGACGCCGCTCCGCCGCAAGCGTGTACCAATGATACGGATTGAGCGCGAAGGCGATGCGCTCCCACACGCCGGCGGCGCGTTTGCGGTTGGCGAGCCACTGGCGATGCACGCCGTCGCCGGCGCGGTAGACATCGCAGCAGCTGATGCGCTCGTGCGACTGCACCAGGTCGAAGTCCTGCGATTGCAGCGTGGCGCAGACGGCGCGCGCAAAGCTCCAGTCGCGCCACACCCGGCCGATATAGAACGGATCGCAGCGGATAAGATGCAGGCCTTCATCCGGCCGCGGTTCGCCCGACCATTTGCGCGTAAGCAAAGTCAGTTCCGCATCCTGCGCAGCCAGCGCCTTCATGGCGCGTTCGACGAAGCGCTCGGCGCCGCCGTAGGGATTGTAGCGCTGGCGCACCAGGGCGATTTTCATCGCGCCTGCGCCCCCTGCAGGTGCGCGGCACGCAGCTTGTGCGGATGCTTGCTCATGCCCGCAAGATAGCAGAGAACCGCTAAGCGGTGAATGTTTGCGCCGGCGGCGCCCGGCGCCTCAATTGCGCCGTGCCCGCGCTGCGGCCAGGTGCTCGCACAACGCGCGTGCGCCGTCGAGAATGCGCGGCGTATTGCGGCTGATGGTGTCGGAGCCGATGGTGAACAGATTGCCGCGTGCGACCGCCTTCAGCTGCGGCCATTGTTTCCATCGGTCCAGGTCTTCCGGCTGACCGGCTTCGGCGGTCACGCCGACTATCGCTTCCGGTTCGGCGGCGAGCACCGCTTCGATCGGGATTTCCGGCGTCAGCGGCTTCAGGCCGGCAAATACGTTCCGCCCGCCGCACAGCTGGATCACGTCGCTGATGAGATGCCCACCGTTGACGGTCAACAGCGGCCGGTCCCAAATCTGGAAGAACACCGTCACCGGCGCACGGCCGGCATACCGCCCGCGCAATTCGGCCTCACGCGCTCGGAATTCGCGCGCGGCAGGTAACGCCACCACCTCGGTGCCGGCCAGGCGACCGAGTTGTTCGATCGCGCGCGCAATGTCGGGCAGCCGGCGCGGCTCATTGTAGAACACGGGGATGCCGAGGCTCAACAATTTTTCCAGCTGGCGCTGCGCGTTGCCGTTCTGCCAGACGACGACGAGGTCGGGCTTGAGGGCGACGATGCGCTCCAGATCCAGCTGCGCGTTGTCACCGATACGCGCGATGGCCTGTGCCGCCTGCGGGTAATCGCTGTACTCGACCGTGCCAACGGTCTGCCCGCCCGCGCCGGCGGCGAACAGCAACTCGGTCAGGTGCGGCGCCAGACTGATGATGCGCCGCGCGGGTTGTTTGAGGATGAGGTTGCGGCCGGCATCGTCGGTGAGCCTGATCTCGGCGGCGGCGGCGAGCGTGAATACGGCGAGCAGCAACAACACGCAAACCTGGGCGGTCCGTCTTGCTGCCAAGCGCGCTCCCATGTCAATCCGGCACGAACAAGATCCGGCCTGCCGCCTCCACTCGCGTCACCCGGTGCGCGAAGGATTCCTGCAGGGCGGCCTCGGTCAGCACCTTGGCGATCGGGCCGTGCATGACCGTCGCCTGCGGCGTGAGCAACAGCGCGTGACTGGCGAAACGCGCCGCCAGATCGAGATCGTGCACCGTGAACAGCACGCCCTTGGCGCGAACCCGCGCGAGCTTGACCAGGTGCTCCAGCACCATCACCTGATGATGCAGATCGAGGTGCGACACCGGCTCGTCCAGCAGCAGCAGCGGCGCGTCCTGGGCCAGCAACGCGGCCAGGGCCACGCGCTGGCGCTCGCCGCCGGACAGCGTCAATATGTCGCGCCGTTCGAATCCTGCAAGATCCACCGCCGCAAGAGCGGCCAGCGCGATCTCGCGCTCGTCCTCGCCTTCCCATTGCCAGCGCGAGAGATAGGGATGGCGCCCCAGCATCACGCTCTCCAACACGCTGGCGCTGAATGCGTCGTGAAACGCCTGCGGCAGGAAACCGCGTCGCCGCGCCGCTTCGGCGACGGGCCAGTCGGCAAGCAGCCGGCCGGCGAGGCGCAGCGCGCCGCCCTGCGCTTCGCGCAGGCCTACGGCAGTATGAATAAAGGTCGACTTGCCCGCGCCGTTCGGGCCGAGCAGGCACCACACTTCGCCGGCGTTGAGCCGAAAGCTCATCTCGCGCACCAGCGTGCGTCCGCCCGCGCGCAACAGCAGGTCCTGCGTTTCGAGCAGCGGCGCGTTCATGCCGCCGCCTTCCTGCTCGATGTGCCAGTTTCCCGTCCGCGTCGTCGGCGGCTGAAGGCAATCGCGGTCGGTCGCATCCCAGGCCTGCGGCCATGACCCCTGCCCCTGCTCATGCCTTCGCCCTCTCCGGATCGCGCGTCAGCAGGAACATGAACGCGGGCACGCCGAGCAGCGCCGTGATCACGCCTACCGGCAACTGCTGCGGTGCGAGCACGCTGCGCGCGGCGGTGTCCGCCAGGAGCAGCAGCGTGCCGCCGGCGAGCGCGCTCGCCGGCAACAGCATGCGCTGATCGTTGCCCAGCGCCAGGCGCAGCGCGTGCGGCACCACCAGCCCGACGAAGCCGATCGCGCCGGCGGTGGTCACGGCGAGCGCCGTCGCCACCGACGCAACCACATAGACTGTGCGGCGCAGCGGCTCGACGCGCACGCCGAGCGCGTGCGCCAAGGCCTCGCCGCGCAACAGCACGTTGAGTTCGCGCGCCGCCGGATAGCTCACTGCCAGCGCGCCCGCGAGCGCCAGCATCGCCGGCAGCCATGATTCGACGCCGTTCAGATCCCCCATCAGCCAAAACAGCATGCCGCGCAGCCTGGCTTCGGGGGCCAGGGTCAGCAGCAGCGTGATCAGCGCGCCCCAGCCGGCCGCCATGATCACCCCGGTCAGCAACAGGCGCGGCGAGGCGTCCAGCGCGCCGTACATCTGCCGGTGCGCAAAATCGCGGCGCGCGAACGCGAATACCAGAGCCATGGAGAGCAGGGCGCCGGCACTCGCGCCCAGATTGACCGCCAGCGCGCCCAGGCCCGCCAGCATGGCGCCAAGCGCGCCCACCGAAGCCCCGCCCGACAGCCCCAGCACGTAGGGATCGGCGAGCGGATTCCGCAGCAGCACCTGCATCAGCGCGCCGGCCAGCGCGAGCAGGCCGCCGACGGCGAACGCAGCCAGCGCCCGCGGCAAACGCAAGCGCGCAACGATCTCGCCGGCGACGCTGTCGCCGGGAGACAGCAGCGCCTGCAACAGTTCGTGCGGGGCCAAATGCAGGCTGCCGCTGGCGAGCGCAAGCACAAAAGCGGCGAGCGCCGCCCCGGCGAGGCTAAGCCAGATGAGCAGCGCGCGGCGCAAGCCTCCCCCTACTCTTGCCAGCCGAGGGGAACAAGAAGCCCCCGACCTGGCACGTCGCAGCCATGCGCAGGGCGATCCTCTTCAGCGAACGCGTCTTCCGATGGGGGCGTCATGCGGATTGGGGCTACGGTCGGCAAGAAACCAAGATTCGCCGCACAGCGCAATGGGCACCCTGCGGTCCGCGCCTCGACCACCCCACTATTTGAACGCATACTCGGCGCTCGCGAACAGCGTGCGTCCGACTTGCGGATACGCGCACACGGCGGTGGCACAGCCAAAGGAATTGACAATAGCGTAACTATAGTACTTCTTGTCAAAGAGGTTGTTGATCGAGCCCGACAGGTTCCAAGCACCCACCACTCGGGACAGCTTCAAATCGGCGAGCAGGTATGCAGGCATCAGCCGCGAAAAGGTGTTGGCCTGGTCGTTGTCGTAGCGCTGCTTGCCGACGTAATTGACCGCCGCCACCAGTCGTGTCTGCGGCATAAACAGCCAAGTCGCACGCAGATTGACGAGCTCACGTGGCACGAGCGGAATATCCTTTCCAGACACGTCGGTGCCGCCGTAGACACCGGTCTTAAATTTGGCGGTTTGCAGGATTGCGTTCCCAGAGAATTCGATCTGCTTCGACACGGGTAGCGCCGCGAACAACTCCACGCCGCTTCGGCGAGTAGGCGATAGATTCGCATTGGCGCCGAATGGAACCACGATGGGGCTAAAGTAGATCTCATTATTCAAGTCAATCGTGTAAAGATTTGTGCGCAGCCTATAGCCGCTCTGGCGGTACTCAATGCCCGCCTCGCGATGGCGTGCGGTCTGCGGCTCGAGCAGATTGCCTGTTGCGGTGAAGCCGTTCTCGTCCACCGTGGCAACGCGGAAGCTGGTGGCGAGGCGGCCAAATGCCGTCCAGGATGACGATAGCGCGTATTGGATTCCAACCTCGCCCGCACGAGGGGTGCGAATATGGTTCTGGTCGCTGTTCGCGAACCCGCTCTGAATCAAATGGTCAGAAACACGCTGGCTGCGCCAGCCGAGGGTCAGCTTAGCGGCGTCCGTTACCTGTGCATTGTACTGAGCGTAGAACGCATTATTTCCTTGAGTCGCCAGAGTGGTAGCGCTGGGTACCGAAATAGAACCGGGATCGGCGGCGAAGCGTCGGTCAAAACGCCAGTCGCCCCAGTCCGCGCCCACAACCAGGCTGGTATTCATGCCAAACGGCGTCGGATTCCATCGCAATCGCGGGGAGAACACAAGATTGTGCAGCTTGGCCTCGCTGTATGACGCAAAGCTGACGAAATTCGCGGTTGCAAGTTGGTCGCGATAGCCGAGATCGGCGGCAAACTCAACCTCACCGAGCCGGTAGCGGCCGAGCAACGTCGCGAAGTTGCCATCACGCGTGGACCAGTCCTTTGGGGTGGCCGTTCCTCGCGGATCGCTCACGAGTTGATCTTCGTTGCGCGTACCCGGCAGCTGGAGCCGTTGGATATCCGAGCCAATCTTGAGCGCAATGCTCCCGGTGTCGCCGGTATAGCGCAGGTCGGCAGTGCCGTTGTCCTGGCGTAGGCGATTGTTGACCCGATAGTTGTCACTCTCGAGATGACTGCCCGAGAAAAGCACGCCCAAACGCTCCCCGGACAGATTCACGCTGGCGCGCGCATCCGCTGTTCCGTATGATCCGGCGCCGAAATAGCCTTGCGCGTCGTAACGCTGCGCGTGAGGTCCTTTGGTAATGATGTTGATAGTCCCACCCGAAGCGCCACCGCCATACAGCACGGCGCCCGATCCGCGCAGGATTTCGACGCGCTCGATCGATTGCAGCGGAATAGACGAGAGCTTCGTCGAGGATAGATCGTTTTCATTCAACCGAATTCCATCGAGCAATACCAAAGTGTTTTGGTCACCCGTGACGCCAAAACCGCGCAGATCGATTTGGTAATCGGGCGACCCGGAATTGTTCCGCACGTACAGACCACCGAGCCGCGACAGCAGGTCCGGCAGCGACCGCGCCGTGTCGCGGGCGATGTCCTCGGCGGTGATGGTGGTCATGCCTACCGGTGCGTCAAGCCGACGTTCCGGAAAGCGGGTCGCGGTAACAACCACGGCATCTTCAGCGAAAGTGCTGTGACACGGCGATAATGCGGTCGCCAGAACGGCGACGCCAATTGCTGATTTGAATTGCATAACTTCTCCCCGCCGCCAGCGTCCCCGCAGGCGGCACAACTGAAACAACAACAAAGGAAACGCGGGGGGAAATCAGAACCACAACCGGCGCACCGCGTCCCCGCAGTGTTTCCACCTGTCGCGCAAGGCCGGTCTCCGGGCTCGTGGGATCGGGTCTGCCGCCTTCCCGCAAGCCTAGGCTTGCAGTGGCATCGTGACAGACCCGCGCTCACATACCGTTGCGGGGGCAGCACAGGCTTTGGCGTAGCCGCACGCCGTACCTGTTTCCCGTTTCACCCGCCGGCGGGAAGCGCTGGCGGACACCTCGAACGAGTGCCGTGATGTTACACGCTATCGCAGGTAAACAAAATTGGTTTGACCGAATTCGAACCTGCGCCAGGCGCGTGCGCCGCTATCGCGCGCCCGCTCCCTTCAACTGGCCTCGCCCTCTTTGGAAAACCGGTGTGGCGACATACAGCGGTCTCTGCAAATTCCTGCAATGAGTCAATACAATAAGGCTGCTTACTCATCATGGAAAGAGCTTTGAGAGTGGCCTGTTATTACTTGACTTGTCACGATTTTTGAAACTATAGTGTGGCGATGGACGCGGAATTCGACACGTTAGATGGCAAGATCGATCAGTTCTTGCAATTGTGCCAACGCCTGAAGAGCGAAAACAGGGAATTGAGGCTGCAGTTGGTATCGGCGCAAAACAATGTCAAGCAATTAGAAGGCAAGGTCGACGGCGCCAAGACCCGCCTCGAAGCGCTGTTGCGCCAGATTCCAGAATGAGCACCAAAGCCAAAACCCTTGATGTCAGCATCATGGGACGCAACTATCGGGTCACCTGCGCTGACGACGAACGCGAAGCATTGCTCGCGGCAGTCGCCTATGTCGACAAGAAAATGACCGAAATCAAGGGGGCGAGCAAAGTTGCGGGCACCGAGCGCATCGCCGTCATGGCGGCGCTCAACATCGCCAACGAACTGCTCTCGATCAAGATCGGCAGCGGCTTTGACATAGCTGAATTAAAGCGTAGAATGAATTCAGTGCAGTCGAAGCTTGATCAAGCGCTGTCGCAGCAGGATACCCTGTTCTAGATCGCGCCAAAGCGGGCCAGACCGCAAACAGTTTCCCTGCGATGCTCGTTAAGGCCATATATTCCTTGAACCAATATATGTGCTGAGGTTGCGGACCATAGCGCCGCTTTTGTGCGCATCCCTACGCCTCGTGCGACTGTGGATGTACCTACGGCGGCCGGAACGCGACCACTCTGGACTGCAGGTTCAGAGGATGCGGGCCTGACGGCATTTGCGGGGAATTAAATACCTCATCAATCGCAGACCCGGTCTGCGATTTTTGTTTGGGAAGTCCCGATTGCGTCAATACCGCAATCGGGACGCCCTCTAACTCGGGGGATTTGTAAGGGGGCGCCGCCCCCTTGTTCGAAGACCCCCTTTGTAGAGTTCCAATGCGCTACTGGCTGATGAAATCCGAGCCCGACGAGTTCAGCATCGACGACCTTGCGCGCGCGCCGCGGCGCGGCAGCGCCTGGTTTGGCGTGCGCAACTACCAAGCGCGCAATTTCATGCGCGACCAGATGCAAGTCGGCGACCTGGTGTTGTTCTACCACTCGAGTTGTCCCGAACCGGGCATCGCCGGCCTGGCCGAAGTCTGCGCCAAGGCCTACCCGGATGCGACCCAGTTCGACCCGAAGAGCAAGTACTATGACGCCAAGTCCACGCGCGACGACCCGCGCTGGGTCAACGTCGACCTGCGATTCGTCAAGAAGACCCGGCTTGTCGGCCTGGCGGAGCTGCGCCGCCACAATGAATTGGCCGGCATGCGCCTGCTGGCGCGCGGCAATCGTTTGTCCATCACTCCCGTCGACCCCGGCGAATGGACGTTCATCACCACCCAACTGCTCAAATAAAATGACCAAACTAAAAAACGACACCCTGATACGCGCGCTGCTGCGTCAGCCGACCGAGTACACGCCGATATGGCTGATGCGCCAGGCCGGCCGCTTCCTGCCGGAATACAATCAGACGCGCAGCCGTGCCGGCAGCTTTCTCGGCCTGTGCAAGAACCCCGGCTATGCCACCGAAGTCACGCTGCAGCCTTTGGCGCGGTTCGAACTCGACGCTGCCATTTTGTTCTCCGACATCCTCACCATTCCCGATGCCATGGGCCTGGGACTGTATTTCGCCGAAGGCGAAGGACCCAAGTTCGAACGCCCGCTACGCGACGAATGGGCCATCCGCGATCTGGCAGTGCCCGACCCGGGGGACGAGCTGCGCTACGTCCTGGACGCAGTCAGCGAAATCCGGCGCGCACTTGGCAACAGCGTGCCGCTGATCGGCTTCGCCGGCAGCCCTTACACCCTGGCCTGCTACATGGTGGAGGGCGGGGCGAGCGATGATTTCCGCACGATCAAGACCATGCTCTACACGCGTCCTGATTTGCTGCATCGCATCCTTGAAGTCAACGCACTCGCCGTGACCCGCTATCTCAACGCCCAGATCGAGGCCGGCGCGCAAGCGGTGATGATATTCGACACCTGGGGCGGCAACCTGTCGCATGCAGCCTATCGCGAGTTCTCTCTCGCCTACCTGCAGCGCATAGTCGCCGGACTCAAACGCGAGCATGCCGGCGCGCGCGTTCCGGCTGTCGTGTTTACCAAGGGCTGCGGCAACTGGCTGGAGGACATTGCCGCCATCGGCTGCGATGCGGTCGGCCTCGATTGGAGCGTGGACATCGCACAGGCGCGCGCGCGCATCGGCGATCGTGTTGCGCTGCAAGGCAATCTTGACCCGGCTGTGTTGTTTGCGCCCGCTAAAGTGGTGCAGCGCGAAACGGAGAAGATCCTGGCGGGGTTCGGCGACGGCAGCGGCCATGTGTTCAATCTTGGCCACGGCATTTCCCAATTCACACCGCCCGAATCGGTCAAAGTCCTGGTCGATTGCGTGCACCAGGCTAGCCGCCGCTTTCACGGCGACAGCGCGAAAACCCGCGCCAGTTAAGGATTTCTGCGGCTTGCGCAATCCTTGACTTATGCACAACAACGTGCTCCCCCGCGGCGTTGCGGGTTAAACCGAGGCTCTCTCTAGAGAGCCGAAGTAATGCGTTGTATATAAATGGTAATCCGGCAAGCCGCAATTTTGGGCAAGAGCAAAAATGCCTTATGGCAAAGACGGTTACGCCAAGATTACAGACTTACTAACAAAGTTACCCACAAGAATTGTGTACAACCAGAGTTCCCCTTTGGTTATAGGGTGATGCAGCAGTTTCCAGACAAATCGCTTCAGATTTCTCGCATAGCTTTCTCAAACCATTTTTTTTCCTTGGGCGGCACATGAGCATACTGCGCGTCGCGCTCGATCTGCCGCTGCCGCGCGTGTTCGATTACAGCTGCGACGAGGCAAGGGCTGGCGACATCGGCATGCGCGTGCTGGTGCCTTTCGGCAACAAGCGTGCGGTGGGCGTGATCGTCGGTCTCGCCGACACCTCCGAAATCAGCAGCGAAAAGTTGAAGCCCGCCGTGCGCATCCTGCGCGAGACGCCGGCGCTGACACGCGACTGGCTGGAACTGGCGCAATTCTGCAGCGGCTACTATCACCGCCCATTGGGCGAAGTCATTTTCAATAGCCTGCCGCGGGCGCTGCGCCAGCCCACCGCCACCGCAGCATTGAAGCAGGCAAGCGCTTACCGGCTCAGCGCCGGCGGACGCGAAGCGCTGGGGCAATTGCCCTCCAGCGCAAAGGTGAAGCGTGGACTGCTGCTGACCCTGTCCCGGTCCGATTGCGCCGAGGAACTGTTGCTGGCGCAAAGTCCGCGCGCAAGAAAAATCCTGGCCGATCTCTGCGACGCCGGGTGGATCGAGCGCTATCAGCCGTCGGCTGCGCCGGGTACCGGTCGTTTCGTCGAGAAACTCCCGCTCAACGCCGAGCAGCAGCAGGCGCTGCAGCAGATCGAGGCGGCTGGACCCGGCTACGCCGCGTATCTGCTGCACGGCATCACCGGCAGCGGCAAGACCGAGATCTACCTGCACCTCATCGCCGGCGCGCTGGCCGCAGGCAAACAGGCGCTGGTGCTGGTACCGGAGATCAGTCTTACGCCGCGATTGGAACAGGAATTCCGCGAGCGTTTTCCCGATACGCGCCTGGTCAGCCTGCACAGCGGTCTGGCCGACGGCGAGCGCACCCAGCACTGGCTGCAGGCGCAAAGCGGCGCGGCGGCTATCGTGCTTGGCACCCGCCTCGCCGTGTTCGTGCCCTTGCCCAAGCTGGGGCTGATCGTGGTGGACGAAGAGCAGGATGCCTCGTTCAAGCAGCAGGACGGATTGCGCTACTCGGCGCGCGACGTGGCGGTGTTCCGCGCGCGCCAGACGGGAATCACCATCGTGCTCGGCTCAGCCACGCCGGCGCTCGAAACCTACGCGCGCGCCCAGTCCGGCCGTTACCGTCTGCTGCGGCTCGCGCAGCGCGCCGTGCCGCAGGCGCAACTGCCGCTGGTGCACGCGGTGGACCTGCGCCGGCACAAGCTCGAAGACGGGCTCGCGCCGCCGGTGGTCGAGGCCCTGCAGCAACGGCTCGCGCGCGGCGAGCAGAGCCTGGTGTTTCTGAACCGCCGCGGGTACGCGCCGGTGCTGATGTGCCCGGCCTGCGACTGGGTAAGCGGCTGCAAGCGCTGTTCCGCCCGCATGGTGTTGCATCTGGCCGACCTGCAGCTGCGCTGCCACCATTGCGGCGCAAGCTCAGCCGTCCCGCGGCATTGCCCGAACTGCGGCAATGCCGATATCCACCCGTTTGGCCGCGGCACGCAGCGTCTGGAAGCGACACTGGCCGAGCGCTTCCCGCAGGCGCGCATCCTGCGCGTCGATCGGGACAGCACGCGCAACAAGGGCAGCTTTGCGCGCATGCTGGGCGAGATACAAGGGGGCCGCGCCGACATCCTCGTCGGCACCCAAATCCTGGCGAAAGGCCATGACTTCCCCAATCTGACCCTGGTCGCGGTGCTCAATGCCGACAGCGCGCTGTTTTCCGCCGACTATCGCGCGCCCGAGCGCCTGTTCACGCAGTTGGTGCAGGTCGCCGGGCGCGCCGGGCGCGCCGGCCTGCCCGGCGAAGTGCTGATCCAGACGCAATATCCGCGGCACCCGCTGTATCTGGCACTGGCGCAGCACGACTATCCCGGTTTCGCGCACACGCTGCTCGCCGAGCGCGAACAAGCCGGGTTCCCGCCCTACGTGTTCGAAGCGGTACTGCGCGCCGAAGCTGCGGAACTCGACGCCGCGCTGGAATTCCTGCGCCAGGCAGCCGCGCTGGCGGGCCCGCCTCCGGAGGAGATCACGCTTTACGATCCGGTGCCGATGAGCATGGCACGGCTGGCCGAGCGCGAGCGCGCGCATCTGCTGGTGCAGTCGGTGTCACGCAAGGCGCTGCAGGCTTACCTTGCCGCCTGGAGCGCGAAGCTCTATGCCCAGCCCCAGCGCGCAGTGCGCTGGCATCTGGACGTGGATCCGATCGAGTTCTGACGCGGCAAAGGGATCAAGATTTCCCAAGGTTTCGATAGACGAACCAGGGCGCGACGCACCCTTGTTTATCCCCCGAGTTGGACGCGTCGCGGACTTGATCAGCGCTTCCCAAGGTATAATACGCACCCTTTTTTCCCTGCAAGCTCCCCCTCTTGTCCGCTGAGATAAAGTCGCATCTGATCGGCCTGCTGACGCAATCGCTGGCGCACGTGGCGCCGCAGTCTCCGGCATCCATCATCGCACTCGAGCGTCCGAAGCAGGCCGCGCACGGCGATTGGGCGTGCAATGTCGCGATGCAGTTGGCGAAACAACTCAAGCGCAATCCGCGGGAACTGGCACAGGCGCTGATTGCCGGCCTGCCCGCCTCGCCCTGGCTGGACGCCGCGGAACTTGCCGGACCCGGCTTCATCAATCTGCGCCTGAAACCGGCGGCCAAGCTGGACGCGGTGCGCAAGGTGCTGGCCGCGGGCACGCGTTACGGCCGTTCCGATGCCGGGCGCGGGCGGCCCTTCCTGGTCGAATTCGTTTCCGCCAATCCCACCGGCCCGCTGCATGTGGGCCACGGCCGCCAGGCGGCTCTGGGTGACGCGGTCTCGGCCCTGCTGGAAGCGCAAAACTGGAAGGTAACGCGCGAATTCTATTACAACGATGCCGGCGCGCAGATCGACAATCTGGCGCTGTCGGTACAGGCGCGCGCACGCGAGCAACGCGGCGAGGCGGGGAGCTTCCCAGAGTCCGGCTACCACGGAGAATACATACGCGAGATCGCGGCCGGCTATCTCGCCCAGGGCGGCGATCCCGCCGATCTCGCGGCGGTGCGCAGATTCGCAGTGGCCGCACTGCGGCGCGAACAGGACGAAGACCTCAAGGCCTTCGGCGTCAAATTCGACAATTATTACCTCGAGTCCTCGCTCTATACCGAGGGCAAGGTCGAAGCGGCGGTCAGCGCCCTGGCCGCCTCGGGCAAGACCTACGAACAGGACGGCGCGCTGTGGCTCAGGACCACCGACTACGGCGACGACAAGGACCGCGTGATGCGCAAGTCCGACGGCAGCCACACCTATTTCGTGCCCGACGTCGCCTACCATGTGACCAAGTGGCAGCGCGGCTTCGGGCACGCCGTCAATATCCAGGGGTCGGACCACCACGGCACGGTGGCGCGGGTGCGCGCCGGCCTGCAGGCGCTCAACACCGTGACCGGGGCCGCAATCCCGCGCGATTATCCCCAGTACGTGCTGCACAAAATGGTGACGGTGATGAAAGGCGGCGAGGAGGTCAAGCTGTCCAAGCGCGCCGGCAGCTATGTCACGGTGCGCGATCTGATCGACGAGGTGGGCCGCGACGCAGTGCGCTTTTTCCTGGTTTCGCGCAAAGCCGACACCGAGTTCGTGTTCGACATCGATCTGGCGAAATCGCAGACCGAAGACAACCCCGTCTACTACGTGCAATACGCCCATGCGCGGATCTGCTCGGTATTGGCGCAATGGGGCGGAAAACCACAAGCGCTGCCCGCCGCCGGCCTGGCGCCGCTCACGTTGCCGCGCGAACTCGCCCTGGCGCAGCGCCTGGGCGAATTCCCGGAAATGCTGGCGGAGGCGGCGCGCGATTTCGCGCCGCACATGGTGGCGTTCTACCTGCGCGAACTGGCAGGAGAGTTCCACAGCTACTATAATGCCGAGCGCGTGCTCGTCGCTGACGAGGAGCTCAAGCTGGCGCGACTGGCGCTGATCCTGGCCGTGCGTCAGGTGCTGCAAAGCGGTCTTGCGTTGTTGGGCGTGAGCGCTCCTGAGAAAATGTAAATGGCCAAAGAATACAAACCGAGAGCGGCAGCCAAGAAGAAGAGCGGCGGCGGAACCCTGGTCGGGATATTCATCGGACTGATCCTCGGCTTGTGCATCGCGGTCGGTGTGGCTTGGTATATGAACAAGACCCCGATCCCGTTCCTGACTCGGGCGAAGCCGCCCGAAAAAACGGCGGCGGAGCCGGGCAGAGCCGTGGTCAAACCGGACGAAAAAACCACGCAGCAGGTTGAAAAGCCGCGCTTCGAGTTCTATAAAATCCTGCCAGGCGCCGAAGAACCGGTGACCGATCAACAGATCAAGCAGGCGGCCAAAGCCGGTGCGCCTGCGGAAAATTTCCTGCTGCAGGCCGGTTCGTTTCAAAATCCCGCCGACGCCGACAACCTGAAAGCCCGACTTGCGTTATTGGGCGTGGAAGCCGGCGTGGAACCCATCGACCTGCCCGAAAAAGGCACCTGGTACCGGGTACGCATCGGGCCCTACACCAAGATCGACGAAATAAACCGCGTGCGCCAGACCCTGGCACAGAACGGAATCGAGGCGTCGCTGGTCAAAATCAAAGATTCCGGCTCGCACTGAGCGCGGAACACTTCTTGGAGAGCATCGAATGTTGAAACAGCTGGCAGCGGCTTTGATCGTGTTTTTCGTCGCAGGCGCGGCCCAGGCCCAGCCTACGGCGGGCGTCGAGTACCGTAACCTGGCCACGGCGCAGCCTACGGACTCCCCCGGCAAAATTGAAGTCCTTGAATTCTTCTGGTATGGCTGCCCGCATTGCTACAACTTCGAGCCCGTAATCACCCCTTGGGTGAAGAAACTGCCCAAAGACGTGCAATTCCGCCGCATGCCGGCCATGTTCAACGACGAGTATGCACAAGGCGCACGCGCCTTTTATGCACTCGAAGCGATAGGCGAGGAGGAGCGCCTGCACAAAGCGCTGTTCGAAGCGGTACACACCGGCTCCAGGCTCAGAGTCGCTGATGAAGCGGCGCTTACCGAATGGCTGGGCAAGCACGGCGTGGACACCAAGAAATTCGCCGCGGCCTATCGTTCTTTCAGCGTCGAAGGCAAGTTGAAGCGCGCCGCCCAACTGACTCAGGCGTACAAAATCGAGGGCGTGCCTTCGATAGCGGTGAACGGCAAATATGTCGTCAACACCGATAACATCAAGTCGTTCGAGCATTTGCTCGCCACCACCGACTTTCTGATCGAGCAATCGCGCAAGAAAGGCGGCAAGACCCCTCCAAAAAAATAAGCTTCGGGTGGACGCTTCAGCGACCGCCCGCGGTTTTGGCCGTAGGCAAGGCTGCCGCAGTCCAGGCGTCGACTCCGCCACGATACCAATAAACCCTGTCGTAGCCCGCAGCCACGGCGCGTAGCGCCGCGTTGTAGGAAAGCCAGCATTGCGGGCTGGCGCAGAAAAAAACCAGGGGTCTGGACTTGTCGCCACCGGCAAGCCGCCCCAGCACCTGGGTCATCTCCAATTGAACCGGGTCCAGAAAATTCGTGCCATGGCCGGCGCCCGAAAGCCATACCGCGCCGGCCAAGGTCACGTGGCCCCGCTCCGACAGCACATCGATCAGGATGGGTTTATCCGGCCCGGCCAGCATCGCCTGAAGTTGCGTCGTCCGTACCACTTGTGCGCCTGGAATCTCAAGTGGCGTAGGCCCGTGATAAGGCGGCTGACGCAGCCGGTTCGTCGGCGCAATGCCCCAATCGCGCTGCTCGTCGGCGTAGTAGGCAGGCTCGCCAGCCGCCAGAAGAAGCCCCGCCCAAACCAGGGTGCACAACGCAAACGCTGCGGCGGCGGGAAACCGTTTGTTGCGGCCAGGGTGCACGCGATGAGAATAACGGCTGTAACCATACGGCACAAGCGCTTTGGCAAACTCTCCGAGATGAGCATAATATTCAAACCTCGAGCTTGGAATCTGCTGCAATCTGAATTTTGCAGCAGGCCGATTCAAGGGAGTATGAGGGAAGGCGCCCGAAGGTCTCGATCCCGCTTCCTCGGTCCCGCTAGACGGGAGACGGGAAACTCCCCTCGGGGAAATTCTCGTCATTTTGATATCAACTCTAAGGAAACGAGCCATGATCTTCCTCAGAACCGCCTTTGCCGCGCTCTTGTTGGCGCTTGCTGCGTCAGGAGCCCAGGCCCAGTCGGTGGCGCAGCTCGGCCGCGACTACATCCGGCTCAACCCGCCGCGGGCGGTGACCAGCGGCGAGCGGATAGAAGTCATCGAATTCTTCTACTACGGCTGTCCGGTCTGCTATGAGCTCGAACCTACGCTGTCGCGCTGGATTTTCAATGCGCCCGGTTCGGTCGCTCTGCGCCGCGTGCCGGTGCTGTCTTCGGACAACTGGGACAATTTCGCCAAACTGTTCTACACCCTCGAAGCCATGGGCCAGTTGACGCGGCTGCATTGGCCGGTATACGACAACTTCCACTTCAACGGCGTGAAACTGAACGACGAGGTGGTCATGGCCGGATGGGTGTCCCACAACGGCCTCGACAAGCAAAAATTCACCGACACCTATCGCTCGCCGGAAATCCAGGCGAAGCTGGCCAGCGCGCGCGCAATGACCCAGAGCTACGAGATCAGGGGCGTTCCGAGCATGGTGGTGGACGGAAAATTCCTTACTTCGGCAAACATGGCCGGAGGCACGCGCGAACTGATGCAGGTGGTCGACCAGCTGGTCGAGCTGGCACGCAAGGAACGCGCGAAATAGCCCGGCGCGTGCCGCGCGATCCGTCAATCTAACCATGTGGCTCGACGCCGCCGGCTCGCAGCATAGCCGCGCGGACGGCCCGGCGCGCATTGTTTCGCTGGTGCCCTCGATCACGGAGCTGGTATGTGAACTCGGCCTGGGCGGACAACTGGTCGGCCGCACCGGGTTCTGCGTGCATCCGCGCGCGGCCCTGAAGTCCGTGCCGAAAGTGGGGGGCACCAAGGACCTGGACCTCGCCAAGGTGCGCGCGCTGGCGCCGACACACGTGCTGCTCAATATCGACGAGAACGAGAAGCCGGCCGCCGCCGCGCTGGCGCAGTTCGTGCCGCACCTGATCGTAACCCACCCGCTGGATCCGCTCGACAACCCGCCGCTGTACCGGTTGATCGGCGGAATCTTCGGCCAGGAAGAGAGGGCCGAAGCGCTGTGCGCGCAATTTGAGCAGGCTTACGACGCACTTCGACAGGCCGCTCTCGCCTGGCCGCGCCAGAGCGTGCTCTACCTGATCTGGAAGGATCCTTGGATGACGGTTGCGCGCGACACTTACATCTCGCGCACGCTTGCGCTCGCCGGCTGGGATACCGTGCCGGCGCAATCCACGGATCGCTATCCCCGAGTGGAACTAGACCAAGCGCTGCTGCGGGACACGGACCGGGTGCTGCTCGCCAGCGAACCTTATCGCTTTGGCGCCCGCCATGCCGCCGATCTGCGCGCCCTGCCTGTCATGCAAGGCAAACCGGTGGCGCTGATCGACGGCGAGATGACGTCCTGGTACGGCAGCCGCGCGATCGCAGGGATGGATTATCTGCGTCGGCTAAGGGCCGGGCTATACGCGGCGACTTAAATCGCGCCTCCGGTAGTCGCAGCGCTGCCATTCTTTGCGCGGCCGGCGTCCCGTCCGCGCGGATCATCGATTGCGCGCGGATGAAAAGCGTATCCGCGCACAATCGACGATCTTGGATAAGACCCACCCCAAACCACCCTTGCTTTTACCCATAACCGTGTCTTCTGCACGGATATGTTTTTCATCCGTGCAGAAGACACGGTTGGCGCGCGGAGCGCGCAATGGTCGCTTTTGGCATGCGACGGCAATTAGCAGGGTGTTGAAAAAAGGGGCGACGCCCCCTTTTAGATCCCCCAAATCAGGGCTATTGAAAAACGCTTCCCTCTGAGAGATTGCTATGCTGACGAGCACTTTGGTTTCAGAGAAACGTTTTTCAACAGCCTGTTAGGACGTCGAATATAGCCGGGCAGGATGCAAGCGCATAAATGCGCCGAAGCGCGGCTACCCCGCGCTTATTTCGCCGGTCCGGTTTTCGACTTTGCCTTCTCCGCGCCGAGGCGCAGGCTGACGTAAGCGCCGGGGGCGTCTTCGATCACCTTGAGCTTGCCGTCCCCGGGCACGCGCGCCGCGACTTTGATGCCGCCGTTGTTCTCGTCCATCCACGCCTGCCAGTTGCCCCACCACGAACCTTCATGGCGTGCCGCCGCCGCGAGCCATTCGTCCGAATTCTCCAGAAGCTCCGGATTGGTCCAGTAGCAGTATTTATTCGCCGCCGGCGGATTGACGATGCCGGCAATATGGCCCGAGCCGCCGAGCACGAAGCGCACTTTCCCGGATAGCACGCGCGCCCCCTTGTACACCGATTTCCAGGGCGCGATGTGGTCCTCGGCGGTGGAAATGAAATACGCCGGGATCTTGATCTTGCTGATATCGATCGGCACGCCGTCCAGGCGGATGCCACCCGGATCCTTCAACTTGTTGCCCAGGTACATGTTGCGCAGGTAGAAGCTGTGCATTTTCGCCGGCATGCGCGTCGAATCCGAGTTCCAGTAGAGCAGGTCGAACGGGAACGGATCCTTGCCCATCAGGTAATTGTTCACCACGAACGACCAGATCAGATCGTTCGAGCGCAGCATGTTGAACGTGCCCGCCATCTCCGAGCCCTCGAGATAGCCGCGCTCGTTCATGCGCCGCTCCAGGTTCTCCACCTGCTTCTCGTCGATGAATACGCCCAGTTCCCCGGGTATGGAGAAATCGAGCAGCGACACGAAGAAGGTCGCGCTCGCGGCGCGCTTGTCCTTCTTCGCCGCCATCACCCCCAGCGCCGCGCCGAGCAGGGTCCCGCCGAGGCAGTAGCCGATCACGTTCACCTGTTTCTCGCCGGTGGCCTTTTCGATCGCGGCGAGCGCATCGTCCGGACCCTGGTGCAGATAGTCCTCAAAGGTCTTGCCGGCGTATTCCTTGCCCGGGTTGACCCAGGAAATCACGAACACCGTGTGCCCCTGGTCCACCGCCCACTTGATGAAGGAGTTCGACTCGCGCAGGTCGAGGATGTAGTACTTGTTGATCCACGGGGGAATGATCAAGAGCGGCCGCTGGTACACTTCTTTCGTGCTCGGCTGGTACTGGATCAGTTGCATCAGGTCGTTCTGGTAGACCACCTTGCCGGGCGTGGTGGCGATGTTCTTGCCCATCTTGAACGCCTTGGGGTCGGTCATGCTGATCTGCAGCTGCCCGTCGCCGCGCTCGATGTCGGCGAGCAGGTTGTTCAGGCCGCGCAGCAGGTTCTGGCCGCCGGAGGCCAGCGTTTCGCGCACCACTTCGGGGTTGGTCAGCGCAAAATTCGAAGGCGACAGCGCGTCGATGTACTGCCGGGTAAAAAAATCCACTTTTTTGCGCGCGTCGGGCGGCAGGTTCTCGACCTGCGACACTGCCTGGTGGATGTGGCGCGCGGCGATCAAGTACGACTGCTTGACGTAGTCGAACAGAAAATGATTTTCCCAGTCTTCATGGCGAAAGCGGTTGTCGCCCTTCTTCGGCACGGCGACCGGCGCGGCCTTCTGGCCCATCATCTGCATCACGCTGTTCTGCCACAGGCGCGTATAGTCCCAGAACATGTTCATCTGCGCCTCAGCCAGCTGCTGCGGCTTCGCGAGCATCAGCGCCGAGAGTTCCATGAACGCCTTGCCGATGCCGAACTCGTCGGCCACAGTGGGGGTCTGCGTTTCGCCCTGGCGCTTTAGAAAATCCGCCATGATGCGGCTGGATCGTTCGGCGACCTCGGCAAAAATCCGGGCCGAATCGGCGCCGGCCGCTTCAGGCTTGGCTGGTTCCTTGCTCATGCTCCGTCCCCTCCGCGCGATGCGTCATTCTGCACATAGCGAATCACGCCGTCGGCGCCGCTGTGGCGCTTGAGCGCCCCCCGATAATACAGGCAATGCAAATGCGCCATCGCCTCGCCCATGGCGAAAAACAGCTGTTGCGTGTCCAGTTCGCGCGCGAACAGCGTCGGGATCGCCTCGAACGCCGACAACGGCTGCGCGCAGGCCCGAAGCAGATCGTCGCAGCGCAGCCGGTGGTGCTCCTCGAGCTGCTCGATGCGCTCGTGCAGACCGCGGAACGGCAGGCCGTGCGAAGGCAGGACCAGGGTGTCCCTGGGCAATCCTGCGTAGCGCTTCAGCGATTCGAGAAACAGCTTGAGCGGGTCGCCGTCGGGATTGACCGCCCAGACGCTGATATTGGTGGAGATTTTCGGCAGCACCATGTCGCCCGAAATCAGCACCCCCAGTGCGGAACTGTAGAGCGCGGCGTGCTCGGGCGAGTGGCCGTAGCCCATGATCACGCGCCAGCCATGGCCGCCGATGCGGATCTCTTCGCCGTCCACGATGCGGCGAAAACTCTGCGGAAACTCCGGCACGGCCTGGCGATAGTGATTGCCGCGCAGCGACAATTTCTCCAGCTCCTCGCCGCCGAGGCCGTTTCGGCGGAACATGCCGAGCAGATTGTCCAGCGCATGGCCGGCAACGCTTTCGCGTACGGCATGCGCGGTCAGATAGTCCGCATGGGACATCCACAGGGCGGCGCCGAAGCGCTGGCACAGCCAGTGGGCGAGGCCGACATGGTCCGGATGGGCGTGCGTCACCAGCACGCGCGTCGCCAGGAACTCCCGCGTGCGGGCCCCTGTCGCGCTTGCCGCCGGAGCGGCGGCAAATATCTGCTCCCACAGGCTCTTGGTGGTCTTGCTGGCGATGCCGCAATCGACGATGGCCCACCCGTCCCCGTCTTCCAGCAGCCACAGGTTGATGTGGTCCAGCGCAAACGGCAGCGGCATGCGCAGCCAGCGCAGCCCCGGGGCGACCTCCCGGCTGGTTCCGGCGGCGGGCGCAGCGGTGTGCGGGAATTGCAGGATTTGCTGTGGGTCCATGTCCTTGCCTGGGCCGCCTTAGGCTAGAATGCGGTGAGAGTCCATTCAGGCAGGCGCTAGAAACCCTGATTTTCGCAAATATTTGCGAATCCCGCTAATTACGCTGCTGCGCAATATGAGCACCACCTCCCGCCAACGCGAAGAAACCTACAGCATCAGCGACCTGGCGCGCGAATTCGACGTCACGCCGCGGGCCATCCGCTTCTACGAGGATCAGGGACTGATCGCGCCGCAGCGTTCGGGCAGCCGGCGCATTTACGCCAAACGCGACTATGTGCGCCTGAAACTGATCTTACGCGGCAAACGCCTGGGCCTTTCCCTGTCGGAGGTGGCCGCGATGTTCGATTTGTACGATTCGGCCCGGGACGAGAAACCGCAGCTGGCGCAATTCCTCGCCGCACTGGCCGAACGGCGCGCGCAACTCGAGAGGCAGCGCGCCGACATCGACGAGATGTTGGGCGAAATTGAGGCGTTCGAACTGCAAAGCCGCAAGATCCTCGCCAGTCCCGGAAAATCGGGCGCGAGGACGCGCAAGCCCGCAGCCTAGCGGCCGGTTAAATTGACGTTTACGTAAACGGCAAGTAAAGTCTCCCATCCGCGGCAGTGCATACACGGAGCAAACGCATTTTTGTGAGCATGCGGGGCGAGATCCCCTCATTTTGCAACGACGTCAATATTCAATGAGCGAAACCATGATCGATTTTCCTTCCCTGCCCTTCGATCTCGGCGAAGAGATCGACATGCTGCGCGACACGGCGCGCGCCTTCGCCGCGAGCGAGATTGCGCCGCGCGCGGCCGAAATCGACCGCGTCAACGAATTCCCCGCCGATCTTTGGCGCAAGTTCGGATCGCTCGGCCTGCTCGGCATCACCATCGGCGAAGAATACGGCGGCACGGCGATGGGTTATCTCGCCCACATCGTGGCGATGGAGGAAATCAGCCGCGCCTCCGCCTCCGTCGGGCTGTCCTACGGCGCGCACTCCAACCTGTGCGTGAACCAGATCAACCGCAACGGCACCGAGGCGCAGCGCAGGAAATACCTGCCCAAACTGATTTCCGGCGAACACGTGGGCGCGCTCGCCATGTCCGAGCCCGGCGCCGGATCGGACGTGGTCAGCATGCGCCTGAAGGCCGAGCACAAGGCCGGCAAATTCATACTCAACGGCAACAAGATGTGGATCACCAACGGGCCGGACGCCGACGTCCTCGTGGTATATGCCAAGACCGACGGCGCGGCCGGGCCGCGCGGCATCACCGCCTTCCTGATCGAAAAAGGATTTCCGGGATTTTCCACGGCGCAGAAACTGGACAAGCTGGGCATGCGCGGCTCCAACACCTGCGAACTGGTGTTCCGCGACTGCGAGGTCCCCGAAGACAACATCCTCGGCGGCATGGGCCGCGGCGTGAACGTGCTGATGAGCGGTCTGGATTACGAGCGTGCGGTGCTCTCCGGCGGGCCGCTCGGGATCATGGCCGCCTGCATGGACGTGGTCATCCCCTATGTGCACGAGCGCAAGCAGTTCGGCCAGCCGATCGGCGAATTCCAGCTGATGCAGGGCAAGCTCGCCGATATGTACACCACCATGAACGCCTGCCGCGCCTACGTCTACGCCGTGGGCAAGGCCCTGGACCGCGGCAAGCTCAAGGGAACCGGCGCGCGCAAGGATGCGGCCGGCGCCATACTCTATTCCGCCGAAAAAGCCACCTGGATGGCGGGCGAGGCGATCCAGGCGCTGGGCGGCATGGGCTATATCAACGAGACCCCGACCGGACGCTTGTGGCGCGACGCAAAGCTGTACGAAATCGGCGCCGGCACCTCGGAAATCCGCAGGATGCTCATCGGCCGGGAACTGTTCGGCGAGACCCGCTGAACCAAACGCGTAAGGAGAAAGGCATGAGTCTGAAAAAGGGCTATAAACAACTGCTCGCGGAAGCAGGTGCAAAAATCCGCACGCTGTCGCTGGCGGAGGCGCGGGCCAGGCACGGCAGCGACGATGTCGTTTTCGTGGATCTGCGCGACGTGCGCGAGCTGGAGCGCGAAGGCTTGATCCCGGGTGCCATCCACGCACCGCGCGGCATGCTCGAATTCTGGGTCGACCCGGAAAGCCCCTACTACAAGGAAGTGTTCGGGTCGGGCAAGGAGCTGGTGCTCTATTGCCAGTCCGCCTGGCGCTCGGCGCTGGCCGCCGCCGCCCTCGAGGAGATGGGCCTGCCGCGCGTATGCCACCTCGAAGGCGGCTATCGCGCGTGGAAGGACAGCGGCGCGCCGACCGCCGTGCGCGAGCCGCATTCGGCGCGCAAGTGAGGGGCCGCAGCGCAGCCGCGATGCTCCGCATTCAGCAGCGATTCATTTTTTGATAGAAAGGAAAGCCATGAACGATCCAGTCGTCATCGTCTCAGCCGTGCGCACACCCATGGGCGCGTTCCAAGGTGAGCTGAAGAATTTCACCGCCTCCGAGCTGGGCGCCGCCGCCATCCGTGCCGCGGTGGAGCGCGCCAGGATCAAACCCGAGCAGGTACAGGAAGTGATCATGGGCTGCGTGCTGCCCGCGGGCCAGGGCCAGGCGCCTGCGCGCCAGGCATCGCTGGGCGCGGGCCTGCCGCTCGCCACCGGCTGCACCACCGTCAACAAGATGTGCGGCTCGGCCATGAAAGCGGCCATGCTGGCGCACGACCTGCTCGTCGCGGGCACCAACGACATCATGGTCGCAGGCGGCATGGAGTCCATGAGCAACGCACCCTATCTGCTGCTAAAGGCGCGCGGCGGCTACCGCCTCGGCCACGGCCAGCTGCTCGACCATATGTTCTACGACGGCCTGGAAGACGCTTACGACAAAGGCCGGCTGATGGGCAGCTTCGCCGAGGATTGTGCCGCGAAATACAGCTTCACCCGTGCGGACCAGGACAAGTTCGCGGTAGCCTCGCTCGAGCGCGCACAGGCCGCGAACAAGAACGGCGCTTTCGCCTGGGAAATGACGCCGATGGCGATCAAATCGGGCAAGGACGAGCGCTTCATGGAAATGGACGAGTCGCCGTTCAAGGCCAATTTCGACAAAATTCCCGCACTCAAGCCGGCATTCAAGAAGGACGGCACCATCACCGCAGCCAACTCAAGCTCGATTTCCGACGGCGGCGCAGCGCTGGTGATGATGCGCCGCTCGATGGCGGAGAAACTCGGGCTCGCGCCGCTGGCTATCGTGGTCGGCCACAGCACCCACGCGCAGGAACCGGGCTGGTTCACCACCGCCCCGGTGGGCGCCATCAAGAAGCTCTACGACAAGACCGGCTGGAACTCGGGGAAGGTGGATCTGTTCGAAATCAACGAAGCCTTCGCTGTCGTGACCATGGCGGCGATGAAAGAGCACGGCTTGCCGCACGAGAAGGTCAACATCCACGGCGGCGCCTGCGCCCTGGGCCACCCGATCGGCGCCTCCGGCGCGCGTATTCTGGTCACGCTGATCGGCGCGTTGCGCAAGACCGGCGGCAAGCGCGGCGTCGCCAGCCTGTGCATCGGCGGCGGCGAAGCCACCGCGATGGCAATCGAACTGGTCTGAGCCAAAACGACGAACGAAAGCCGGCCATGATCCTCAGCCAGGAACAGCGAATGATCCGCGATTCGGTGCGCGCCTTCGCCGCCGAACGCCTCGCCCCCAATGCCGCGCGCTGGGATCGTGAATGCTTCTTCCCGCGGGATGCGCTGAACGAAATGGCGGCGATGGGCTTGTTCGGCGTGACCATTCCGGAAAAATGGGGTGGCGCCGAACTCGATTACGTATCGCTCGCGCTGACCCTGGAAGAGATCGCCGCCGGCGACGGCGCGACCTCGACCATTCTCAGCGTACAGACTCTGGTGTGCAATATTTTCAACGGCTATGCGAACGACGCGCAAAAAGGCGGCTTCCTCAAGCCGCTGGCCCAGGGCCGGATGCTGGGTTGTTTCTGCCTGACCGAACCGCATACCGGGTCCGACGCCAGCGCGATCACCACGCGGGCGGAGCGCCAGGGCGATCACTATGTCCTCAACGGCGTGAAGCAGTTCATCACCACGGGCAAGAACGCCGATGTCGCGGTCGTGTTCGCCGTCACGGACAAGGCTGCCGGCAAGAAAGGCATCAGCACCTTGATCGTACCGACCGACGCCCCCGGCTATGTGGTCACCCACATCGAGGAGAAACTCGGCCAGCATGCCTCCGACACGGCGCAAATCGCGTTCGAGAACTGCCGCGTGCCGGCATCCAATCTGCTCGGCGCCGAGGGCGCGGGCTACCGCATCGCGCTGTCCAATCTGGAAGGCGGGCGCATCTGCATCGCCGCCCAAGCGGTGGGCATGGCGCGCGCCGCGTTCGAAGCGGCGCTCAGATACGCGCACGAGCGCAGCACCTTCGGCAAGCCGATTATCGAGCACCAGGCGGTGAATTTCCGCCTCGCCGACATGGCCACGCAGATCGAGGCGGCGCGGCAGCTGGTCTGGCATGCCGCCAGCTTGCGCGACGCGGGCCTGCCCTGCCTCAAGGAAGCATCGATGGCGAAACTGTTCGCTTCCGAAGCGGTGGAGAAAGTGTGTTCGGATGCGATCCAGATTCACGGCGGCTACGGCTATCTCGCCGATTTTCCGGTGGAGCGCATTTACCGCGACGCGCGTGTCTGCCAGATTTACGAAGGCGCAAGCGATATCCAGCGCATGGTGATAGGGCGCGCACTCGCCGGGGACTGAGCGACAGCCGGCCCGCACCCGGACCGGGTGCGGCGCGCCACGCCGCGCACTGCGCGCTAATGCCCGATCAGCCCAATCCCTGCAGCCCCGAGGCGCAGGCGGATTCGACATCACCGCTAGACGCCGCCGAAACCCGCAAGTCCTTCAACCTGCCGTCGCTCAGGCGGTAGATCCAGCCATGGACGATCAGATTGCGCCCGCGGCTCCAGGCGTCGCGCACGATGGTGGTCTGAGTCACGTGCCGGACCTGCTCGATGACGTTCAGCTCGCACAACCGTTCCCAGCGGACCGCCAGGTCCATGCTCGGGTCCAGCAGGTGGAAGTGTTTGTCGCGCACGTCCTGCACGTGACGCAGCCAGTTGTCGATCAGGCCGAGCCGCTCCCCGAGCAATGCGGCTTTCACACCGCCGCATCCATAATGGCCGCAGACGATGATGTGATTGACTGCCAGCACATCGACGGCAAACTGCATCACCGAGAGGCAGTTCAGATCGGTGTGCACCACGGCATTGGCCACATTGCGGTGAACGAACACCTCGCCGGGCTCGAGGCCGGTGATCTGGTTGGCCGGCACCCGGCTGTCGGAGCAGCCTATCCAAAGATATTTGGGGGACTGGATCGCCGCCAGACGGCGAAAGAAATCGGGGTCCCGGGCCGTCATTTTTTCCACCCAGGCCCGATTGTTTTCGAACAACTGCGGAAGGTATTCCATCGGTGGTTTCCTATTGCCGGGAATTGTGGTCGCGGCGGGCGCCCGGGGGTAACCTGTCCTGCCCTGCCGCAACGCGCATCACGCGCCCCGCGACATGGTGCAGGCGCTTGAGGTTCATCGGTTTCATCAGCCTAGACCGCCTCGCTATATTCGGTTCTCCCGGGCATTTTTACAACCGGTTTCGGCCGGTACAACGCCCGCGCGCGCTGAATCAGCGCCAACGTTGGCGTGCGGTCCGATAAAATGGCTGGATTACCCAAGGAGAAATCATGGCGACACCGATCGACTTCTATTTCGACTTTTCCTCTCCCTACGGCTATTTCGCCAGCACCAAGATCGACGCCCTGGGCGCCAAGTACGGACGCGAGGTCGTCTGGCACCCGTTCCTGCTCGGCGCCGCGATGAAAATCACCGGCGGCACGCCGCTGCCCAGCGTGCCGCTCAAAGGCGACTACGCGCGGCGCGACTTCGCCCGCAGCGCGAAATTCTACGGCGTCGAATACCAACTGCCGTCGACGTTTCCGATCTCTTCGCAAGCGCCCGCGCGGGCGTTCTACTGGCTGAACGCCAAGGATCCCAAGCAGGCCAAGGCGCTGGTCGCCGCGCTGTATCGCGCCTATTTCGTCGAGGACATCAACATCTCCAACCCCGACGACACCATCGCGGTGTGCGCCAGATTCGGGCTCAACGCGGGCGAGGTTCGCGCCGCGCTCAACGACCCGGCAATCAAGGAACTGGTCAAGGCCGAAGTGGACAAAGCCATCGCCCGCGGCGCGTTCGGCTCGCCTTATGTCGTCGTCGACGACGAAGCCTTCTGGGGCGCCGACCGCCTGGAGCAGATCGAGAAATGGCTCGCCAGCGGCGGCTGGAAGTACTAGGCTGACATCCCATGAACAGCGAAAAGATCAAGGTACGAACCGAAAGCGGGCAGACCATGGAAGTCGTGGTCCTCAGCAAGCGCGCGAGCGGGATCGAGATTGTCCTGGGCGAAGGCATACACAACGTCAAATGCACGCTAAGCCCGACTCGAAACGGCTTGGCCTATGCCGGGAGCGTGATGGGGCGCGAGATCGTGTATGCACGCAGCCGCGACCAGGTGCAGGCCGATATCGACCTGCTCAATCCGGTGCTGCGCAAATCCAGGTAGCGCTGAACATGCAAGCCGTGATGTACGACCGCTTTGGCGACGACGCGGTGCTGTCCGTGCACGAGACCGCGGTGCCGCCTGAACTACCAGCCAGCCGGTTTTCCCGTTACGCCGGTTTCAGCCGCTGCGCGAACTCCGCGGCAAACCGCTCCACCGCAGGCCAATCGGTATACTCGTAATCGCGCGAGGTGTCGGTTTCCCCGCCGCCCAGGCCGACAAACACGATCATCACCCGGCGCTTGATCGGGCCGTACAGGCTGTACCTGACGGCGCCGGCAATACTGGCCACCAGTTGCGGCTGCCAGCCGGTCTTGCGCAGAAATTTGTCGATATAACGCTGCGCCGCCGCCGGCTTCGGTCGCGGCCCGCCGGCGCTGAGGCTGACCGAAAAAAAAGCGCTGGGCCGGGCGGCAAGCGCGTTGCCATAGCGGCGTATCAACTTATGCAAATAGGCTGGATGGTGGCCGTAATGGATCGAAGCCCCGACGATCACGCCGTCGTAGGCCGCCGGGTCCAGCCGCGCCGGATCGCTATCGGCCGGCAACATTTCGACGCTGTGGCCTTTTTCCCGGAGCGTATGCGCCATGCGCTCCGCAATGAGCTTGGTCTGGCCTTCGGTGCTGGCGTAGGGCAACAGGATGCGGGGCATGGGAATCCGGAAGTTGGTTGCGGTGTTGGCTGAAATAAAACTGGCGAAATGATGCGCGAGCGAGGCAGCGAAGTCAATTGCGCAACCGCGCACCGAACTATTCCAACCGGTCAGCCAACGACCTATCGATAGCGTTAGGCAGGGCAGGCCCACTTTGACCATTGAGTTCCCGCTTCTATGCTGAAGCGTTGCCGATCGTCATTGTGCAGATACCCGGAGAAGCACGCCAGTATTGGTTTTCCGGCCGTCTGATGCATATCACGGACAATTATCCATGCGAACCCGACGCTCGCCGTTCCCCATGCGCGACCTGGAGGTAGCGGCGCGGTGCCGATCAGCCAGACGTGCGAGAATATAGGAGATCAAATTTCTTATCGCCGAAATGACATGAACGCAACCTCGGATAGCGACGACGACGAGTTCGCCGCCATATTTGAAGGCCGGCCGAAGGCTCCACCGTCATTGGCGACGGTTTCGGAAGCGCAGAGAAAGGAAGTAAAAGAGGAAACCGCCAAGCTGCAGCAGTCGGGCTATTGCATCAACATCGTGCGCCCGGCGGCAAAGGTCGCACCTCTCGCGACTGGGGCCAAGCGTTACATCCTGTGCATTGACGACGATGTACCGCTGGTGCAGATCCTGGCGAGGAAACTCACCTTGGACGGCTATACAGCACGCACGGCGTCCGACCTTAAGACCATTGTCGCCGAGCTGCAGAAGCAGCCGTTTCCCGATCTGATACTCCTCGATGTGGGGCTGCCCGGAATCAGCGGTTTCGATCTTCTGCAAAAGATACGGAAGCACCCTAAGTTTGGTTCCGTCCCAGTTATCATGCTCACGGGCCACGCAAGCCCCGAACATGTGCTGCAGGGCATGACGAGTGGGGCCGATGGCTATGTGTCCAAACCTTACCAGTTCGACGTTCTGGCTGTCGCGATCAAGACGGTTCTCGGATTGAATTGACTACCTTCGCGCGACGATCCGCTTCTGGCCGATTGGAGAAGGCGGCCAATGGCAGCAATCGCTACACAGCCGACCTTTAATCCAAGAATCTCGACGTTGACACGCCAGTGGCCGCTCCGGGGTGACTGCACAGGATCAGCGGCGTCTCTGGAGAAGAATCGCCGCTGGCCGGTTATGGCCGAGAGTGTGAACTCTCAGATAAGGCCGTAACCGGTCACTCGCAACCCCTTCCATGTTTCCAAGTGCCGCTTCCCGCGCGTTTGGGCGCCCCTCTTGGTTGCTATAATGGTTCTTTCGAGCGCGTTCCCGTGTCAAGCGCGCCGATCCCACTTCTCCTGCCGCCTGCCATGAGCATACTGAAAACCAGCCTCAACGCGCGCTCAGCCGAATTCCGGACCAATGCCGCGGCGATGAGCGCGCTGGTCGCCGACCTGCGCGCCAAGATCGACCAGGTTGCGCTGGGCGGCGGGGAGGCCGCGCGCGCCAAGCATGTCGCCCGGGGCAAGCTGCTGCCGCGCGAGCGCGTGCGTACCCTGCTCGATGCGGGCTCGCCTTTTCTCGAGCTGTCGCAGCTCGCCGCGCTCGGCATGTACGACAACGAGGCGCCCTGCGCCGGCATCATCACCGGTATCGGCCGCGTTCTCGGCCACGAATGCATGATCATCGTGAACGACGCCACGGTGAAAGGCGGCACCTATTTCCCGATGACGGTGAAAAAGCATCTGCGCGCGCAGGAGATCGCCGCACAGAACAACCTGCCGTGCATTTACCTGGTGGATTCGGGCGGCGCCAACCTGCCCACCTGGGAAGACGTATTTCCCGACCGCGAGCACTTCGGCCGCATTTTCTACAACCAGGCCAATATGTCCGCGGCGGGCATACCCCAGATCGCGGTGGTGATGGGATCGTGCACCGCGGGCGGCGCCTACGTGCCGGCGATGTCGGACGAAGCCGTCATCGTCAAGGGCCAGGGCACGATTTTCCTCGGCGGACCGCCGCTGGTAAAGGCCGCCACCGGCGAAATCGTCACCCCCGAGGAACTCGGCGGCGCCGACGTGCACACGCGCCAGTCCGGGGTCGCCGACCATTACGCGCTGAACGACGCGCACGCCCTGTCGATTGCCCGAACCATCGTCGCCAACTTGAACCGGGTGAAGCGCGTCTCCACGGTGCTGCGCGAGCCGCGCGAACCGCTGTATCCGACCGAGGAGCTGCGCGGCGTCATCCCCGCCGACACGCGCAAACCCTACGACGTGCGCGAGATCATCGCGCGCTTCGTCGATGGCAGCGAACTCGACGAATTCAAGCAGAACTACGGCACCACGCTGGTGACCGGATTCGCCCATGTCCACGGCTACCCGATCGGCATCGTCGCCAACAACGGCATCCTGTTCTCGGAATCGGCGCTGAAGGCGGCGCATTTCATCGAGCTGTGCTCGCAGCGCGGCATCCCGCTATTGTTCCTGCAGAACATCACCGGTTTCATGGTGGGCAAGAAATACGAAAACAGCGGCATCGCCCGCGACGGCGCCAAGATGGTCACCGCCGTGTCCTGCGCGCGCGTACCCAAATTCACCCTGATCATCGGCGGCAGCTACGGCGCCGGCAACTACGGCATGTGCGGCCGCGCCTACTCGCCGCGCTTCCTGTGGATGTGGCCCAATGCGCGCGTGTCGGTCATGGGCGGCCCGCAGGCGGCCTCGGTGCTCGCCACGGTCAAGCGCGACGGCATCGAAGCCAGGGGCGGCAGTTGGAGCAAGGAAGAGGAAGAGGCATTCAAGCAGCCGATCCTGGAACAGTACGACCGCAACGGCCACCCTTATTACGCCAGCGCGCGGCTGTGGGACGATGGCGTGATCGCGCCCGAAGATACGCGCCGGGTGCTGGGTCTGGCGCTCTCCGCCGCGCTCAACGCGCCGATCGAAACGACGCGCTTCGGCGTGTTCCGGATGTGAGGCCGAAGCGATGAACTACGAGACCCTGGCAATCACCGTTGAAAATGCCATCGGCACGATCCGGATGAACCGCCCGGACGTGCGCAACGCGTTCAACGAAACCATGATCGCCGAGCTGACCCGGGCGTTCCAGTCCGCGGACGCGGACCAGAGCCTGCGCGCGGTGGTGCTGGCCGGGAACGGACCGGCTTTCTGCGCCGGCGCCGACCTGAACTGGATGAAGAAAATGTCCGGCTACAGCCTGGAGGAGAACCGGGCCGACGCCATGGGTCTGGCCGCGATGCTGAACACCATCTACATGATGAAAAAGCCGACCGTCGCGCGCGTGCACGGCCCGGCCTTTGCCGGAGGCATGGGCCTGGTCGCGGCCTGCGATATCGCGGTGGCGGCCGAGGAGGCCGAGTTCTGCCTGTCCGAAGTCAAACTGGGACTGACCGCGGCCACCATCAGCCCCTATGTGGTCGCCGCCATCGGCGAGCGCTGCGCGCGGCGCTATTTTCTGACCGCCGAACGCTTTTCCGCCGCCGAGGCCTTGCGCATCGGCCTGGTGCACGAGCTCGTCCCGATGGCGCAGCTGGACGCCCGTGTCGACGCCCTGCTCGGCCATCTGCTACTCGCGAGCCCGGCCGCGATCGCGGCGAGCAAGGAGCTGGTCCGCAGGGTGGCCCACGGCGCCATCGACCAGAACATGATCGCCGATACCGCCGCGCGCATCGCCGACGCGCGCGCCTCCGCCGACGGCAAGGAAGGCGTGCGCTCCTTCCTGGAAAAGCGCAAACCTTCCTGGACCCCGCCGCGGTAGACCATCCATGTTCAGCAAAATACTCATAGCCAACCGCGGCGAAATCGCCTGCCGCGTGATCAAGACCGCGCGCCGCCTGGGCGTGAAATGCGTGGCCGTCTATTCCGAGGCCGACGCCGGCGCGCGCCACGTGACCCTTGCCGACGAAGCGTATTGCATCGGGCCGGCCGCAGCCAAGGACAGCTATCTGCGCGGCGACAAAATCCTGGAGACGGCCAGGCAGTGCGGCGCCCAGGCGATCCATCCGGGCTACGGCTTCCTGTCGGAGAACGCGGACTTCGCCGAGGCCTGCGTTGCGTCGGGCCTGGTGTTCATCGGGCCGCCGCCTGCGGCGATCCGCGCCATGGGCAGCAAGAGCGCCGCCAAGGACATCATGGGCCGCGCCGGCGTGCCGCTGGTGCCGGGCTATCACGGCAACGCGCAGGACGCGCAGCTGCTGCAACACGAGGCGGACAAGATCGGTTATCCGGTGCTGATCAAGGCCTCGGCCGGCGGCGGCGGCAAAGGCATGCGCATCGTCGACCAGGCCGCCGATTTCACTGCCGCACTCGCCTCCTGCCAGCGCGAATCCAAAGCCAGCTTCGGCGACGCGCGCGTGCTGCTGGAAAAATACCTGACGCGCCCGCGCCACATCGAAATCCAGGTGTTCGCCGACACCCGGGGCGAGGCCGTGTACCTGTTCGAACGCGACTGTTCGGTGCAGCGGCGCCATCAGAAAGTGCTGGAAGAAGCGCCGGCGCCGGGCATGAGCCAGGCGCGGCGCAACAGCATGGGCGAGGCCGCGGTCGCGGCGGCCAAGGCGATAGGCTATGTCGGCGCCGGCACGGTGGAGTTCATCGCCGAGCCGGGCGAGGGCAAGAGCGCCGGCACCTTCTATTTCATGGAAATGAATACGCGGCTTCAGGTCGAGCACCCGGTGACTGAGATGATCACCGGCCTTGATCTGGTCGAATGGCAGTTGCGCGTGGCCGCAGGCGAAGCGCTGCCGCGCTCGCAGGACGAACTCGCAATCAAGGGTCACGCGCTGGAAGCGCGCATCTATGCCGAGGACCCGGCAAAGGATTTTCTGCCGTCGACCGGGCGCATCACCCATCTTTCCGCGCCGGCCGAATCGCAGCATGTGCGCATCGACACCGGCGTGCGCACGGGCGATGCGATCACGCCGTTCTACGATCCGATGATCGCCAAATTGATCGTCTGGGACGCGGACCGGCCCGCGGCGCTCGCGCGCATGCGCGCCGCGCTGGAACAGTTTCAGGTCGTCGGCGTGACCACCAATACCGAATTCCTCGCGCGCCTGGTCGGCTGCGAGGCTTTTGCGGCGGCGGATCTGGATACTGGACTGATCGAGCGCAACCGCGCCGTGCTCATGCCGGCGCCACCGGTCGCGGGCGACGAGGTGCTCGCGCTTGCGGCGCTGGCCGAATTGCTGGCCATCGAGCGCGTCGCGCAGGAACGCGCAGCCGCATCCGGCGACCCCTGCTCGCCTTGGGGCAGGTGCGACGGCTGGCGCCTGAACCAGGACAATCATCACATCCTGGTGTTCCGGCAGGGCGAACACGAGCAGGCGGTCACCGCGCATTACCGCCCGGGGCGCTTCGAGCTCGAGCTGCCCGGCGGCAGGCATACGCTCACCGGAGCCTGGCAGCCCGACGGCAGCCTGACGGCGTGGCTGGAAAACGCCGTATTGCGGGCCAACGTGGTGCGCTCGGGGGCGGTGCTGGACGTGTTTTTCCGCGGCACCCGCTACCGGCTGGAATTGCACGACCCCGCCCTGCATGAAATCGCGACCGACGCGCACGGCGGCAATCTCGCCGCGCCCATGCCGGGCAAGATCATCGCCGTACTGGTCAAGAGCGGCGCGAAAGTGGAGAAAGGCACGCCGCTGATCATCCTGGAGGCGATGAAAATGGAGCACACCATCGTCGCCCAGGGCCGCGGCACGGTGACGGAAATCCATTACCAGGTCGGCGAGCAGGTCGCCGAAGGCGCCGAGCTGCTCGGGTTCGAACTTGCGCGGGACTAGAGAAGGCCGTTGGTCATGAACCTTCCGAAAACGGTGCGCATAGTCGAAGTCGGCCCGCGCGACGGCCTGCAGAACGAGGCCGGCGTGGTGGCGACCGCGGTCAAGATCGAGCTGATACACCGCCTCGCCGCCGCCGGCCTGCCGGCGATCGAGGCCACCGCCTTCGTCTCGCCGAAGTGGGTGCCGCAAATGGCGGACAACGCCGAAGTCATGGCCGGCATACGCAGGAAACCCGGCGTCGCCTATCCGGTGCTGGTGCCGAACATGCAAGGTTTCGAAGCGGCACTCGCCGCGGGTGCGGAGGAAATCGCGGTATTCGGCGCGGCTTCCGAGGCCTTCAGCCAGAAGAATATCAACTGCTCCATCGCCGAAAGCCTGGCGCGCTTCGAGCCGGTGGCGCAGGCGGCAAGACAGCACGGCATGCGCGTGCGCGGCTACATTTCCTGTGTCGCCGGCTGTCCCTATCAGGGCGCGGTCGAACCTGCGGCGGTGGCCGAAGTCGCGGCGGAACTCGATCGCATGGGCTGCTACGAAATTTCCCTGGGCGACACCATAGGCGTAGGCAGCCCGCGCAAGATCCAGGCGATGCTCGCGACGGTCGCGATCGCGGTGCCGATGGAAAAACTCGCGGTGCATTTTCACGACACCTACGGCCAGGCCCTGGCCAATCTGTATGCGGCGCTGGAACTCGGCGTAGCCACCATCGACAGCTCGGTCGCGGGCCTGGGCGGCTGCCCCTACGCCAAGGGCGCCGCGGGCAATGTCGCCACCGAAGACGTGGTGTATCTGCTCGACGGCCTGGGGATAGAAACCGGCGTCAACCTCGACCTGGTGTTCGAAGCCGGACGCTTCATTTGCGGCGAACTGCGGCGCGAACCCAGCTCGAAAGTTGCGCGCGCGCTTGCAGCACGGCAATCTTCATGAACGCTTCCGCCTTGTGCACACAAGAGACTGAGGTCGCCTCTCCCTGCGTCAATGTCTGCCGCATGGACGAAAAAAGCGGCTACTGCGAAGGCTGCCGGCGCAGCCTGGAGGAAATCGCCTGCTGGTCGGTGTATAGCGCGGCCGAAAAGCGCGCGGTGCTGGCGCTGCTCCCGGCGCGAAAACCAACCCTTTGAACCTGCCGCCGCAAATTCAGGTGCTGGAGCGCGGCTGGCTGTCCAGCAACAATATCCTCACGCAGGATGGCGACGGCTGCACGCTCATCGACAGCGGCTACGTCGCCCACAGCGCGCAAACCCTGCTGCTGCTGGAGCATGCCCTGGCCGGACGGCCGCTGCTGCGCCTGATCAACACGCATTGCCATTCCGACCACATGGGCTGCAACGCCGCCGTGCAGCGCGCCTACGGCTGCCGCATCAGCGTCCCCGTCGGCGAAGCGCCCGGCATCGCCGCCTGGAACGAAACCACCCTGCTCTTGAGCTACACCGGCCAGACCGCCGAGCGCTTTGTCGTCGACGCGACCATCTGCGCGGGCGAGCGGCTGAAGCTCGGAGGACTGGACTGGGAAGCGCTGGCCGCGCCCGGCCACGACCCGCACGCCCTCATGTATTACCAGCCCGGGGCGCGCATCCTGATCTCCGGCGATGCGCTGTGGCAAAACGGTTTCGGCCTGATTTTTTCCGAACTGGTCGGCCCGCCCGGCGCCTTTGCCGAAACGCGCGCGACCCTGGAGGCGATTTCGCGGCTGGATATCGCCACCGTGATCCCCGGACATGGCGCGCCCTTCGGCGACCCCGGACGCTCGCTGGATGCCGCATTCCAGCGCCTGGACGCCTACGAGCGCGATCCGACCAAGCTCGCGCGCCATGCGCTCAAGGTGATGCTGAGTTTTTCGCTCATGATCCATGGCAGGATAGAGCGCGCGACGCTGCCGCAGTTTCTGGCCGAGCGGCCCATCTATGCCGACATCAACCGGCGCTTTCTGAACCTGCCGCAGGCGCAATTGTGCGACTATCTGGTGAAAGACCTGGAGCGCGCCGGGGCGCTGAGGCTTGAGGAAGGCTGGCTGGTGGCCGCATAGGCCGGCATTGTTTTGACCCCGATCGAATATGCGGCTAGCTTGCACGCTGAAGTTTTTCAAACAGACAGCCGGTGTCGCAAATGAAAACCGTCGAATTGCTCCAGGCGCTGTCGGACGAGCAAGTCCAGTATGTGCTGGTCGGAGGGCTGGCGGTCCAATTGCATGGATTTCTGCGATCCACGTTCGCTATCGATCTGGTGCTGGCAATGAACGACGGGAACCTATCGCGCTTCATTGAAGTGGCCAAGCGGTACGCTCTGGTTCCCGTGAATCCGATACCCATCGATTCTCTCCGAAACACCGGCCTGGTCGACCAATGGCATCGCGAAAAAGGCATGTTGACCTTCGCGCTGAGGGAGCAGCAAATCGGCGGCAGCGTAGTGGATGTCCTGGTGCACTCGGAAGTGCCGTTTGAAGACCTTATGGCCCATGCAGTAGCCGGCGAATTGTTCGGCCGAAAGGTATGGATAGCATCGATCGACGACTTGCTGCTCATGAAACGCATTGCGAACCGCCCGAAAGACCTGCTCGATATTGCCGCGCTCGAAAAGATCAAACTTGGAGAAGATCCGAATGCCTGAATCCGGCGGTCGCACGCAATCGGTAATCCCGCAGGAACTGATGCTCAGCCGGCTAGCTCAGTTCGAACAGATGCGGGAATTTTTCATTCAGATGTGGCTGCAGAACCCGGCGCTGGCACGGCAGGGCGGGGCCAGGGTGCAAAGTCTCCTTTCGCCTCTGAAGCGCACCGACGAGGCGATTCAACGGCCATGAATTCCCCAAAACCCGCGTCAATCCTGCCTTTCCAGCCTATTTGACGTTCCACGCCAAGCGTAATTTCCGGCAGACTCACTCCTGATCCTGTCCTCCGCCTAGACTCCCCGCGGTTCTCAGCGCCGAGTGTCCTTGGACGCGAGCGCGGTAATGATCTCGGCGACGGCCTGTTGTTGGCGGTCGCTGAGTTTGCGGTAACGCCGCAGCAACTCCTGCTCGGTGACGTTGATGCGGTAGACGACGGTGGCACCCGCCTTGGGCTTGTTCGTTCAGATAACGGGGAAATAGGAGTCTGACCCCAGCAATTGCGATCGCGAACAAATATCTGTACTCCGGAAATGCGTTCGGGAGATAATGCCGCTCAATCCCGCGGGCCAAGGTTGGCGCAAAAACGAGCCGACCTGGACCCATGGAAGGAAGCTGTATATAATCACAGTAATTGCAGCGCTCGGTGTCCGCTTAATTCCGAGGAGCGCATCATGCTGAAAAATTTGTTCAACGAAAAAAAGGCCGCCCAGGCTGCGGCCTATTTCCTTTTCCGTGCAGGCGGTTCGCTTAAGGTGCTGAAGCTGATGAAGCTTCTCTACCTCGCTGAGCGGCGTTCGTTCGAGGTGTTCGGCGAGCCGATGATCGGCGACAAGCTGGTATCGATGCCGCACGGCCCGGTGCTTTCGAACACCTATAACCATATGAACGGCGAATTGGTCTCAGCCGAAGGAGGTTGGGACTCATGGGTGGCCGATCGCGCGGAGCACGATCTTGCATTGCGCAATCCCCAGGGGTTGCGTTCACCTGAGCAGGACCTTCTGGAACTGAGCGACGCGGATCTCCAGATTCTTGGGGAAACCTGGCAAAAGTTCGGTCAGATGGATCAGTGGGAACTGCGCGATTACACGCACGATCACTGCCCGGAGTGGAAAGATCCCGAAGGCTCGATGATCCCGATGCAGCCGGAAGAACTGTTCGAAGCCTTGAAGTTCACGCCGGCGCAGTGCGATGCGGCGATGGCAAAGCTTCGGGCAGAAGACGCGATCAACGCGGCCCTTGAGGTTGCACCTCACTAAGGGCTGTCGTGGCGGGCTGGCGGCTGCAACAAGGCGCGACGCTGCTAATGCCCTCGGGGCCTGACGGAGATCACCTCTTCGTCGCTCTGAACGATCCTAAGGTTTTTCCGAACTACGGCCCGAATCCCCACGTGCTGCTCGTTAACCTGAGTACCGTTCGACCAGGCGTGCATTTTGATCCGACCTGCATCCTACAGTCCGGTTGCCACCCTTTTGTGAAGGTCGAGAGCTACGTACTCTATCGCAGCGCGCGTGTCGATTCTGAGGCGCACTTGCTCGCGTTGATTCAAAAAGGTCTTTTCAGACCGCATGATCCGATGCCGGCAGCAATTGCTGGCGCCATCCGGTCAGGTCTCTTCGCCTCGCCGTTCACCAAGCGCGAGTTCAAGGGATTACCGATCTGATATGTTGCAAGACACTATGCCGCGGCAACGCAAGGCGCTCAAGGCAATGATCAAAGCCGAACTGGAAGCAAGGAGAAGCTGATGAAGACTACCGTCAAAACCAAGACGCCGCGCGCTGCCAAGCGCGACCTTTTCGCTGAATTGAGCGAGGGCATGGTGGCGCTCGCCGAAGCACGGCAAGGCAAGCGGACGCTTCGTACCCATGCGCTCGAGGACAAGCCGGCGCCGAAAGTCACGCCAAAGGAACTGATGCGCGTGCGCGAAGAGCGGTCTCGGTAATCCGTACGATCCTTTGCCTCGATGCGCCGAGCGGCCTGCAGAAAATGACGCGACGACCAGCCTGCAGGCCAGGCAGCGCCTGGGTTTCAGGCAATATCAAGGTTCAAAATTGAGCTATCGACCAGCGCGCCAGGCTAAGCGGCACGGCGCTTTGGGACGCGTGTGTTCATTTCGTTCCACGCCTGCGAGAAGCAGGGGTCGGAGTCGGGACTCGCGCGCGGTCTCCTTGATCGGATACGTCGAACCCCTCAGGCCTTCCAGAGTTTCACCGCACGCGACTTCCGGATCGTGGCGTCGCGGGTCGCAAGCGGCAGCTTGCGGGCACGCGCGGTCGCGACGATCAGCCGGTCGGCCGGTTCGCCATGGAAGAATTCGGGTTGGGAATCGAGCAGCACACTCAACGCAAGGTCTCGCAATTCTTATCGCGGATAACCGATTCGCCGGGTTCGGCGAGCAAGCGCCCGCCCATCGCCCGCAACCGTTCCCAGGGTTTTGGGGCCTTGCCGGATTTGGAAACTGCCGGCGCCTGCAGTTGCGCGACCACTTTCCCGCGGCGCGTGATCGCGATCGGCGCCCCGGTTTGCTCCAGGCGGCGGATGATCTCGAGGCAGTGATGCTTGAACTGTGTGACTGAAACGTTCATTTGCCAAATGTTAAATGACCACTTGCGCGTTTTCAAGTGAAGAAGCCTATCTGGTCGGTTCGCTGGATGATCCTGTCGCGCAGTTGCGCGCGCAGGGCGGCGCTGGGTGGGACATGAGTAATTAGGCTCTATTGTTTTGAAATGTTGGCGGATGCTCCCCTCACCCCAGCCCTCTCCCCGCGAGCGGGGAGAGGGGGCATTAACGTAGCTTGCGCTCGGCGTGCCAGCGCTGGCCGGTAGCGGTGGTGCCCTCCATCGCATCGCCGTAGACCCGGCCGAAAAATTGCAGTGGAACTGAAGGGCGCCGATTTTCGTCGATCACGGCAAAACGGACTTCGGCGCCGCGCAGATGGGCGCTTTGCAGCAGGGTGCGCCCGCCGGCGCGCCGGGCGATGCCTGATATCTCCTGGAAGCGCTGGGCAAACTCGACTTCCATCTCCATCGCAGCTTCACCGCCGGCGCCGTCGATGCGCAAACGCCAGGAACCGGCGACCCTGGCTGGCACGATCCAGAGATAGATGGTGCTCGCCTGCATCGGCATCACCGGCTTGTGCAAGCCGTCGAGCACGACTTTGGCGTCGGGCCGCCATTCGCCCATGTCCCAGTCGTGCGACACCACGCGGGTGCCGGGTTTCAGCTGCGTCAGGATGCGCGGCCGCAGTTGCAGGTTCACCTCGGGCAGCAGGTACAGGGTGAGCACCGAGGCCTGGCTGATGTCGGTCTCGAACAGGTCGCGCTCGAAAAAACGAGCGCGCCCGGCGACGCCGGCCTGGCGCGCGGCGTCATTGCTCGCCTCGACCAGGCTCCCATCGAGTTCGACACCGAAGCCGCGCGCGCCGCGTTTCTGCGCGGCGGTGATGACGATGCGGCCGTCACCCGAACCGAGGTCGATCAGAAAATCGTCGGCGCCGACTTCGGCCAGGTCGAGTATTTTTTCGACTACCGCCTGCGGCGTCTGGATATAGGGAACGCCCTCCCCCAGACCGGATTGCGCGTGCGCGCCCGGGGCGAGCAGCGCAAGCAGCGCGAACGCAGCGAGGCAGGGTCGCAGCATGCGCGCGACTGTCAGCCGTACTTCCGCGTGTCGTCGATGACCTTGCCGTCGTTGGGCAGGCTGCCCGCGGGAACGAATTCGATATCGCCGCGCAGTTTGGTCACATCGCGAATCGAGGCGATAAGTGCCGCTTTCAGGCCGGCGTCCTCATTTCCGGCCTCGCACCTGAGCGTCATGCTGTCGTTGCCGGTTTCACCGGCGACCACCAGTCGCGCGCGGGCGACTTCGGGGTGGCGCCGCACGATCTCGCCCACCTGCTTCGGCGTGACGAACATGCCGCGCACCTTGGTGGTCTGGTCGGCGCGCCCCAGCCAGCCTTTGATGCGCACATTGGTGCGGCCGCAAGGGCTCGTACCCTGGAGCACGGCCGACAGATCGCCGGTGCCAAAGCGCACTAGGGGATAGTCCGGATTGAAGCTGGTGATCACCACTTCGCCCACCTCGCCCGGCGCAACCGGATCGCCCGTGCCCGGACGCACGATTTCGAGGATCAGGCCTTCGTCGACGATCATGCCCTCGGCGACCGAACCGTCCGGCAGCGCCGATTCGTAGGCGAGCAGGCCGAGGTCGGCGGTGGCATAGGACTGCATCACCCGGATGCCGCGCTCGCCCATGGATTTGCGCAAGGCGGGCGGCAGGTATTCGCCCCCGACCATGGCGTATTTCAAGCCGCTGAAATCCGCCTTGAGTTCGTCGGCCTTGTCCACGATCAGCTTGAGAAAGGACGGCGTGCCGACAAAACCGCTGATGCGCAAACCGGCGATGGTCGAGACCTGCATTTCGGTCTGGCCTATCCCGGTCGGGACCACGGTGCATCCGAGCGCGCGCGCCCCCGACTCCATCATCGAACCGGCGGGCGTGAAGTGATAGGCGAAGGTGTTGATCACCAGGTCGCCGGGACGAATGCCGGCGGCAAACAGCGCCCGCGCGGTGCGCCACCAGTCGGGCGCCGACCCTTCGGGCTCGTACACCGGCCCGGGCGAAACAAAGATATTCGCCAGTTTGTTCAATGGCGTTGCGTTCAATCCGCCCAGCGGCGGCAGCCGCTTCTGCAACTCGCCGAGGTCGGACTTGCGCGTGACCGGAAGCCGGGCCAGCGCCGCGCGCGTGGTAACCGCCTGCGGATCGGCATCGGCCAGGATGCGGGCGAAGCCCGGCGCGTATTTCTTCGCGTGCGCGATCTGGCCGGGGAGCGCTGCGAGCAGCGCCTGCTCGCGCGCGGCCGGGTCACGCGTTTCGAGGGTATCGTAATATTCGGTCATGGGAAGAGTTCGTCTGATTGCAGGAAAAGCGAAAGGCGCGAACTACGGGGTAATGGAACGCCGGCGTCGGCCGCGCCGCAACTGAATCGGTCTCAGGCCAGCCAGCGCTTGCGCCGCTTGTAATGCTTGACGTCGGAAAAGCTCTTGCGTCCGCCGCTGGAAATGCCCAGGTAGAATTCCTTCACGTCCTCGTTGGCGGCGAGATCCGATGCGACCCCATCCATGACCACGCGTCCATTCTCCAGGATGTAGCCGTAATCGGCGTAGCGCAGCGCCACCATGGTGTTCTGCTCCGCCAGCAGGAAGCTCACCCCCTCCTTCTGGTTGAGGCTTTTTACGATCTCGAAGATTTCCTCGACGATCTGAGGCGCGAGGCCCATCGACGGCTCGTCCAGCAGGATCATGGTCGGTCGCGCCATCAGCGCGCGCCCCACCGCGGTCATTTGCTGCTCCCCGCCCGAGGTGTAGCCCGCCAGGCTGGCGCGCCGCTGTTTCAGGCGCGGGAAATAACCGTAGACTTTCTCCAGGTCGGCCGCGATTTCGCCACGGCTCACGCTGCGGCTGTAGGCCCCGGTCAGCAGATTGTCCTCTATCGTCAGGTGGGGGAAGCAATGGCGCCCCTCCATCACCTGAATCACGCCGCGCTTGACCAGGTCCGCCGGCGTGAGCTTTTCGATGCGCTCGCCTTTGTATTCGATGTAGCCCTTGGTCACGTCACCGCGCTCCCCTCTCAGCAGGTTCGATACCGCGCGCAGGGTGGTGGTCTTGCCGGCGCCGTTGCCGCCCAGCAGGGCGACGATCTTGCCTTCGTCGACGGTGAGCGAAACGCCCTTGAGCACCAGGATGACGTGGTTGTAGATGACTTCGATGCCGTTCACGGTGAGCATGGTGGTACTCATCGGGGCGTTCTCCTAAGGTTCTGCGGCTTTTCCGGAAGCTCGGGCAGAGCTGCCGGAAAAACCGCCTGCACCGCGCGGTGCGCGGTGCAGGCGGACACGGTCAGACGCTCAGTTCGATGCATCCTTGGCACAGTCGCGCACGGGAATTTTCTTTTCCGCCGCGTACTTCGCTGCCGAGGCGCGGATCAGCGGCTTGATGATCTGCAGGTCGGACTCATACGCGCCCGAGGTGATATTCCACTTCTTTCCGTCCCAGGTCTGGACGCGGCTGCTGTGCGAGCCCTCGTGGTCGACGCAGGTGGTCTGAATCGGATCCATGAAGCCCCCGAAGCCGATCTTCTTGATCGCGGCGGCGTCGAGTGCGATATTTTCCAGGCCCCAGCGCACCTGCTCGCCGGTGAGCGGCTTCTTGCCGTATTTGAACTGGGCACGCTTCACGCCCTCGACACCCATCATCGCCGAGACCAGGCCGCGGTTGTACAGCACATCGCCGATTTCTTCCTTCTTGCCGGAACCCTGGCCTTTGTCGTAGACATACTTGATGAGGTCCTTGTGCACCGCGCCCTGGCCGGCGGGTGCGAGGAAGACGAGCGAGTTGTAGCCCTTGGCGCCGTCGCCCGCGGGAATCACATCGGGCTCGGCCCCCGACCACCACACGCCGTACATTTTCTCGCGCGGATAACCGGTTGCGACCGCTTCCTTGATCGAGGTCGAATTCATCACGCCCCAGCCCCAGAGGAATACATAGTCCGGGCGCTGCTGGCGGATCTGCAGCCAGGTGGCCTTCTGCTCCACGCCCGGGTGGGTGACCGGCAGCAGCAACAGCTGGAAGCCATGTATCTTGGAGCGCTCCTCCAGCAGCGGTATCGGTTCCTTGCCGTAGGGCGAGTCGTGATAGACCAGCGCGATTTTCTTGCCCTTCAATTTGTCCAGGCCGCCTTCCTTCTTGCCTACGTGCTGGATCAGGATATCGGCCGCATCCCAGTAGGTGCCGCCCAGCGGGAAGTTCCATTTGAACACCGTGCCGTCGACCGAATCGGCGCGGCCGTAACCGGCGGTGACTATCGGCATCTTGTCGGCGGGCGCTTTATCGGTAATGGCAAAGGTGATGCCGGTCGAAAGCGGCTGGAACAGGGTGGCGCGGGTCGGGCCCTTGCCCTTCAGGCGCTCGTAGCATTCGACACCGCGGTCCGTCGCGTAGCCGGTTTCGCATTCCTCGAACGTGATCTTGACGCCGCCGATGCCGCCGTCGCGGGCGTTGATCAGTTTGAAGTAGTCGAGATACCCGTTGGCCCACGGCACGCCGTTAGGCGCATAGGCGCCGGTGCGGTAGGGCAGAGCCGGGAAGAACTGCTCCTTCGCCTGCGCCTGGACCGGTCCGCTGGCCGTGACCGCCACTACCGCGGCGATCGTCCCGACGGATGCCGCCAGGATCCTTATTTTTTCTGCTAATTTCATCTCCGTTACCTCCTTAGAAAAAAGCCGAAGGCGGGGACGCCTACGACGGTCACACAAAATTCTCTCGCGCCACCTAGTGCGGGAACGGCCACAAGCGCAGCTTCTCCTTGCCGATCGCCCACAATCGCGCCAGCCCCTGCGGCTCGACGATCAGGAAAAACACGATCAGTGCGCCGAAAATAATCGATTCCAGGTGCGACGCCATGGCCGTCGACAATTCCACGCCGATCAGCGCCGGCGCCTGGTTCAGCAGGATAGGCAGCGCAACGATGAAAAACGCACCGAAGAAACTGCCGAGGATGGACCCCATGCCGCCGATGATGATCATGAACAACAGGTTCAGCGACAGCGTGATGTTGAACGCCAGAGGCTCCCACGAACCCAGGTGGACGAAGCCCCACAGCGCGCCGGCGACGCCGACGTAGAACGAACTCACGCCGAAGGCGGTGAGCTTGGCGTACACCGGCCGGATGCCGATCACCTCGGCCGCGACGTCCATGTCGCGCATCGCCATCCAGGCGCGCCCCAGGTGGCTGCGCACCAGATTCTTCGCCAGCACGGCGAACAGCGTGACCACGGCGGCCAGAAACAGGTATTTCCTCACCGGCGAGTTGATCTGCCAGCCGAACAGGTCGATGGTCGCGGTGGATACCGATCCGGACGAGGCGTAATTGGTGAACCACTTGACCCGGGCAAAAGCCCAGTCGACGAAGAACTGCGCCGCCAGCGTGGCCACGGCAAGATACAGGCCCCGGATGCGCAGGCTGGGAATGCCGAACAGCAGGCCCACCAGCGCCGCGATCAGGCCTGCCAGTATCATCACCACCAGAAAATTGAGTTGCGGCACGCGCAGCGCCAGATTGTAGGCCGCGTACGCGCCGACCGACATGAAGGCCGCGTGGCCGAGCGAAATCTGGCCGCAGTAGCCGACCAGCAGATTCAGGCCCAGCGCCGCCAGGGAAAGAATCAGGAACGGGATCAGGATAGACAGAAACAGATAGTCGCTGAACACGAAGGGGGCGACGACGAACACGAACAGCAGCAGCAGGCCCATGAAAATGCGGTCCTGCAGGATCGGCAGCATCTGCTGATCCTGGCGGTAGCTGGTCTTGAATTGTCCGTTTTCTCTGTAGAGCATGTCTTTCGTCTATGAAAATCGGCTAAACACGATCAATATGTTTGTGGCTACGGCCGTTCACTTCGTTCACTTAACGTTCGCTCCGCTCACGTTAGCCTACGCCGAAAGCATATCGATCGCTAAACGCGATCGATATGCTTTTCACCAAACAAGCCTTCGGGCAACACCAGCAGGAACAGCAGCGCCAGCACGTAGGCAAACCAGTTTTCTATGCCGCCGCCGGCGAGGTCGAAGGCCTTGACCATCACCGGCCCGAGGAACACCTCGGCCATTTTTTCGCCGACGCCGATGATCAGGCCGCCGATGATCGCGCCGGGAATCGAAGTGAAACCGCCGAGGATCACCACCGGCAGCGCTTTCAAGGCGACCTGCGAAATCGAAAACTGCACCCCGAGCTTGGCCCCCCAGACCACCCCCGCGACCAGCGCCACAATGCCGGCCAGGGACCACACGATCACCCAGATGCGGTTCAGCGGAATGCCGATCGACTGCGCCGCCAGGTGGTCGTCGGCGACCGCGCGCAGCGCACGGCCGGTCTTGGTTTTCTGGAAGAACAGGGCGAGCAGGACCACCAGCAGCGCCGCTGCCGCCGTCGCGGCGACGTCGTCCTTGTTGATCAGGATGCCGCCCTCGAACAGCTGCCCCAGGATCATCACCGGTTCCTTGGCGATGCCGAGGTTAATTTCATAAATGTCGCTGCCCCAGATGGTCTGGCCGAAGCCGTCCAGCAAATAAGTCACGCCCAGCGTCGCCATCAACAGCACCACCGGATCCTGGTTCACCAGCGGCCGCAGCACCAGCCGCTCGATGACGAACGCCAGCGCGATCATGATGCCGATCGCCAGCAACAGCGCCACCCACAGCGGCATCCTTTCGGCCATGCGCGCTACGGACAGCGCCGCGAACAGCACCATCGCGCCCTGCGCGAAATTGAACACCCCGGAAGCCTTGAAGATCAGCACGAAACCGAGTGCGACCAGCGAATAGAGCACGCCCGCCATCAGACCGCCGAGCAGCACCTCGGTGTAGAAGCCGGCGCCGCTTGCGCCCGTTGCGAGCGGCGCGATCAGGCCCGCCGACAGCGCCGCGAATAGAATGATCAGATTGCGATTTTTCTTCATGTCCGCGGCCTGTTCAGTGGCTCACGCCGAGGTAGGCGTCGATCACGGCCTGGTTGCCGCGCACCTGGTCCGGCGTGCCGTCGCCGATCTTCTTGCCGTAGTCGAGCACGATCACCCGGTCGGAAATGTCCATCACCACGCCCATGTCGTGCTCGATCAGTACGATGGTGGTGCCGAACTGGTCGTTGACGTCGAGGATGAAGCGGCACATGTCCTGCTTTTCCTCCACGTTCATCCCCGCCATCGGCTCGTCGAGCAGCAGCAGCTTGGGCTCCATCGCCAGGGCGCGCGCGAGGTCGACGCGCTTCTGCAGGCCGTAGGGCAGGCGCCCGACCGGGGTCCGGCGATAGGCCTGGATCTCGAGGAAATCGATGACTTGCTCGACCGCCTCCCGGTGCTGCAATTCCTCGCGCTCGGCCGAGGGCAGGCGGAACGCCTGCGCCAGCAGCCCGGATTTCATGCGCAGGTTGCGCCCGGTCATGATGTTGTCCAGCACCGACATGCCCTTGAACAGCGCGATGTTCTGGAACGTGCGCGCTATGCCCTGCACCGCGGCTTCGTGCGTATTCACGTCGTGGCGGGCGACGCCATTGAAGGTGACGGTGCCCTGCTGCGGGTGGTAGACGCCGTTGATCACGTTCAGCATCGAACTCTTTCCTGCGCCGTTGGGGCCGATGATGGCGCGGATCTCGTGCTCGTTCACATCGAAGGTGACGTCCTGCAGCGCCCGCACCCCGCCGAAGGCGAGAGAAATGTCCTTCAGGTCGAGGACCACGCCGCCGATTGTTTTTCCGCTGCTCAAGCTGCCTTCTTTGCGGTAGCGGCGGGGAAGGTCTTGGCTTCCTCGATGCGCAGGTCGGCGCTGACCTTGCCGCTGCGGCCGTCCTCGAACTTGACCTGGGTCTCGATGAACTGCGAGGCCTTGCCCGAATACAGCGCGTCTATCAGCACGGTGTATTTTTCCGCGACGAAACCGCGGCGCACCTTGCGCGTGCGCGTGAGCTCGTCGTCGTCCGGGTCGAGCTCCTTGTGCAGGATGAGAAAGCGATGCACCTGGGAATCGCACAGCGCCGGATCGAGCGCGAGCTCGGCATTCGACTTTTCCACGCACTCGCGCACCAGCGCGTACACCTCCGGCTTTTGCGCGAGGTCGGTGTAGCCGGAGTAGGGGATATTGCGCCGCTCGGCCCAGTTGCCGACGGCGCCGATGTCGATGTTGACGAATGCGCACACCATGTCGCGGCGATCGCCGAAGGCGACCGCCTCCTTGATGTGGGAGAAGAACTTGAGCTTGTTCTCGATGTAGTTCGGCGCATACAGGGCGCCGTTCGCCAGCTTGCCGACATCCTTGGCGCGGTCGATGATCTTCAGCTGCCCGTCCAGGTCGAAGAACCCGGCATCGCCGGTGTGGAAATAGCCGGCCGCGTCGATGCTCTCCGCGGTGGCGTCGGGCCGCTTGTAATACTCCTTGAACATCGCCCCGCTTTTCACCAGCACTTCGCCGCTGTCGGCGATCTTGACCTCGACCCCGGGCGCGGGGATGCCCACGGTGTCGAGCTTGATCTGGCCGTCTTTCTGCAGGCAGACATAGGCGCAGGTTTCGGTCGAGCCGTAGAGCTGCTTCAGATTGATGCCGATCGAGCGGTAGAAGCGAAACAGGTCCGGGCCGATCGCCGCGCCGGCGGTATAGGCCACGCGCACGCGGCTCATGCCGAGCACGTTGCGCAGCGGCCCGTATACGAGGATATTGCCCAGCCCGTAGAGCAGGCGCTTGCCGGCGCCGACGTTCTTGCCGTCGAGGATCTCCGCGCCGCACTGCCTTGCCACGTCCATGAAGTAATGGAACATGCCGCGCTTGATCGCGCCCGCGTCCTCGATGCGGATCATCACCTGGGTGAGCAGGTTCTCGAACACCCGGGGCGGCGCGAAATAATAAGTCGGTCCGATCTCGCGCATGTCGGTCATCACGGTCTCGCCCGACTCCGGGCAGTTGACGGTGAAGCCGGCCATCAGCGACTGGGCGTAGGAAAACAGGTTGTCCCCGACCCAGGCCATCGGCAGGTAGGACAGGATCTCGTCGTCCGCGGTCAGCCGGTCGAAACCGCAGCCGCCGCGCGCCGCGTTGATCAGCGCGGAATGGGTAATGCACACGCCTTTGGGCTTGCCGGTGGTGCCCGAGGTATAGAGCATGATCGCCACGTCGTCGGCCTTGCCCAGCTCGATCTCGCGCTCGATGAACTCCGGCTGCTTGGCGGCGCGGCCGCGCCCCAGCTCCTGCACCGCGTCCAGGCTGCGCAGGAAATCCTGGCTGTAATGGCGCAGGCCGCGCGGATCGTCATACAGGATGTGTTCGAGTCCGGGGGAGCGTTCGCGGCACTCGATCAGCTTGTCCACCTGCTCCTGGTCCTCGACGATGGCGAAGCGGATGCCGGCGTCCTGCAGCACGTACTCCAGTTCCTGCGCCACCGCGTCCTGGTACATGGGAACGGGAATTCCGCCCAGGCATTGCGCCGCGGTCATGGCCCAATAAAGGCGCGGACGGTTGTCGCCGATGATCGCCAGGCTGTCGCCGCGGCGAAAACCCAGCTCGGCGAGACCGCCGGCGAGGGCGCGCACTTCGGCCGAGACCTGGCTCCAGTTCCAACTCTGCCAGATGCCCAGGTCTTTTTCGCGTATCGCCGGATGCTCCGGGCGCACGGCCGCGTGCTGCAGCAGCAGCCGCGGAAATGTATCCAGAGACCGGTCTGACATTGGATCCTCCTCCAACGCATTGCGCTCCTGTCCCGGAGCTTTCAAGATTTATTCTAGCCTAAAGCCAGGCCTTCCCCCAATCGCACACCGGGGATGCTGCGGCCCTGGTCACCGTCCGCAGGGCAAAGCAGCGTTGCGGCTGAGTCATCATACAGCACAAATTTCGGGCAAAATGTCGCCTGACGGACACTCTGAATATTGGCGGCCTGCGATGCGATCGCTGGATGACATGTTGGCCTTGAGCCCCTGGACACAGGAACTGCCCGCGGAACAATTGAGCCGGGTGCGGGCAAGCATCGCCGTGCGCGAATTCGAGGCCGGCGCCTGCATCTGCCGCAAAGGCGACCCGGCGAACGCCTGGCTCGGGGTGATAGACGGGCTGATCAAGCTCCACAGCCTGTCACCCGCGGGCAAGTCGGTCACATTTGCGGGGATACCCGCCGGCGGCTGGTTCGCGGAAGGCTCGGTGCTGAAGGGGCAGGATATCAAGTACGACGTCGTGGCGCTGCGCGACTCGCGCATGGCGTTCATGCCCGAAGCGACGTTCCGCTGGCTGCTGGACACCAGCATACCGTTCAACCGCTTTCTGCTGAAGCAATTGAACGAGCGCCTGGGGCATTTCATCGGCATGGTCGAACACGACCGTTTGCTCGAGCCGGACGCGCGCGTCGCGCGCACGCTGGCGGCGCTGTTCAATCCCCACCTTTACCCGAACTCCGATCCGCATATCCAGATCTCGCAGGAAGAACTCGGCTATCTCGCCGGCGCCTCGCGCCAGCGCGTCAACCGCGCGCTGCAGGTGCTGGGCAAGGCCGGCCTGATCAAAGTCGACTACGGCTTGGTGACGGTGCTCGACCTGGACGGCCTGCAGCGATTCGGCGGCTGAAGCGCCGCGCCGAATTCGCGTATCCTCCCGCCTGCATGGCTACCCTATATCTGGTCCGTCACGGCCAGGCCTCCTTCGCCGCCGAAAACTACGACCGCCTGAGCGAACTCGGCCAGCGCCAGTCGGTCTGGCTGGGTGAGTACTTCGCCGAGCGCGGCATCGTGTTCGACCGCGCAGTATGCGGCACGCTGGAGCGCCAGCGCGAAACCGCGCGCGCCGTCCTCGAGACCATGGGCTCGACGCTGGCGACCGTGGAACATCCCGGCTGGAACGAGTATTCGGGCGAAGCGCTGTACAAGGCTTATCTGGGCGACGAATGGGCCGAGGCCCGCGCCAAAGGCGACGTGCGTTCGGTCTATCGCACTATCAAGGCGGCGCTCGCGGCCTGGTCGGAAGGCAAGCTGCAGGGGCCGCTGCCCGAAACCTGGGTCGGCTTCGGCGAGCGCGTCGCCGCGGCGATGAAGAGCGCCTGCGCCGACCTCCCCGATGACGCCAACGTGCTCGCCGCGACTTCCGGCGGCGCCATCGGCCGCGGCATCGCCGACCTGCTGCAGGCGCCGGCGCAGACGGCGATCGAACTCAACCTGCAGTTTCGCAACTCCGGCTTCTGCGAAATTTTCTTCAGCCCGCGCTCGTTGCGCCTGGTGAGCTTCAATCGCGTGCCGCACCTGGATCGCAGCGACCGGCGCGAGGCGATCACCTATTCATGAAACGGATGGTCCTGAAGCAATCATTGTGCCTCCGGCTGAAGAGAAACCTTGCGCGCTGCGCCGCGAAGCAAGTCCTCCTGGGGGACGCGCGCCAACGTGTCTTCTGTACGGATGAAAAGCGTATCCGTACGGAAAATACGGTTATTGGTAAAAACAAGGACAGCAGCGCGGGGGGTTATCCAAGATCGCCGCTTGCGCACGGATGGGTTCATCATCCGTGCGCAAGCGGTGATCCGCGCGGACGGCTTCTCGTCCGCGCAAACTAGACCCTTCGCAACATCGGCGACGCTATTCGAGTTGCCCCGAATAATTAGTGCAGCCGCGGCTTCTTCAGGAAATCAGTGCGATCGGCCGAATGTACGCCCAGGCGCAGCACATCGCCCTGGCGCGCGAGCATGAGCGGCACCTCTACGCCCGGACCGCCCAGTTTCCACACCCGGCGCAGGAAATCGGCGAGGCTGGTGGTGCGTTCGCCCGCGACCCCGAGCACCAGGTCGCCCGGCTGCGCCCCGGCGCGCTCGGCGGGGCCGCCCGGCGCAAGCCCGCCCACGATCAGGCCATTCTCCGCCTGCTGGGTGTACATGCCCAGCCACGGGCGCGGCGCGCGCGTCGTACGGCCGTGCGCCAGCAACTCCGGGAGTATCGGTTCGAGCAGATCGATAGGCACAAACATATTGCCCTGCTCCGAATTCTCGCCCACGGTCTCCTGCAACAGCAGCGAGCCTATCCCCACCAACTGACCGCGCGCATTCACCAGGGCTGCGCCGCCCCATTGCGGATGCGCCGGCGCGGTGAACAGGGCGTCATCGATCAGGTATTCCCAATAGCCGGCGAACTCGCGCTTGGCGATCACCCTGGCTTTGAGCGCGTGCGCCTGCCCGCCGTGGCCGAGGACAAACACGGTGTCATCCGTGTTCACCCCGGCCGAAGAACCGCGCGCCAGCGCCGGCGCGTGCAGCTCGCCCAGCGGCTGCACCAGCCCGAAACCGGTGGCCTGATCGTAGGCGAGCGCATGGCCGGCGACGACGTTGCCGGCATTGGTGGTAAGCCAGATTTTCTCGGCTTCGGTAATCAGATAGCCGATGGTGAGCACCAGGCCGTCCTCGCGGATCACCACGCCGTAGCCCACGCGCTCGGTGCCGAGTATCCCGCTGGTGAATGCATCCTCGGGTATTTCGGCGCGCAGCAGCACCACCGCATCCAGCGCCTGCCCGAGATCGAAGCCCAGCTCTTCGGCGCGCGGCTGCAGCGATTCGTCAAAAGCCCATGGTTTCGTGTCTGGCATGCAGCGATTTTGCCACGTTGCGGGATTTCGAGCCGGGATCCCCGCAAACGCCCGGCTGTAGCCGGTTTCCGCGGTCTAGCCGTGCAGGTCCCGCCGCAGAAAAGCATCGGGTGCAAGCACGCTGAAGCGGCCCAATTGCGCGACCTGGCGCGCAAGCTTCAGCAAGGCCTTGTCGCGCGTGAGCAAATGGCTGGCGCGCGCCTGCCAGGCGAGTTCGAGAAACTTCTGGTCGTCCTGATCCTCACATTGCGGCAGATCCGCCGCGTCGAACTGCCCGCCGCTTTCAAACACCCGGGCATGCGCGCTGTAGCGCGCGAACGCGAGCAGTTGCGCCGCCGCATCGAGCCTCACCTGAACATAGCCGAGGGCGCGGCGCAGTTCCTGCAGGCAGGCAGCGCTGGTCGCGACCCGCAGAACTCCGCGCTCGACCGCGTCCACCAGCGGCTGCACGCGCGGATCGGCAAACGCGATCCAGTCCAGGACGACATTGGTGTCCAGGACCAGCAGCGGAATCGGTGGAGCCGGTTCGATCAAGACAGACCCTGGTATCGCGCCCGTTGCCGGGATGGCGCGGGGCGATGCATGCATGATGCGCCGATTTTACCGCGCACAGCCCGCGAAAACTCAGCGCGGCGCCGCGCTCGTCTTCACTGCCAGTGCCGCGCGGTTGTCGCTGGCCGCCGGCAGCGGGCCGATGGCGCCGATGTCGCCCGAAAGTTCGCCGCCTTCCTCGATCGAGAGCTTGCCATAGCGGATCTTGCCCGACACATGCCCGGTGGCGCGGATCACGAGTTGCTTGCGCACCGTCAATTCGCCGTCGAAGCGCCCGCGTATTTCAGCCGTATCCACGGCAGCCTTGCCGGCGAATTCACCGATCTCGGCGATTTGCAGCACGCGGCTTTCCATCGCCGCTTCCACGCGCCCCTCGACGACCAGGGTATTGCAATCGGTGATCTCCGCACCCTTCAACTTGATGTCCGGTCCGACGATCAGCTTGCTGACCGACTCCTCGGCTTTGTCCGGAGACTTGGCGGCCGGCGTGGCGTCGGCGCGAGGCGGTTCCGTCTTCGGCACCTCGGGCTTGGTCTCCGCTGCCGGCGGCGGGTGGCTCAGCGCCTCCTGCATGCGTCCGAATGGGCTGGGTGCGGGCGTGTAAGCGGGACGCGGTGCATCTTTTTTGCGAAAATTTTCGAGCATGAACATGTCCTATCAAGTGGGAAAACGGCTTGCGGGTGTGACGGCGTGCGGGTCCGGTACAGGCAGTCGCGCTACGCCGCACCGTGCATCCTTCGCAAGGCCCGTGCCATGGAACGCAATTCAATCAAATCAGGTGATTGCGATCATGCAAACCGGCAAGCGCGTCGTGCGCCGGCGACACGCGCCGGCAGCTTTAGGTCAACTCGATGAATGCACGTTCAAATTTATGTCGCCGCAGGGCGACAGTGCGAAGCGACTTCCGCGCCCCAGCGCTGCGTGAGCGTGCCGGAACAAGGTATTATTGGCGCCAGGCGATGACAGGAGGTCGCGGCATGTTTCCACTGATCGAAATTTCCGGCGCCGCGCATGAACGCGGGCGGCAGCACGGCGCGCAGGCGAAGGTCCGCATCGAGCGCTCGATCGCGACCTACGCGCGGCTGTTCGCCTACTGCGGCATCGACTGGCAGGGCGCGCAGCGCCTGGGCGCGGCGTATCGGACGGTGATCGGCGACCTGGACCCGGCGCTGCTGGCCGAGATCGAAGGCATCGCCGCGGGCTCCGGCCGCAAGGTCGACGAAATCCTCGCGCTCAACGCGCGCACCGAAATCCTGCCGCCCAGCTATCCGGGCGAGCCGCATCCGGATCGCGGCAGCATCGCCGCCGCAAACCTGAAGCGCGGCGTGCCGGATTGGGGAGAATGCACTGCCGTCGCGGTGAAGCCGGCACTGAGCACCACCGGCGCCACGCTCCTGGCGCAGAATTGGGACTGGCTGGGCGCGCAGCGCGCAGCGCTGGTGCTGCTGCGCGTGCGCGATGCCGGCGGCGCATCCTGCCTCACGCTGACCGAGGCGGGCATGCTGGCCAAGATCGGCCTCAACCGCCGCGGCTTCGGCGTCTGCCTCAACATCCTGCGTTCGGCCGACGACGGCAGCCGCAGCGGCGTGCCGGTGCATGTGCTGCTGCGCGCGTTGCTGGCGCGCGACAGCGTGGCTGACGCGATCGCGTTCGCGGCGAAGCTGTCCTTCGGCGCCTCGTCCAATGTGCTCTGCGCCGATGCGTCAGGCGACACCGCGGCGCTCGAATTCTCGCCGCGCGGCCTGGAAGTCGTGCGCGGCGCGGATGCGGCGCTGTGCCACACCAATCATTTCCTCGCCCCGGCCGCGGCGCAGCACCAGGCTTCGCTCGCGCCCAGCCTGTCGACCGTGCCGCGCCTTGAGCGCATCACCGCGCTCACCGGCGCGCACCAGGGCAAGTTCTCGGCGCGGGACCTGCAGCGCATGCTGCGCGACGAATCCGACGGCTACCTGTCGATCTGCCGCAGCCCGGACCCGTCTCTCGCGCCCGAGGCCTGCATCGAAACCGTCGCCGCGGTGGTGATGGACCTCGCCGAGCGCGTGATGCACATCGCGCCGGACGTTCCGTCGCGCGTCGATTTCGTGCCGGTGGCGCTGGGCGAGGCCGTGCCGGCCTGAAGCTGCGTTCGCCTAAGCGGGCGAAAGTATGTGGATCAGCCGGCTCGCGATGAAGTCTTTGGTTTTTGCGCCATAAGCCGCCATGTGCGGCGCGGCCGCATGCGCTTTCAGCGCGTCCATGCTCTCCCACTTCTCCAGCACCAGAAAGGTATCCGGGCCGTACTTGGTCTGAAACTTGGGGCCGTCCTCGATATCGACTGCGGCGCCGTACTCGATGCAGCCCTGCTCCGCCTTGACCGCGGGGACATTGGCATGGAACGCCTGCAGGATGGAGGCGCGCATGCCGGGCTTGGCGGTGATGACGGCGACGACGTGGATCATGGTCTTTACTCCTTGTGTAAATAGGCTGTTGTACAGTCACGCATTGTAACGAAAGGATAGCAGCCGGGCACCCGCGTCGTTCCCCGTCTGGGTGGTCCGAGAGCCGCTCGGCGCAGACGATGAAGTTGCTACAATCGACGGACACCGCGCGAAACAAACCGCGCAATCGCTTGGGAGCCCGCTGCAAAAAGGACAATTTGCGAGCAGGCAATCCGGGGAAAAACGAGAAGGCCTTGCCGCATGAAAATTTCTATCCTCGACGACTACCACGACACGCTGCGCACTCTCGATTGTTTTCGCAAGCTCGCGGGACACGAGGTCGAAATCTGGAACGATCACGTGCAGGACGTGGATACGCTTGCCGCGCGGCTGGCGCGCACCGAAGCCCTGGTGCTGATCCGCGAGCGTACGCAAATCCGCGCACCCTTGATCGACCGTCTGGACCGGCTCAAGCTCATCAGCCAGCGCAGCGTGTATCCGCACATCGACATCGACACCTGCACCCGGCGCAGGGTGATCGTCTCGTCGAGCCAGCATGCCGACACGCCCTCGTATGCCACGGCCGAACTGATCTGGGGCCTGATCCTCGCCGCCATGCGCCAGATTCCCCGGCAGATGCAGGCGCTGCGCGCCGGGAAATGGCAGATCGGCGTCGGCGCCAGCCTGCGCGGCAAGACTATGGGTATCTATGGCTACGGCCGGATAGGCGCCGTGGTCGCGGGCTACGCCAAGGCGTTCGGGATGAACGTGCTGGTTTGGGCGCGGGAGCCCTCGCGCGTGCGCGCGCAGACGGACGGCCACGCGGTCGCGCGCAGCAAACAAGCGTTTTTCGAGGAATGCGACGTGATCTCGCTGCACATGCGGCTGAACGCATCGACACGGGGCATCGTCACGGCCGAAGACCTGGGACGGATGCAGCCTGACGCGCTGCTCGTCAACACCAGCCGGGCGCCTTTGATCGAGCCCGGGGCGCTGGTGACGGCACTGCAGCGCGGACGCCCGGGCATGGCGGCAGTGGATGTATATGAAGAAGAGCCTGTGCTGGACCCCGCTCACCCGCTGCTGGCCATGGACAATGTGGTGTGCACGCCGCACATCGGCTACGTCACGCGCGAGGAGTACGAACTTCAGTTCAGCGACATCTTCGACCAGATCGTCGCCTATGCTGCCGGCGCGCCGATCAATGTGGTCAATCCCGAAGTGCTGGGCGCGCCGACCGGGCCCGCCGCCCGATAGCGGGCCGCGCAAGCATGCATGCGCTGGTTCGCGCAACAACCCGTCAACGTTCCTTCGAGAGATGCACGCGCTGCGCGCCTTGCCGCAGCATCGACAGGAGACTCAGGCAAATCAGATGCGCGATGCGCTGCTTCTCCGGGCGTGGCTGTTTGTGTCGCAACTGACGGCAGAGCACACGGGCCGTCGTGATCTCAGGGGCGAAACTGCGTCTGGTCGCCGCATCCCGCCGGGGGATAGGTGTGTCGCCAAACAGATCGCCGGATCTCCCGGTAGCGCTTATGCAATTCGCCATATTGCACCTCGCATGATCGTAACGAACTGTTTACCATCGCCTGCAAAATCTAGTTTCCACTCTGCAGTCGAGTCGGTGTTGCGTTAACTCAAAGGTAGTGAGAATTTTTTTCGGGGCTCGAGTCCGTCATGCCGAGTCCAGCGCAGGCGCGATTCAGCCGGGCTTCTTGCGCAATCGCTTTAATAAAATTACCTAGGTGTCTGCTGTGCGAAGCAATATTCGTGGAGCGCAATCCCTGGCGCTGAGGCCCACACCGGACGGCGCGTGGAAGCTTGGACGCCGAATTCCGGAACGATCACGCGCAGGACGTCGACACGCTCGCCGCGCGGCGCGCGGCGCAAGCACCTGATCGTCTACGGTTGGCTTAGGGAAATTGTGCCGGCAATGCCCTAGGTTTTGAGCTTCCATCCGTGCTGTCGGCCAAAGCAGACAGCCTATTCGCCATTAAACCAAGGTCCTAGCCATAGAGCGCCGATCGCTGTCGTGCCCGGACGACAATTCTGCGGGCACGGAACGCGCGAGCAAGGCTTAAGTATCTGAATCAACAACCAATGCGAAGCTGGCACAGGGCTTGCTCAAGGGTGGGCATGGCAGTTCCAATGTTCCACTCGAGCGAGGTTGGTATGGTCACCGTGAACCGAATCCTGATTGTCGACAGCTACCCGCTGTTTCGAAGCACACTGCGGGCCTTCCTGTCGCAGGAACCGGATTTCCAGATCGTCGGCATGGCAGGCAGCATGCGCGACGCCATATGGTCCGTCGGGGCCCTGAAACCTGACCTGGTGCTGACCGATCTAAGGATGCCGGACGCGCGCGGCGTCGAGGCGGTGGCCGGAATCAAGCGCCACTATCCGCAGGTGAAAATCCTCGTCGTCAGCTTCTACCAGGAAAACGAATTCAAGCAGCAGTGCCGCGATGCCGGAGCGGCCGGTTACGTCGTGAAGGACGCGATCCATGACGACCTGTGCGACGGCATGCGCGCCGTATTGCGCGGCAGAACCTATCCGGACGCGGAGGCTGCCGACGCGATCCTCCCGCAGTATCTGCCAGGCTCCGCCGCAACCGGCAAAGGCCGCAAGCCTTTCGCGCATAGCCCGTCGCCGCGCTGAGGCCGCCGCATGGTGCGGCCGTTCACCGGCCAAACCTGCGTCAAGCCGCTTTCCCTACAGCGCTACTTTTTAGAAGCGGTTGCAAAATGGGGCAGCAAGACCCTGCGCGGACGATAGATTAGTCCGTGCGGATCGTCGATCTTGCATAAAACACAGCGCTCCCCCTGTTCTTACCCATAACTGTGATTTCTGTACGGATGCGTTCTATCCGTACAGAAATCAGGGTTGGCGCGCGTCCCCCAAGAGGACTTGCTTCGCGGCGCTGCGCGCGAGGTCTTGGTAAACCCTGCACGGACAAAAAACCCGTTCCTCTCATTTTGTAATAGGCTCTAGGCCTGCGGCCGCGCTCTGATCGGCCTGCACAGTTGAACACCGTGGCTTTTCAACCTGCACCGGAGTCTGCAACATGATGAATCGAGACCAGCCCGTGTGGCTGATTACCGGCTGTTCCAGCGGCATCGGCCGCGAACTGGCCAAACTGGTGCTGGCACGCGGCTGGCGTGCCGTCGTCACCGCGCGTGATCCATCGAAAGTGGCGGATATCGCCCAGGCGCACGCGGACCGGGCGCTGGTGATGGCGCTCGATGTCACCCGGCGCGCGCAGATCGACGAAGTCGTCGCCGCAGCGAAGAAACGGTTCGGACGCATCGATGTGCTGGTCAATAACGCGGGCTACGGCTATGTCGCCGCGATCGAGGAGGGCGAGGACCAGGCCGTGCGCGCGATGTTCGAAGCCAACGTGTTCGGGCTCATCGACCTGACCAAAGCGGCGCTGCCGATCATGCGCACGCAGCGCAGCGGATTGATCGTCAACGTCTCGTCGATCGGCGGCCTAACGAGCCAGGCGGCGACGGGCTACTATCACGCCACGAAATACGCGGTGGAAGGCCTCTCCGAATCGCTCGCGGCGGAAGTGAAGCCGCTGGGCATCGACGTGCTGATCGTCGAGCCCAGTGCGTTCCGCACCAACTGGGCGGGTCCGTCGATCAAGTGGTCGGCGACGCGCATCGACGCCTACGCCGCGACCGCAGGCGAGCGCCGCAAGCAAATCGAAGGCCGCAGCGGCAAACAGGCCGGCGATCCGGTGCGCGCCGCGCAGGCCATCGTCGACGCCGCCTTGTCCGACACCCCGCCGCTGCGCCTGCTGCTCGGCAAAGCTGCGCTCAGCATGGCGCGCAAGAAAATCGATTCCCTGCGAACCGATTTCGATGCCTGGGAATCGACGACGCTGGGCGCGGACTTTCCGGAGAGCGCGGGCTAGGGCGCCCTGTCCGGCGGCGCGCTTTGGCGCGTCAGTGGTAGTCCTCTTCCCTCTGGTGGCGCAAAGCCAGGAGCGTGACGGTGTTTCGGTTTTCGATCTCGAACAGCGCGACATAGCCGGCCCCGCCGAAAGGGATGATCAGTTCACGCAGGAACGGGTTGCCGTCGCCGCCCAAGGCCTTGCGGCAGGAAAACGGAAACACCGCCAGCAGTTCGATCGCCTTGGCGATCGCCTCGCGCGCTTTTTCGGCTGCGGCGAAGTCCTGTTCAAGCAGGAAATCGAACAGGCGCAACAGGTCCGCCTCCGCTTCCGGGGTGAAGCGGACCCTGAATCGGGTCATGGTGCGACGCTGCGACCCTTACGCGCCTTGTCCAGCCGACGGCCAAGCTTGCCGAGCACCGTCGCCGCCGAGACATATTTGCCCGATTTCCTGGCGGCTGCGCCCGAAGCCAGCCCGCGCTCGATGAACGCCCTCTGGGCATAACGGAACTCGACATTGCGGCGCACGGCGTCCTCGACGAATCCGGACAAGGTCTCGCCGGACTCGAGGACTGCCTCGGCGGCCTGGCGCAGTTCAGGCGAAACGCGGACCGCGGGAATGGCAGCAGTTTTCACGGACATCTCCTGCATTGCATTTGTAATGCAATAATGAACGAAACCGGGACAGGCCGCAATACCTCCCGCCGAGCTCTTCACCTCCGGCGACGCCCGGGTGCAGGTAATATTCGCACATAGCGACATTCCTGTAGATTGCGCTTTCGCCGACCGTTCATCGCAAGGAGCAAGCCCATGGCCGAACTCGAATCCTCCCGCCGCGATACGCGCGCACGCTGCAGGAGCTGCTGGGCGACGCCGGCTTTCACGCCGATCGCGCGGCGATGAACGGGTATTAAGGACAGTTTACTTACAGGGCGATTTCCAAAATAGCGAGGGGAGCGAGACCATGGCTGAGAAATTCGACAATTTGTTTTCGATCAAAGGCAAGACCGCGCTGGTCACGGGCGGATCGCGCGGCATCGGCGAGATGATCGCCGCGGGCTTCCTCGCGCACGGCGCCAAGGTGTACATCTCCTCGAGAAAAGCCGAGGCCTGCGCGGCGACGGCGAAGCGCTTGAGCGAAACCTACGGCGGGCAGTGCATCGCGCTGCCGGCGGACCTGTCGCAGATCGCGGGCGTGGAGAGCCTGGCCAAGCAGCTCTCCGAGCGCGAATCGAAGCTCGACATCCTGGTGAACAATGCGGGCGCGGCCTGGGGCGCGCCGCTCGAAACATTTCCCGAGGCCGGCTGGGACAAGGTGATGGACACGAACGTGAAGGGCGTGTTCTTTCTCACGCAGAAAGTGCTGCCGCTGCTGCGCCAGGCGGCCAGCGCGGCCAGTCCGGCGCGCGTGATCAACATCGGTTCGATCGACGGCCTCAAGGCGGCGATTTTCGACACCTACTCCTACGGCGCATCCAAGGCTGCGGTGCACCACCTCACGCGCTTCCTTGCGGCGCAGCTGACGAAGGAACACATCCTGTTCAACGCGATCGCACCGGGGCCGTTTCCGACCTGGATGCTCAGCACCGGCGTGGGCTTTGGCGGAAAGACCGAAAACGTCGACTGGAGTATGGTCGCCGACCGCAATCCGAGCGGCCGGGTCGGCACACCGCAGGACATTGCCGGTCTCGCCATTTTCCTCTGCTCGCGCGCCGGAGAATATGTCGTCGGTCAGACCATCGCTATCGACGGAGGCGTGGTCGGCACGTCCTGATACTGTGCCCGGATTCGCGCCGCAATTTCATCGGCGGTCGTCCGCCGCCTCAGCGTTTGATGCCGGACAACTCTTCGTAGAGCAATCCCAGCGCAGCGCTGTCCATGCCGTCGCGGCCGGTATTGCACAGCGCCGCGAACAGCTGTTCGGTCAACGCCACCGCCGGGGCGAAGCTGCCGGCGTCCTTCGCGGCAGCGCCGGCGAGGCGCAGGTCCTTCAACAGCAAGGCGCCGCGAAAGCCAGGGGCGAGCTGGCCATCGAGGAAACGCTTGGCGTGATTCTGCATGACGAAACTTTGCGCCGAGCCGCCGAGCAGCGCATCGCGCACCTTGTAGGGATCGACGCCGGCCTTCTTGGCCAGGGTCAGGGCCTCGCACGCCGCCATGACCGTGCCGGCCATGACCATCTGGTTGCACGACTTGCACAGCTGGCCCGCGCCGCTGGCGCCGATGTGGGTGAAGGTCTTGCCCACCGCCTTGAACAAAGGCATGCAGCGCGCGAGCGTCTCGGCTTCGCCGCCTATCATGCAGCTCAGGGTCGCATCGCGCGCGCCTCCCGGCCCGCCCGATACCGGGGAGTCGAGCATGGCCACGCCCGCCTGCTTCAGCCGTTCGGCGAAGCCGGCCGTCGCCTTCGACGAGATGGTGCTGAAATCGATCACAACGCTGCCGGCCTTGACCGCCGACGCGACGCCCTTGGCCCCGAACAGCACCGCTTCCACGTCCGGCGTGTCGGGCACGCACAGACAGATGATTTCCGCGCGGGCGGCCAGATCGGCCGGCGATGCCGCGGCGATGCCGCCGATGCCGGCGAGTTCGTCGACCGCGGCGCGGCTGCGGTTGTGCAGCACGACCTTGAATCCCGCCTTGATCAGGTTGCGCGCCATCGACTTGCCCATGACGCCCAGGCCGATGAAGCCGACGGGTGTCGCAGTGGTTATTTCGCTCATGTTCGTACTCTCCATGGATTTCGGTTCGCCATCACCGGTTGATTGGTCTCATTTTTCATTTTGGCTCGCTGCGTTTGCTCGGGATCCGGACCATTGCGATCTTCCCGTTCTGCATGTCTTCGGAGTATAGCGTGCTCGCATCGCCTTCGATCGCCGCCTGCAAGGCCGCGGCGGCGTTTTCAGCGCGCCGGCATGGCCCGGCTTGAGCGCTGCGGAGGTCTGGGGTACATTGGCGTGCCGCGCGATCACGCCACCGGTGTTGGTCTTTACAGGGAGCAGAGCATGTCCATGCGTCGCACGTTGGTCACCCTTATCGCCGCGGGCCTCGCGCTCGCCTTCCAGGCGAACCCGGCCGCCGCACAGGCGTTCCCGACAAAACCCGTGCGCATGGTCATCGGTTTCTCGGCCGGCGGCACCACCGATCTGGTCGGGCGGCTGGTGGCGAAACGCCTGGGCGAAGTCTGGGGCCAGACGGTGGTGGTCGAAAACAAACCCGGTGCGAGCGGCATGATCGCCGCCGAAGCCGTGGCAAAAGCGCCGCCCGACGGCTACACGCTGCTGGTCACACCGCAAACCAGCCTGGCCGTCGCGCCCGCTTTGTACGGCAAGGCCGCGTATGACGCGGCCCGCGATTTCACGCCGATCACCCTGATGGGCTCGACGCCGACGATCATGGTGGTCAACCCGGCATTCCCCCCCAAGACCTTCGCCGAGTTCGTCGAGCTCGCCAGGAAAAGCAATCCGCCCCTCGCCTACGGATCGGGGGGCATCGGTTCTTCCCCGCATATGGCCGGCGAACTGCTGAGCGCCCAACTCGGCATCCACATGACGCATATTCCGTACAAAGGCGAGAGCCCCGCGCTGACCGACACCATGGGCGGACAGGTGCCTGTCATGTTCGGCAATATTTCGGTCGCGGTGTCGCACATCAAGTCGGGCAAATTGCGCGCGCTGGCGAACACCGGCGCCACGCGCTCGCCGCTGCTGCCCGAGGTCCCGACCGTTGCCGAGTCCGGCCTCAAGGACTACGCCGTCGCGACCTGGTTCGGTCTGCTCGGTCCGGCCGGCATGCCGCCCGATCTGGTGACGCGCATCCAGCGCGACGTGGCAGGCGCCCTGGCCACGCCGGACCTGCGCAACCGACTCGTCGACCTGGGGGTCGATATCGTGGGGAACTCACCCGAAGAATTCGCCGCCTACCTGCGCACCGAAATCGCCCGCTACGCCAAGGTGATCAAAGACGCCGGCATCAAACCGTAGCCGGCCCAGGGCCGAGCGCAATACGGCCTGGGCGCAGAGGGCTTGAGTGAAGTGAATTCTTAGATCATGGCGGTAATGACTTGATTTGTCGCGTCAATTGGTGTAGGGTCTTCAAACGCTTTTTGGAGTATGCCTGTGCCGATGGGGTTTGATGCCCGTTCCACCAGAACGCTGACATGAAAACCGAATTACAAATGCTTGCCGAACAACAAGCGAAGGCCGCGTGGCGCGTGGCCGTGACCCAGGGCATGACCCTGCTCGGCTTCAAGGAATGGCTGATCACCTGCGCGAACTACCCGCGCGAATTGTTCGAGCAGCGCGAACACAATCTGGTCGCCCGCGCCGCCGGCGACGAGTTCGTCGTCATGCTGACCATGGACGCGGGTCATCGGGCGGCGGCCAGATCGGTCGCCAGTTCGATCATCGCCAGCAGCGGCAGCCCGCTGCGCGTGCCGGACGTCGGCCGCGCGCTTTCGGGCAGCCTGGGCATTGCCCTGTTTCCCAACCATGCCGCGAATGCCGACTCCCTGTCGATCGCGGCCGACCGGCGGCGCTACAAGGCCAAGTCCCAGGGCAAGGCAAGCATACGCTTCGCGCACGGCTGAATCGGGCCGCGGCACTGTTGCGTTTGCGCTCCAAAATGGCTCATCCCCGAAATATTTGGTAAGAGATGAATTCGGCGTTATTCTGAACGACCGACGTCTTGGTATTCCTCGAACCAGCCGGGAGATGCACGCCATGACCAAGCAACGACTCGTCACCCGCAGCGACTTTGACGGCGTGGTCTGCGCCATCCTGCTCAAGGAACTCAACATGATCGACGAGATCGTGTTCGCCGAACCCAAGGACATGCAGGACGGCAAGGTCGCAATCACCGAGCACGACATCACCACCAACTTGCCCTATGTGCCCGGCGTGGGCATGGCGTTCGACCATCATTCTTCGGAACTGCTGCGCAACCCCGGGGAACATCCGAACCGCATCATCGATCCCGACGCCGCTTCCGCCGCGCGCGTCGTTTTCGAGCATTTCGGCGGCGGACGCACCTTCCCGGAAAGCTTCCATTTCATGATGGAGGCCGTCGACAAGGCAGACTCGGCCCAGTTTCATCGCGACGAGATCCTGCACCCGAACCGCTGGGTGCTGCTCAGCTACCTGATGGATCCACGCACGGGCCTGGGCCGTTTCCGGAACTTCCGGATCAGCAATCAGGACCTGATGATGGCCCTGATCGATTATTGCCGCGGCCATTCCATCGAGGAAATCCTCAGCCTGCCCGACGTCAAGGAGAGGGTCGACCTTTACCTGGAGCACGCACCCAAAGCGACGGAACAGATCTGGCGCTGCGCCGCCGTCCACGACAAGCTCGTGGTGCTGGACCTGCGCAAGGAAGAGAACATCTGGGCCTGCAACCGGTTCATGATTTACGCCCTGTTTCCGCAGGTCAACATTTCGATCCACGTCCTATGGGGCGCAAATAAGCAGAACACGGTGTTTGCGGTCGGCAAGTCGATACTCAACCGCACATCGAAAATCAACATCGGCGCGCTGATGCTCGAATACGGTGGCGGCGGCCATGAAGCCGCCGGAACCTGCCAGGTGGGCAATGACGTAGCCGATGCCACCCTGGCCAAGCTGGTGAAAACCATCAATCAGGACGGTTGATCGGCGACTCCGGCTTTGCCGCGGCGTTCAGAGACTGCTGCGCGGCGTGTTGGACCGGGCCCGGCCCATGCGCGAGGCAAGCCGTCCGTGGATGGACACGCCTGCCGGAAGAGGCGCTGAATTTCCCATCCTTTATACTTTCATTTTTTTGCTGTGGGACGCGACATGGAAAACTCTCCCGTGGAAACCCGCGACCGCTACGGTTACTGGGTCTCGATTCCCACCCGGTGGATGGACGGCGACCCCTACGGCCACGTCAATAACGCGCAGTACTACTCGTTCGTCGATACGGCGGTGACCCGCATGGCGATAGCCAAAGGAGCGCTGCGCGCGCCCGATTCCAGATCCATCGGCCTGTGCGTGGAAAGCGGTTGCAAGTTTCTCGCTCCGGTCAGCTTTCCGGAGACGATAGACGCGGGCGTGCGCGTCGGTCGTGTCGGCAACTCGAGCCTGCGCTATGAAGTCGGCCTGTTCAAGGCGGGCGAGACGCAAGCGGTGGCGGTCGCGCATTTCACCCATGTGTTTGTCGATCCGGAGACCCGCCGCCCGGCGCCGTTGAGCGAGGACGTGAAAGCGGCGATGCGTGCGCTGATGCTCGACGCCTAGTGCGATGACCGCTGAATTGCGAAACAACCCGGCGGACTCGGCGATTGCGCGGACGCGATGCCGACTCCCCGGAACGCCTGCCGCTATGACCGCTAGCCGACAAGCTTGACCAGATAGTCGTAGGGCCTGCCGATTATGTCCCAGACATTCTCGATGTTCTTCGCATGCGCCTTATTCGATGACATGGAATCCCAGGTCCTTCCGATCCACATCGTGAAAGGGTACAAAATGCAGAACGGGAATATGCCAAGACACAACACCATAAGAAGCACCGAATAAAGCACGCGGTTCACCGCAAACTTCTTTATCCAGTCAAACCATAAAGACCCATCTCCAGATACAGCCCCGTTCGTAGACATCGCCTGACTCCTATTGTGGCCAACGCCGCTCGCCCCTCGATAAACCGGATGCCATCGCGGGGAGCGTTTCGTTGAGCTGCTGCAATAGTCCTCCCGTGCTGGACAGGAAGCTATTAGGGTAAGTACCGATACGCACTCGATAAACTGCGACGTGCGCCGGCGGCTGCCGGGGAGGATCGATAGCGGGGATATTGGCGCTGGCGGCGCGTGACGGCTGGTTCGCAGCGGCGAGCGTCAATAATTTGCGTACAGCTTCTTCTCTTCACGGTGGTGATTTGTGTGCCGTCCCAAACCTAGCCGAAGTGCGGACCCTGAATACAGTTCGACAAGGCGGGTGCATACAAAAAGCAGGCAGGGCGCCTGCTGCGACACTCACTGATTTCATGGAAGAATTTGCACTGGCGCGCGCCGCCATGCTTACGAATTTTATACTTCGAGAAGAAGCGCTCGATCAATCGGCCTGGCATGCGGTCGCGAGTGTTGAACCGCAAGCAGAGGATTACATGGGGATTTCGAAGAAATATACGACGGATTTTCGCGTCTGGCACGGTGTATGCGTTGGATAGGGTGAGCACCAACGAACGAACCACACGGAGAGAATCATGAGGACCTACACAAACACCCTGACAATGACCGCCCCGGAACTCCTGCTTGCAAATCTGGAAGCAGCCGCGGAGAAATTCAACACCGCTACCGAGCACGTCACGCTGGCCACGAAGACCGTGATCATGCTCGCCGCTGCCCCGCTGCTCGGACTGGTGTTCGTCCTGGCGCTCCCGGTAGTCAGCGTCGCGCTGACCGCTTATTACGGCGCGCGGTTGATTGCGGTCCACTGGGCCGCGATCGCCAAGCATGTGAAAAACGTGGCGCTGTTCTTCGCCGCTCCCTTCGTCGGACTGGCCTACATCATCGTCCTCCCGTTCGTCGGCTTCGGCGCGGTGTGCTACTACGGGATGAAAGCCGCCAGGAAATAGCGCGAACCCGCGGCGGGTTTCAGCTGGCGATGCGGCGGCCCTTCGGGGCCGCTACGCATTTTGGACACGGCAAGTTGAGGGTGCAGGAGTGCCGATTGCCCGCGGCATGTTCGATGACATCCGGTTGCGTGAGCTTGGCCGAGCATGCGCGAACGGATGTGCACCCACGTCTCGGGATGAATTCGCAGTATGAAGGGATGAAACAAGATTCGAGGCGCCAATCGCGCAGACCCGGTTATCGCGTTTCGCGTTCCCCGGCCTGCCACGCAGCGGCAATGTCCTTGGCAAGCCGCAGCAGCTTCGGCGCATAGCGCGCGACTTGTGCGTCGAATTCCGCATCGGATGACGGGAAGCTGATATTCAGGGAATAGATCGTTCGGTCAGGCGCTGTCAGCGGCGCCGCAATCGATACCATGCCGGGCTGCCAGGCGGCCACGCAGTAACCTTTCGCGGCCAGGGCGGCGAAGGCTTGCGCGATCTGCGTTTGCACCCTGGCCCAGCCACGGGTGTATTTCGCGGCGATATGCTGCAGAATCTGCTGCCGTGCCGCTTTGTCCAGCGCGAACAGGTAGCTGCGGCCCAAGGACGTCAATTCCATGGGCGTGCGCGAGCCGGGAACTATCCTTCTGAATATGCCGCGTCGGCTTTCCCGGACCGATTCCAGATAGACCATTTCGAAATGGTCGGCGACCGCCAGGCCGACATTGATGCTTTCTCCCTCGGCGACATTTTTCATCAGCGGCAGCGCCAGATCCAGGGCCGGCACATCGTCGCGAAACACCCGTGCGAGGCTGAGAAACACCGCGGTCAGCCGATAGGCGCGATTCTCCATGTCGTACGCGAGAAAGCCGCTGTCCACCAGCGATCGCGTCAGGCGGCTTACCGTCGGGCGAGGCAGCCCGGCGCGCTCGGCCAAATCCGCATTGGTGAGCAGCGAGCCCCCGGAACGAAACGCCCGCAGCAGCAGCAGGCCCCGCTCCAGCGATTGACTTCCGGGGGTCTCCCGAACGAAACGGCCGACCTCCTTGGTGAGCCGCCGGGAAGACGTTCTAGGGTCTGTTGACATTCAGCACATGAGCGCGACGGGGGTAATTTGGGATGCAGCGCAAGGCGCGAGGAGTGCCGTTTGGTCATTCCAAACAAGCGACGAGCAACGCTGCGCTGCGCCCAAATTATCCCCCGTCCCTTCGGGTTGTCTCCAAATGCGGCGCCTGCGGCGTTGCGCTCCTCGCAAAGGGAACCACCCTTGGCGTCGTCGCGCGCCTTGCAGGCATCCGCATTTGGAGACAACGCGTCTCATGCGGTGAATGTCAACAGACCCTCGCGCGTTCTTGTTCTGGGCGTCAAACGCATAATTTCAGCATGTGAAATTGCAATATAGCGAATCGGCAAACAGGCGTCAATAATCACTAGCCGCCAAGAGAAGTACGTTGCCTCGCGATGTCTCGTCACAGGTGATAGACATGAACGCTCAATACAATGCTGCCGCTGCACCGCTGCCCCTCGCCGGAATCAAGGTGGTCGAAATCGGGCAGAACATCGCGGGCCCGTACGCAAGCGAAATCCTGGCGTCCCTGGGCGCCGACGTGGTCAAGGTGGAACGCCCCGAGGGCGGCGACGATGCGAGAGGCTGGGGCCCGCCTTTCTGGCGCGGTACCGCCACGACCTTCCAGGCCATGAACCATGGAAAGCGCGGCATCACCGTAGACCTGAAGGACCCGGATTCTATCCGGTGGCTCAAAGACTACGTGGCGGGTGCCGATGTGCTGATTCAAAATCTTCGCCCTGGCGTGATGGACGAACTGGGCCTGGGCGCCGAAGATTTGCTGGCGGCGAATCCGCGGCTGGTGTATTGCTCTTTGTGGGCCTTCGGACACAAGGGGCCGATGCATCTCAAGCCGGGTTACGAACCCATGATCCAGGCTTTTTCAGGCCTGTTCAGCATCAACGGCACCGAAGACGGCCCGCCCGCCCGCGTCGGCATGCAGGTGCTCGACCTGGGGACCGGCATTTGGGCGGCGCTGGGGACTATCGCCGCGCTGTTCCAGCGGCAGACCACGGGCAAGGGATGCATCGTCGACACCTCCCTGTTCGAGACGGCGCTGGGCTGGCTCGGTGTCCTGTTGGCCGGCTTCAACGCGACCGGCGAGCAGCCGCCGCGTCATCGCAGCGGCAATCCGCGCGTAGTGGTGTTCCAGTCGTTCGAGGCGAATGACGGTGAAATCGTCGTGGCCGCGGCGAATGATCGTCTGTTCGCCAAGCTGGCGCGTGAACTCGGGCACGCGGAATGGGCAAGCGACGAACGCTTTGCCACCAATGCCCTCAGAGTCAAGCACAAGGCGGACATCCTGCCGGAGATCTCGCGGATATTCAGGACCCAATCCGTTTCGCATTGGATCGAGCGGCTCGAATCCGCCGGCGTTCCATGTTCCCCCATACACGACTTCCGGCAAGTCATCGGACAAGCGCAGACGCAGGCGCTGGGAATCCTGCAGGAGATCCCTGATCTCGACCTGCGTATCGTCGGCCTGCCGATATCTTTCAACGGACACCGGCCTCCAATAGGGCACCGCGCGCCTGCCCTGGGTGAACACAGCGAGGAAATCGGCGCGCCGGCAGGCAAGAGCGGAGCGCCACGGCGCGCCGATTAGACCGCGGCCAATCGATCCGCCGCATATCCACAGGAAGGAGACATAGACATGCCAGCGTTCACCAAGGAAACCGGGGCCACGGATATCAGCGTCACCATGGAGAAACACGTCGCCGTGGTCGAGATTCATCGGCCGCCGCACAATTTCTTTGATTTGGAGCTTATCCGGCAACTGGCGGACGCCTTCGAGGGCCTCGATGCGGACGAAAATTGCCGCGCCATCGTGCTCGCGTCGGAGGGCACGGCGTTCTGCGCCGGCGCGAATTTTTCCAACCGTCGCGCGCCAGTATCCAGCGATGCGCAGGACGCGACCAACCCGCTGTATTTCGAAGCCATCCGCCTGTTCGCCTGCGCCAAGCCCGTGGTCGCCGCGGTGCAGGGTCCGGCGGTCGGCGGCGGACTGGGATTGGCCCTGGTGGCCGATTTCCGGGTTACCTGCGCCGAAGCCCGGTTCAGCGCCAACTTTACCCGGCTGGGATTTCACCCCGGCTTCGGGCTGTCGGTCACGCTGCCGCGACTGATCGGGCATCAGAACGCAAGCCTGCTCATGTTTACCGGGCGACGCGTCGACGGCGCGCAAGCGGTTGCGATGGGACTGGCGGATGTACTGGCCGCCCAGAGCGAGGTACGGATCGAAGCGATGCGCCTCGCCGAGGAGATTGCCGTGTCGGCTCCCCTGGCGGTTCAATCGACGCGCGCGACCTTGCGCAATAAGCTGCTCGACCAGATCAAGGAAGCCGTCGCCCACGAAAGCCGGGAGCAACAGCGGCAATTCGCCACGCAAGACTTCAAGGAGGGCGTCAAAGCCATGGCCGAGCGCCGGCCGCCGCAGTTTCAGGGTCGCTGACCTCGCCGAAATGATCGGTGATGGCAACGTACTTAGCTTATTTCAAAACGAGGGGAGACATCCCCTCGTGCTCCCCTATATCAGGGGCCATTTCGGTAATTCTGAAATGGCCTCTTATGCCTTTTTCCACGCATGTTGAACCGCCAGAGGAAATTACGCGATGAAAGCAGCGCAGAAGGTTCTTACAGTTGTCGAAAGGATATTTGCATTCGCAGCGGGCATCAGCATCGTGCTGATGATGCTGTTGACGACGTTCGACCTGCTGTCGAGGAAGTTCCTGGACTATTCGATTCCGAGCTTGTACGAGTTTACGGAAGACTACCTGATGGTGAGTCTCGTGTTCCTGTCGATCGGTTATGTGTACACGCAGGGGGGACACGTCCGCGTCACCCTGATCGAACAGCATCTTCCGCATCGGGTTCGGCTGGTTTGGGAAAAGCTGCACCAGTCGATGACGCTCGTCCTGTTCTTTTTTATCGCCGTCAAAGGATGGGATGCGGCGGTTCGCGCCTATGAATTCAACGAGATGTCCAACAGCGTTCTGGCCTACCCGCTGGCGCCCGCCTTGCTGCTGGTGCCGATTGGCAGTGCCATGCTGTGTTTGCGCATTATCCAGGCGCTTTTGGGTGAGTTGAAGCTGGAAGACCCCCACGATTTTTCCGCGGTCGATTGACCCATGCGTGTCCGCGCCGGAGTCGTGGTGCATGACGATTCGAATACGAAAAACGGCAGCATCGCCGTGCGGGTGCGTGAACTTTTGAATCGATAATCAGAACGCTTTGGAGGAGTAACCGCCATGCTGGGCGCTTCGATGGTGATCTTGATGGTGCTGTTCCTGTTTCTCGGCATGCCGGTCGCATTTTCACTCGGGACGGCAGGGGCCATCGGCCTGTATCTGTTCGGCGGCGCGGATGCGGTCTTCGGCATTCTGGGCACGGTCCCTTATCGATCGGCGGCGCATTACACGCTTTCCACTCTGCCCATGTTCATTCTCATGGCGCAATTCATCTCCGCGTCCAGAATCGTGGATGACATCTTTATCGCGGCGCAGCGCTGGCTGGAACAACTGCCGGGCGGGCTGGCGATCACCACGATCTTCGCGGCCGCCGGGATGGCGGCCATGTCCGGTTCCAGCACCGCCTCGGCAGCGACCTTGTCGACCATGGCCGTGCCGCAGATGATAAAACACGGCTACTCCAAGCGAGTGGCCACCGGCGTAGTCACCGTCGCCGGCACGCTGGCGATCATGATTCCCCCCAGCATCGCTTTCGTCCTGTACGGCATCATCACCGAGACCTCGATAGGCAAACTGCTGATCGCCGGCATCATTCCCGGAATACTCACCGCGGTCATGTATTGCCTGGGCGTCCTGATCTGGAGCAAGGCGGCGCCGGAAAGCATGCCTCCTTCGACCAGCATGTATTCCTGGAAAGATCGTGTCGATTCGCTCAAACCGCTTTGGCCGTTTCTTATCCTTGCCTCGATAGTGATCGGCTCGATGTACGGCGGATTGGCGACACCCACCGAGGCGGCCGCATTGGGGGCCTTCGGCTCCCTGGTGATCCCGATTGCGCTCGGCCGCATGTCGAAAGCGGACTTTTCCGTGGCGGTGTCGAGCGCAATACGATCGACCACCATGATATTTACCATCATCATCGGCGCCATGATTTTCGGCTATTTCCTGACGATTACGGAATCCACGCAGCATTTGATCGGTTATATCGGCGGCTTACAGGTCGACCGCTGGTGGATCATGATTGCGATCGTCGTGCTGTACCTGATACTCGGCTGCGTGATGGATCAGGTGGCGATCATCCTGGTCACCTTGCCGATGGTGTTTCCGTTGATCATGCATCTGGGGTTCGACCCGATCTGGTTTGGTGTCATCTGCACGAAGACGGCCGAGATCGGCATGGCAAGCCCGCCGGTGGGGATGAATGCCTTCGTGGTGAGCGCCACGACGAAAATTCCCCTGGAGGACGTTTTCAAAGGTACCTGGCCATTGCTTGCGATGGACGTGGTCTCCCTGGGGGTGCTTCTGGCGTTCCCGCTGCTTTCAACCTGGCTGCCCTCGACGATGGTGGGTTGATACGCCAACAATTCGGATCGCGCGGCGGACGCTGCCATCCAACAGGCATGCTGAGCGACCGGCGTTGACCAGACAAACAGTGACAGGCGAAGGGGAAGACATGGAAAGCAAAGATCTGCTGTTGGAAAAACAGGGCCGCGTTGCGGTGCTCACGCTGAACCGGCCGGACAAAATGAATGCGATCAACGCCGAGATGCGAACGCAACTTCCGTTGGCCCTGCAGGAAGTGCAGGACGACGACCGCATAAGGGCGCTGATCATCACCGGTGCGGGCCGCGGATTTTGTTCGGGCGCCGATGTGGCCGCTCAGGCCGCCAAGGCTGCGGCGCCGCAGGAAGAGGCCAGCCGCAGCACCGTGCTGAAGCTGGTGGGCGAGCTCATGCTCGGTTTCGAGAAAATCAACAAGCCTGTGATCGGGGCAATCAACGGCATTGCCGCGGGCATCGGTTTGACCCTCACCCTGGCATGCGACATCCGCCTCGCCTCCAGCAACGCGCGGTTCTCGGCGATCTGGGTGAAGCGGGGACTGATTGCCGACGGCGGCGCCACGCTCTTGTTGCCCTTGGTGGTGGGCATGGAGCGAGCGTTGGAGCTGTCATTCACCGGCGACATCATCGACGCGAACGAAGCCGAGCGGATAGGATTGGTCTCCCGAGTCGTCCCGCACGAAGAATTGATGAAGCGCGCGCAAGAGCTGGCGGAAAAGATCGCGAATGGTCCGCCGATTGCCGTGGAACTGGTCAAGCGATTGATGTGGGAAAACATTCGCAATCGCTGGCGCGAGCAATTGCTGCTGGAAACGTATGCCCAGAACCTCTGCCGGACAACGCAGGACCAGAAAGAAGCGGTGCAGGCTTTCCTGGAAAAACGCGAACCGCAGTTCAAAGGCCTGTAGCAGCGCACTAACCGGACGCGTGCGGCCGCGGAGATGGCCGATTGGGCAATTTCGGAGTGCGAAATTGAAACATGGCGCCGCGCTTGACAGGCGCAGATAATGAAAACGTCTCAAGCATTGTTGAATGCAGAATCGCACAGGCAGTGACCAGATGCGATGCGATCGACCACGTGGTCATTGGCGATTGACCTTGATGATTTAGGCTACTCAAAGGAAGGAGCGTCTCGATGAAATCATTCGTGCACTTGCTGGGCCGGCTGTCGTTGGGATTGTTAGTGAGCGGGATCGGCGCAACCCAGGCGCAAGAGACCATCACCCTCAAGTTTGCCAGCCCCTATCCCGTAGGCCACCCCTCGTACGTCATGGCCAAGGAATATATCGAGGATATCCAGAAACTGACGAATAACAAGGTGAAGATTTCCTACTTTCCCGCCGAGCAATTGGGCAAAGCCAAGGACATGCTGACGGTTTGCGGAAAAGGCCTCGCGGATTTTTGCCAGGTCCACATCACCTACTTTTCCGGGCAGTTGCCGTACAGCAACATCGTCGTGCTGCCGTATTGGACCACGTCTACCGAAGGAACAGAGATTTTCCAGTACATGCTGGACAACAGCCCCGAACTGCAGGAAGAATTTCACAAATACGGGGTAAAAGGACTGGCAGGAACGACGACGCCGACCTATGACGTCGCCACTGTCAAAAAGCCCGTGCGCAATATTGAAGACCTGAAAGGGCTGAAGCTGAAAACGGCCGGCGGGGTCTACGACAGCATTGCGAAGCGCTACGGCATCGTGCCGGTGAGCATACCCGCCACGGAAACCTACGAAGCCGTTCAGCGCGGAGTTGTCGACGGGGTGGTCTTCAACTACCCGAGTATCAGGTCCTACCACCTGGACGATCTGATCAAATACATCACCAATGGCATGCGCTGCGGCGGCTACCCGGGAGCCATCGTCATCAATGAGAAGGCGTGGCAAAAGCTGCCCAAGGATATTCAGGAAGCCGTCATGAAAGCGAGCCGGACTTCAGTGGCGCGCGAAGGCAAGCGCTGGGACGACTTGCATCAGGAGGTGATGAAGCAATTCAAGGACAAGGGCATACAGGTTTATGACCTTACGCCGGAACAACGGCTTGCCTGGAGAAAGTCGCTGGACGGCATAGGCGAGGAATATGTCGCCGAGATGGAGAAGAGAGGGTTCTCCAAGACGAAGAAAGTGTTCGAGGATTTCAAGAAGATCGCCGCGAAAGTCGCAAAGTAGGCGAATCGACCGCCCCCGGGGCCGATTCGGGGGTGGCTGCAACGATTGAAGCGTTACCCGGTGCGCGCCGGCTCGGACCGGCGCAGCCGCGCGGCCCGCGGGCTTAGCGGCGCTTGCGCACCGCTTTGTGCACGGCTTTATGCCGCGCTTTCGGCTGCTGCGATTCGGCGATCGCTGCGCCGCTCTGGCCGTCGAGCTTGGGCTCGACGTTGTCGCGGATCCACTTCGGATCCCACCACTCCACCGGCAATACGGCGACCCCGTCCAGATAGATCCCGTAGTGCAGATGGTCGCCGGCGGCCAGGCCGGTCTCGCCGGTGTTGCCGAGGATCTGCCTTTGCTTCACCGGATCGCCGGCCTTGACGTCGATGGAACTCAAGTGGCCATACAGCGTAAACAGCCCCAGGCCGTGATCGAGGATGACGGTATTGCCGTAAATTCCCAGGTCGCCGGTGAAGGCGACCGCGCCGCTGTTGGCGGCCTCGACCGGGTAATGCTTGGTGACGGACAGGTCGTAGCCGAGGTGAAAGGCGGTGTCGATCGGTTCGTTGTTGTAGGTGTAGGTCCGCTCGTCCGCGAAGTTGGCTTCGACTTTGGAGTTGCTCAGCTGGCTGAACGCGCCCGTCCAAAGCATGGCCGGCGTGGCTTTCTTCGTGATGGCGGCGATCTTGTCTTCGTTCTCCTTCCTGAGTTTCTTGTTGACGGCGACGAAAACCTCTTTCGGCGTCCCCTGGCGCGCGCCGACATCGTTCAGCAAGGGCACGATCTTGTTCTGCAGAAAGCTATCCGATATCGCGATGGTGCTCTTCCGGTACTTTACGTCCTTGAGTTCGTAGGCGAGCGGCATTTCCCTGGTATTGCCGGCCTTGTCGGTTGCGACCAGCCGGGCCTTCGCCTCCGGCGGCACGTTATAGGCATGCGCGAAAAAAGCGAGGGTGTGGTCCGCGTGCCCTTTTATCTGCCCCTGGAAACCGGGGAAGAAATAATCGCCTATCCTCACCCCGCTCGTCGCCGTATCCGCGGACGCTTTGTAGACGATCACGCCGACGCCGCCGAAGTTGACGTAGCGGTCATCGGCGACGAGCTCGATCGTGGGCGGCGTGACGTCGATGGTGAGATTCTTCTGCATCACCGCCTCGTTGCCGCTGAAAAAATTCCACAGCGAGGCGTCGCGCGCGACGACGCGCAGGACTGCGGGTCCTTCCTTGACGCCGGCCAGCTTCGCCGGCAAAGCGAGAGCGATCTTCTTCTCGGCGAGCGGCTGCGCGTACTGCTCGGCGGCCAGCGTGTGCTCGGTGCCGCCCATCGAGAGCGTCGCGCTGACCGACTTCAGTCCGGCGCCGCGATCGGTGACGACGATCTCCATCGGCGCAAGGCCGAGCACGCCAGCGTCCGGGAGCTTGACTTGCGGCGCCTCGCGTTCGAAACGCGGCGCCAGGTAGTAGCCGCCGCCGACTAGCCCAATGACGACGATCAGAAAGGCAATCATGATCGCCGGGAGTTTTTTCTTGCGGGATTCGGATTCCAGTGTGCTCATGTCGGGGGATCGATCAAAGGATAAAGGGGAGGAAGGTGCGGATTATCGCGCGATTGCCGGGCGATGTATTGTCTGCCCAAGAATATAGGCTGAGTGCGATCGCGCGGCTCGAGCGCGGCCGGGTTGCCCCTGAACAGGCGGCTAGTGAAAGCGTCCCTTATGCCCCGCCTTCTCCACTCAGGCTGCAACCGCGTCGAACTGAGTCAGGAAAACGGGTTGACCACCCGCAGGCTATCGAGCGTCTGCCCGTGCTGCATGTCTTCGGAGTAAAGCGTGCTCGCGTGGCCTTCGATAGCCGCTTGCACGATCAGGGCATCCCAGAACGAAAGCTGGCTATTGCGGCTGCGGTGAATGGCGGAGAGGATGAGCTCGCCGTCGATCTGCACCAGCGGGAGTTCCGCGAAACTCGACACCGCCTCCGCCGCGGCGGCCGCATCGAGCGGCCGCGCCAGCTTGCGCGTAACCGCCACGTAGAATTCCTGCAGCACCTGCGTGCTCAGCAGGATGTCGCCGCTTTCCGCGTGCTTCTGGAACAAAGCGCGCGCCTTCTTGCGCTTGTCGGGGGAATCGGCGTCGAACAGGTATACGAGGACGTTGGTGTCGAAGAAGAACTTCATCGTTGATGCAGTTCGTCACGCGTCCACTTCGCCTTGCCGCGGCCGGAGCGGGCGGTTCTCGACAATTCCAGCACGCGCTTCGCCGCGTTCGCCTGCGCCGATTGCGTGCCGGCGAACTGGGCGAGGTAGTCGCGCAGCACCGCGTTGACCGACGTGCCCTGCTCCAGGGCCCGCCGGCGTGCGCTTTTCAGAACTTCCTCGGGTACCGCGATGGTGAGGTTGGCCATGATTCAGTCTCCTGGGCTCGTGTAACACGGGTTCAGTGTAGCACGGGTTTTGGAGAAGAGGAACAGGCGCCAAATCTGCGGTCTTAAGTTCGAAGTGCGACGGGTGCGGGCTTGAGATCGAATAGTACCTCGTGAGGGGTGAGATAGCCGAGGCACTTTCGAGGTCTGTGGTTTAGACGATTCTGGATCCA
>Ga0334722_10000294_pt1 | contig 75898 bp, 63 predicted proteins | sample C3_bottom_MG_FD_207210 | JGI IMG/M metagenome (GOLD analysis project Ga0334722, IMG submission 207210) | Sediment microbial communities from Yellowstone Lake, YNP, Wyoming, USA - C3_bottom | ecosystem: Environmental > Aquatic > Freshwater > Lake > Sediment | place: USA: Wyoming | collected...
GAACAGGACGAAGCCGCTGACAAGGTTTTCGACCCGCAAATCAAAAAGTTCATGGAAGCCAACCCGGACATCAAGGTTACCCGCGTCCACTATGAGACCGAGAAGCTGCGAGCCAATTTCCTGACGGCTGTACAAGGTAACCAGGGGCCGCAGATCGTCTACGGGCCGGACGACAACATTGGAGTGTTTGCTACGGCTGGTGTGATTCAGCCCCTGGACAACTTCTTTAGCCCTGGTTTTCTTGAAACCCTCAACCCGATCGCCCTGGACGGCAACCGCATGAACGGCAAACTGTGGGGGCTTCCGGACCGGATCGGCAATCATCTTACCTTGGTCTATAATAAGAAGTTGGTAGAAAAACCGCCGGCCGACACCGACGAGTTGTTCAAGTTTGCCGCCAGCTTCTCGGCTAAAAACCCGGGCAAGTATGCCCTCGTGTTCAACCAGACTGAGCCGTTCTGGCTGGTGCCTTGGTTGGGTGGCTTTGGCGGAGCCGTCTTCGATGCGAAAAATAACCCAACCCTGGATACCCCAGCAATGGTGGGGGCATTGAAACTCCTGGCCGATTTCAAGGCGAAAGGAGTCATCCCCAAAGAGTCGGACTATGATGCCTCCGAGGCCCTTTTCAAAGAAGGCAAGGCGGCCATGATCATAAACGGGCCGTGGTCCTGGAGCGGATATCTGCAAAAAGGCATTGACATTGGCCTTGCCCGGATCCCGAAAGTCTCCGGTCATGACTGGCCAAAGCCATACACCTCTACGAAGGCCTACTTCGTGTCCAAGCTGGTCACCGACCCGGCCGTTAAGGAGGCCGTGAAGAAATTCCTCGAGTTTATGAATTCGGAAACCGTGCAAATCGAGATGGCCAAGGTCCACAAGCAGCAGCCCACCAACAAGAAGGCTGCTGAGTCGGATGTGGTAAAGAACGACCCCATCATGAAACAGTCGGCGGTGCAGCTTGAGGTCGGCACCCCAATGCCGATCATCCCGCAGATGCGTGCCATCTGGGATTCGATGAAGCCACAGATGCAATTAGTGCTGGCAGGAAAAGCTGCACCAGAGGCTGCCGCCAAGAAGATGCAAGAAGACGCCGAAAAGAAGATTGCCGAAATCAAATAAAGAAATCGGTTGTGGGTGCGGCCGGCGCGGATTGGGCTTAAGGCCCCATACCTCGCCACTATACCCGTACTAGACCGGTCGCGCCTGTCCGGCGGGCGCGCTCCGAGAGGTGGGATCGAAATGGCCCGAAAGGAACCGACTCGAACTCCCGGTGCCCCGTGGTGGTTGCCGTACGTCTATAGTGCTCCGGCAATGCTGTTGCTGGGCTTGATGGTGGTTTATCCCCTGGGCTACGGCCTTTATCTGGGCTTTACCAACATGTCATTACAAAACTTTTTTCATTTCCGCTTTATCGGGTTAAGGAACTTCGTCGCAATTCTAACCGATCCGGAATTTTATTCCGTCCTCTGGCGAACCGTAGCCTGGACGGCAGTGAACGTATTCTTCCACGTTACAATCGGATTATGGCTGGCAATCTTACTCAACCGTAAGTTGCCTGGACAGCCCGTCTTTCGCACCCTACTAGTCTTGCCGTGGGCGATCCCTCAGTACATCGCCGCCCTTTCCTGGAAGACCATGTTTCAGTACGACTTCGGAGCGATAAATCTCTTCTTAAAAGCCATCGGCTTACCACCCGCCCCATGGCTTTCGGAACCCAATTGGGCCTTTGCAGCGGTGATTATCACTAACGTTTGGTTGGGGTTCCCCTTCATGATGATGGTCTCTCTGGGGGGACTGCAAAGCATCCCCCGGGAATTATACGAGGCGGCGGATGTTGATGGTGCTTCCGCTTGGAGCAAGTTCCGGGAGATAACCTTGCCCCTATTACGGCCAGTGCTGATTCCCGCTGTAACTTTGGGGATCGTATGGACCTTTAACATGGTGAACGTGATCTACCTCGTCACCGGTGGTGGCCCGGGCAATTCCACGGACATCCTGGTGAGTTATGTATATAAGGCAGCCTTCGATTTTGCCCGCTACGGCTACGCGGCGGCCTTTAGCACGGTGATTTTCCTGATCTTGCTGGCTTTTGGCGTGAACTTTGTCCGCGCCTCGCGCGGGACCGAGGGGGTGTATTAGGTGCGGCAGCATTTTGAGCGCACCGATTCCTGGCCGAAGCTCGTCGGAATCTACCTGGCGTTGATCACTATGTCCTTAGTTTCTCTTTACCCGGTTTGGAATGTCTTCAACATGTCGCTACGGCCGGACGATACTCTTTATTCAACCTCGCTGCGCCTGATCCCAGTGAACGCCACCTGGGACAACTATCGGGTTATGCTCTTCGAGAAACCGCTGCTGGGCTGGATGGGCAACAGCCTGATTGTTTCATTGGCCACGGCCATGATTGGCGTGTTAGTTTCGGCTACCGCCGGATATGCCCTGTCTCGTTTCCGCTTTTTCACGCGTGATGGGTTCATGGTTTTCCTCCTGACCACCCAGATGTTTCCCGCGCCCATGCTGCTTTTACCCACCTTTTTGCTTTTGACCCGGCTGGGTTTGCTCAATACTTACACTGGCATGATCATTCCTTATGCGGCTACTGCGATTCCCTTCAGCATCTGGATGATGAAGGGTTTTTACGACACTATTCCCCGGGAGCTTGAAGAGAGTGCCTACATCGATGGGGCCGGCAACCTGGCCGCCTTTTGGCGGATAATACTGCCCTTGGCATCACCGGCCCTGGCTATCAGCGCCTTGTTTTCGTTCATGACGGCTTGGTCGGAATACATCATCGCGAGGGTTGTTCTGACCAAACCGGAGCTATACACCCTGCCGGTTGGCCTGGTCACCCTGCAATCGGCCTTTGCTACGGAGTGGGGACGTTATTCGGCCGGCGCGCTGCTGACAATGATACCGGCCGCAGCGCTATTCATCCTTCTTTCGCGCTTCTTGGTCAGCGGGTTGACCCTAGGGAGTGTCAAAGGATGAGCCGAAACCACCTCACCCGCACGGGCAGGTTCATGGCCAATCTGGCTCCCCAGCAGGGACTGATCTTAAAGCCAAGCCAGACCTAGGAGGTCAATCTTGAAATGAGCGTCACAATCCATGATGTGGCCCGGAAGGCGGGGGTCTCGGCTTCCACCGTTTCGCGAGTCATCTCGGGCAGTCCCCTCATCAGCCCCGAGACCCAGGCCCGGGTCCGCCAGGCCATGGAGGAACTGGACTATATCCCCAATGCCATCGCGCGGAGCCTGGCGCGGCAGAGCAGCTTGACGCTGGCCTTCAGCATTTCCCGCTCGGCGGAGCAGGCTTTTGCCAATCCCTTTTTCCCGGAAGTCATCCGCGGTTGTGCCGGGGTGGCCCAGGAGCGTGGTTATAACCTCTTGCTGACGACGGCCCCAGACCAGAAGACGGAGCGGCAAAACTGCCTGACCCTGGTCCGGGAACGGCGAGTGGACGGGATCATCCTCTCGGCCTCCCATGTGCACGACCGCGTGGTGGAGGATTTAGTGAGCCGGGGTGTTCCGGTGGTAGTCATCGGCCGTCCCAACAGCTCCTGGGAGCAGCTTTACTGGGTGAACAATGATAACGTCGAGAGCGCCCGCCAGGCGACACGTCATCTCATTGCCTTGGGCCACCGCCAGATCGCCTTCATTTCAGGCCCGCCAGACCTCATGGTCAGCCGGGACCGCGCGACCGGCTTTCGAGAGGCCATGAAGGAGGCTGGGCTGAAGACTTCCCCAAAACAGATGGCGGCCGGGGCTTTCACGGAAGAAGGCGGGGCGCAGGCTTTGGAGGCCCTTTGGCAAAAAGGGGCCAAGTTTACGGCGGTGGTCTGTGCCGATGATATGATGGCCCTGGGGGTTATGCGCAGTCTGGAAGAAAAGGGGCTGCAGGTGCCGGGGGATGTGGCCGTTGTCGGGTTTAACGACAGCCCTCTGGCCGCCTATGTTCGTCCGGCTCTGACCACAATTCGCATCCCCATTTATGAACTGGGCCGGGCGGCGACGAGCATGCTCATTGACGTCATCAACGGTCGTCCTCCCGCCTCCAATTACCAGCTGTTGCCAACGGAATTAATCGTCCGGGAAAGTTGCGGAGCGAAGGCTCAAGCGGCAGGCCGGTGAAGGCGTAAAAGTGGCGGCAAGAAAGGAGAAGAGGCAGAGAAGCCAGGGGAGTAAGCCCCGACACTAATCCCGTAGAACCCCCGAAAGCCTCCGACCAACCAATACGGGTGACGTTGGAAACATCGAAATCAAAGGCTTCGCCTGGTCGACTGGGGGGCCTGCTGGCATTCGCAAATCTGGTTGTAGGAAATGGAGATGGGCCAAGGCGGCCGAGTAAGGGCTAAAGGTTGTTGAGCGATTTCTGTCGGAGGTCCCTATCGAGGTGTCCCTCTGGGGGACTCGGCGGCGACGGCGGAGAACACCGCGAAATGAACTTTGAACAGGTCTATGACTAGGCTAACGACACAGCCCTCGCGCGGGGCTGTGCCTTGCTGAAAAAGGCCTTTCTAAAGAAAACGGGAGGAGTTTGTAAGTGAAATTAAAGCGACTTTTCACCCTCGTCCTGGTGGTCATATTACTCATCATCGGAGCGGGTGATTTTGGCCCAGTCGGGCTGGCTGGCTCTGACGTGGTTGGATCGGCCAGCTCTCACCTGGGGGGCAAAACAGGAGCAAAGTGGTTGGCCCCAACAGCGCTTACGGTGCTCAGGCCAGGACCAGGAAAAGCTGAGGCCTTCGCCCCAAAGACGGCCTGGGCCGACCAGATCATCTACATGATCATGACCGACCGGTTTTATAACGGCGACCGCAGCAACGATCAAGATGCCGATCCTTCGTCGCCCTGGGCCTACCACGGCGGCGATTTTCAGGGGATCATCGATAAATTAGATTACATCAAGGACCTGGGGGTAACTGCCATCTGGATTACCCCGGTTTATCTCAACCAGGCCAAGGGATACCACGGGTACTGGGCCATCGACTTTGCCCAGGTCGACACCCATCTTGGGGATATGAAAAAGCTCAAGGAGCTGGTAGACAAAGCCCACCAGCGCGGGCTTAAGGTCCTCCTGGATGTGGTCGTCAACCACACCGGCCAGGACCATCCCTGGGTGAAAGAACGCCCCGATTGGTACCACCAGGAGGGCAACATCAGCAACTGGAACAACCAGGAGGAGGTGGAGCGCGGCTCGCTCCTGGGGCTACCGGATCTGGCGGTGGAAAAGCCGGAGGTAGGCCAGTATCTCTTGGATAACGCCCTCTTTTGGATCGCCGCCACGGGCGTGGACGGCTTCCGCCTGGATACGGTGCGCCATGTGCCCAAGGACTACTGGCAGCGTTATGTGGCCGCCATTAAGGCCAGATACCCCGATTTCTTTTTCCTGGGCGAGGTTTGGCATAACGACTATGGTTATCTGGCCGGTTACCAAAAAGTGGGTATCGACGGGCTGATGGATTTTCCCCTCTATAATGCCGTCACCAAGACCTTCGCCCAGGGAGCGGGCCTGGATCCCATCCTCTGGGTCCTTCAGACGCGGGAGATTGTACCACATCCCGAGTTTTTAGGCGTCTTTGTCGACAACCACGACGTGCCGCGCTTTGTAACCCAGGCTCAACAAGCCGGGGGCGAACCCCTGTCCCGCCTGAAGGCGGCTCTGACCTTCGCCTTCAGCCTGCCCGGCTTGCCCATCATTTATTACGGGACAGAAGTGGCCATGGAGGGGGGCAAAGATCCGGACAACCGGCGGGACATGGTTTTTGGGGCCAATCCGGAAATGACCGAATTCTTAAAACGCCTGATCAGTATCAGGCGCGGCTTCCACCAGGAGGAATTGGGACCAGTCATCGTGGTCGGTGAAAGTAAAACGCTTTTGGCCCTGGGACGCGGGAAAGGGAGCAACGCCTTGATCAGTGTAATAAACGCCGGAGACCAGCCCGTTCAGACCACCCTCGATCTCCGTGGGCTCGGCTGGCGGGAGGGGATGAGTCTCAAGGATGTCCTGGGGTCGTCCCGGGCCACGGTTCAGCCTGGCGAGAAGCTGACCGTTGCCTTGAACCCCTGGGAAGCCCGTATTTACACGCCCGATCGTCAGAGCGCCACCGTCTATTACCTGGTGGGAGGCGGCATTGCCGTCCTGGCTCTGGCCGGGGTTGCGCTTTGGCTCGCCCGGCGCTACCGAAAATCCTGAGGCCGGAGATTCTTTTCTGGCCCTTTAGGGCGTCCGTTCGACTGCCCCTCATCGGGCGCCAGCCCCTCATCGGGCACCGCCGAAAATCCTGAGGTTGTAGATGCTTTTGGGGCTTGAGCGGCCCCATAACTGAGAACTATAACTAAGAACTAGAACTAAGAAACAGAGGAGTCTGGCGAGAACGTGGAAAAACGACGTTTGCGGGACATCAGTGCGATTATCGGTAATTCGCGTCTCTTGGCCACCTTTTCCCCTGGGGGTGAGATCGTCGCCCTCTTTTGGCCCCGCCCGGACGGCGGGCAGCACTTGCAGAAGTTGCGGCAGGGTCTGGTCCTGGACGCCGGCCAGCCACCTCTTTGGTTCGGCTCGGCCACCTGGCGGGTGCGCCAGAACTATAGCGGCGATACCAACATCTTGGAAACCACTTATCGCCACCGGCAAGCTGGGTTAGAGGTTAAAGTACAGGATGCCGTCTTGCCGGAGGACGACGTGCTGGTACGGGTTTATGAGATCCGTAATTTAGGCGTGGTGCCACGACGGCTGAGCTTTCTCACCTATGCCGCGGTTCGTCTGGACGAGTCACCCCTTTATAATACCTGCCTCTACCACGAACCAGAACAGAGCCTGGTCTTTTACCGGCGGGGCCAGTTCCTGGCCCTGGGTGGCACGGGGCCGGTGGTGGGCTGGGCCTGTGACGCAGCCAGCGCTCTTTGGAAGGACCTGGAGCGAGGTCTGGTGGAAAGACGGGAGATCCAGATGGGGGAAGCGGCGGGGGCTTTGGCCTGGGACCTTGGTGAACTGGGCCCGGGAGCGGTGACCTCTTTCTCTTTTTACCTGGTGCTGGGAAAGACTTTTGGTGAAGTGATCGAAAAAATCGCCCGCTACCGCGGGGAAAAGGGAGCTGCCCTTCTCCAGGAGGTGGCGGACGCCGACCGGCGCTATCTGGCCCGGTCTTCACCCTCGGCCGATCTCCCTGCCGAGGTGGAAAGGGTCTATCGCCGTTCCCTTCTTGCCCTGAAGCTCATGGCCGGCCAGGAGGGAGGCATCATTGCCGCCCCAGAATTCGACCCCGAGTATCGTTTTTGCGGAGGCTACGGCTATGTTTGGGGCAGGGACGCCGTCTACATCGCCCTGGCCCTGGATCGCGCTGGCTACCATGCTGAAGCCGAGGCCTTTTATCTATGGGCGGCCAGGGTTCAAGAACCGGAAGGATTTTGGATCCAGCGGTACACTTTAGAAGGGAACTGGGGCCCTTCCTGGGGGCTTCTGCAGATCGATGAGACGGGGAGCATCCTTTTTGGTCTCTGGGAGCACTATCGGCTCACCCAAAACGGCCAGTTCCTGCAAAGAATGTGGGAGACGACGCGGCGGGGGGCCTACTTCCTCCTTGCGCATCGCGACCGGGCCACGGGTTTGCCAGTGGCCAGTGTGGATCTATGGGAAGAAAACGTCGGCCAGTTCACTTACTCGGCGGTGGCAGTTTGGGCCGGGTTGGAAGCTGCGGCCAAGGTGGCCCTGGAATTGGGGCACCGCGAGGAAGCATTAGCCTGGGCGAAGGAAGCCGACACTCTCCAGAGGAGGATTAAAGAGGAGCTCTGGGATCGCGAGCGGGGGAGGTTTCTCCGGGCGAGGAAGGTGACCGTGGACCCGCGCACTTACGAATATCTGGCGGCCCAGGGGGAGGCCGTCGGCTGGGAGGCGCGCCAGGAGAGCGGGATCCGCTGGCGCGGGGTGCTCCAAAAGTCACCTGCCGAACCCCATTGGCGCATGTCGCCTGAACCCAAGCCAAATCCCGCCGAGCCGGTGCGCTACTTCCGGCAGAAGGATGCCAGCGTTGATTGTAGCCTCCTGGGCCTTACTTTTCCCTTTGCCTTTCTTCCGGCTGACGATGAAGCCATGGTGGCCACGGCGCGTGCCGTCGCCGCTGAACTCAGCGTACCCCGCAGCGGGGGAATCCGGCGTTACCAGGGCGATCGCTACCGGGGTGGGAACCCTTGGGTCATCTGTACCCTCTGGCTTGGGCTCTATCAGGCCAGGAGGGGCGATTTTCAAGGCGCCGCCGAAAAGCTGCAGTGGGTCCTTGACCACCGCAATCCCCTGGACCTTTTACCCGAACAGGTCGATCAAGAAAAGGGCGGGCCGGCCTGGGTCATCCCCCTGGCCTGGTCGCACGCCATGTTCATGTTGCTGGTTCAGGAGCTGGCGGCCAGGGGTTATTACCGCCAGGTAAAGGCGCTGGCCGAGGATTGAGGCCTGCAGGCATCCCTTAAAACCAGCATCCCTTAAAACGAGCCATGGTAGCCCTCCTCACCCCTCGGGGGAGGAGGGCGGGTGGATCATATCTATCGCGCTGGTGAAGGCCATCCCGGGCCTGGTCAGCACCCTGCTTAATTGAGGCTCTAGCGGGGCGGGCGGCTTAAACGTAAGCGTAAAATAGCCCCCACCTTGCCAACAGATGGGGGCTGAAGTAATTTCTTATTTAGCAACACGGCAGTCGGGCGGCAGGGAATCAGACCAAGGAAGGACCTGGTCTAAGAGGCTCATATCCTCGAGGTACATGTTGGGGAGCTTTTCAAAGCTTAAACCACCGCCGGCTCACGAATCAATTCCCCGCGGGCGAAACGCCCGAGATCAAGGATCCGGTGGATGGGGAGCGCGGGCTCTTCGCCCAAAATGAGATCGGCCATGAGTTTGCCGATGATGGGTCCGAGCATAAAGCCGTGGCCGCTGAACCCGACGATGTTATAAAAGCCCTTGATTTCCGGCACTTCTCCTAAAATGGGCTGGGCATCGGGAGTGATGTCGTAAAGGCCAGCCCACTGCCGCAACAGCCGCACGCCCTTTAGCACTGGCAAAAGGTTGGTGATGCGGGTGCTGACCTCTTGCAGGAACTGCCAGCTGGAGCGAACCGAGAAGCCCTTCAGCTCCTGGGGATCGCCAACGCCCATGACGATACCCCCATGGGGTTCCTGCTTGCAGTAGGTGCCGTAATCGAAGGAGATGATCATCGGTTTGATTAAGGGGTCGACCGGTTCCGTCACCAGGATCTGGTGGCGTTCGGCGACGATGGGCAGCTCCAATCCCACCATGCGGCCGATGAGGAGGCCGTGGGCTCCGGCCACGTTGACCACCCGCGGCGTAAAGATGGAGCCACGCGTGGTGACCACCTCGTGCACGGTCAGGGGATGGTCGAAGGCGGGCGGCAAAGTGAAGGAAGGCAAGTTCCCAGCAGCGGCGGCGTCCGCAGCGGATGCCGGAGGATTGCTGCCGCCGCTGTTGGACCGGTCGATGATCACGCCGCGGGCCGGATCGTAAAGCTTTATTCCCGTGACTTCAGTGTAGGTGAAGATCTTGACCCCCAAGCGGGCGGCGGCTTCGGCATAAGCCAGCGTGACGTGGAAAGGATTGGCGTGACCGTCACGTTCGTAGAAAGAAGCTCCCCGGACGCCGGCCAGGTTTAAGGCGGGCACGATCGCGTGGATTTCTTGGGGGGTGATATACCGGGAAGCGATGCCCAGGGAATTCTGCAGGGCGATGTTCTTCTTCAGCTGGTTCTCCTGGGACTCGGTGTAGGCCACCATGAGATACCCGCCCTGGTTTATCTCCAGATCCCCGCTGTAGCCCGTTTCTTCCTTCAATCCTTCCAGGAGTTTGATGCTGGCCGTGGAAAGGCGGATATTGATCTCGGTACCGAACTGGTGCCGGATCCCGGCCGCCGAGCGACCGGTCCCCCCGCTGGCCAGGTAGTCCTTTTCCAGGAGGACGATATCACGCAATCCCTTTTTGGCCAGGTGGTAGGCCAGGGAACAACCGTTGACCCCGCCCCCAATAATGACGACCTCCGCCGTCTTTGGTAACGGTTCTTTTGCCACAAAGCCAGACATAGCCATACCTCCAATACGGGCTTAACGCGCTGCGCCTCAACCCTGGCTCTGGGCCGAGACGGCACCGCCGATGACCAGCAAACCCCCGATGACCTGCCAGACGGATAAACCCTCGCCGAGAAAAATGATGGCGAAAACGGTGGCGGCCACCGGCTCCAAAGTGGCCACGATGCTCGCCCGTCCGGCCTCGACCAGTTGGAGCCCCCGGGTATAAGCCCAAAAAGAAAGAAGGGTAGGGATAACCCCCACGGCCAGCAACAGGCGCCAGGATTCCGGAGTCAGGTGGAGGCTCACCAGACGCTGTGGTCCCAACAGGAGGCCCAAAAAGAGGCTACCGAAGCCTAAAGTATAAACCAAAATGGTCATGGGGTCGTAACGGACCAGGGCTTTCTTCCCAAAGATACTGTAAAGGCCGTAGGTGATGGCAGAGGCCAGACCGCCGGCCAGGGAAAGCCAGTTAAAACCCCACCCACTGCCGGCCGGCGTCTGGATGATGAAAAAAATCCCCAAGACGGCCAGAGCCAGGGCTCGGAGTTTCCCTGGAGTCAACCTTTCGCCCAGGAAGATCCAGGCTAAAAGATTGACGAAGATCGGCGCCGTGTAGAGGAGGATGGTGGCCACGGCCACCGGAGTGATTTTCAGGGTGTAAAAATAGACGGTGTAAAAAAGGGTAATGCTGACAAATCCGTAAAGGGCGAAAAAGGGGATGTCCCGGAGGGTTATCCGGAAAAGACGGCGGTCCTCCAGCAACACCCAAAAGAAAAAGCCGGCGAAGGCGATGGACGCCCGAAAAAAGACCACCACCTGGGGCTCATAGCCCAACCGGTAAAGAAGGCGGGCAAAGATGCCCAGGGTACCCCAGAGGACAGCGGCCAGGGCCACCAGGAGGTATCCCCGGAGGGGGGAGGAGCGGGCTGGAGGGACAGGCCGGCTGAGCGCTTGCTTCTGTGCCCCGGGTCTTCCGCCGCCTTCCTGTTTTCGTTCCGTAATACCCCCCTTGCGGCCCGGTTCCGGTTCGGCAGCTTTCCCATCCTCAGCAGGTTTGAGGGGCCCCGCCGCTTCACTAGAAAGAGCGGTTCGACTTTGCGTTTGGCCAGTGACCGGTTTCAAAAAGAAATCTCCTACTTTCCGTAAATCTTCTTCATTTGGGTTAAGACGGTGTCGAGGTGTTCGTTGACGGCTGCCTCCGCTGCCACCCCATCGCGGGCCTTGATGGCCCGGTAAATGCGGTAATGTTGCTCGGCGTAAGTCCTGGCCATCTCCCGGTCGGCCAACAACTTGGCGCGGGTCGGGCCGTAGGCCTCCCGCATCAGGCGCGAGAGCATGGACATCACCTCGGCCAAGACGGGGTTGTGGGCGGCCTGGACGATACTCAAGTGAAACTCCGTATCCGACTCATCGGCAAAACCCCGGGACATATCTTTTTGGGCGATGAGGGCGTTTTCCCGCAGCCGCAACAAATCCTTACTGGTGGCGCGCGCGGCCGCCAGACGGGCTCCCTGGGTTTCCAGGATGCGCCGGACTTCAAGAAGGTGAAAAACGTCCTCTTCCCCGGTCATCATGACCGTGGCCAAGGGTTCGACCAGGCTGTCCAAACTGGCCTTGCGGACGTAGGCGCCGCCGCCGGGGCGCACTTCGATGAGGCCGAGGGAGGTCAGGGCGGTGAGGGCTTCGCGCAAGGCTGGCCGGCTGACCCCCAGGACGGCCGCCAGCTGCCGCTCCGGCAAAAGCTGATCGCCCGGAGCCAGGCGACCGTCCCGAATCATTTCCCGAATCTGGTCCACCACGTATTTGTAAAGAGGGGCGCGCTGGCGGCGTTTCAGGCTGGTCGTTGGACTGGATTGGGTTTCACCAGAGCCATTTTTGACATAGTCCTGGTTCACGGTATCCTCCGCAACAATGAATTTCGCCGGTGTTCTGCGGACTTTACTGTTAAAAGACATACCTTTAGCGGTTCAGCAAAGCGATTAGTAAGTAACAACCACCCTTTTCTAGTGCCCCACCTCGTGCCTTCCTCCAGTATCGCCCAGGCGCGCATGACACGCTTCAGCGCTCGCCTGGTGATTGCCGCGACATGTTTGCAATCTTCGCTGAACGCTTGTCAATCTCTGGTTCCACGTCAAGTCTGCTAACGGTTTATACGTTTGCCGTTGGCTTTAGGCCTGCACGCTAGATGATGTGCAACTCGGTGAGATGTGCTACTTCTCTCCCAGGTACGCCTTGCGGACCCGTTCATCGGCCAAAAGCTGGGCCGAGCTGCCAGCCAGGGCGATCCGGCCCGTCTCCAAAACCAATCCACGGTGAGCGATCCGCAGGGCCACCCGGGCGTTTTGCTCCACCAAAAGGGTGGTGACCCCCTGGGCGTTGATCTCCCGGATGGTCCGGAAGATGTCGCGGACCAAAAGCGGAGCCAGGCCCAAGGAGGGTTCATCCAAAAGGAGAAGCCGCGGTTTGGCCATCAGGGCGCGTCCAATGCTCAACATCTGCTGCTCGCCGCCGGAGAGGGTGCCGGCCAGCTGGTGCCGGCGTTCCTTCAGGCGAGGGAAGAGATGGAAGATCATCTCCTTGGTCTGGGCGACGCCAGTCACATCCCGGCGCCGGGTGTAGGCGCCCAGATTGAGGTTCTCTTCCACGGTGAGGGTGGCAAAGATCTTGCGGCCCTCGGGAGCCTGGGCGATGCCGAGCCGGACGATCTCATGAGCGGGGAGGTGCTCGATGGGTCGGCCGGCAAAAAACACCTGACCGTGGCGCGGCCGCACCAGACCGGAGATCACGCGCAAGGTGGTCGACTTGCCGGCCCCGTTGGCCCCAAGGAGGGTCAAGATCTCCCCCTCTTCAACGGTGAGATTAATCCCCTTCAAGGCATGAACATGACCATAATACACGTGTAGGTCGCGAATTTCCAGGAGTGCCATTAGATCTCGTCCTCTTCTCTTCCAAGATAGGCTTCGATGACGCGGGGGTTGGCCTGGACCTCCGCCGGGGTACCCTCGGCAATTTTCTCGCCGTTATCCAACACTACCACTCGGTCGGAAACGTTCATGACCACGTTCATGTCGTGTTCGATCAAGAAGATGGTGATACCCGTATCCCTGATCCGCGCGATGAGGGCCATGAGGTCGGCGCTTTCCTTTTCGTTCAATCCGCCGGCCGGCTCATCGAGAATCAGCAAGCGGGGATTGGTGGCCAGAGCCCGCGCGATCTCCAGGAGCCTTTGCTCACCGTAGGGCAGGTTTTTGGCCAGCTCGTCCCGCAGGTTCCACACGCCAACCAGCCGGAGACGGGTTTCCGCCTCCCGCCAGATGGCCTCTTCCTCCCGCCGCTGCGCCGGCGTCCGCAGGAGAGAAGCCAAAACCCCGGCGCTAGTGCGGCAGTGTTGGCCCGACATCACGTTTTCCAGAACCGTCAGGTTTTTGAAGAGACGCAGGTTTTGAAAGGTGCGGGCGATCCCCAGGGCGGTGATGGCGTGGGGACGCCGGCCCACGAGGGATTGTCCGGCAAAGGTAATGGCCCCTTCATCTGGGCGGTAAATGCCGGTGATCAGGTTGAAAACGGTGGTCTTCCCGGCCCCGTTGGGGCCGATGAGGCCAACGATCTCGCCTTCATTAATTTCAAACGAAAGACGCGAAACGGCCATGAGGCCCCCAAACCTCTTACTGACACTAGTCACTTGCAGAAGAATCGGCATGCCTTTTCCACTCTCCTACATCCAAGTGGCGGCGACCAGCCGAACGGGCCACGCCCCCGGGCCAGCCGCGGGAATAACCTTCGCCGTAACAGCTACGGCAACAGCTGCGAGAAAACAGGTGTAACTGAACAGGTGGAACAAAACAGGTGTGACAACTTTCAGCTGGCTAGGCCCGTTTTGGCTCCCGGGTTGCCGCCAGGGGTGGGGCCAGAGCCGGTAGGGCCGGAAACCGCTTCTTCATCTTCCTTCAGAACGCGACGCCAGTGTTGGCTGGGCCAGAGGCCCTCCGGACGAAAGATCATCATGATCATCATGGCCGCCCCAAAGATCAACATCCGCGCCTGGGCAAACTGGCGGAAAAGCTCCGGCAAAACGAACATGCCCAGGGTGCCAACGAAGACCCCGGGAATCGACCCCGGTCCACCCAGGACGATGATGGAGAACATGACCACCGATTCCCAGAAGGTGAAGCTCTCCGGGGCGATGACGGTCATGCTGGTGGCATAGAGATTGCCAGCTGCCCCGGCCAGGGCGGCTCCCAGGACAAAGGCCAGGAGTTTTAGCTGGGCGGTATCGATGCCCATGGCCTCTGCGGCCAGGTCATCTTCCCGGATGTAGTTCCAGGCCCGGCCGATACGAGAGTTTTCCAGCCGCTTCAAGGCGAAAATGGTGAGGACAACGAAAAGCCAGATGAAGAAATAGAGATGGGGGGGCTCGCGCAAGGCGAAGCCGAAGATGACGGGCCGGCTGATGCCAAAGATGCCGTTGGGGCCCCCCGTGAGTTCCAGGGGATTGTTGTTCAGGGCGATGCGCACGATCTCCCCAAAGCCGATGGTGACGATGGCCAGGTAGTCACCGCGCAGGTGTAAGATGGGACGCGTGATGATGTAGGCAAAGAGCGCCGCCACCAGCGCGCTAACTGGCAAAAGGAGGAGAATGGGGAGGTGCAGACGGGTATTTAAGATGGCCGTGGTGTAGGCACCCACCGCGTAAAAGGCAGCATGCCCCAGGTTAAAGAGGCCGGCATAGCCGACGATTATATTTAAACTCAAGCCCAGGAGGCTGTAAATGCCAAAGAAATTAGCCACCGTTATCCAGTAATCGTTGGCTAAGAAGGGATAGACGAGAGCCAGCACGACCAGGCTTCCCAACCAGACAAGGTTATTCTTCCAGAGCTTTTGCATGATCACCGGTCCCCTTATGGTATAAAATCCCATTTGAGAATCCCTTTGGCAGCAAGGGCAATTAGCTTTAGCTTGCCTTAGCCCCTGGATTGACCAAATTCACGTGGCCGCACCAGCGCGGATCCCCACGCCGCAGGGTAATGTTTTCATCGGCTTTGAGGTTCGGATACCGTGAGGCGGTGCTCAGCGCTTGCCACTCTCCAGGTGCTGATAACCGATAAAGGTCATTGGATCGCACCAGAACAGGCCAGCGACTTCCCGGTTAATGCCCGGTGAGCCTCAGGTAAACAGGTCGATTGTGCAAGGCCAGTCCGCACCGTCGGCGCAAGATTTCATCGGAGGCGGCGGCCACCCGGTGGACCACTGCCGGGCATGGCCTTCCGGGTACCCGTCACCTGTGTCCACACCCCAAATCCAAGATCCGCCCATTACACCTTTTCGGCCACGCGTTCGCCCAGAAGGCCGGTGGGCCGCAGGATGAGGATCAGAATCAGGATAAAAAAGGAGATGGCGTCTTTCCAGGCGGCGGAGACATAACCGGCGGCCAGACTTTCGAAGAGCCCCAGAAGGAGCCCGCCGACCATGGCGCCGGGGATGTTGCCGATGCCGCCAAGGATGGCCGCGGTGAAGGCCCGCAGACCATAGGCCCACCCCATAGTAAAGTTGATTTGCCGGTAGTAAAGGCCAACCATGACCCCGGCGGCTGCACCCAAAGCCGGCCCGATGACGAAGACGAGGGTGATGATCTTATCCACATCAATCCCCATGAGCCGGGCAGTATCGTGATCGAGGGCGCTGGCGCGAATGGCCGCTCCCAGTTGGGTCTTTTGCACGACGAAGTAGAGGACGGCCATGAGGAAGAGAGAAAGCCCGAGGACGATGAGCCGGATGAGACTGATCTCTACCGGCCCCACGGTCCAGGTGACGTTTGGCACGAGATTTTCCGGATAGACCTTGTAGCTGGTTCCGTAAATGAGCATGATGGCGTTTTGCAGGAAAATGGACGCGCCCAGGGCCGAGACCAACGGCGCCAGGCGGGAAGAACGTCGCAGGGGGCGGTAAGCCACCCGCTCGACCAGGGCCCCGATGAGGGCCACCAGCCCGGCGGCCAGGATAAAAACGATGATAATACCGAGGATGGGCGAACTGATGGCGGAAGCCAGGCCAAAGGCCCCGATGAGGGTCAGGCCAAGATAGGCGCCGATCATGAACAACTCGCCGTGGGCGAAGTTGATCATCTTCAGGATGCCATAGACCATGGTGTAGCCCAGGGCCACCAGGGAATAAACCGAACCGATGGTCAGTCCGTTAACGATTTGCTGTAGAAACTCTTGCATAAAAGTCCCCCTAAAAAGAGGCGTTTCCTCATGGTGAAGGGCGGACGGCGGCCAGAAGATGGGGGGTGGTGAGTAATCCCTGACCGCCGTCCCTGGTCGTGTCTGTTCCTATGCTGGAGAAACACCAGCCTCGGTATCGGCTTCTGCCGGCAAGCCTCGCCGACCCTTTTGTTTCGCTTGGCCCAAATCGCAGCGGACCGCAGTTTTTTCCTCAGCCTGCGGTCAGGCTGGGCTCAGGCGGCGCTCAGGCTATTTCTTGTAAGGCACGAAGTTGCCCTTGTCGTCGATCACATAGGCCTTGTGGATGGTGCCCTTGCGATCACCTTTCTCGTCAAAGGTGATGGGTCCCGTGATGCCGGGGAAGTCCTTCATCTGGGTGTGAAGGTATTCGGCCAGCTTACCCGGATCGGTGGACTGGGTCTGCTTGATGGCCTCGACGATAACGCGGAAGGCGTCAGCCGCCGAGACGGACCAGATGCTGGGTGGATCCTCCTTGTACTTGGCCTTGTAGTCCTCGATGAACTTCTTGGCCTCCGGATACGGGAGGTCGCTGGGCACCGGTTCGGTGGTGATGAAGACGCCCTTGGCCGCGTCCAGGCCGGCGTTCTTTACGAAATCCGGGTTGTTGTTGGCGTTGCCGGCCACATAGGCGATGTCGATCTTCTGCTGTTTAGCCTGGCGTACCAGAAGGCCACCTTCGGAGAAGTACCCGGTGAAGTAGAGGGCCTCCGGTTTAGCCGCTTTCATCTTCGTCAGGATGGGGTTGAAGTCCTTTTCGCCCGGGGTGATGGCGTCGAAGAAGACCACTTTGCCGCCCTTCTCTTCGGCGTACTTCTTGGTCCATTCGGCCAGCCCTTTGGCGTAGGTAGTATTGTCGTGGATGATGGCGATGTTCTTCTTACCCAGGGTGTTGATGATGAAGTCGGCCGCGAACAGACCCTGGCGGTCGTCCAGGAAGCAGGTCCGGAAGAAACGCTTGTAACCCTTGGTGGTCAAGACGGTGGCGGTAGAAGACGGGGTGATGTGCAGAATCCCGGCTTCGTTGTAAATGCCGGACGCCGGCTCGGTGGCTCCCGAGTTATAAGCGCCGATGACCGCTACGACCTTGCTGGTCACCATCTTCTGGGCGACCAAAGCGGCTTCTTTGGGATCGCCTTTGTCGTCGCCCTGGATGATCTCGATCTTACGACCCAAAAGACCACCCGAGCTGTTGATTTGGTCGGCCAGGAGCGTCACGGCCTTGACGAAACCCTGCCCCTCTAAGGCCCACTGCCCGGAAATGGGGCCCTGGACGCCGATCTTGATGGGCTCCTTGGCCGCCTCGCTGCTCTTGGAAGGAGCGGGCTGGCTCTGACCGCCGCATCCGGCCAAGAAGGCCATGATCAGGACGAGACTCAGGACCAAAAGCTTCTTCGTCATCTTCTTTCTTCCTCCCCTCTATTGTTCTTCATCTGGTTGAGTGACCACCTCTTTTGCCAACGTCGCCACGGGAGTGCGCTCGGCAGACCTCTGACGTCCAGCTGACGTCAGGGTATGCTCAGCAGGCCCTGGGGAAGGTGTATAACGCCGGGTCGGCTCGCTTACCTGGGTGGTCCAGGGTAGCCAGCGACGGTTGGCCCGGGAAGTTTCTTTCGCCGTGAGAACTTCTCGACTCACCCCAGCGGCCCGGACAGGCCCGTTGATACCAGTGACCGGATCGGTGCTGCTGAGGAAGTGGCCGACGGCTGACGACGACTCTTCCGCGCATTCTCACAGCGGCCACCGGGCAACCAACCACTGCCGTCCTCTGGAGCCTCTTGCCTGACTCAGCAGACGCCGGTACCGGCACCCCCTCTGGCCGTGGTTTGACAGTGGTCATACCAGACAGGTGCATATATTCTACGTTTGGTGCGAAATTTCCTCTAGGTAAAATGGTTTTTTATAAGAGATTTTTGCATAAATAACAAATACGAGGAGGGGGTATCAGCAAGAAGATAATTTCTACCAACGAAGCGGTCATCCTGGCGATGAAACTAGAAGCGGGGCGCCATTCCTGGTGCCCCGCTCCTTTTGCGTCCGTGATCAAACTATGTTTTTGCGCCGGTGATCAAACTACGTTTTATCCCCAAGGCCGAACAGACCGGTGAAGACGGCGCCGGAGGTCCGGGTGCGTTGCAAGATCTCGGCAGCTTCAGAACGGCTGGCATGCCGGAGACGGCGCTGTTTTTGAACGCCTTGGGGAGGGCGGTCGAAGCCGCCGCACGGCCTTATTAGACTCTGGGTGCGCCTCCTGGCCAGGAGCCCACCCCAGGCACCGCTGCTCCGGGTGCGGCTCAAGTCAAAAGAAGGTAAAGGAATGTCCCCAGAAGGGTGACAAAGAGGGTCCCGTAGACGACCATCTGCAGGGCCAAAAGGGTCCGGCTCTGGCTAAAATCCCGCGGACGCGGGATATTCTCCAGTTCCAGCGGCATTCCCTGTTCTTCGTAAGCCTGGGCCAGACGCTGAAACTCCAGCGGATGCTCGTGGGCCAGGTGGTGGAGCGGCATCTTCCCCGTTATCCAGGTGGTATTTTGCGGGAAGGTATCCGCCTTCAGGTGTACCGCATAGAGGTGGCCCACGGCAATGGCCAAAAAGGCGACGAGAGCTTCATTGCTATGGGCGACGCGGAACATATCAATGGCCCACCGGGGAAGGATTCCCGCGGCCCGCGCGGGGAACCAGAGGACCACGCCGGTGATCATCATGATGGGCAGACCCCAGAAAACGGCAAAGTATTCGAATTTCTCAAGATAGGTATAACGGTCGAATTGAGGCGGCGTCTGGGTAAGCCCGGCCAGATAACGCAGGTGCTGCACGGCATCGGCGAAGTCCTTTTTAGTCGGCACCATGGCCCAGGTCGACGGGGGATAACGCCGGATGTTGAACAAAAGGTAAAGGATATGGTAAACCCCGGCCACTACCATGATGACACCGGCGACCAAGTGGACGTTAAACATGGTGCGGAAACCGCCAAAGGCGGCTACGACGTACGGCGCCCATACCGCATTGCCGTACTTAATAGTGAGGCCGGTGACGGCTAAAATAGTCACGCTCACCATGAGCAGAAAATGCTGAAGCCGGTGGTGGACGTTAAAACGCTCTACGGCTGACGGTATTTCCGCTTTTCCCCGCTCTGGCCGGGGGACTTGCGGCCGGGGCTCAAGACGCGGGGCTTTATCCGGGGCAACGCTCACCGAAATCACCTCCACTTTGCAGAAGGAGCTCCTTTTGGGGCTTCTTTGTAGCCCTTTAATAGCGAGTTGGGGACCACTTTTCACCGCCGGACCTCCTCGGCCTGCCGGGAGCCAGCTATCGCCCCCGGCCACCACCCCGTCAGGGTCAGGCGACTTATGACGAGGTACCTTTGGCCTCATGCCGGCCCGCCTGACCCAGGGAGAGCCAGCGGTGCCGGAGATCCAGGAGGATGATCCCGAAATCCTTGGTAATGTCGAATATGATCAGGAGCAAGAAAAGCTTATAGACAATCCAAACCGGAAGATAGCTCCGGTCGCTGGGAAGGGCGTGTTCCCGGCCGTTGGCGAAACCGGCGGGAGCACCCGGGTGGCAGGACTCGCAGGATTTGGCCAAATTGCCCGGAGCAACGGTGGAAGCGGCGTTGGAGGCCGGCAGAATTTTATGGGCACCGTGGCAGTCGACGCAGCCGGCCGTACTGGCATCCCCCAAACGGAGGGCCAGGCCGTGGAAACTGTAACGGTAGCTTTCGGCCACTTTCCCCTGGTGGCAGTCCAGGCAGAGACTGTTGGTAGCCGTTTTCACTTGCGCCGTCACGGGTTGGGCCGTTTTTTGCAATTCGTGGATCGGTTGATGGCAAGTGGTGCAGGTGGCCACGGGTTTAGGCCCCGCTCCATGGATGCTTTCGGCAAAAGCCGTTGCCTCTTTCTTATGGCAGGTAGCGCATTCGGCATTGGCCGCGGCGGGCATGGTCTTGCCCCGGGGCATATTGCCGTGGGGATAGCCACCTTCCGTAATGGGATGGCAGGCCAGGCAGGGTAGCTTACTGTGGACGGAAGACTGGAAAAGATCGCCCTTGACCGCCGGGGTCTTAAAACGGGGGTCGGCCCGGGATTGATCGTGACACTCCAGACAGGTTTCGTTGGCGTTGCCGGCGGCCAGGACCGTATTGGCAGAAGACGTGAGCGTCAGGATGACGACGGCAACGACCAGACCGAGCCAAAGGAGGCCATGGCCTTTTTTGGCCGGACTTATTGACCGGCGCGGGCGAAGTGAGAGGGTCTTGTCTTTTCCCCAAAGGGGTTCATAGGACGGGGCGTCATCAGTGCCGCTCCTGAAAAAAGGTCCAGCTCGACTCCAATCCTGGAGACGGTTCAAGGGTATTTCACCTCCGCAAAAAGAGGCCAGTCTGGTGAAACTGGCCTCTGGACTCGTGCCTCGGGGCCGGTATTTTGGCTAAAGCGCCAGACTAAATCGCAGCCAACGTTAGAATCTCAGATCCGCTGCAGCATCAGAAAAAGGTTCTACCTTAGACCCGTCAGGTCGTCAGAAACTTGGAACAGCAACCTTGTCAAAAGTAGACCAGTTACGTCTTCAGAAAAGGCCCGAAACAGTTGACCGTCTACCTCAGAGATGGCGTCATCGTCAATTAAGTCTGAACGGGGACCGTCAATACCTAAGACCCGTGCCAGCATAGCTGACCGTCACTACCTGAGTCCCGCGCTCAGCTTGGTCTGGCGGGCCGAGGAAGGCTCAGGGGGGCGAGCCGATCGCTCTTCCTCCGGGGTCAAGTCCCGATATTCCAGCGAGACGATGCCGCGGGTCTTGATGACGAGATAGCGCTTACAATGGCGACACTTGATGACGATGGAATCGCCGTCTTGTTGGAAGATGATCTTCCCGCACTGGCAGCGAATGGTGTCCAGATCCATGCGGCTTCCCTTCCCTTAAAAGCCCGTATACAGGTTCGGCGGCCAGACTGCGACCACGTAGAGGACGGAGATTATCACCGAGAGGAGACACCCGACGGCAAAGAAGGCCGTCACCTTGAAAAGACGGTTGACGATTTTCCCATTGTTGTAGATGAAGTACCAGCTGGCGAAAAAGCCGACCAACGCCGACAGGAGAAGACCCAGGTAGATGGCGATCATCTTTCTTCCCTCCTTTCCTCACGCTTTTTGAGAAAAACAAAAGCCGGCGTTTTAAACGCCGGCCTCTGGACTCTCTAGTCTCCGGACTGTGGCGAGTCTCTGGACTGGATGTTTTTTTAGCCGTCCCTGGCCTCGGTGGCCCCTTCTTCAAAACGCCTTCGTCTAACGTGTCCTCCTTAACGCGTGGCCCTTAACGCGTAGCCAGCGGCAACGGTTGGGTCGATTTTTCAACGGGCAACTGGAGGTCGCGCGGGAAATCGAGACAAGCAATGCTGTTAATCCCGGCCGTTTTAATTAAAACCACCCGTTTGCAATGACGACACTTGATGATGATGGTATCACCATCAATTTGGGCGACTATTTTATGGCAGGTACAGCGGACGTCTTGCATTTTTACCGCCCTCTTTCAGTGCGGGGCGCTTCCGCGAGAAGATGAGAAACGAATCACAATCTATCCCGAAAAGATCGGTTTTTTCTCTGACCACTTCCAGTATAAAACGCCAATAAGGGCGCGTCAAGGTGATTATAGCGAAGAAAATCACGATCTAATAAATTTGTTATCATGAGCGGCTGAAAACATCCCCCGGGCGACGTAGACCTCGGTTTCTTGCACGATGCTCGTACGCCACCGTGCTTGAGGTCATGGGGGGCTCGCTCCAGATCATCCACCGTTGCCCCTGGTCCGTTTGATCCGGATCAGCGTAAAGAAGTTGTGCACATTACAATCTCTCCGTATCCGGCCTCCGCGGCCGGGAGGGATACGTGAGAATTCAGCGTCGTCGCAGAGGCCATCTGTAGAGATTATGCGCAGGGTGATCCAGGTCGATGGCAACGGAGCGAGCCAAGGAGGCGAAAGGTTCTTAGGGCGACGCTTCTTCCGGTCCGGGGAGCTCGGGCGACAGGAGATGGGAGAGGGGCACCAGTCGGAAGCCCCTTTGCCGTATGGCCGGGATCAGTTTTTCCAGGGCCGGGCCCGTTTGCTCGGTGGGGTGTAAAAGAACGATGGCTCCCGGCACAAGACGGTCGAGGACGCGCCGGACGATGACGTCGGGCCCCGGGCGCTTCCAGTCCACCGTATCGACCGTCCACAGGATGGTGCGCAGACCTAAGGCGGAGGCTACCTTGAGCACCGTGCCATTATACTCGCCGTAAGGAGGGGCGAAATAAGGCGGATTAAAACCGCTCAGGGAACGCAGAAGATCCTGGGTGGACTGGACTTCGCGCCGCAGGGCTTCCTCGCCAAGTTGGGTCACATGGGGATGGGTGAGGGAGTGGTTGCCCAGCTCGTGGGCAGAAGCCAACCTCCTGGCCAGTTCCAGGTTCTTCTTAATCCAACTGCCCTGCAGGAAAAAGGTGGCCTTGACCCCTTCCCGCTCAAGAAGATCGAGGATGGCGGGCAGGTTTTCTTCGCCCCAGGCCACATTGAAACAGAGGCTCACCTCCCGGCGGGCCGGGTTGCCTTGAAAAATGGGAGCGCTCGGAAAGGCGGAAAGGGTTTTGGAAGGAAGGACGTCTTCGAAAAAAGGGGTCAAACGGGCGCCCTCGCGGGCGTGAAGGGCGGCCAGCAAGTTGGCCTCGCGTTGCAGGCGCCGGCCTTTCAACTCGGGTACGACACCTAGGGAAACGGGGTCCAGCCGGGCGTCGACGGGTGGGGCATCGTAAAGAAGGGCCAGTTTGCCGAGCAGCTCCTCCACTTCGCGGCGGTTGGCGCCGCCCAAAGGGAAACCGGCCAGGGTAACCCCTTTGGCCACGGTGGTAGGGACCTCTTGCGGCTTGGGCTGAAGGCCTTTTTCCCCAAGGGGCAACGAGCAACTGGTCACCAGTAAAAGGGACAGGCCGGTGAGCAATACGATCAGGTGGGGGCGACGCTTAAACATGAGTGCGGACCTCCGCGGTTATATGGCAAACTTGATCTGCCAGCAGGGCGAGATTGGCCGGCGGGTTGCTTTCCGCGGCTTAGAGCCAAGGCACCAAGCCCGCTCGTGCGTGGCTTTCGCAGGTTGGCACCAGGGCACTAAGCCGGCCGGTGGGTTCCTTTGGGAATTATGCCTGGAGCACAACATGGGGATGACCAGGCCGCTTTGGACGTTACCAGCCTGGCGCCGGGCGGCTTCGCCATCTTTACCACCCAAACCTGTAACCAAGTCGGCCGGCGAAAGGGCCAGCCAGGGCGCATCATTATAGCTGTGTGAACCCTTTTAAATCTATTCCTGGCTGTGGCAAAATAGAAAGGAATGCGGCCACGGCCAGGGTAGAGATTGAGGGCGGCCAGGGCAGAAAGTGAGGACAGAAAATGCCGAAACAGACAGAGCGATGGGGCATTTCCGGTCAACCTTTGGATCAGTGGGATGGTCGACAAGCGCAAGCGGAGACGAACCCGCCGGGTTCGGCGGAGGGCCCGCGAGCTGAGAAGTCTCAAGAAGGGCCTGGACAACGGTCGCCAGGGCTTTTACAAGAGGGCCCTGAAGAGACACCTCGAGTGGGGCCCCAAGTGGTTTCGCAAAAGGGAATTGAAGAGATTCCTCAAGCGGGGCCCCGAGCGTTTTTACAAGATGGTCTTCTAGAGACTCCTCAAGTGGAACCGCCACAGCGACCTGAACAGGGGACAGAGCACAGGCCTCAAGAGCGGCCTCAGCAGGCGCCTCAAGAAATGGGACTTCAACCGCAACCTCAACAGGGGGCCGAACAGGGGCGTCAGGAGCGGCCACAAGAGAGGCCGCAAGGAGCTTTACAGGGAAGGACGGAAAATACCTCTCGAGCGGAACACCAAGAGCCGCCCCGCGAGGGGTCTGGGTCGCAAGAGGGGCCTCAAGAAGTGGGGGAAAACCAGGAGAAGGCTGGTTTGCTGGGCACGATTTTAGAGCTGGTCTATGGGGTTTTCTTTCAGCCGGCGGCCACTTTTCGGGACTTGCCGGAGCGGCGGCCGGTGGGAGCCACCGTCGTCCTTTTCCTTTTCAACTTAGTGACAACGTTAGTGGTGGCGACGGCCACCGTGGGGCGAAATCTCCCGCCCTTTTTGGCCGGGTTCCTTTCATCGTTCACCTTGACCATGGGGTTTTTGACCGCTCTGGCGGCCTGGTTTGGCGTGGCGGGCATCCTGCAGATTTTGGCGGAACTCTTCGGGGGACAGGGGCGAGGCTTTGACCTTTGGCTGGCAACGGCCCTGGCCGCTCTTCCCGGGATCTTTTATGTTCCGGTAAACCTGTTGACCCCTTTTTTAGGGGCCAAAAAACCGATCCTGGTCATCGCCCTCTTTCTTTGGGAAGTGATTCTGACCACACTGGCGGTGCGAGAGACCCATCATTTGTCGACGCTGCGGGCGATGACCGTGGTCCTTTTACCCATCCTCTTCTTCCTGCTCAGCCTGGTGATAATGGCGGCCCTGGCGCTGGCCCTGGCCGGGTCGTTACCGCTGGCGCCGTTCCTCTGGCGCTGGTAGCCAAGGGGGGCCGAATAATCTGGTGGCGGGTATCAGCGCGTCGTAAACGGCGGCAAAAGCGGTTAGGCTGGCCCAACTATAACCTGAGCTTGAAACCAGCGCTGAACACAAGCGCCACCTCAGCTTACCGCCGGTCGAGCATACCGCCACGGACCGCCGAGGTTTCCCGCCATCACCAGCAAACCCGGTCCGGGTTATACAAAGGGTTAAAGAGAGGTCAGCTTCTCCCGCTGGTTATCGCTTACTTTAAGCTGCGACACTAGCCCGGATAGCTGGGCGCGGTGACATACGCGCCGACTCGGCCTACATTTGCGATGCCAATGACCTCTCGCCGATAAGTTCAGCCTCCTTCCACCCGAGGGGGAAGGGGATGTAGCCTGCCTCCTCCATTGCTAAGCAGTGACGCTTTCGTCCGCGGCGGCGACCCCGGCCATCAGGAGGCCCAGGGTTTTCTCGTTGGCCTCTGCGGTACGCAGGACGCGCATGATCTTTCCCTCGTAAAGCACCGCGACCCGGTCGGAAAGGTTCAAGATCTCTTCTAAGTCCTCGGAGATCAATAAGACGCCAGCTCCCTGCTCCCGTGCCGCCAGCAGTTGGCCATGTACGTACTCCGTTGCTCCGATGTCCAAACCCCGGGTGGGGTAGGCGGCCAAAAGGAGGGTCGGTCGACGGGAGATCTCCCGAGCCAGGATCAGACGCTGGATGTTACCGCCGGAGAGACGTCCGGTTGGGGTATCCAGGGAGGGCGTTTTTACCCCGTAGCTGGAAACGAGGGCCGCTGCGTTGCTCCGGATGGGCCCGTTTTGGAGGAAGATCCCGCGGGCGTAAGGAGGACGGTGATGGTCCTTCAGGATGAGGTTCTCCCAGACGGCGAAAGAAGAGATGGTCCCCACGTGCAGGCGGTCTTCGGGAATGTATCCCAGACCCGCGGAGATGATGCGGTCGGGAGGCCAGTTGGTGACATCCCGGCCGGCGATCTTAATCCGGCCGCCGGTGGCCGGGCGGAGGCCGCTGATCACTTCGGCCAGCTCCTTTTGCCCGTTTCCGGAAACCCCGGCGATCCCCAAGATCTCGCCGGCCCGCACCTCGAGGGACACCCCGCGGAGGGCCGGCGAGCCCTTGTCGCTGGCCGCCCAGAGGTCGCGGAGCTCCAGGACCACCTGACCGGCCGGGGCGTCGCCTTGTCGTCGCTGGGCCACCAATTCGCGGCCAACCATCAACCGGGCCAGTTCCTGGGGGGTGGTTTCCCGGGTGGCCCGTGTGGCCACCACGCGTCCGTCGCGCAACACCGTCACCCGGTCGCTGACGGCCATCACCTCGTTCAACTTATGGCTGATGAAGATGATGGGACGACCCTGTGCCGCCATCTGGCGGAGGAGGGCGATGAGCTCCGCGGCCTCCTGCGGAGTGAGAACGGCCGTGGGTTCATCGAGGACGAGGAGACTGGCCCCCAGGAAGAGAGCCTTGACGATCTCCACGCGTTGTTGTTCCCCCACACTCAGTTGCCAGACGTAGGCCGAGGGATTCACCGCCAGGTTATAGGTGGAGGCTATTTCCACGATCCTTTGGGAAACGGCCTTGAGATCGAGAACCGGTCCCGGGGAAGCCAGCCCCAGGGCGACGTTTTCGGCCACGGTCAGGGTGGGCACCAGCATAAAATGCTGGTGCACCATCCCGATACCGACTTCAATGGCCTGGCGGGGCGAAGAAATGTTGACAGGTTGCCCGTTGATCCGGATGGTCCCGGCATCGGGTTGGTAAAGGCCGTAGAGGATGTTCATCAAGGTGGTCTTCCCAGCCCCGTTTTCCCCCAGAAGGGCCAGGATTTCCCCGGCCCGCACTTCGATGGTGACGTCGTCATTGGCCAGGACTCCGGGAAAACGCTTGGTGATGCCGGCCATCTCCAGATGCTGGATTTGTTGTCCCACGACTTCTTCGCCCCTTTGTCTTCTTACTTCATTACTTCATCATTTTCTTCTTACTTCTTGGGTAACTCGATCTTCAACTGACCGCTGATGATGGCCTGCTTGGCCTTCTCCACGGCGTCTTTGACTTCCTTGGGGATCTTGTCGGCCAACTTGTCGTTAAACTTGAGCTCCAAGGTCCCATCGGCGAAATTCAGGACGAGGTGCTGCCCGCCGAGAGTGCCCTGTTTGCGCAGTTCGATCATTTTGCTGACGATCTTTTCCCAGTGGTAAACCTGAGCGGCTAAGACGGCGTTTGGCGCGATTTTGCTCTGGTCCATATCCGTCGAGAGCCAGTACTTGCCAGGACGTTCGCCAACGGCACGAATGGCCCCGACGGCCTGTTGTGAAGAGCCGGTCAGGATATCGGCTCCGGCATCCATGTGCACCTTAGCCATCTCGCCGGCCCCAACGATATCGTTGAAAGAACCGGTGTAGGCGACGCGAACCTTGACCGAGGGCTTGGTCTTGGTGACGCCCTGCTGGAACCCGGAGTTGTACTTCACGGCATCCCCCGCCTCCACCGGGCCGACGACGCCCACCACTCCGGACTTGGTCATCATGGCGGCGATGACCCCGAGGAGATAACCACCCTCTTGGGCCTGGGGATCATAGGCGAAGATATTGGGGCCCGTTTGGAAGCCGGTACCGTAGGCGAAGCTGGTTTTCGGGAAATCGGGGGCGATCTCGCGGAGCACGTTTTGGTATTGCGCCCCGTGGGCGATGATCAGGTCATACCCCTGGCTGGCATACTGACGGATGGCGGCACCGGCGTCGACGGCGTTGCCCAGCCGTTCGCTGACGGCGACCTCCACCTTATCTTTGCCCATTTTCTCCTGGACGGCTTTGACCCCTTCATACATCGACTGGCTCCAGGCCATATCGTCGACGGTGCTGGGGAGCACGAGGGCGATCTTGATTTTCTCCGGTTTGGCCTCCTTCGCCGGCTCTTTGGCCGGTTCTTTGGCGGGCGGCTGCGAACCGCAGGCGGTGAGGAAGGCCACCAAAGACACGATGAGAAGCAAGGCGATTACGGCACGTTTCATGTGGTTTTCCCCCTTCTTGTTGTTGAATTGGAGATTTTTTGTAGTTGCTGGTTGTTGCGGCCTGGTCAGCACCCTTGCCGGGGGCGGCTCTGGTCAATAGGCCCCAACACGACGGACCAGCTGCTGTCAGCCAGCTAAACCGCGAGGAAATGACCGGTGCCTTAAAGCATTTTTAGCGACGTCTTCCCCCTCTCTGGAGTTTTTGCTCACGGTGTCCGTACACTAAGGCAAAACAGTACAGATGGCCTTTCGGGTCTGTCAGATGAACCAAAGCTCTGGCTACTGCCGGCTGTGGCGGCCAATAAGGAGCACTGGCGAAGAGGCACTGGCAAAGGGCCGCTGGCGAAAGGCTGCCGACAGAGGACCGCTCGGCCGCAGGCAGAGGGAACGCTGTTGAAAGGCTGCAGTCGGAGGACCGCTCGCTCGGCACTGGCGAAGGGCCGCTGGCGAAAGGCTGCCGACAGAGGACCGCTCAGCCGCAGGCGAAGGGAACGCTGTTGAAAGGCTGCAGTCGGAGGACCGCTCGCTCGGCACTGGCAAAGGGCCGCTGGCGAAAGGCTGCCGACGGAGGACCGCTCGGCCGCAGGCGAAGGTGCCGCTGGTCCCTGCTCCGCCCTTCCCGCGTACGCGTCCTTCAGCCCCGCGTCCCGCGTTCGTAAGGTCGTCCGAGGGCCGCCGGGGTCCAGACCCGGCCAAAGGAGACGGCCAGGGCGACGATGGTCGTGGCATAGGGAAGGACCACGGCCAACTCATAGGGGAAGGAAATCCCCATGACCTGAACCCAGAGCTGGAAGGAATCGGCCATACTGAAGAGGAGGGACCCGGCCAGGATTCCCCAGGGATTCCAGCGGCCAAAATAGACCAGGGCCACGGCGATGAAGCCGCGTCCGGCCGTGATATAGTCGGCGTACATGTTGGCCTGCCCGATGGTCAGATAGGCTCCGGCCAGACCGGCCATCATTCCGCCCAGGATCAAGGCCTGGTAGCGAATGGCCTCGACGCTTACTCCCAGGGTGTCGGCCGCTTCGGGAGTGGTTCCGACGGCGCGTACCTTCAAACCCCAGGGAGTTTTAAAAAGCACGAACCAGGCCACGGGGACCAGAAGGTAGGCCAGATAAACGACCCAATTATGGTTGAAGAAGACATCCCCGATGAAGGGAAGGGAACTCAAAACGGGAAGCCGCAGGGGCTGCAGACCCTTGATGGAAGTGATGCCACCGACATAGAGGCGGAAGAGCAAGCCGGAGAGCCCCCAACCGAACATATAAAGGCCAATCCCGCTGATCCCCTGTTCCGCCTTTAAAGTGACGCTGACCACGGCCATCAATAGCCCCATCAGGAGGCCCACCACCAGGCTGATTCCCAGGCCCAGGTAGACGTTGCCAGTGAAGAAGGTGACCAGGAAGCCGAAAAAGGCTCCCATCATCATGATTCCTTCGATCCCCAGGTTGTAAACCCCGGAGCGCTGTACAAACATTTCTCCCAGGGCGGCCAACAGAAAGGGCGTGGCCAGGCGTACACCTGTGGCCAAGATGCCGACGATGATCCCGTGTTGGACGAGGTTCTCCATCTTTTCTGCCTGCCTTTCGCTTAGAAGGCCTTCCCGGCCCGGGACCGCCAGGGCAACAGACGGTTCAACAATTCCGGGTGCCGCAGGAGGATGTCGCTGGAAACTACAAAGAGAATGACCAAACCTTGAATGGCCATGACCATTGCCGCCGGGACGTTAACCCCTCGCTGCATCATGTCGGCCCCCAAAAGGAGGGTGCCGATGAGAAAGGCGGCCGGGATCGTTCCCAGGGGATGCAAGCGGCCGAAGAGGGCGGTGACGATGCCGCTGAAGCCGTATCCAGCGGATAGACCCTCCAGGGCCCGGTGATGAACCCCTAAAACCTCCACCGCGCCCGCCAGACCGGCGAAGGCTCCAGCCAGGGCCATGGCCAGGACGAGATAGAATTCCACCCGGATTCCGGCATAGCGGGCGGCTTCTGGTCCGGCACCCACGGCGCGCATTCGGTAGCCGATGGTTGTCCGCCATAAAAAGATATAGACGAGAACGGCCAGCACCAGGGCGAGGATCAACCCGGCGTGGAGCCGGGTGGCTGGGACCAGGCGGAGGAGCCAGATTTGCCGGGGAAGGAGTGAGGTTTGGGGAACGCCTGTCCCATAAGCCACTTCCTGCGGATCGATGAGGGGGCCGCGAATCAAAAAGAGATAGATCTGCAAGGCGATCTGGTTGAGCATCACCGTGCTCAAGATCTCGTTTACCGCCAGGCGGGCCTTCAGCCAGCCGGCGAAGCCGCCCCAGACGGCCCCGGCCAGAGCTGCCCCCAAAAGGACCAGGGGCAGCAGCAGAAAAGCCGGCCATGTGGGGAAAGCCAGCGCCAGGGCGGCGGCAGTGACGGCTCCCATCAAGATTTGTCCCTCGCCGCCGATGTTGAGGATACCGCTGCGAAAGGAGATGACGATACCGAGCCCAACCAGAAGGAGGGGCGTAGCACGAACCATAATCTCGGTAATCCCAAAACTGCTGCTGAAAGGACCGGTGAACATGACGTAGTAGGCCTTAAAGGGATCGGAATGGGCGATGGCCAAAAGAATGGCCCCGGCCAAAAAGGCGGCGAGCAGGGCACCCACCAAAACGAGAAGCTGCAAGAGCCCCGACCGAAGTTGCTGCATCGCTTCGTCTTTCTTCATCAATGGACTCCTTCCCGGGGAGACCGCTAATTATATGTATTTTAATTCTACAAAGCGATTTTAATTCCTGCTAAAAATTTATGAAAGTTGTTTACATAAAAAGGGGTGGGCGGCCCTACACTGTCGTTGTCACCGTGGAGGCCATCTTGGCTCCCATTCAAGGTGTTGCAGCGTGCCAAGCGTGGCCCTTGCCTTGGTAGCCTCTGTGTCCGCCCGATGGCGGATGGTGATCATGCCCCTCGACTGGATTGCTCGGCCTGTCCAGCGCCCTGAGATGTAGGGTTGCAGGTTCTTCGTAAGATTCCACCCACGCCCTCCCGGAACCATGCCCTGTGGGGGTGCTTACTGAAGTTCTTGCGGCTGGGTGACTTCCAGGCCACAGGGCACTAAACAAGGTACGGGAAAAGTATAGCCTCAGCACGGTCCTGGTCATTCACCGAGCTTCCAACGGGCCGTTGGAAGGACTGTTTTTAACTAAATATCGCTAATATCGCTGCAGCGTCCAGCCTGGCAGCCATCGCTGCGGTGTCCAGGCGGCAGACGCACGGCACCTGCTTGGGGTTTTAATAAGGGGTCGTAGAAATTAGTGGAAGGGAGGAAAAATGAAATTAAAAGGGATTCCTCGAACGTTAGGGGCTTAGGTCCGGCTGGGGATGGAAACTGCTGATAAAAACATCGGCGATTATTAACAAAAGCCAGCAATTTGGAGGGCACACCCACGGGGCAGCCCAACGCCCGGCTCAGCTGGCCCAGGCTGGTTTCCAACGGTACTGATCTGGATCGAGGCCGCGATAAGCGGTTTGGGCGACGGCGGCCAGGTCGGGGTCGAATTGCGTGCCGGCTCCTCTGGCGATGACGGCCAGGGCTTCCTCGACGGTGCGGTTTCGCTGGTAAGGACGGTGGGAGGTCATGGCATCAAAGGCGTCCGCCACGGCCATGATGCGGGCCAAAAAGGGGATATTCTCTCCGGCCAGCCCATAGGGATAGCCGCGGCCGTCGAAACGCTCGTGGTGGCCACCGGCGATGGCGGCCAAGAACCTGAGATCGTCGATGGTCGAGAGGATCTCTATGGTGTAGCCGGGATGGGTTTCGATGATGCGGCGCTCCTCATCATCCAGACGAGAGGGCTTGTCCAAAATGCGCCGGGGAACGGCCACCTTGCCCGCGTCATGAAGGAGGCTGGCCACGGTTAATGTATTGAGCTGGGCGGGGGTGAGGCCGATTTCTTCCGCCAGGAGGACGGCGTAAAGGGTCACCCGCTCGGAGTGACCGGCGGTGTAGGAATGTTTGGCGTCGATGACCTGCGCGAAGACTTTGATCACCCGGTCAATGGCAGAATTCATCCGCGAAAAAAGGATTTCATCCGGGTCAAGCGCCGAGCTCGACCGGCTCATGTCGGAGACGGCCGCTTCCCCTGGCCCCCCGGCGACGGGCGGCACCGTTGGCGCCACGGGTGGCGCGGTCCCACCGGGGGCAGGTACCTCCCCCGTGGCTACAGGTGGCTCAGTCCTACCGGGGACAGGTGCCTGCCCCGTGGCAACGGGTGGCTCAGCCCTGCCGGGGACAACTGGCAGTCTCAGCGCCGCAGGCGGCTCACTGCCAGGGGGGATGGGTCCGCGTTTCGGGGTTGCCCCAGGCGCGGTCCCAGCGGGGACAGGTGCCTGCCGCGGCGCTGCAGGTAGACCACCACCGTCCTCCAGTTTTTCCGGCGGTAGAAAAAGCTGGGCTGTTTCCTGGCGGATGACGAAGGTCAAGTCCTGTTCCACCAGAAGGACGGGTAAGAAATCCGGCGTCGCCAAAAGCTCAGCTAAAGCGTCGGCCACCCGGGGCGAAAATTCAGTGCCCCGGTGTTCGCGCAGGAACTTAATTGCCTTTGCCCTGAGGTCAAGAATGTCCACCGGACTGCTGGGGAAGGAACCGGCTGAAGCCGGCTGCCGGCTTCCCGGAGAGGGACCGGCCAAAGAGCCTTGCGGATTGCCGCCGAAGAAGCCTGAAGTGGCTTCCGGGCTGCTACTAAGGGAACCCCCGGAAGCGGTTTGCTGGCCGCCGGAAAGGAAGCCCGCCGGAGAGGCCAGGTGCACCGCTTCACCCTGCGGCGGCCCAGACCCGACCTCCGCGTTTGGGTCCGGCGCGAGGACATGGGCCCGCAACCATAAATCCAGGGCATCGGCGGCCCGCAGGATTTGGCCTTCCAGGCTGATCTCATCGCCCTTCAGTTGGCGGGGGTAGCCGGTGCCATTCCACCACTCATGGTGTTCGGAGACGGCCTGGGCCATTCCTTCCAGCCCTGGGATTAGAGAAAAAATGGCGGCGGTGCGCTGAACGTGGGAGAGGATCTCTGGGCGGGCCAGTTGGTCTGCCAGGCGCGGATAATGGATGATGTGATCATCGAGGCCGATGGCACCCAGATCATGGAGAAGACCGGCGTAAAAGAGCAGGGCGGTCTTTTCAGGGCGAAGGAGCGAAGCCAGGCGTGAGGCGGTCAGCCCGACCCGCCACCCATGGTACAATTTTCGCCGCTCTTCCAGGTCCAGGACCAGGGCCAGGGCCGTCAAGAGCTGTTGGAAGAGTCTTTGACTCATCTTGGGTCTCCTTCTAAGCCAAAACCTCCAGGGGAAGCCGCTTTGGATATGGCTCCGATGTCGAACTTAGGCACAGGAAGAAGTCCTCGGGCAGCCCCTCGGCTGGGCCTTACCCCCATTGTACCCTGTGCTGCCGGATGAGGTCAACCATGGCCTCGAACCTGGCGCCGGTACGAGCGCAGTCATCTCCATCTCGGCAAAATCACACCATCGAGAGATCGCAAACTCCTGTCGCCAGGCATTAATTCCTGGCCGCCAAACCCAATTGGTTTCCGCCACTCCCACCCTCTTTCTCGCCGCTTTCTAGGCGATTGCTTCCCCTGCCTCCCCATGGTATGATGAAACTAAACTGATGCAGGAGTGATTTGCCTTGACTCCAGTTAACTCAGCCCTAGAGAACGCACCCAGCACTTTAGGTAAGAACCAACGTCCGGGCTTGCCCGGCAACCACCGCACCGGCATGCCGGGAGCAGACGGTGCTGCGGCCTCGAGTAATACTACGTATGGCAGTTCGAGTAATACTTCGAGTAACGCTGCCCCGCGGCCGGATTCAAAGCCAGGCCGGCTTAGCGCCGCTGGAGCCGAGGACGTTCTCTTCCTAGCCGAACGCATCGATGAGGAGGCTATAGGCAATGCCTAAAGGAAGTCAACCCCTTCCAAATCCCTTGGACCAAACTTACCCCGAAGGGTACCGGCCGCCCCAGGAACGCCTGCTCCGTCCGCGAAAGGTCCTCATCACCGACACCACCCTCCGGGATGGCCACCAGTCCCTCCTGGCCACCCGGATGAAGACAGAGGACATGCTTCCCATCGCCGAAAAGATGGATGCCGTGGGCTTTCACTCCCTGGAGGTCTGGGGTGGTGCCACCTTTGATAGTTGCCTGCGTTTTCTGAACGAAGACCCGTGGGAGAGGTTGCGGGCCCTGCGGCAGGCGTTCAAGAAGACCAAACTGCAGATGCTCCTGCGCGGGCAGAATCTGGTGGGGTACCGCCACTATCCCGACGATGTGGTCGATCTTTTTGTGCAGAAGGCCGTGGAGAACGGCATCGACATCATTCGGATTTTCGATGCCTTAAACGATGTCCGCAACATGGAACGAGCCATCCAGGCGGCCCGGGCGGCGGGGGCCCACGTTCAGGCGACAGTGGTTTATACCACCAGCCCCATTCACGACATCGCCCATTTTGTGGCCACCGCGCGCACCCTGGAGTCCATGGGGGCCCATTCGATCTGCATCAAGGATATGGCGGGGATCTTAAAGCCTTTTGATGCCTACGAGCTGGTGAAGGAGATTAAGAAGGCGGTGGGCTTGCCCGTCCAGATTCATACCCATTACACCAGCGGCATGGCCTCCATGATGTACCTGAAGGCCATCGAAGCCGGCGTGGACATCATCGACACGGCCATGTCACCCCTGGCCCTGGGCACCTCCCAGCCGCCCACGGAGAGCATGGTGGCCACCCTGGCGGGGACACATTACGATACCGGCCTGGACCTGAACCTCCTTTCGGAAATCGCCGAGTATTTCCAGAAGGTGCGCAAAAAGTACGCCCAATTTGATGTGGGGACCACCGTTGACACCAACGTCTTGCGCTACCAGATCCCGGGTGGCATGATCTCCAACTTTGTTTCTCAGCTGGCGCAGCAGAACGCTCTGGATAAACTCCCTCAGGTCCTGGAGGAAGTACCGCGGGTGCGGAAAGACATGGGCTATCCGCCTCTGGTGACCCCCTCGAGTCAGATCGTGGGAACCCAGGCGGCCATGAATATCCTGGTGGGCGAGCGCTATAAAATGGTGACCAACGAGGTTAAGGCCTACATGAAGGGACTCTATGGCCGGCCACCAGGGCCGGTGAATGAGGAAGTCCGCCGGAAGATCATTGGCGATGAGGCGGTCATCACGGGGCGACCGGCTGATGGTTTGGAACCCGGCCTTCCCGAGGCCAGAAAAGCGGTGGCCCCATACATGGAAAAGGAAGAGGACGTTCTTTCTTATGCCCTCTTCCCGCAACAAGCGGAGAAATTCCTGCAGGAGCGGCTGGCCAAAAAGACGGCCGTGGACTTCAACCTGGCTGAGGAGGCTCGGAAGAACGGAAAGGTGCCGTATTATCCGGCGTGAGGGCTTCTGGTTTTTGAATATTTCACGACGCGTTACCCTGATGCCGCCGTTGGCATCCCGGCGGAGCTTTATACCCGCAGTTTGGCGGAAAGACACTTGTTGCTGGCCGAGGAGGTGTTGAGATGGACGGAATCGCTCCTGAAATAAAAGATTTCACGGCCAGGGTTAACCAGCACTTCATGGTAAAGCGAGCCATCTTTTTTGGATCGCGGGCGCGAAAAGATCACCTCAAAGACAGCGATTATGACATAATCATAGTTTCGGATGATTTTGCCGGCATTCCTTTCACTGACCGGATCTCTTTGTTATACAAGTATTGGACTGCGGAAGAAGCGGTGGAACCCCTCTGCTATACCCAGGAAGAGTTCGAAAAAAAGGCCCGACAAATCGGGGTTGTAGCAGAGGCCATAAAGGAAGGGATCGAGGTAACAATTGAAGGCGAGGCCAAAAAGGACTGAATTGCCTACAAGAAAAATCTATAAAAACCATTAATGAAGCAAATGTGATTTTCAAGTTCTACCGCGGCGCACCTCCTTTAAGGTTCGACCCGCCTAACGCCTTTTGCCCGGTCCAGTCCTTGGTCAAAGGAATAAATCTCAGCTGGCCCCTTGACTCTGGCATACGCGGCCTGTAAAGCGTCGGCGAATGAAAGCTTCTTGCTGTCATACATGAGCAGCGCTTCCAGGACAATTGGTTTATTGGTCATGATGATGCCGTCATGACTTAAGAACGCGGTTAATTGGCTGGCTATTTGACTTCGGCTGTTTCCATAAAAAGATTCTAATGTCCAGACTACCTCTGCCAGAACAACTTCTAGGACAATTAATCTTATTTTGCCGGCCTCAACAGAGGCAAAGAGGTCAGTCGCTCTTTTTGATTGGTCTGCATGATCGTTAGTCAAAAAGCGGAGAATAACGTTGGCGTCAAGGTAGGCTTTCATCGGCGGTCTTCCTCTACCGGTCCTAGAGCTTCCCTGGCCACGTGCGCCTTCATTTTTTCTTCGATAACTTCATCGCCAGGAAAGGGGACGGAAGATTGTAGGCTTCCACGCAACTCGACCAAGGAGGTTCTTCTTAGGGGCCTAAGAGTTACCTTTCCATCCTGAAAGTCAAAGATAACCTTATCACCATGGCTAAGTTTTAATGCTTTGCGTATGGCTCCCGGGATGGTGACCTGACCTTTGACGGTAATGCGCGAAACATTACCCCGCATTATTTAACGCCCCCCTTCTAAACATTGGTCGTAAAATTTTCCTATTGCGTATTACTTTTGCTAAGGTATTACAATCTAGAAATAGAATACTACTTTGTTTGCAGAATGTCAATTAATGACCACCAACCGCCTTCGTTGCGCCACAGCCGGCGCCAACATTAATTTCTCGCCGACTTCCTCTTGCTTTCCGGCTCCACATGGATCAGGACCGAGGCCTGGGGGAAGAGGGTCCGTACTTCTTCCTCGATCTCATCACAGATGGCGTGGACGTCTTCCACATGCGTGTCACCGGGCACCACCAGATGCAGGTCGATGTGCCGCTCGGCCCCGGCCCGCCGCGTGCGCAGGGCATGAAACTCCAAAAAGCGGTCCTCGTAACGGGACAGGACGGAACGGATGAGGCCCTCCTCCTGGGGGGAGAGGCTGGTATCCAAAAGCGGCAAAAAAGCTTCTTTTGTCATATCGTAAGCCGCTTTAATGATGAGCACGGCCACGAAAATGGCCACCAGGGGGTCCAGGAGGTGCTGCCCGGTCAATTGAATGAGCCCAAGACCGGCGAACACCCCTAAAGAAGTATAGACGTCTGTCCGCAGGTGGAGGGCGTCGGCAGCCAGGGCAATGGAATCAGTGCCCCGGGCTATGCGGAAAAGATGGGCCGAGATGAGGAAGTTGGCTCCGGCCGAGAAGGCCATGACCAGAAGACCCAGCCCGAGCGCTTCGACCATTCCCCCGTAAAGGAGCTTGCGCAAAGCCTCCCAAATGATCCAGAGAGCCGCCAGAAAGATCAAGAGGGCCTCGATGGTACCGGAGAGGTTTTCCACCTTACCGTGACCGTAAGGGTGGGTTTCGTCTGCCGGGCGCCCGGCGATGCGGATGGAGGCGTAGGCAATGAGGGCGGCCAGAAGATCGAGGCCGGAATGGATGGCCTCGGAGATGACGCTTACCGAACCCGTCATGAGCCCTACCACCAGCTTGAGAACCACCAACAACGTGTTACTGGCGACGGAGAGGGCGGCCGCCGAGGTGCGGGCGCGGGCTGCCTGACCGTTGTCAACCGGTGTAGTGGTGGAAAGATTGTCTGGTGGGTTCTTCGACATAGACCTTGCCTCCAAGATGTAAGCATAGAAGTTGCCGCTTGAGTAATGGGCAACAATTACCCAGCAGAAGCCCAAGCCCTGCCGTGCCTCTGCGGGCGGCTGGGTCGGCGAGTGGGTAGTGGGTGACCGAGGCTCCTCTCGACTCCTCCGACCTGGCTATGCCGCTATGACTAATGTATGCTTTAGAGCGCCGGGGATACGCTTTGGCTTCAGGCAAGACGTGTTTCGCTTCAGGCAAAGGGGGCGCTGCTGTTTATTCAGGTCGCAGCTGTCAGCACTTCATCGAGCTTGGGTCCTACGTTTGCTCCCCATAAAGAAAAGGGACCTTCAGCTGGAGAGAACCTCCGTTGAAGTCCCGCGGTTCCTTTGGGCCGTCAAGCGTATCGCCGGATCTCACCGCTGCCCATTGGGAGATGGTTCTGTGCGCCGTAGTCCTCGTAGGGCATTTTTCACGTCGGCATTCACCAGGGTCGCAGGAGGCATGACATTCACGCCATCAAGCTCGCGAGTGCGCGGTATTCCTGGCGGCACTGTATCCGGTCCAGCAGTTCCACGCTGTGACTTTCGCGAATGGCCGGTTGCCCACCCTGCCCAGATCGCGCACCTGCGGCGTATGTGACCCGCCGTCTCCCAGGGCCCGGCTGCTTTTGCGAGTTCTTTGAAATATGGCTGGCTTGAAAAGACTTCTCAGCTTTGCAAGCCGTTGGCGAAAAGCAGCCTGACGCGATAATTTTACCACAGGTGCGTGGAGAAGTGAAGAAGCAAAATGGGCATATACCCGAAATACTGGTGTTCTGTCTAAGCCAGGGTGGGGCAATCACGGCGATTCGCAAAAGGGCTGGCTTCCCAGCCGGGCTGGCGAGAGAAGAAGGGACGGGAACTGGTGCAGGTGGGGTAAACTACGCCCTTGGAGGAAGAACATCTTTTAAAAATACTGTTCTCATATTCCCTACCGCCCGGGGAAGGGAAAGATCATTTGTGAAAAACAGCGTGGCCTCTGATGCTAAAGCAGAGGCGAGTTGAATGGCGTCAGGAGGTCGCACCCGGTATTTAGCGCGGATTTCTGCCCCCAGAACGGCATTTCCAGGTTAAAATCGATTAGCTTCAAATTAGGGTAAGATTTTAGTGTTGTTATATACTGGTCGCAGACTTCTTCCAGACCAAGGGATTTGGGTTTGACTAAAAGTTCGAGAAGCGTCAAAGTAGAAGTAACGGCCTGAAACGCACCTTTTTCCAGTGGACTAAACAGCTCTTCTTTTAATACCAGGGCCCAGGGGTCGCCTGAAGCATATAAATGAAACAGTTGGTATCCAAGGCGATAACTTGGTGCCCGGTTGTTATTTCTTCTATTTTTCCCATTGGTCTCTTTCCTCTTTTACATATTTGTCGGGATCAGTGCCGGCCCATACTTCTTTGTGCAGCCCCCAGAGATGCTCGGCATAGCTTTTAGGTTTGGGTTCAATTATCGCTTTTTTCCCGTTTATCTTGATAATAATTTCGTCGCCTTCCCTTAGGCCCAGCTGTTTTCTTATTTCAGCAGGCAACACCATCTGACATCTCGCGCCGAGTTTAACAGTTTTTGTAATGTCCAACGTATTTCCCTCCCTTCATAAACAAAAGATTGTGATCTGACCATATCAAATTTATTACGGCAAAACGAGACGGGGTTGGAAATCATTTTACCCGATCGGTTGTTACTCAAGGACCTGCCGGTGGAGACCATCGAACACCGTCTGTCCAACGAGATGCAGGTCGATGGGCCGCTCGGCCCCGGCCCGCCGCGTGCGCAGGGAGTATCTTCCCACGATCAGAAGGAGGACCTTGTCCGTCAAGTTGCCTTGTTGGAGTCCTTCTGCGCGGCCAATTCTGGACTTCACGCTGGTGGCTTAGTCTCAAGAAAAGGACCATTCCGCTCAATTTACTGCTCAATTCACTACTCAATTCACTACAGGGTTACTACTTGAGGGTAGCGGCGAGTTTCTCCATGAAGCTCTCGAGATCCCTTCGAAAGTAGTGTAAAGTCTGTGGAAGGGCTTCAAGTAAGAGCTGGAGACGTTTGGAATCCAGGTTGAACCCATAAACGTTTCGAAAAACGTGCCGAAAACTACGGAGAGCATCTAACATTTGGGCGGTCTCCAAAGAGATGACCCTCGGCCTGATTTCGGGAAGATCTAAAGTCATTTGTCGGAGCAGGGTCAGGGGCCAGTAGGGGTCTGCCGGGAGGCTCTCATCCAGTTCGCGGGCCACCATTTCAAAAACATTCTCCATGGCAACGTAGATATCATGCAGGACGGAGCCGATGGCCCGCAGCGTGAAGGAGTCTTCGAAGGAGAAAGGAAATTTCCCCTGATATTGACCTGCACTGGGCAAGAATCCTTTGGAAGCGAGTTCTTCCTGGAGACGGTGGATATTTTCCATTTCCCCTTTAATTCGCGATATGAGCACCAGGGCCTGGCTTCGCGTCATCGTAATCCACCTTTCTGCTTCAAAAGCCCGTGTTCTCGGCTAATATGGGATCTAACAGCCGATTTCTAGCTCACACCAGCCTAATCCCTTGCGCTCGGGCTACTTCTCGCAAACTAGGGAAGGCGTCTTCGGAAAGGATCACGTTTACCGGGAAAGGAATTGCGATCTCCTCCAGTTCCGCCAGAGCCAGCCAGTAGTTGGCTTCGGTGGGGAAACCTTCTACCAGAAGATCTATGTCCGAACGCTCGCTAAAGTGGAGGCCATAGGCCAGAGAGCCGAAAAGATAGACTTCCCTGACCCCATACTTTTCTTTCAGATGGAGGGCAGCTTTTTGTGCCTTGTCCAAGGCCAGTTCGCGCCGCTTCCTTTCCCGTTCTTTCGCCTCGGCCTCGCGGCGCTGCCAACCGCGGCGCAGGGACTCCAGGAGCTCCTGTTCTCGCCGGCTTTCTCGTTCAGAAGCCATATTTCTTCACCGCCGCCAATTGGGTTGCAAACACTCTGCTGGGTTGGCCGAAGGCGTCCGCTCCCAATGTTGCTCTTGGTTGGCCGAAGGCCTCGGCCCCCGATGTTCGGGAGCGGTGGGCCATGGGCGAATGTCGGTTCGGCCTAACCCCAAGCCTTTGTGATGCGTACGTTGAAAAGTCCTCCGGCTTTCGACGTCTCTGCCGCCGGCGGGTTATGGGCCTGCTGGGACGGTCGCCGGGCTAGAGTAAAGCGACTGTACGCGCCGGGCGAAGTTGATTGGGCAGCCCGAAAAGTTCGGTTCGGCCTAAACCCAAGCCCTTGTGATAAGGTATAGTAGGCCCGACAATACCGTACAGGTCATCCTGCTTGCGCTTTGGTGAGCCCGACATCTATAATCTTACCAGAACAACTGGAAAAAACAAGAGAAAGAGGTTAAGCCGTGCTAGGCAAGGGGGGCTGGACTTTGCGGAAAGTGCGAATCTATCAGGTTGATGCTTTTAGCGACCGGCCTTTCGGTGGCAACCCGGCCGGGGTGGTGCCGGAAGCAGAAGGGCTGAGCGAAACCGAGATGCAGAAGATCGCCCGGGAGATGAATCTTTCGGAGACGGCTTTTGTCTTTGATCTGCGGCCGCACGGGCGGAATGACCCAGGGAAAGACGGTATAGGGAAGCCAACGACGGTGGCGGAACCGGGGGAAGCAGAACCGGTAAAAGGGAAACTGGTGAAAGGAGAAGCAGTACATGGAGAACTAATGGAAGGAGAACTGAGGGGAACAGAACCAGGGGCCGGGGATCCGGCGAAGAAAGGATCAGACGGGGAGCAGCGCTTGCTGGCACAGCGTTCGTTGCCAGAAAGGGGATTTGCGGCAGACGGGGGAGACGGCCCGGCCAGGTCGCCGGCGACGGATCAGGTGGGGAATAAGCCTTTGAAACAGCCTTCACCTGATTTTAGGGTCCGTTTCTTTACTCCGCAGACCGAGGTGGATCTTTGCGGTCACGCCACCATCGGGACGTTCTTTCTTTTGGCCGAGGAAGGATGGATCAGACCGGCTGCCCCGGCAGAAGGGATGGATCGCAAACCGGCTGAGTGGGTGAAAGGGGCGGATCTGGCCAACTCTGGAGTGGCCGAAGCCTGGTCAACGGATTCGCCCGGGCGGAAAAAGGAAGCTGGAGGCGACATCTTCAGGCAACGCCCTCTACAGGAGCGTCCTGCATGGCCAGGGCCTCGAGACGATCTCCCCCCACCACCAACGGTGATCTACCAGGAGACGAAAGCCGGCCTGCTGCCGGTGGAAATACACTGGCGTCCGGCACAAAATGCTTTCCCTGGAGATGAAGCGGTAGTAAAGGATGGCCCCTGGGAGAAAAGAGCCGACGGCAAAGGATTGGGGAAGGAAGGACCCAGCGGAAAAGGACTTTACGTCGTGGACCGGGTGATGATGCACCAGCGCCCGCCCGAATTTCTGGGGCGGGTGGAAGACGTGGCCGAGCTGGCGGAGATTTTGGGATTGGCTGCGGAAGAGATCGGGGTGAGGCAAACGGTCGGTTCCAGGCCCGCCATAGCTATGGAAACGTCAGCTGTGCTGGTTGACCACAAGGCGACCAAGCGCGAGGCTGCTGCTGGTGAAGTTACCCTCGTAAAAATGCCGGTGGAGATCGTTTCGACTGGCCTACCCGACCTCATTGTTCCGGTGGTCAGCCAGGAAGCCCTAAACCGCATGAAACCGGACCTCAACCGGCTCAAGGCTTATTGCGAGAGGCTCGGGGTCATCAGCGTTCATGCCTTCTGGCTCCCGCCAGCTGGTAAGGTTCCGGCGCTGAGTCCAAAAGTTAATCCAAGCGCAGACGCCCTGGATGCTACTGGCCTCCGGTCTGCTGACCCAGCTGGGGGCCAAGAAGTCGGCGGCCCGGACATCGGGCCAGGAATTGGCGTAGATGAAACCCTACCTGACGTAGATGAAACTGAACCCGACGCCATTTGCCGCGATTTTGCCCCTGCCGTGGGCATCCCGGAGGAAGCGGCGACCGGCACCGCCAGCGGGGCCCTGGGGGCTTATCTGGTGGCCCACGGGGTGTTGCCCGGAGAAAGGTCGGCTGGCTACGGCCAATACTATCGCTTTTTATTTTCGCAGGGGGTGGCCATGGGAAGGCCCAGTCTCATCGAGGTGGAGGTCGAAGTGGCAACACCAGAGAAAACAGGGGACGCCCCGACGGGCTTCCACACTGGCTCAGTCCCGGAAACCGGGGCCTATGAAAACATCGTCAGGGTCAAGGTAGGAGGACGCGCGGTAAAGGTCATCGAGGGATGGGTCTGGATGGAGGATAATCCCACTGGTTGAAGATGAAGGCCGTGCGGGCCGAGTGAAGGTGACGGCCGGGCGTGGCAAAAGTAAAGCACCAACATAGCAAATTCCTGGCAGGGAATTCAGGGCCGCAAGGCGCTTGGGGCTAAGCGGATGACCGATACTCGTCCGTTCTGATGCTCCGTTTCGATTCTTGCAAGGAATTTCCGCTTTCTTGGCAGGATTTTTCTTAAAAACGGCGAATAGTTCCAGACGAGATCCTCGGTGGAGGATTTCTTCTTCCATCGGGAACATTTTGGGCCGGGCTTACGTCTAAGATTGATGTAAGCTGTCCGACTCCTCTCCCTGGGAGAGGCGGCCATACAACTGGCAACAAGGAGGGATGGCGCCAACCAAGGACTGGGCATCCGGACAGTGCGGAAGATTACCTATCAAAACCTAACGGAGAAAAAGGAGGAAACGAAAGTATGAAGAGTCTCAAAAGGGCACTGGTCACGCTATTAGTGCTGACCATGGTCCTCGGGATGGTAAGCGTGGCGAGCGCTGGGTCTCTCTTCAGTGACATCGCTGGGACTAGCGCTGAAAAGGCTGTCACGCGGATGGCGACTCTCAGTTTACTCAAGGGTTATCCTGATGGGAGTTTCAAACCCGGCGGGAATATCACCAGGGCAGAATTTGCGGCTGTTGTCGTCCGCGCCCTGGGGTTGGAGAACGTCGCCAACTATGCAAAAGGTGCGACTCGCTTCTCTGATGTAGGCGCAGATCATTGGGCGTCTGGTTACATTAATGTAGCCGTAAGCCAGGGGATCATCAAGGGTTATCCTGATGGAACCTTCAAGCCGGAGGCCAATGTTACTTATGCCGAATCGTTGACGATGCTTGTGCGCGCGTTGGGCTACGAACCCATCATGACTGGTGAGTGGCCAACCAACGCACTGCTTAAGGCTGCCGAGCTCGGCCTGACTGCCGGACTGAGCTTCAATGCTGGAGCACCGGCGACCCGCGGCGATGTTGCCATTATGACAAACAAAGCCCTAGAGGTTCCGCTTCTGGTTCAGACGTCTTACGGTAGCGTGGTCTCCTATCAACAGGACACCAGCAAGAGCCTCTTGGCAACTAAGTTGGGCAATTCCACAAAGACCTTCTTGCTGACCAGTTTTGACAGCACAAACAAGACCATCAGCGGTAAAGTTACTGACGCCTACGGTCAGTACACTGTGGACCTCAGCCCGGCCTTGGCTACCGCTGATGTGGTGAACATCGTTGGCGGCGATACTATTGACAGCCTGAAGAATATGGTTGTCAAGGCTACCTTGAACAAGGACGGGAAGGTAGTCTACCTGGAAGCCGTACAAACTCCGGCTGTCGCCGCTACGACCTTCGACTCAGCAATTACTGCGAACGATTCGAGCTCCGATACCAACTGGTATTTTAAGCTAACTGACGGGACCAAGATTCAGTACACGGCGACAACTAAGTTTGTTGTCAACAAGGGGAATGAGCAGTCGACGCCTACGACGGTCAGCAGCGTTTATGATGCCGGAACCTGGCTCAACGGTGTATTGAAGAACGGTGACTCTCTAGCCATTACGTCGGTTGACGGGAAAGCAGTATACGTGCGGGCAACCCGCGTCGACGTCAAAAACAAGGTCCTAAGCGCTGATGGGCACGCGAAGTTAGCCACTGACGCGAACGATTATGACTATATCACAGTCTCCGGCTTCACTTACAAGATTAAGGTGTCTGGAGCCACTATTACCTTGAATGGTAACCCGGCCACCGTTGCTGACCTCAAAGCCAATGATGTCGTCGACATCACCACGCAGGGTGGTACTGGTCTTGATGCCACAACCGATGGTGGCGAGGTCGCCCTTGTGGTTAGCGCAACGCGTAGCACTATTCAGGGTACGGTGGTTGGCAAGACCACAGTTACAAGCAGCACCGGTGCTATCACCAATACTGTAACTCTGAAGTTGAGTGATGGCTCTACTAAGGACGTGACGCTGCTGAGCAGTGTTAGCGCGCCCGCTATCGGCGATGTGGTCAAATATGCTCTAAATGCTGCCGGCCAAGCTGTTACTACTCTAAGCATCAGCGGCACGACTACGGTGGTAAAGATTACGGGCTTCACGAGCTCTGTGGACGCCAATAATAATACCGTGAATAGTATTACTGCTGATAAAGGCGGGGCCTCTGTAACCTATACTGTCTATAGCGGCGTAGACAGCACAGCTATCGGCAAGGTTGGAACGCTATCTATCCGCGGAACGGATGGTAAGGTGGATGGCTTCACGGTGGTAGACGCTACGTATGACGGCAAGGTCTACTCTGTCGACGCCACCAACAATGTAGTAGTAATACAAGATGTTACCAGTGGGGTCCTATACGTGACCACAACTGGCTTTGCCGCTTATGCTTCGACGGACGATACTGCCAAGACTGCCGGTTCCTTTGTTCCCACCAGCAACTTGACTGCAGGGACGAAGGTCTTCTACAACAAGGATGCCTATAACAAGGTTATCTACATCTTGGTGAAGAAGACCCAGTAGTTAAAACTGTAATGACGAGGGGGCGCACTTGGTGGGTGCGTCCCCTTATTTCTTTGTAAGCGTGAAATAGCCCCCACCTTCCAAACAGATGGGGGCTTAAGCAAGTTCTTATTTGCCCACGCAGCGGTCGGGCTTTCGTCGGGTGCGCTATCCCATATCACTTTGCCCCCAATAGCTTCTCCAGCCCGGCTAAATCCCCCTGCAGCCTTTGATTGGCCGCAAAAGCTTCTTGCAACAAAGGCCTCGCCTTCTCCTCCTGCCCCATCGTCTTATACAGGGCTCCCAACCAGAACTTGGCTTCCACGGCCGTCTCGCCCGCGGTGCTGGCCTGGCTGAGGTCTTTGATTGCCGCTTCCTTTTGGCCAAGGAGGGCCTCGGCCTGACCCAGGGTCAGATTCAGCGAGGGATTGCCGGCGGGCAATTTCATGTGTTCCGGCAAGTGAGGGGGTTCTTTTTCGCGGGTGGCCAGCAGCCGGTCCCGGACTTTGACGGCGTTGGTCAGATACAGTTTGGCTTCGTTGGCCTGTCCCTTCTCCAAAAAGAACTTGCCGACCAAGAAATAACTCCGGGCCAGGTTCTGGTAACTTTCAATGCGGTGCGGCTGCAGGGTCAGGGCGCGTTCCAGGTAATCCAGACCGCGCAGCCCCTGGCCGTGCCGTAAAAGGAAAGAGCCGTAAAGAGTCGTCAATTGCGGCGAGAATTTGTCCAGCTGGAGGGCCCTTTGCATCTCTTTATCGGCGTCGGCAATAAGCTGAGGCTTATTCTCTAAGGTGGCCAGGGCGTCGTAGCTTTGCCCCAGATCCATGTGGTAGCTGGCCGTCCACGGATCAAAGCGGAGGACGTGTTCAAAGAAGGTCCGGGCCCGGGCGAAGTCTTGCCGGTTCAGAGCCTTGCCACCTTCTAAGCCGTTGGAAAAGGCGATCGCCAAAAGGAGGCTGAAGACGACCAGGACCAGGCTTAAAAGGGCCAATCCCGGCCCCAGGAGGGTGCCGGCTGCTCCTCTTGGCCTTGGGGTTCTTTTCTTGGTCTGCTTTGTCCCAATCATCGTCCCGGCCGGAGCACCGGAAGCCGCCGTTTTAGCAAGATGACCAGCCACGCCCCAACCACCATACGCCGCTCCCACCGTTCCCGAGAACCGTGACAGGGCTTGGGCCAACCCAAAAAGGCTCCAGAGGAAAAGGGTCACCGCCGACAAAGACAGATTGAAGTCGATGAGGCTGTGACTACCCAAAGCAAAGGCTCCGGCGGCCAGCCCCATGACCAGGACCCGCGTTTCTGACGGACTCTTCTTGATGACCTGCCATAAGGTGTAGGCAAAGGCACCCCAAAGGAAGAGAAAGGCCAGGAAGCCGACGGTGCCCGTTTCCACCCAGACCTGCAGGAAATGGTTGTGGACCTGGGTGGTGAAGTAACCATAACTTTGGTACTTGAAATAGAGGGCTTCCCAACCCCCGCCGCCGGCCCCCAGGATGGGGTGGTCACGGATGATCTTCAAGGCGTCGCGGAAGTAGTCAAACCGCTGCCAGACGCTGGACTCGCCCGGGTTAATGGCCGAGAGGCGGGCAATGAGGCTCTCGGGAACCAGAGACGGCAGGCGCCGCCAGAGGGTAAAGAGGGCGGCCCCCAGGGAGATTACCACCAAAAAGGCCCCAAGCAGGGCGATCCGTTTATTCGAACGGAGCGGGCAGCTTCTAATGAGACTCGCCCGGACCAGCAACGCTAAAATGGGCAGGCCGGCCCAGTAAGCCGCCCAGATGATTATCCCGCGGGACTTGGCTTCAATTAACTGGCCGAGCCAAAAGATGCTGGGGGCGGCGGCCAGGAATGTGGCTACCGCCAAAAAAAGGGTGCGGCCCCGGTAATCGCGCGGCGCCAGGAGGATGGCCAAAAGCAAGACGATGGGAAAATCAAGCCAGGCGCCACGGGAGTATGAGAAGACAAAGGGGATAAAAAGGAGATACCCGGCCGCCGTATAAGTGAAGCGCTGCCAGAAGGTTTCGCTCTCCGTGGCCAGGGCCAGAGCTAGGAAAGAGGCGGCGGTGAGATAGGCGGCCATGGTATTATGGTACTGCAGAGTGGAAGACAACTGCCCGCCGTCGAAACTGGCCGGGTAAAAGAAGTTCCCCGCCACCGTGCCCATACCGAAGAGGGCCACCCCGAGGGCGCTGGCCAGCATCGCGTTCAATATCAGGTGCACCCTTTTTAAGTCCAGGGCCAGTCGCGACACCAGCCAGTAGAGGAGAAAATAGTTGACGTTCTTCAAAATCTCCTGCAAAGCCGCCCGCGGATTGGCGGCGACAAAGAGGGAAAGGAGATAAGCCAGGGGAAGGGCCAGGGTCGCGTAATCCAGGGCGTTAAGCTTGAGCAAGTCTGAGGAGCTTGCGGGGCCTTGGGGATGGCGCTCCGGCATTCGTCCTTTTGCCCACCACCAGAGGGAAAATAGAGCGGCGGTCAACGCCAGGGTTAAAAGCTGCTCCTTGGGGAAAAAGAGTCCGCGGAAGAAGGGCGGGTACAAAAGGAGGACGACCAGCCCCAGGTAAAGCACGACATCCACCGGGGAAAGGGGGGCCGAAGCCTCTTCAAAACCCAAGGCGTACCCAATGCTCCTCAACGGTGGGAGGCTCAGGGCCGGCCTTTGCCCTTGATTTGTTTTTGGAGAGAGCTTGTCCCGTGACGGCGGGACTACCCCGCCCTTACCTTTGCGCGGCTTGGCCGAGGCTCCGGTGGTAAGATTTCCTTTTCCTTTGTCGCTCATTTTTAGTCAAGCTCCTTCTGACAGGAAATTGGGCTTCGCAGTGAGTCGGGTGGCTGGACCAGGCGTCCTTTCTGGGTGAGGCCACCTTTTCTTCATAAGATTTTCTTCATAAGAAATCATTTTTCTACAAAGCCATCGGGAAATCCTTCTTCCGCCCTTTAAGCAGGACTACACCAATTTATGTCGAAAGTGTTTAACGAGGGGTAATAGCGGATAATAGCGAGGCAGTATCTGATGATTTTTCGGGGCAAAAAACTGTCCCCGCCCACAGGGACGGCGGAGTGACCAGCGGTAGTCCATAGGTGGGCCAACCGTCACATGTCTCGGCACCTTCGCTGCACGACCTTGGTCATCAAGTTCTTGGCCACCGGGGCGGCATGCCCGCTCTTCGAGATGCCCTCCAAAATTTAGTTGCCTGCGGTTTTGCAACGATGAGCTGGGGAGAAAAGCTGAGGACGTCGACGCTGATGCTGTTTACTGGAGGTCAAGCCTTTTTATCGCGGCTCAAAAAAGCCTTCGCCGGTTTTCTTGTTTTCGCGCAGGTGGCTCTTGTTCTGCCCTGGTCGGGCCAGGCTGGCTTCACTTTAGCTGCCTGGCCGGAGGCCGCTTGGGTCCAGGCGGCACTGCCGGCCATCGCGCAGCCATCGCCTCCCGTTCCGCCCCGTCCGGCGCCCCAACAGGCGCCCCAACGGACCTTCTTGAATGACCGGGCGGCCCAGGTAACCGGAACGGCCAACCTCCTTTTGCCCGGCTTCATTACGGAGGAGGGGTTGGACGGTTCGGGCCAAATCGTGGCCATAGCCGACAGCGGGCTTGGCAGCGGGAGGATTGGACCAGACCTGCACCCGGACCTGGCGGCGCTTCCCAACGGCCGGCCGAAGGTTCTGGGGTTGCTTTCCCTTGATCCCACCCGCCTGCCCGCCGATCCCACCGGCCACGGGACGCACGTGGCCGCCACTGTCCTGGGCACGGGAGCGGCTTCAAACGGCGCTTACCGGGGGATAGCGCCGGGGGCCTCCCTTTTCTTCGTCTCTATCTTGAATCGCCAAAATGAGATTGCCCTGCCGGCCGACTTACGGCCGGTGTTCCAAACCGCCTATGACGCGGGAGCCCGGATTCAGGTCCATAGTTGGGGTCTTGACCGCAACGAATATGGCGAACCGGCCTACCAGATTGATTCCTTTGTCCGCAAGCAACCCGATGCCTTACTCCTCTTTGGGGCCGGGAACGGCGGAAGTGGCCCAGCGGCGAGTGAGCGACGTCCCTTGGGACAGGGGGAGCCGGCGGCAGCGCTGGGGGGCAGCCCGTCCCTCCTGCCCGCTTCTGCGGCTATCCTTTCGGTTGAGAACAAAGGAAATATTACCGCTGAGGCCAATGCCAAAAACGCCCTGGTGGTCGGGGCCAGCGAGAACCCCCGGCCGGCCTGGGGAGACCAGTCGGATCACTTCGATCAGGTGGCCGGCTTCTCCAGTCGTGGCCCAGCGGCTGATGGGCGGATCCGGCCCGACCTGGTCGCTCCCGGGACCGGGATCATCTCTGCCCGGGCCGCGGGGACGGGGGAGCCCCTTCCCGGCAACCAGTATTATACGGTTATGAGCGGGACGAGCATGGCCACTGCCGTGGCCGCCGGTGCCGCTGCCCTTTTGCGCCAGTATCTCCTGGAAAAATACGTGGGGAAGTACGCGCCTACTCCGGAAAGTACGGCATCCTCCAGCCCGTTGGGCCAGGTGAAATACGGCAATGGAATGCTGCTTTCCGCTCTTCCCGGCTGGCCAGATCTCCCGGCTCGACCTGACGTAAGCTCCGCTGCCACCCTCAACCCGGCCTTCGGCTTTCCTTCGGCCAGTCTGCTCAAGGCCCTCCTCATCAACGGGGCCCGTCCCCTCACCGGCGATCGCCTGGCCGAAGGATTCGGCCTCCTGGATCTGACCAGGACGATCCTGGCCCTGAAACACGGTTCCTTTCGTTTCGCGGATGATGCAGAGGGCTTGACGCAAGGGGCGACCAGGACCTACACCTATGAAGTAACGACCGACGCCACCCCTTTGAAGGCGACTCTGGTCTGGACCGATCCTCCGGCCGTTCCCGGCTCCAAAACGGCTTTGGTCAACGATCTGGACCTCGTGGTAATCGGCCCGGACGGGGCGGTGTACCTGGGGAATGATTCCGGGGGATACCACCAACCCGATCGCCGTAATAACGTGGAACAGGTGACGGTTGATCACCCGAAACCCGGGCGGTACATAATCACGGTCAGCGGGTACCGGGTGAACACTCCTGCCGTTTCAGGTAATTCCCCTGAGGGAGCTATCGGCCCGCCCCGGCAGGATTTCAGCCTCGTTTTTGGGCAGCCGTTGCGTCAGGGTGTGGTCCAATGGGTCGACCCGGGCGGCAGCGGACTTCTTCTGACCGACGGAAGTTTCATCAGCCTGCCTCCCGACACCGCCTGGCACATCAGCGCCGACGGCCGCGTGATCCCCAATCCCAAACCGGCTGACCTGCGCCCAGGTGCCGATGTCTATCTCTATGAAGAAAGGGGGCGGGTAAGGGCCCTCTATGGCGCTTATCAGACCATCGACGCCAGCGGTATGGAGGGGTTGGTTCTTGGTCGCGGCCAGTATATTCGGGAGGTCGACGATCCTTCTTCCGGTGGTTTTCCCGTGGCGGGCAGGGCATCTCTCGTGGTGAACGGGGTTTCCACTAAAAAGGTGGGTGATATCTTGCCCGGTTCCGACCTGACGGGGGTGGTTACGCCCTCAACCCAGGAGCTGGCCTGGGCCACGGCCAGCTATACCCGGCTGGAGAAGGTGGCCTTAGAAACAGTGGAGGGGAATGGAAAGGCCATCCGGCTCTGGAGCTACCCAAGGTCCTTCCCCATCCGTCCGGGTTTAGACATCAAGCGGCGGGCCAGCTGGAAAGAAGCTCTGGACTATGACCTGCCGTTTTCCGCCTTTCCTCCTTTGCGGTTAACGGACTTAGAACCTCTGACCATCCTCAATTTGACGATCTCCCCGCGCACGGGCCAGGTCACCTACCTGGAAGTGACCGAGCGGCGGGTTGAGGGAATCCTGGAGGAGGTCGACGGAGGCAAAAGAGAGATCCGGCTGAAGTCGGGTGGCACCTATTCTCTTGCCCCTGCCGCCTCTTTGACCGTCGATGGGGTTCCGGCAACCTGGCGCGATCTTAGACCAGGGCAACAGGTGGAGGCCGTTCTGGATGAAAAGAATGGACAAGAGATCGTTAAACTTTCGGCCTACTCGGTTTTGGTTTACGGGCGAAGTTTATATGTAAGCGCCCCTACCGGTAACCTCATTCTGCGCGATTCTTTTGGCCGGATCATGGTCTTTTCTTTACCTCCGGGAGCACAGGTTTTCTGGTACGGGCAGCCGCTGAGTCTGGCGTCTTTAAAGGGAGGAGAATACCTTCGGTTGGCCATTGAGCCGGTGCAAAAGAAGGTTTGGCGGATAGACGTGGCGACGGCCGACGGGGAGCCTTTGGCCGGGATCTTCCAAGGCTTTGTTGCCGCCACCGGCGAGGTTCTCACGGAGCAAGGGGAAAGGTACGCCGTTACTTCCAAGACCCTGATCACCAAGCAAGGGTTGCGAGTGCGTCCGGTGGACCTGAGGCCAGGGGAGAAAATTCGCTTTGTGCGGGCGTTTTGCGGGGCTGCCGCCGACCCCGTCCTGGTGGAAATCGAAGCCATTCCCCAAACCGGTCTTGCGCCGCCAGTGATTGCCCTGCGGGCGGTGGCCGAGGGGGAAACCTTGCGGGTGATGGGGGAGACCGATGCCCAACGGGTGTACCTCTATCTCAACGACACCGTGACCGTTGCGCCACCCATCGTGGGCGGAAAATTTGAGCAGGTGCTCCGGCCGAGTCTTTGGGACGGGCGCACCGGGCAGATCGAGCTCCAGGCCGTGGGCGTTACCGCATCTGGCGGAGTGGCCGAAGTGCGTCTGGCCATACCCTGGCAGGCGCAAACACCGGTCATGGCGGACACGGCCGGCCACTGGGCGGAAAGAGATATCGACCTTCTTTTACGGTTGGGGGTCGTCGTAGGATACCCTGGCGGGGTGTTCAAGCCGGAGCAGGGAGTGACGCGGGGGGAATTCTTGAAGATGCTGGTGCAAGCCCTGGATTGGGAAACACCGGTGGCGGTGGACCGGCTGCCCTTTACCGATGGTGAAGGGGTCCCGCACTGGCTGAAACCCTATTTAGCGGCGGCCGCCGCGCGGGGGATCCTCAAAGGGTATGAAGATGGTTCCTCCGGCTGTTCCAGGCTTCTTTCCCGGGCGGAGATGATGGTTTTCCTTTACCGGGCCATCCGGCTTTCCCCGGAGGCCTTCGCGCGGAAGGACATATTCCCGGAACCGGCATCCACAACATCTAGCCATCTGGAGATGACGGTCACCGGTTGGGGCGCTCCGTCGCTGGTTCCGGTTGAATCAATTCTTCCGGCCGATTGGGAAGAATTCCCCGCCTGGGCGAAAGAAGCCGGCAACTTTGTGGTCGCCCGGCGCCTGGTCTCCGGGCGCAGTCCTGGCCGGCTGGAGCCGAACGCGGTTAGTACGCGGGCCGAGGCGGCCACGGTCCTGGCCAGGCTCCTGCGCCTTCTGGGCAAGGTACCGCTGGTCCCTGAGTATCAGCCGTGAGAGGGCCCGGCAGAACCAACGGGTTCGACATCGAGGACCGGCTGGGACAGCTGGGTCCTCTCAAAGTGAAAATAATGAGCCAGAAACAGTGATCTGAATTGCCCCTGAATTACCGCTAGATTACCCGTCACCGCATAACCCGCCCCGCCGCAGGGCAAGCCCCCGCTAGAGGGTAAGCCGTAGTGCCCAGCTTCATATCGGGGAACGACGGTTCATCTCTTCAAATCTAACCCTCGGCCAACTTGTCCGCCGTGGCCGCCGGTGACGCCCTCATCAGCGGATTAGCTACGAGAGATCGTCCGAATCCCCATAATCGCCGTTCACCGCGTGGGACCTTCGATCCAGAGGACGATGCTGGCCGTTTTCGTCATGACTTCCAGATCTTTTAGACGATTTTGCAGGGCGGCGATTTCCTCGTCTAAGGCCTTGACCGATGGTGATTCGGGGGCAGAGGCGGCCAGGGCCTGCCTTTGGGTGGCCAGGTCACTGATCCGTTTCTGCGTCTCAGCGTAGGCCGCCGAGACATCATCCTGGGAAGTCCGTTTGGCCAGGACCGTACCGAGGGAGGTCAACCCATTCCAGAGACCAGCAAAGTTCTCCCCGCTTGTCGTCAGGCGGACCAGGAACTTGACTCTGCCTTCCGTCGTCGAACTGACCTGATAGAGGATCTTTTCAGCCTGGTACTGGGCGGCCAACCGGTCAACCTGGGCCAAACCATCACCGATATTCTTCACTTCCAACGAGAGGAGCCCGCTGACCGCGATCATCTTATGATCCAGGAACTCCCGGCCGCCGGATTTAGCCGTGGTGCCGGCTACCCCGGGCGAAGTTGTCGCCGGCGCGCTGTTGCCACCGTTTGCCTTGGCTGCTCCCCCAGCTGGCAGCTGCGAAGCTACCTGCGTCGAGTTGCCCGTGGTCGGGTGGCTCGTGTTGCTGGAAGCCGTGGCCTCAGCGGCTAACCCGCTGCTGCCGACTTTAGTTTTTTCAGAAGGGGTGTTCGTTGCCAGTCCGTTTTCAGTGGCAATATTTTTCGACTCAAGAGAAGAATTTTCGGCTACCGCCGCTGGTTTTGACCCCTCTTGAGAAGGGTTGGCCGGGGGAGGCGTCACCTGGATGACGCCGGGCTTCTCCACGATGACTGGGATCCGCACCTGCCAGGCGCCGAAGGCCAAGATCGCCGCCGCCACCGCGGCCGCCAAGCCGCGTAAGAGACGGGACCGGTCGGGCAAGAGACGGGACCTCAAGAGCTCCCGGAGATTAACCCCGCCATAGGGGCGACCACCTTTTGGAGTCGGCGTTTTAGAAGCCGCTGCGGAAGCAGCGCTCCTGTAAGCCTGCGCGGAAGCCGCCTTGGGAGCGACCGCTTCGGAAGCGACGACTTCAGAGGCAACCACTCGAGAAGCGGTCGCTTTGGAAGCAACCGCTGGAGATGCGGCCGCCAGGGAAGCTACAGCTTCGGGGGCCACCGCTGAAGAGGCGGCCGAATGCGCAGCCGCCGAAGACGCTACGGGCCTTACGGAGGTGGGCTCCAGCTTAACCGCCGGTCTCTGCCCTCCAACCTCCGTATAACCGGGAAGGGCAACGGGTTGGGCCAGATCCGTGAGCCGAGCCATGAGACGCTGGTGGAAACCGGGCGGCGGGCTGACCTCCAGGGAAGCCACTCGCTTGAGCGCGCCGGAGACCAACTGCCAGCCGGCCAGCTCCTCCCGGCAGGCCGCGCAGACGGCCAGATGGGCCTGGAGCCGGCTCCGCTCGTCCGGGGAAAGCTCATTATTGAGGAAAGGATAGAAATGTTCACGCGCCTCTTTACAGTTCATAGTAGACTCTCCCAGGTCGAGGCCTGTTGTCTTCCTCGTTGCTCGGTTCTGCCCTGGCTCGATTTGTCGCGGCTGGTGTTTTCCACCCTTTACACCGAAGAAGACGATGCTCCTCTTCCTGCCTCTACCCCTAGTTTCCAGCTCATGGTGAGCTTTCCTTTGGTCTTGCTGTCCGTCTAAGCTCGGGCGGTGCCCCTACCGGCGCCTTAGATGCAGCCTTGGCGGACTCGCTCCGGGCCGTGGCCGCGGCTCTTACTCCGTCCAGCAGGCCTGACTTCATTAATTGTTGCTGTAACGCCTGCCGCGCCCGGTTGAGACGAGATTTAACGGTTCCCATCGAGCACCCGAGCAGGCGGGCGAGTTCTTCGTAAGAGCAATCCTCCATCTCTCTTAAGACCAGGATGGTCCGGTATTCCTCACTCAGCTCCTGCAAGCCCTGCCACACTGCCTCCAGCAACAACATCTCGTCATATGGGGTCCTCGGATCCGGGATGAGATCCAGCAACCGCGTCGCTTCATTATCGCCTTGGGCGTTGGCCGGTTGTTCTAAAGAGACCACATTTTTATGTAACGGGCCACGGCGACGTAACTCGTCGTGCCACAAGTTGACTGTGATCCGGTGAAGCCAGGTCGCAAAGTTGGCCTCGCCACGAAAATCTTTCAGAGCTTGGAATGCCCGGAGGAAAACCTCCTGGGCCAGGTCTTCCGCATCGTCCGGATGACCGGTAAGGCGTAAAGCCAGGGCATAGATCTTCTTTTCGTGTAAGCTGACCAATTCCTCAAAAGCGGGAAGGGATCCCCGCTTGGCCTGCTCCACTAACAGTTGGATGTTGACATCGCTCATAGATTTTCTCCTATGAGGTCTGGGGTTAAGAAAAATCCTCCAGACACTTAATTAGACGTGAAAAAGAGAGAAAATGTTCCAAGAGGATTCTATGAGGGCGGCACGGGAATGGTTTTTTCCAGCCGGCGATGTTCCTTTACACCTTCCAGAGATCTATCTTACAGTCGTGAACTACTGGTTCCCGGGCCTTCAACAAGGTTTTCTCCTGGGGCTACCGGATAGGCGAGAAGAAGGATTCCGTTGTAATAAGCCACTGACTTGAGCGGCTTTTACTTGAATAGCTTTGCGCCAGACGGCTTCAATGATATTCTTCGCTGAATGCTCCGCCCAGTTGGGGGTAGGAAACAACCTTCTCCGACTGGACAGGGAGTGTTTTGATTATATCAATCCCTGTAAGAAGTTGTCAATTAGCCGGGGCGGCCAAAACCGGCCAGAAAAAAATTAAAAGTTTATGAACGGGCAAATGCCTTACGGACAGCTTACTTTAAAGGGGGAGTCAAAGGTCGAGGCGAAAATGAGGCGGAAAAGGAGGCCCGCTCCTGAAGGTGTTGACCGCGCCCTCGGGTTTGCCCAGCTCGCCAGCTTGTGCGTGAAGCCTGCGTGGAGCCCGGGAGGAGCTGCAGGTCGCATCTTTAGGCGTCGGCCATGCCATCCCATTTTCCTGAAGGGCGGAGTTGCTTATGGGGCGCTAGGTCATCTTTGTTCGCCTCCTCTGGCCGGAAAGCAGGTTCCGGCCGGAAAGCAGGTGGTCAACCCGTTCCCTCCATTTCCTTGACCCGCGGAGCCGGTATGATAAACTAAGGATGGAAAAGCCAGGTACCCCGAAAGGGTGTGGGATATATGGTCGACAGGGATCTACTTTTAGAACGCCTCAGCATCCTTGCCGAGTACGTAAATGATCTCGAGGCTGAGATGGGTGTGACGTGGGATCAATTTATTCAAGACAAAAAGTTGAGAAGGCATATTGAGCGAACTTTGCAATTGGCCATCGAAGCCTGCCTTGATCTTGGCAACCACGTCATCTCCGATTTACACTTACGCGAGCCTCAGGACTACAAAGACATCTTTGCTGTTTTAGTCGAAAGTGGCTTTTTGCCAGAGGAAGATAAAAAAGTCTACGAGAAAATGGCGGGCTTCCGAAACATACTCGTACATGGGTATGCGCGGATCGATCCGGCCATAGTTTTTGGTGTTCTCAAGCGGGACCTACCCTACTTTCGTAAGTTTGCCCAAGCTATGTCTGTTTTTCTGGAACGTTCGGGACAGGGTAAATAGTCGTGTGGTGGCCATGCTACCGCTCGTGGTCTCTGGGGCCCAGTGTTGTACCGTCAGCGTCGGTGCTGTGCGGGGGGTGAAGTGGGTGGAGCATTCGTCTCTAAACGAGGACCTACGCGAGAAAATCAAGGACTTTTTTGCCTCCTTGCCGGAAATAGAAGCCGTCTATGTCTTTGGTTCTGTGGCCAAAAGAACAGAGACAAAAAAGAGCGACCTCGATTTGGGCCTCCTTTTTGCCGAACCGGCGCCAGATTACGAGCGACGGTTTGAATGGATGTTGATGGTGGCGGCAACTTTGGAGAAACTGATTGGCCGGCCGGTGGATTTGGTTGATCTGGCTGTGGCCCCTCTGATCCTGCAAAGCCAGGTGCTTAAGTACGGCTTTTTGCTCTACGAACGGCATCACCGGGCGCACGTGGAGTATGAAGTCAACTTTCGCCGTAAGTTCTTCGACTTTAAGCCGTTCTGGGAGACTTACAGGCGCAAGATGGTGGCGGACCTTACGGGGAAGCGATCCTGATGCTGAGCAACGGTGCCGGTCCTTGAAGGTGAGGGCAAGTCCCCCGCCATCAAAACAGATGGGGGCGCACGTAAGCCCATCTTTAGATTTCATAAGTCTCCGCAAGGGTGTCTATGAGATAAGGCTCCGTAAAGCTGATGTACAATGCCAGGGCCCAAACAAGGCTTCTCTTGCAGTGCCATGGCTCACTCCTTGAAAAATGAACGGAGCAAGGCGCGCTATGCCCAACAAGCAATTTTCCCCGTCAGCCTAATATTCCTGTGGCGAGTGTTTTCAGAGGATTTTTTACCCCGCCCTCCTCCGGCGCCAGGAAGGGCGGCCTGTCTTTTTCCAGCCCAGGCGGCGGAGAGGGCCTTGTCCGAACCGGAAAAAGAGCTGACCGGTCTCTTTTTCCCGCATTAAGCGTACTCCAAAGATGTTCACGACCGTTTTTAGATTGAGGTAGGGCATTATGATCCCTCTTTTCCGCTTCGGCCAATTTCAAACTTTGAACGCCCGTTTTTATTCGGTGGGCCGATTACGAGTGGGACAACGTTTGCTGGCCCGAAGAACCATCCTTTTCGAAGGCCATGGCCAACTCTAAGTCGCTGGCCGTGGCATCATGTTTGTTGGGCCTGCCTTCCGGTACTTCCTCCTGGATAATAATTATACCAGCCGCCCTGGGCGAAAAATGTCGAATCGCAGGAAGAGTTCAAAAAATTTAGGCCGAACGGCCAGCCGCTGAATTCCAAGAATCATCAGAGCGAAGATTGCTGCCAGCCCCAGACCATGGTATAATATGCCCAAGGGACCAGCCTTTCTCAAGTTAAAAGGGCTGATCCGGCGGGGTTTTGGCTGGCTGAGTGGCCCGGCCGACATGCCTCTCTCCCCGAGGAGGGAAGAGCAATCTCCCGCGAATCCGAATCCAGAAAAGAAAGGAGGTGAAATGATGTACACGAGAATGAACCGTTACTGGGTGGGTAATGTGGGCCTGGTGCTCTTCATCGCCTTCCTCTCTTTCATCTTCCTCGGCACCGCCGGGATGGTTGGGAAGGCAGAAGCGGCGACGTGGCCGGGAACGGGATCGAACCTGGCGACCAAGGCGAACCTCACCAACTTGAGCTCCAGTGGTTTTACGCTCACCATAGACCTGAGTCCTTTGACCAGCGCTACATTTGACAGTGCCGTACTGGACGTCCTGGAGATTGCCGATGCCAACGGGAACGCCCTTAAGACCATCTCCGGCACCGTCTACGGTGGCGTCTATAACGCGGCTGTCAATGGCAAGGTTTACGCCAGCGTCTACCAGGGGCTGTTGACCCTGACCTACGTCGCTCCCAGTGGCTTCACTGTGCCGACAACCCTCCAGGTGGTTTATGCCAATGTCTACGCCAACAGTACTCTCCAGACCGTCTACCTCGATCTGTTCCTGAAGCCGCCTACGCCGGTGGCCGTCCAGCCGGCTCCGACCCCGGCACCGGTCTCTGATGTCGGCAACGTGGTCGTTGACCAGACCAGTGGTACGGTCACCGTTGAGGTGCAGCCGGAGAAGGTGGACGCCATTCTGGCTAAGGCGCCAGAGGCGACCCAGGTTGTCATTGAGGTTCCGGCGGTTACCGGAGTAACTGTGCAGGAGAAGGCGGTTGAGATCCCGGCCACCACCCTGGATAAGGTTGGCGATAAAGGCAAGGACCTGGTCGTCAACACCGGGGAGGTGGCTGTTTCGTTGCCTCCGGCGGCGGTTGACGTGGCGGCCATTGCCGGTACCACCACTGGGGCCAAGCTGAAGGTTTCCGCCAAAGTCCTCAAGGATGTGGAGGTCCAGGCTTTGACCAAGGACCTGCCCGCCCGCGAGAACGAAAGCCTGAAGGCCGCCGGCAAGGTGGTGGAGATCCAGCTTACCGTCGTCACCAACACCCAGGTCCTGGGCACCGTCAGCACTTTCAACAAGCCCGTCCAACTGGCCGTGAATTACGATCCGGCTCTGACCAACGATACGAGCAAGCTGGGCGTCTACCGAGCCGACGAAAAGAACGGGCAAGTGGCTTGGGTATACGTTGGTGGTAAGGTCGACAAGGCCAGCGTGCGGGTCATCGCCTGGCTGAGACACTTCAGCAAGTACGCGGCGATGGCTTACAGCCGGACCTTCACCGATCTCGACGCTCACTGGGCGAAGGGGGACATTGAGCTGATGGCTTCTCGCCACGTGGCTCGCGGCATGGGCGGTGACATCTTCCAGCCGGACAGCGGCGTCACCCGGGCTCAGTTTGCCGCATTGCTCCAGCGGACTCTGCTCTTGCCCGAGGCCAGCCCCAACCAGGGAACCTTCTCTGACGTGAAGGCTGACGCCTGGTATTACGGCGCGGTGGAAGCGGCGGCACAGGCTGGTCTGGTCAAGGGGTATAACGATGGGACCTTCCGGCCAGAAGCCAGGATTACCCGCGAGGAGATGGCCACCATGCTCACGCGAGCGCTCCTGTTTGCTGGGAAGCCGGTGGTCTTGTCCGAAAGCGATGTCAGCAGCCTCCTGGCTGGCTTTGGCGATGCCAAGGACATCCAGGCTTGGGCTAAGGTCAATGCGGCCGCGGCTGTCAAAGCTGGAATTATCAAAGGCCGGACGGCGACCGAATTTGCTCCCCAGGCCAACGCCACCCGGGCCGAAGGCGTCACCATGCTGAAGCGGCTCCTCGGTTACTTGGGTGAGCTTTAAGCGCACTTTAAGTGTAGGGAAAAGAATGGATCAAGAGGGCGGGCACCCGGTGAAAAACAGGGTTGCCCGCCCCCTTTTTTAACGTGACCAACTGACGCTCCTTGAGTATAGTGCCCGACGTTTGTCTCTGCCTAAAAATTGCCTGGTTACCCAGGGGAGAGTGTCTAAAAATCATCTGTGTTTCCCGGACCTTTGTCTAAGAACAGGCTGGTTATCCCCATCGCAGTCACTCAGAGCCATGGGTATAGGCCGACCTTCTGTCTAAGAATCGACAGGTCATCCTCGGCGTGGCTACTCAGAATGGCAGTGCCTGTAGGCCCTTTGTCTAAAAATCACCTGGTTATCCTCGTCGCCACTGCGTGGGATCGTCATGTTTGCTTGCGGTCTGTCCAAAAACCACCGGTTTACTTCCAACGTTTGCCTCAGCCGGCCTCGCCCAGGCCGGGAACACCTTTCTAATTTACCTCTTTTGCCGTTTCTCCATCCCAAAAATCAGCTGATTGTCGTAGTCGTAGCCACCAAAAATCATCGGATTCGCCGGGAGTCTGTCTAAAAATCGCCCCATTATTCTGCCGCAGCGCCAGAAATCGTCCATGTCTGCTGAACCTCTGTCTAAAATTTAGACAGTCAATACCCAGGTCCATCCTGAAAAATGACTATCCCTGGTTGGACTTATTCTCTTCGCTGTGACAGACCTGCCCTTTTTCCTGTGATCGACTTCAGGCCAGATCAACGTATCTCACCAAACCGTCGATGGGACGCAAAATTGATCCCGAGAAATCTTCCCTCCATCCCTGCCTTCTTTCACCACGGCCTTCTCTCACGGCCGTCTTTTACGCAGCCAGGTATAGAAGATTTCTCCAGAAGGACGGAGTTTCAGAATGAAGCGGCTGAGGTCGTCTCTTTGGGAAATGGGGATCCGCTTAATGGACATGGGATTGCCTGGATAGTAGTTTAGGCCACGGTGGCTGGTCAGGGCCATGGTGTAGCCGGCTTCCCGTACCAGTTGCTGGAGAAGGGGAGTTTCTTTCCCATAGGGGTAGGTGAAAGCAGTACAAGGGCGGCCCATTTCCCTCTCGATGACGGCCTTGGCTCGGCGGAGGTCCTGGAGAACCCGTTGCCGGTACTCCTCCTGCGTTTCCAAACGGCCAAGATCCCAGCGGAAAATGGGGCCAAGGAGGGGGTAACCGGGCGTACCCTGGGCATCGATGGCCACCGGATCGTGACTGTTATAGGTGTGGGATTCGACATCGATGAGGCCACTTTGGGCCATCTCCCGCAATTGAGACCAATTCAAAGGGGCCAGGATCGGAGAATCCCGGTGCTCGTTCGAGCCGATCCGGCTGACGATTATGTTTATGGTGGCCCGGAAACCGTACTTTTTCAGGATTGGGTAAGCATATAGGTAGTTGTTCTCATAACCATCATCGAAGGTGATCACTACCGGAAGTTTGGGTAAAGGCTTCCGGTGGAGAAGATAGTTCCGGAGGTCCTCCAACGATATCGGATGGTAACCGTGCGACCAAAGGTAGCGCATTTGCTCGGCGAAGTGTTCTTGGCTCAAAGTATTGCCGTCGTCCGGGAGGGGTCCCAGCGCTTCCGGAAGGACGGCGTGATAGACTAAGACGGGGACCATGGGGACGAGCCCACTTTGAACGGCCAACTCGGGGGTTATCATGACCAGGGAAATGATCAAAAACAAAATCCCCAAAACAAAGCCGCCGCGTCTAAGAGCCGAACCGCCGAACGATGGGCGACCAAAAGGTGAGGCCCCCGACCTCGAGCCACCCAAGGGTGAGTTGCCGAACGATGGGCTATCAAAGCCCGAGTTATGGAACAAGGTGCTACCACAAGAAGCCGAGCCACCCAACAATGGGCTACCAAAAGCGGATTTACCGAAGAACTGGCGGCGAAGGGTTGACTTGGTCCGAAGTTGCATGGATTCACCTGGATTCAGTGCCTCAACTGCGATAATGGGTGACCGTTGCCTCTTCTCGCGGAGGATCCCCCTTTTGGGGGATCATTTTTTGGTGGATCCTCCATTGCTGGATTCACCTTTTTGCGGTAGCTTCACCGCCTCGCAAGGCATCTCCATTATAACGGTCTCCATCCGGAAAGGCAACGGCAAGAAGGAACAAGACAAAGGCGAGAGTAGATGGAAGCGAAAGCGGTACGTGCATGCCATCGCTTCGGAAGCACCGATTGGGAAGTCAACTGTTTGCGTGCGCTGTGAATGGAATTGATTGGGGATGGATCATCAGGGCGGAAGGTCAGAGGCGGTGAAAGATCAGAGACGGTGGGCGGTCGGCGGTGGACGATTATTAGTAGAGGACGATCCCTCAGAACCGCTTCCGCCGGAAGAGGGTTTTCCACCAAGGCCAGCGCGATTCAGTTGTTCGGGGAGGTGTCTCAGCTGCCTGCCTGCGCGGCACGGCTGCTCGCGGCCGCTGTTCTGGCGCCTGCCAGCGCGGGTCAGCCTTTAGCCGAGGCGTTTCCGCCGCCTCCCCGCGCGGCTCAGTTATTCGCGGAGGGTTATCGGCTGCCTCCCCGCGCGGCTCAGTTACCCGCGGGGGCGTGTCGGCCGCCGGGCCACGCGATTCGATTGCCTGCTGGCGAGTTTTGGCCACCTGCCAGCGCGGTTCCGCCGCCGGGCCGCGCGGTTCGTTTGACGGCTGGCCTGGTCCGGTCGTTCGCGGGTCTCGCGGGTCCGGTTCGGCTGCCCGCGCGACGGCTACGCCGGAGGCAGTTTCTTGATCGGCGTTAGGAGTGGGAGCCATGGGTAACCCGGCCAGCGCTCGGCGGGGGTTTTCCCAGGCGACCAGATGAGCTACGCTTGGCCCGGCGATTTTGGTGATTTCGGCGACGGCGGGGCTGAGCACTGACGGGCGATGCCGGGAGTGGGCGTCGGATCCGAGAAAATGGATCAACCCGGCGCTGAGCCAAAAGGCTGCTGCTCTGCGCGCCCGCGTCCCAAAGAGCCCCGTTAAGCTTCCCGCATTTATTTGAAAGAAAACGCCCCTTTCGGCCAGCAAAAAGAGTTTTTCGCGGTTCTCGGCAAGGTAAGCGTTTCGCTCCGGATGGGCGAGGATGGGAGTGATCCCCTGGGTCTGCAGACGAAAAAGGACGTTTTCGACGTATTCTGGATAATCGTGGGCTGGGAGTTCTACCAAAAGGTAAGTACCGGCCAAAGAACGGACAGCCCCGCTTTTGACTAATTGCGGAAGATCGGGAGTAATATAGGCTTCCACGCCGGCGTAAAGTTCCAGGGCCAGTCCAGCCGAGTTTACCTGCTCGCGGAGCTTCGCCAGCTGTTGGTCAATGCGGGCCGGCTCCGGTTGGTATACTCCTGGCCAAAAGTGGGGGGTCAAAACCAGAGCCGCCACCCCGTCGGCGGCCGCTTGCTGCAAAAGGGCCAGGGCTTCTGGCCAGTCCTGGACCCCGTCATCCAGACCGGGAAGGAGATGGGTATGGAAATCGACGTACATGAGTATCCCTCGGGCGGTGGTCGTTATGTCACCGGGTGAAGACGCTTTTGGCAAGTAAACTCAAGAGCGTTTCATCAGAAGAGGTCCTAGGGAGACAACCTCAGAGAGAAAACTTTATGGAAAAACCTTATGGAAAAACCTTAGGGAAAAACGTTAGGGAAAAACATTGGGCCAAAACCCTAGGAAGCCAACCTTATGAGAAAACCTTAGGCAAAAACCCTAAGGAGGCAACCCTGGGAAAAAAACTTAGGAAAAAACCTCAAGGAAACAACCTCAGGAAAAACGACAGCGAACCAACCCTTCCGCTTTGCCGCAACTTGAGCCCAGTTCTGGCCTCGCCACCTTAACAAGCCAACCTTCCGGCTGTCCGGCAAGCTGAGCTAAGCTCCGCCCTCGTCACTCAGGCCAGACAACCTTCCAGCCGTGCAAACTGGAGCTAAGCTCCGGCCACCTCACTTAAGAAAGCCAACCTTCCGGCCGTCCGGCAACTGGAGCTAAGCTCCGGCCTCGTCACTCTCCCCTTCTAAGTCCTCTTTTTTGTGGCTGCCGTAATAGTAGTAATAGCGGTAGTCATCGCCTGAGTATTTGACCTCGTTCAGGATCACGCCGAGGAACCGGGCCTGGGCCTTTTCCAGGAGCTCCTTGGTATCTTTGATGATCTCAATCCTGGTGAAACCCGACTTGACCACCAAAATGACCCCGTCCACCAAAGAGCAAAGGATGAGGGCATCGGTTACGGCCATGGCCGGTGGGGAATCGATCATGACCATATCGTATTTCTCCTTGCTCTCGGTCAGGAGCTTTTTCATGGCCGCCGAATCCAGAAGTTCGGAGGGATTGGGCGGGATGGGCCCGCTGGTCAAAAGGTCGAGCCCGGCCACCGCCGTCGCTTGGACCGCTTCTTCTAAGGCAAAGTCCCCCACCAGAACGCTGGTAGTTCCCCGGCCGTTAGGTACTTCGAAGATTTTATGTTGGACCGGCTTGCGCAGGTCGGCATCGATGATCAGGACCTTTTTTCCGGCCTGGGCCATGGTCACGGCGACGTTGGCTAAGGTAGTAGATTTCCCTTCTTCCGGCCCGGCACTGGTGACCAGAATTGACTTCAGATCCAGACCAGGATTGGAAAAATGAATATTGGTGCGGACGGTCCGGTAGGCTTCCGACACGGGCGACTTCGGATGTAAATGGGTGATCAGCTGCCGGTTGAGACCATTTCTGTTAAAGCGCATCGTTTTGAGTCATTCCTTCCTTTCGCTCGCCATTTGGCTACTTCCGCTGGTAATCAGCGCCGGACATCACCGGAATGCTCCCCAAGACCGGCAGGTCAAGATGACGCCGGACATCTTCGGGGGTTTTGATGGTGCTGTCAAAGTATTCGAGGATGAAGGCCAGAAAGACGGAAACCATCAGCCCGAGAATGGCGGCGATGGCGATATTCAACTTCTTATTGGGCTTCACTGGTGTCCGGGGTTGGGTGGCTGGCGAAACGACCAGGACCGTCGTGTCACCGTAATTCACCGACCGGGCGATCTGGGTCTCGGTGATCTTTTGGGTCAAAAGGGTGTAGGTCTTCTCGAGCCGGTCAACATCTTGCTGCAGCCGTTCCTGAATGGCCCGCTTTTCGGCAATATCCGCCTGGAGGGCAGCCACCGCCTTTTCCTGTTCGGCGATGGTCTTCGCCAGGCTGTTCAATTGGGCTTGCTTTTCAGCCAGAGAAACCAGCTTTTGCGAGAGGGATTGTTCCAAACTGAGATAAAGGGGATTAATTTCCTCCCTTTTGGCCGGTTTGTCTTTGGTATTGTCTTCATAAACGACGGTCCGGGGAGTGGTCTTAAGCCTGGCCGTAAGCTCAGCTATGCCGGCCTGGAGCAGGTCGACTTCCATTTGGGTTTGGGAGAGGGTGGACTGGTATTTCATGAGGTCGCCCGACTTGGTTGCCAGCTCCTGCTCCAGCAGGGTTACCCCGCGCGGCTGGGCCTCGAACTTTTTCAATTCGTTCTGGGCCTTTTCCAGATCACGTTTGACGTTGTCGCTTTGCTGCACCAGGAATTCCACGGATTTTGACATCTGTTCTTTGTTATTTTCAGAAAGGAAATTCAAGAACTCCCGGTTCAAGGTGTTCGCAATGTCGGTGGCCAGTTTGGCGTTGGTATGAGAGACCTTAACCTCGATGAGGTTGGTGTCCTTAATATTGCGGGCTTCGATCATCTTGGCCAGGCTGTTGGCGGTATAAATGCTCCGGTCCAACTTGAGGGCATCGATGACCTTATCCAGAACCGAGTCGCTGGTGAGCTGACCGACGTAGGTGTTCATCGTCATTTGGGGGAGCCGCGATAGGATGTCCACCACTCCCTGGAGCCCTTCGCCCTGCTGACGGTATACTTGTTGCGAAGGGGCGGCCTGAGTGACCAGTAAAACCGTCTTGGCTTCATAGACGGGCGGTAAAACGAAATAGCTGAAAAAGGCACTGGTGAGCATCGCCAAAAAGGTGATGAGGACGATTACCCACCGCCATTTCTTCAACACCCGCAGGTATTCTCTCAGATCAATTGTTTCTTCCTCCAACAATTCCTTCTCTGGCAAAAAGACCACCTCCGGGGACGACTCCCCACTAACTTATTTCCGAACGAGCAAATTTTGATCCTCTAGATCGGGCCGCGATGGCACCCGGTGCTCCCCTTGGACTATGCCTTCCGAACGCCGGTAGTACCCCTGGCACGAAGACCTTGAATAATATTTCCCCAAGCGCTTTCGCAGCGGCCCATCACTTTCGAATTGATGCCTCACCTTTCCATTTCGCCATCGGCCGGGGAAAGTCCTCCCTCCACCGCGTTCTATGGCAACAATGGCCGGATCCGTTTATACTCATCCATGAGCTCCGGTTTAATCTTCAAAGCTTCCTGGCGAAGATTGTCGGCCTTCTTCTTTTCGCCCAACTGCTCCCAGGCCAGGGCCTGCCAGAGGAGGGCTTGCGGCCGCACCTCCGCCGTACGGGCTGCCTCCTGCAGGTGGGTGAGGGCTCCGCGGGGGTCACCCAGGAGCACAGAGGCTTGTCCCAGGGTCAAGCGCAATGGACCGGTGATCACCGGGGGGCGGTAGGCGTCACGGAAGAAGTGCTGGCGTCGCAAATAGACGAAATTGGCCTGGATCTGTTCGGGTAGTCCCAGGATTTTCTTCAGGTACTCGCCCGAGATCTCCTGATGGTGCTGGCTAATGGCCGTTTCGGCTGCCAAGAGATAGGTTCGGGCCAAGCCTTCGTAAGCTCGAAGATCCAAAGGGAGCAACCGGGAGACCCATTCGGCCTGAGCCACCATGTCCTCCATTTTCCCCTGCACGAGGTAAAGGTTGACCAGGAATTGCTGCACCGTCAGGTTATACGGCTGAACCCGTGCGGCCAGGTGGGCGAGGGCGTTACCTTGTTGCAGGTACTTTTCCTCCCCCGTTTGCCGCCCGGCGGCGGTGTAAAGCTGGGCCAAGTCGGCGAGATACGTGGAAGTATAGGGATCAAGCTGGTGCGCCTGTGCGAGATACCTTTCGGCGGCGGCAGCATCCCGGCTTTGCAAAGCCTGAGCTCCAGCCGCTCCCGCCAGCCCGGCCCGATTCAAACGGTAGGCCGGGTAAAAAAGGGCGATTGAAACCAGCGCGGGAAGAAGAACGGCAGCCAGGAGGCGGAATAGATACTGTCTGGCGGACAGCCTCGACCCGGAAACCGAATGCCTCGACCAGGAGGCGCACAGCCTCCGCCAGGAAACAGAAAGCCTTGACCAGGAAACCGGCCAGGACGGGGCCGAATCCGGATGTGTTTTCCCCCTCAATTTACCCTCGGCGTTCAAATCAGCCCCGCCGCTGAAATTGCCGGCGCTTCCAGCCAAATCAGTGGCCGCCGCGACCTGGCTACCGGGGGTTAAGCGGGCAGGCAGTGGCTGGGCCCGAACCAGGCCAAAGAGAGCCCAGAGGATAAAGCTTAACGCCGGCAACGATAAGTCAAAATCGAAGGCCGAATGGACACCCAGGGCCACGGCGGCGACGGCAGCTCCCCAGAGGAGGCTCCAGTAGGCGGCAAGACCGTCTCCAGGAAACCCAAGGCCGCGCCGGCGGCGCCCCGGGCCCCACTGTCGCCATAACCGGTAAAGGCGCTGGAAAAAGGCTCCCCAGAGCCACAGATAGAGGCCCAACCCTAATAGGCCCGTCTCCACCAGAACCTGGGCGAAATGATTATGGATTTCCGTCGTCCAATAGAGGAGTGACTGGTACTGGTGGTAAAGAGCGTTCCAACCACCGCCGCCCGTTCCCAGCAGAGGATGACGGCGGACGAGGCGGAGGGCGTCCAGGGTATAAATGAGGCGGCCCTCAAAGCTGGTGTCGTAGGTGCCGATGGTTTCGGCCCGGTCGACGACCCGCGCGGGGAAAAATTCGTCAGCCAGGGAAGGAGTGGCCGAGCCGAGATAAAAAGCGTAAAGGGAGGCTAAAAGGACAGCATAAAGGATTAGGCTGCCCACAAAGACATTCCGGTAAAGGGGGTTTTCCAGGTGTTCCTCCACGACCCAGCGCAAGAAGCGGTAAAGGAGTTCGACGCCAACGGCCAAGACGAGTCCCAAGAGGAGCCACTTGCCCGCGCCGGCTCCTTGCCCGGCCGTCACCCGGGGCAGGAAGGCCCGCCCGATCAAGATGGCCACGCCTCCAGTGGCCAGGAGATTGTAGAGGCTGCGCCAGAAATATCCGGTGGGTAGGGCGACGAGCCAGAGGAGAAAAGCCAGCGGGAAGATAATCCAACCGCCACGGGAGAGGGTTCCAAGGATGGTCAGTAGGAAAAGATAAAGACCGGTGGCGTAGAGGGCCGGCCAAAGGAAGCCCCGGGCTTCGGCCCAAAGAGCTAACCCGATTAGGCTAGCCACCATGATGAAGGCGGCCAGGGCATTGGGATACTGGAGGGTGGACATGATCCTTCCGCTCTCAAAAGCCCCGGGAAACTTGATATAGCCGGCGGCAGCGGCCAAACCGATGGCGGCCACGCCGAAGGCCGAAAGGAAGATCACTTGTAGAACGCGGCGGACTGAAGGAAGCTGGACTGCGGTGATGGCGGGAAAGATTTTAGCCGCGCGTGACCCGGTGGGCTCTTTTGGCCCTGAGCCACTTACCCCTCGAGCAGGCAGCGCCAGTGAGGAAGGGCTGTCCCTCAAAGAAGAGGACGAAGGCCGAGAGGCCTTGGCCTTGAGCAACTGCTGGCCCCCCTCCTGGACCAGGTCTTGAACCAACCAGTAGATCAGAAAGTAATTGAGGTACTTTAAGAATTCGCCCAGCGCGGCGCGCCGGTCGACGGCCACGAAAAAAGAAAGTAAATAGGCGAGGGGGAGCAGGAACGCCGCCCAGTCCATTGGCTCGAGCGAAAGGTCCAACGCCCGGCGGTTCAGGCGGTTAAGCCAGTGGAGAGCGAAGAGGACGGCCGTAAACATGTGAGCGGGAAGTAAGTCGGGGGCGAAAAAAAGACCCTTTAAAAAAGGAGGGAGAAAGAGCAAAAGATAGACCCCCGGAACCAGAAGAAACCGCAGATCAATGTAGAGATAAGGTCTTGCTTGTCCTGCCTGGGGACCCTTTGTCTGGGAGACCAGGCTGATGCTTTGACCGGTTCTTTCGCCCACTACTCGTGCCCACCCTTGAAGTTAAAGACATCCCTTGTCCTTTGAAACCAATTAAGTGACTCTATTCTACAGTGGTCAAGAAAAATCCTCCCGCCAACAAGAAAACTTTAGAAAAAAAGGAAGAGGCCTGAGCCTCTTCCCTGTTGGAACCTTTTTGTCACGCGGCAGAAAGTGGGCCGTACTTTCGTGGCCGAAAGGGGACCGTACTTTCGTGGCGGGGCGCCCATCGTCGGCAAATCCTTTTTCGGGGTGGAGAAGACCTGGACACCGATCCACCGGCCGGGTGGCGCTTGCTGGGTAGTTCCACCGCCTAGTGTACGTCAGTGCACGTCAATCTTAATCGTCTTCGGTTTGGCCTCTTCCGCTTTGGGCAGGCGGATTTCGAGGACGCCGTTGCGGAAGGTGGCGCGGGCCGCCTCGGCGTTGACTTCCACCGGCAAGGTGAACGAACGCTGGAAGGTGCCCCACCGCCGCTCGCGGTAGTGGTAGGTCCGGCCCTCGACCTCGGGCTCCTCTTTGATCTCGCCGGAAATGGTCAGGACATTCTTGCGGATGGAGATGTCGACCTCATTTTCCTTCAGACCGGGCACTTCCGTGGTGACCACCACATCATCTTTGGTTTCGTAAATGTCCACCGGAGGTACCCAGGCCCCCATTCCCCATTCCCGCTCCACCGGGCTCCGCCACCAGGGGCTGAAAAAGCGGTTAAAATCCTCCCTCAAGCTGGCAATTTCCCGGAAGGGGTCCCAACGGACCAAATCGGCCATGGCAAAATCTCCTCCTTTCCAAAAATCCTTTCACGGATAAGATAACCAAGGGCGGAGGAGATCATGCGTGGGTTGGCACCCGGTCAAAAGCCCGCCGCAGCACAAGCTGCCTTGAGCAACCTGGCGTTAGACCGCGCTAAGTCAATAGTCCGCCGCCTCCCTTGCTGCCTCTGGCGATCATACGTCTCTGAGCAGATCAAGCGTAGGGCAACGCCCGGTCAAAAGCCCGCCGCAGCACAAGCTGCCTTGAGCAACCTGGCGTTAGACCGCGCTAAGTCAATAGTCCGCCGCCTCCCTTGCTGCCTCTGAAGATCATAAGCCTCTGAGCAGATCAGGCGTGGGGCGGCACCCGCTCCAAAGTCCGATGCCTCTCCGGAGCTCAGGCGCCAGACCGAGCCCGGTTGGTTAGGCCCGTCCCTCCGGAAATATGGTCTGACGAGCGAGCCGGGTTTGACCCCGGTTTGTAGCAGAGGCCTTCGGCGCCGGTGTGGGATCCGGAAATATGGTCTGACGAGCGAGCCGGGGCTTGACCCCGGCGTATGGTTTCTGGCAAGTCCGCGAGCGCCCTGTCACTATTCTATCCGCGTCATCTGCCACGGCTCGTCGTCCTTGCGGACGCTGAGATAAGCAAGCCTGGCCCTCCGTACGGCATGAGGGGTGGCAACATGACGGACAACTTTATTAGTTATGGCCCTGCTTCCGCAGCCGCCGTGCATATAGATCTTGGCTACCTCCAGAATAGCTTTGGGGCGGATAGCTTCGGCGGCCATCTGTTTTTTCAGCCACCCTCTGCTTTCTGTCGCCGGGTCTTCTCTTTTCGGGTGTACATCCAGCTGTCAGCTATCTTCAAGAGCTCGTCGGCGGTGGTGGCGTCTTGCGGGTAGGTGGAAACGCCATAAGAAAGGGTGCGGGCCACGGATAAGTCAGCGGCGATGGGAATTGGCTCGGCGCGAAAACGCTGGGCCAGCCGCTGACAAAAGACCAGGGCCTGGTCTTGGTTGGTGTGGGGTAAGATGAAGACGAACTCGTCGCCTCCGTACCGGCAAAGGATATCCCCAAAGCGGCTATTTTGGGCCAAGAAACGGGCGATCCATTGGATGACGGCATCGCCGGCCAGATGGCCGTATGTATCGTTGATCTCCTTCATGTCGTCGACATCGAAAAAGGCCAAAGAGAAAGTACTACCCGTCCGGGCTGCCCGGGCCGTCTCTTCCAGGAGGCGCTTGCCAAAATGGCGGCGATTGTAAAGGCCGGTCAAAGGATCGGTCTCCGAAGCCGAGCGGAGACGTTCCAAAAGGAGGGAGGTCTCCAGAACTGCCCCCAGGTAGGCGGCGATGACGGCGATGAGATCCAGGTCCCCATGGGTGAAGAAACTATCTTCCGGCAAAGAAAAGTAGAGGCATCCCAGGCGCCCTTTCTTACCGGAAAGGGTGATGACGACCCCCTTTTCCCCCTTTTTTTCGTAGAAACGCGGTTCAGGACCCAAGTCGGTCAAAAAATCGGGTGAAAAGGGACAATGGGCCAAAAGGGCTTCGCTGGTGACTTCCGGAGTCTTGAGGTCAACGGCTTGGGCCAGAATGGCACCGGCTGAAGGATCTCCCACGTTCGCCGTGCCACCGGCCAGGACCCAAGACCAATCCTGCCCGAACCAGACCTGTCCATTTTCCGCAACGGCTGCCAGTTGGCCCCGCCCATCGATTATGGCCACGCCGCAGCTTTGAAAGCCCAGTTTTTCCTGGTAAAACCGGGTGATGTTTCGCAAAAGCTCTCCCAGATCTTCGACGCGGGTCAATTCCTGGGCCACACCCAGGACGGCGGTGATCTCCCAGGCCCGGAGGGCACCCTCGCGCCGGCGCCAGGCCGAAGCCGGCCACTCCTCAGGTCCGGGTATCTTAATCAGCCCCCGTGCCCACAGCCGGTGGAAGGCTTCTACCACCGCGGGATGAAATTGCGTCCCCTGTCCCTTGCGCAATTCCCGCCAGGTGGCCTCGGGTGAAAGGGGAGGACGGTAGGGGCGTTGGGAAGTCATGGCTTCGAAGGCGTCAGCCACCGCCAGGATGGCGGCACCCAGCGGGATTTCCGCTCCCTCCAGTCCCTGGGGATAGCCCCGGCCATTATACCATTCGTGGTGGTGCAGAACCAAAGGGACGATGGGGCGGAAGGTCTCGCCGGCCTGGGAGAGGATATTGGCTCCGATTTCGGGATGGGACATGATGATGGCCTTTTCGGCCGTATTCAGTTCTCCCGGTTTGCGCAGGATGTCGTCGGGAATCCCGATCTTCCCGATGTCGTGCAGGAGGGCCGCCGTCTTGATGGTGCTAACCTCGGCGGGCGAAAGCCCCATTTCCTGGGCGATGAGCTCGGCATATTCGGCCACTTTCCGGGAATGATTGGCCGTCCAGCGGTCACGAGCGTCGACGGTGCCGGCCAGCAAGGAAACCGCCTCATCAAAGGCCTTCTTGAGCTGGTGGACCAGCTGGGCATTGAAAACCCCGATGGCGATGGCTTCGGCCGCTGCTGTGAGGAAACGACGGTCGGTTGGGGAAAAAGATAGGGCTTTCTGGCGAAAGAGGACCAAGGCCCCCAGGGGTCTTTCCTGGGCATGTAGTGGCAGAACGGCCAGCGACCGGACCCCGATGCGCAAAAGATCGGCCACGGCAAAAAGGGGGTTTTCCAAAAGATCGCCTAAAAAAAGGCTATCGCGACGTTCCATAACGTCATTCAGGAGCCTTTCCCAGGGGGAGCCATCTTGTAAAAGGGCCTCAAGCTCAGCGCCCGGAAGGTCACCGGTAGTGGCGATGGTCTGAAAATGCCTTTTTTCTGCGGAATGCGAGGATGGCGGCACGAGATAAAGGATGGCGCTATCGAAGACCAGGACCTTTCTAATTTGTTCCGCCACCAACGGCAAAGCCTCCGGAAGATCCAGCGACTCGTTGATGACCTCGCTGATCTGGTTCAATGACTCCAGCTCCTGGGTTCGTCCCTGCAATTGCCGCAGCAAAAGGGAGGTGCCCAGGACGATGGAGGAAAGATCGGCGATGCGGAAGGCTTCTTCCAGCTGAGCTGGGTGAAAGGTGCCGTCGGTGTTACCGAAGACCAACTGCCCCAATTTTTCGCCCCGGTAGGAAAGGGGAATGGCCAGGAATTTTTTCAGCCGGGGCAGCCACCACGGAGGTAAATCCGCCAAGGGCAAATCTTGGGCCAGATCATCGATGATCAAGGGCTGGCCGGTTTGCCGGACATGCTCGATGAGGGGTTTTTCGGTGATGTCCAGGTAAGGATCGAGCTCTGATCCCAAAAGGTAAGCCGTTTTGAGCAACGGCTCCTGGCTCTCCTCGTCTCGGGTTAAAACCAGGAGAGCACCCAGGGAGGAATCGGTAATTTTCATGCCCTCCTGGAGCAGGGCCACCAGGGCCTCACCTTCTCCGGTTCCCTCCTGGAAATACGAGATCACCCGGGCCAAAGGGTTGGCAGAGAGGTTTTCGTACGGCAAGTTCGTCCACTCCGCTCGTCAGGTTTCCTCCGCGTCAGGCCAATGGTTGCCATGGGAACATACAACATGAAATGACTATTAAGATTGGTAGTAACTGTCATAAACTTGGTGGCGGAATTGACTAAGGGGCTATCCCGCGTTCTCCTTCTCGGCACCATGATAGAGTAACTATTCCGTCCCGAGTTCATAGGAGGCCAGGTATTTCTCCTGTTCTGCCGTCAGGGCTTGTAGCTTGATGCCCATACTTTGCAGTTTCAGGCGGGCCACCAGGGCGTCGATCTCGGCCGGCACCGGATAGACCTTTTTCTCGAGAACCGGTTTGTCCTGAACCAGCCAGCGGCAGGTCAGGGCCTGGTTGGCGAAGCTCATGTCCATGACGTGGGCGGGGTGGCCTTCGGCCGCGGCCAGGTTCACCAGGCGACCCTCACCGACGACATAGAGTCTTCGCCCGTCGGCCAGTCGGAACTCTTCGACGTTATCCCGCACCGTCTGGCGGCTGAAGGCCATCTTTTCCAGGGCCCGGAGGTTGATTTCCACGTTGAAGTGGCCGGCGTTGGCCAGGATGGCTCCGTCTTTCATTTGCGCCAGGTGCTCTTCATCGATGACGTTGATGTTGCCGGTGACGGTGACGAAGAGATCCCCTTCCCGGGCCGCTTCGGCCATATCGGTGACCCGGTAACCGTCCATGACCGCTTCCAGGGCCCGGAGAGGATCGGTTTCCACGACGATGACGTTGGCGCCCATGCCCCGGGCCCGTTGGGCCACCCCCCGCCCACACCAGCCATAACCGGCCACGACAAAGACGCTGCCGGCGATGAGGTGGTTGGTGGCTCGTAAAAGCCCATCAATGGTGGATTGACCGGTGCCGTAACGATTGTCAAACATGTGCTTGGTCTTGGCCTCGTTGACGGCGACGATGGGATAGGCCAGGACCCCATCCCGGGCCATGGCCTTCAGCCGGATAACCCCGGTGGTGGTCTCTTCCGTTCCGGCGATGATCCCGGGGATCAGATCCCGGCGCTGGGTATGCAGGACGTTGACGAGATCGGCACCGTCGTCCATGGTCAGATGGGGCCTGACGGCCAGGGCCTGATGGATGTGTTCGTAATAGGTTTGAGCATCAACCCCGCGGCGGGCATAGGTCTTAATACCATAAACGTTGTTTAGAGCGGCCACCACGTCGTCCTGCGTACTGAGGGGGTTTGAGGCGGAAAGGACCACCTCGGCCCCCCCTTCTTTTAAGGTCAGGACGAGATTGGCCGTCTCGGTGGTCACGTGCAGGCAGGCGGCGATGCGAATACCGCGCAGGGGTTTTTCCGTCTGCCACTGCCGGGCGATGGAAGATAAGACCGGCATGCGGCTTTTAGCCCATTCGATACGCCGTTGACCCTTTTCAATTAACCCTTGTTCTTCAGACATTAGAAAACCTCCACGTTAAGTTTTTCGCGTGTTTGGCTTGACCCGGTTGCCTCTCGGTGTTAGGGCCCGGGCAACATCTTGGCCTTCACGATTTAACCCGAACACCGATCATTGGGTCGGCTGAATAGCCGTAACACCGGAAGCCGCTACAGCTACTGCTCAGATTAGTCATACTCCCAGAATCCAAGCCCCCATAAAGAGGAATTCGGTGACGGCGTGGTATCAACCAGGCCTCCAGCCTCAGCCCTCATCATCTTTCAGGGTAAACTCCCAGGCACAATAATATTCGGGAGGATGCTCGTCGGGAGGACAGGCGATGACGCGGGTCTCCAAACGCGGGTCGATGGTTTTGGCAAACCAGGTGTATTCAACCAGTCCCACCGGTTTACACGGGAAATCGGGCAAACCTTTGCGCTTGCGCGCCTCTTGCACCCGGCAGGCGTTCATGCGGAACACCAACGTCCGCTCGTCAACGCGCAGGATTTCCTGACGGTTGATGAAGGCGTAAAGGCGGAACTTCAGGGCTTCGGCCAGGGCCTCCAGTCCGCCCTTCTCCGGCAGGTTCAAAAAGCGCTTGATGCGCTCGGCTTCGATGACCGTAAATTGACGCCAGGCTTCGGCATCGGCCCGGATGGCCTCCTCCATGCCGTGGGTCCTTTCGATGGCCTGGAACCAGAGACCGTCGTGGGCCAACCAGCGCTTGGCCAGATCCTGAATGAATTCCAGGAGCTTCTCCCGGGAAAGGTCCCCGATTTCCATCATTTCACCCCCATTGGTGCAGTTCCAATGGGTTCATATTCGCCAATCAGGATGATTTTTCCTTCCTTAAGCCAGGTCGCGGAAAAGTTTAATGATCCGTCCCAGGATCTTGAGGGGGTCCGGGATGAGGAGCTGGCCGGAAACCGGATGGAGGAGGATGACGTCGGCTGGGGACAGTTCCTGGGTTTCGGGGAGGGTTTCGCCGGTATGTTCTTTAAGGATGAGACGGGCCAGACCCGCTTTTTGCCGGCTTCCGGTTAACACAAAGCAGCCGGAGCTGGCGGGGGCGCTGGGGCTGACGATTAAAAGATCACCCGCCCAAAACCAGGGTTCATAGGTAGTCGTGGGGCAGCGAAAAGCCAGGGCGTCGCGCGCGTGGACTCCGGGCCAAAAAATAAGGACCCCTTCTTTGGCTAAAA